>Ga0116160_1003591_pt1 | contig 13453 bp, 10 predicted proteins | sample AD_JPNAS2_MetaG_FD_89879 | JGI IMG/M metagenome (GOLD analysis project Ga0116160, IMG submission 89879) | Active sludge microbial communities of municipal wastewater-treating anaerobic digesters from Japan - AD_JPNAS2_MetaG | ecosystem: Engineered > Bioreactor > Anaerobic > Digestate | place...
CAGAGCTTAGTCCTCCCATTCCTCTAAGAACCTGAGTAAGCTCCCCCTTTTTACCCAAATACCTGATCCTCAATTCTTCCAGATGCTTTTGAGACAGGACGCCTTCCAATTCCTTAATGAACTGCATCTTGATTTTTTCTAATAATTCTTTCATTTTTCTGCTCCTTTCTGAAAGCACAAAGGCGGCCTTGCCGCATTTGCAGCCCATGCACCTTTTCCGAAGAATGAGGAAATAATGGTGCGGGCACTTAAATCAATAGTTTTTATTGTATAGGAAAGTTATACTTTCCTATACAATAAAAAACCTCCATCCCGAAAGGGACGAAGGTTATCCGCGTTACCACCCTGCTTGATTGCATAAATGCAAACCGCTCGAAACATAACGGTATTATCCGTCAAAGCTTACTCCATTCAGCCTTGAATCTCCGGGGTGAACTTCAACTGCTTTTCGGCGGTGCCGCTTTCAGCCGCTGACTGCACCTCTCTGACAGCCTTTCACAGTTTACTCTCCCCATCAATGATTATTTCATTACTGGATTTTTCAAAACAATTATATTTGATTATAACATAAGGTTTTAATCATTACAATAAACTAAATGTAATATTTTTTATTTTTATTATACTTTTTGTTACCCGTCTATTTCTGACATTTTCTTTCATATTGTCATATATATGCAGAAATCCTAAAAAACGCATTGATTCATTTTCCATAGTTTATTATAATCAAATTAGAAAAGGAGAAGATGAGATTATGTTAGACAGACGAAAAGGTCCCGATGCACTTGTTAAATGGGTTAAATGGTCTGGAATAATATCCTGGCTCCTGATATTACTGATACTTTTTATAACTTCGGTTGCAAAACCCGACTTCGAATCTTACATGGACAAGTCATTTCATATTAAGCTTCAAGACAACTGGAACACTGATATGATGCATTATGTTTTGCTTCTATTGATATTTCTTTTCTTTTTTTGTCTTATATCAATCAATATAAATATGATGCGCTGCAGGCGAAAGAGTGATAAATTCAACAAAACTCTTATATTTAATGCTGCAGCAGCTTTTATCGGAATTTTGCTTTATTTGTTTTTCTTTACCTAGAGGAGCAAGTCTAATCTTCAATATTTGCGACTCCTGTGACGGTCTTAATAGCCTCGGGCAGATACCTTACTATATCCCCTGCAATCAGTGAATATTCTCCGATAATACTCTTTCCGATATCTCCGGCCAAACCATGGATATATACTGCGGCTCTCAACGCCTTGACAATATCAATTTTTTGACCTATGAAAGAAGCAATTATACCTGTCAAGACATCCCCGCTGCCAGCGGTTGCCATTCCGGGATTTCCGGTCGTATTAATATAGCAGCATCCATCGGGGCAAGCTATTACGGTCCTTGCGCCCTTCAATACCAGATAAACACCGTTCTCCTTCGCAAATTCCGCCGCCTTATATGTGATATTTCCCCTGAAATAGTCTGCATCTTTTTTTATCAGTCTCGCCATTTCGCCATAATGGGGAGTTAATATAATATTCTGCCTATGATTTTTCAGCATGCCGAGATCTAATAAGTTAATGGCTTCCGCATCTAATACCAAGGGTTTTTCCGAGTTTTCAACCAGAAAATTCAATATATCTCTATATTTTTTAATATTCACGCATCCGGAGCCGGTGGCAATAACATCCGAAAACTGTATAAGTTCTCTGTCCAGGTCGTCAAAAGATATATTATTCTCGTCAAATGAATATGTTATGGCTTCTATTGACATTGATTCGACAACACTATATATTGCCTCTGTTATACATGCCTTTACAAGTCCCGAACCGCTGCGAAGAGCAGCGTTGCAGTTCAGCACCGCCGCACCTGCCATACCTTTTGAACCTGATAGTATGCCAACCCTGCCATAGGTTCCCTTATGTGAATCTCTGCTCCTTTTCCCAATTATGTTTTTTACATTTTCATATTCAGTCATACAAACTCTTGGACTTTGGTTTTCTGCTGATATATTAAAAGTATCTGTTATCCCCAATATATATTTATCCATATCCTCTATCATTTTTCTCTCTCCTTGCCCATAATCGGAAGCGGCATTAAATAATATCAAACAACAGCTTCAGTGTCAGAACCAATGCTATAGCCACAAATATCGGCTTTATTACCTTTGCGCCCTTCTTTATCGCTATTTTGCTTCCTGTCCTTGCTCCTGCGACCATGGCAAGTCCTATAGGAATTCCAAGCATATAATATATTTTTCCATTCACCGCAAACATTACAAGTGATGTGACATTGCTAACAAAATTCAGGACTTTGCTGTTTCCTGCCGCTATTGTAAAGTCAAACCCATATATCTTAATGAACAGGAATATAAGGAATGATCCTGTACCCGGGCCGAAGAAACCGTCATAAAAGCCAAGGGAAAACGCAAAAATACAGCCTTGAACAATATTTCCCCTTGTAAGGCCATTGAATTTGTCCTCATTTCCAAAATCCTTCTTGACAATTGTGTATATAGCAATTGCGAAAACAAGCACCAATATAATCATTTGAAGAAAACTCTGGTCGATTCTTAAAGCTGTAAGGACTCCGATTACTGAACCTGCTAGGGTACACGGCACAGTATATTTCATCAGGGGAATAAAAACTTTCTCTGAACGTATGAAAGTATAAGCGCTTGTAATTGCCCCAAATGAGCTTGAAAACTTATTGGTGCCAAGGGCAAAGTGAGGAGGTACCCCTGCCGCCATTATCGCAGGAAGGTTAATAAGTCCCCCTCCTCCTGCGATAGCATCTACTGCAGCTGCCGTAAATCCCGTAAAACATAAGAATAAAACTTTTAATACGGTAATTTTGAAATCCATATATTTTTCTCCTTCAACATTGCCTCTACCTTTTCCGTACAATAGGCAATAAACTTTTCAAAATCTTCTTCCACTATAGATCTGCATTTTTCTATTATATCCCTGCATTTCGATATATTGATTTCTATACCGTGTTTGACCTGCATTTGTGTATTGTATCTACATGACAATGTAAAGCTGTTTAAATCCTCCAATTCCAAAAAATCATTAAATTTGCTGAAGCACTCTGCTGTGGACATGCGCTTCAGCCCAAAATATTTGTCGATATGGCTTGAAAGCTCCCTTATCAATAATTTGTCGTTTAAACCTTTGGTAAATATATCTGCAAGCTCCTTTTCGGAATCCGAAATGTTCAGCTCAATACCCATTTCTATAAAATTATGTGCTTTCCAGAGCCCTAATTTCTCCGGAATATTACATGCGGTAATAACCTCCTTTTCAATTTTGGAAGCTTTTTGAAAGCAATAGCCCTTATATCCGTCCCCGTATTCTTCATCTCCATAAAAATCAAGACCTCTGGGATTAACTGTATGGACAGCAATAGCCTTTACAAAATCAATGTACTCTTCCGATTGATCCATAAAATAATCATACAGACCCCATCCCGCCCTGTGGGTCTGGTCGTATGTGAGACAGCATTTAATCACGGTATCAGGGAAAACAGACCCCAAAACAGTCATATTATTGACGTACCCCAGCACTTTTCTGCTGAACCATATATGCGTCAATGGAAACATAGCCTCACATCCCATACAATAATATTTTACTATGCATCCCTTTTATTTAACTTCATTCTATAAATAATTTTACTATATCACACCTGAAAAATCAAAAACCCAACAGTAGTTTTCATACTGTCGGGTCCCCTCGGATAATGTATCTAATGCGTCCTACTTGACATTGCATTGGAAATCGGCTTGTATATTTCCCCCGCCAGGAGCGGTATTGCACATAGTGAGGCAACCGCAAGCCAGTCATTACCGCTAAGGGCATATGTCTCGAATATCGGCTGCAGGAATGGTATATATATTACTGCAAGCATCAGTAAAAATGAAATCATGGATGCCCACACAAGAATTTTGTTGCTGAATATCCCAAGTTTTATCAGGGAGTACCTTTCAGACCTGCAGGAATATGCCCTGATAAGCTCAGCTGAAATCAATGTAGCAAATGCAAATGTCCTTGCAATAAGGAGGTCTCCGGAATACTTGTTCAGTGCCCATATATATGAAGCCAATACCGCAGCTGTCAGTGCAAGGCTTTGAACAGCAACTTCCGCAATCATTGATCTATTTATAATAGGTTCTTTTGAGTTCCTTGGCTTTTGGTCCATTACGTCAGGATCGCCTTTTTCCGTTCCCAGCGCCAATGCAGGAAAACTATCGGTAACAAGGTTCAGCCACAATAGTTGTATAGGAATCAGCGGAATCGGCAGATTCATCATTATACTGATGAAAACAATAAGTATTTCTCCTATATTGCAAGACAGCAGGAAGAAAACAAATTTTCTTATATTGCCGTATATGATCCTGCCTTCCTCTATCGCCGATACTATTGTCGCAAAATTATCGTCCATAAGTATAATATCCGCTGTCCCCTTTGCAACATCGGTACCGGTTATGCCCATTGACACCCCGATATCTGATTTCTTCAATGCCATAGCATCATTGACCCCATCACCGGTCATTGCGGCTATATGACCTCTCTTTCTTAGGGTCTCTACAATTCTCACCTTATGATCAGGTGAAACCCTTGCATATACGCTGATATCCTCAACCCTGTCGAAAAGCTCCTCATCAGAAATCCTATCCAGCTCTCCGCCTGTCAGCACACCTGAATCCTCTGTCATAAGGTCCAGGTCCCTGGCAATAGCCACTGCAGTGTCCTTGTAGTCTCCGGTTATCATAACCGGCTTTATGCCGGCTGCCTTACAGGTTTTTATTGCTTCAAAAGCCTCAACCCTGGCCGGATCTATCATTCCCATAAGCCCTATAAATATCAGATCCGTTTCTATGCTTTCCGAGTTTATTACCTGGGGAATAGTATCAAATTCCCTATACGTAAATGCAAGCACCCGAAGGGCTTTCCCTGCAAATTCACTGTTAATATCAGCTATTTGCTGTTTTAAGGCATCTGTCATTTCAACAACGCTGCCATTCATTTGCATTTTTGTACACTTTCTCAATACTATATCAGGAGCCCCTTTTGTGAAGGCTGTTATCTTATTACCGGTGAAGCCCTGATGGAAGGTTGTCATCATCTTTCTCTCGGAGTCAAAAGGTATTTCTTCAATTCTGGGAAAATACTCGTTCATTTTCACCTTTTCATAGCCTGCCTTTGCACCTGCTGTAACAAGGGCCCCTTCGGTAGGGTCACCGACTATTCCCCATAAATTATCATTCGCGTCCTTTTGTTCAAGAGCGGAATCGTTGCACAGCACTCCTGATACAAGCAACAGCTTCAGTTCTGACTCTTTTTCCGGATCAATTCTCTTCTCCCCAACCGTATACTCTCCTGCCGGGTTATACCCTTGTCCCGATATATCATAAATAGTTCCGTCCGCATATGCCTTGGTCACTGTCATTTCATTCTGGGTAAGGGTCCCGGTTTTATCCGAACATATAACAGTTACGCAGCCGAGGGTTTCAACCGCAAGAAGCCTTCTGACTATGGCGTTTCTCTTCACCATCCTTTTCATTCCCAGTGCAAGCACAATTGTGACTACAGCAGGTAATCCCTCAGGTATTGCAGCTACGGCAAGACTCACGGCAACGAGGAACATTTCCAGGATGTCTCCCCCTCTTAAAAACCCTATAGCAAATACTACTGCACATATTACCAGGCAGGCTATCCCAAGCCATTTTCCCAATTCGTTAAGCTTCATCTGAAGCGGAGTAGCCTCATCTTCAAAGGTTTGTAATGCTTCAGCTATTCTGCCTATTTCGGTATTTATTCCTGTATTTGTCACGATACCTTTTCCTCTGCCATATGTTACAATAGTACTCATGTATGCCATGTTTACCCTGTCCCCTAAAGGCACTTCATCATTAAATGCCTTTTGGGCATCTTTTTCTGACGGCACTGATTCACCGGTAAGAGAAGCTTCCTCCACTTTAAGGTTTGCGCTTTCAAAAAGTCTCAAATCTGCAGGCACACTATCCCCCGCCTCAATAAACACCACATCTCCCGGTGCAATGTTTCTTGCCGGCATTATTTCTATATGCCCTTCCCTAAGCACTTTGGCATTAGGAGCAGACATTTTTTTCAAAGCCTCCATTGCTTTTTCTGCTTTGCCCTCCTGAACGACTCCCAGAATTGCATTCACTATGACTATGGCAATTATTACAATGGCATCCGATATTTCCCCGACAAGACCTGATACTATACTGGCAATAATCAGTGTTATTACAAGGAAATCCTTAAGCTGTCCTGCAACTTTTACCCAAATTGACTCTTTCTCCTTTTCCTTAAGCTCATTGAAGCCATATTTCTCAATCCTGACGGCAGCCTCTTCCCTGGAAAGGCCTCTTTTCAAATCTACAGAAAGTTCCTCTGCAGTCGCTTGAATACCTTTGTTGTACCAACTTATGTCCATTTAATCCCCTCCGATTGACAATTACTATAGTATTTACCTCTTAAAGCCGTAATTATTACGCCCTTTGTATATTGACATATATAAAGACCTTTGATACAAATACTATTTTGTATCAAAGGTCTTGCCAGGCACAGAAATAATGCCGCGATAAAGCCAGGCCGTAAGGCAGTGTTGTTGACTTTATCAACTCTTGCGAGCAGCTACTCCCCTTTAATAATTTCCTTAATATGCTATATTATGAACTGTCTTATGAATCATATTATACAATACTGATTCAATCGCCGTCAACTCTTGTTTCTTTGTTACAGGCGAATACTTGGTTTACTCCGAACAACAGGGTATTACATCTCTTTAGTGTTGAATTGCACTAATTCGACCCCGTTATTTCTCTCCATTACAGTTTTTATTGACCATTCGTTCTGGAAAAGCAGTACATTATTTCCATATTGATCCTCTGCAATTATCGTATCAGTAGTAATTTTAAAGGTCTTCGGATTGAATTCATAGTTCTTTATCCATCTAATATATTTGTAAGGCAAATGCTCAACGCTAATGTCGGCACCATATTCATTTTTTAACCTGTATTCCAATACCTCAAGCTGAAGTACTCCAACTACCCCTATGATAAACTCCTGGGTTATGGAATCCTTTTGATGAAATACCTGGATTGCACCTTCCTCCGCTATCTGGTCAATACCCTTAATAAATTGCTTGCGCTTCAATGAGTTCTTTGTATACACCCTGGCAAAATGCTCCGGTGCAAATACAGGAATCCCTTCAAACCTGAAGGAGCCCTCCTGGCATAAGGTATCTCCTATCTTGAATATTCCGGGGTCAAATACCCCAATTATATCCCCTGCATATGCCTCTTCGACAATTTCCCTGTCTTGAGCCAGAAACTGTTGCGGCTGAGACAATTTTACAGTCTTGCCCGTCTGTGATAGATTCACTTCCATGCCTTTTGTAAACCTTCCGGAACAAATCCGGAGAAAGGCTATTCTATCCCTATGGGTCGGGTTCATATTTGCCTGAATCTTAAATACAAATCCGGAGAACCTTTCATTTTCCGCATCTATTTCACCAATATCCGAATTCCTTGAAAGAGGCGGCGGAGTTAGTCTTAGGAATTCCTCCAAAAACACCTGCACCCCGAAATTGGTCATAGCGCTACCGAAAAATACCGGGGTCAGTTCTCCCTTTAATACTTTTCTGATACTGAACTCATCTCCTGCCATGTCAAGCAGCATAATATCCTCTATAAGCTTTCCATGGGCATCTTCTCCCAGCAGATCTGAAAACACCCGGTCATCCACACTTTTTTTAATAGATGATACTATGTTTTGTCCATGACTGCCCCCATCAAACAGCTCTATCTGAGAAAGCTTCCTATTATAAATGCCGAGGAAGCTGCCCCCTGTCCTTATGGGCCAGTTCATAGGGTAGGATTGGATTCCAAGTACCTTCTCAATTTCTTCCACCAGTTCAAAAGGGTCTTTCCCTGCCCTGTCAAGTTTATTAATAAAAGTGAATATAGGAATTCCTCTCATTTTGCATACGTGAAACAGCTTCCTGGGCTGCTCTTCCACACCCTTTGCAGAATCAATTATCATTACCGCGCTGTCTGCCGCCATAAGGGTTCTGTAAGTGTCTTCGCTGAAATCCTGATGACCCGGCGTATCAAGTATGTTTATGCAAAAACTATTGTACTCAAACTGCATTACACTGGAAGTAACCGAAATACCCCTTTGCTTCTCTATTTCCATCCAGTCCGATACTGCATGTCTCTGAGCTTTCCTGGCTTTTACCGAGCCCGCAAGGCGGATGGCACCCCCATACAGCAAAAGCTTTTCGGTCAGAGTGGTTTTTCCCGCGTCGGGATGGGATATTATCGCAAAAGTCCTCCGCCTTTGTATTTCCTTCAATATTTCCTGTTGTTCAACCGACATTCTATTACTCCTCTGGTTGCTCGCATTGATATTATGATATAATCATGCAAACCCTGTTCCTTCCTTCTCCCTTTGCCCTGTACAATGCTTCATCAGCTGCCCTCATGACATCTTCGCTGGAATTCTTTTTACAATTAAGTGTACAGCTCACCGCACCGAAAGAACATGTTACACTGATCTCCGAGTCCTGGTATCTGACCACAGCCTCTGAAATCTTTTTTCTGATATGCTCAAGCCTGTTATATATACTCTCCGTATCTCTTGTATTCCTGAAAACAATAGCAAATTCTTCTCCTCCGCATCTGCAGACAAGATCCTCCCTGCGAACCTCATTCATGACAATATCGGCTACACGCTTCAATACTATGTCGCCGCACAAATGGCCGTAGGTATCGTTTACATTCTTGAAGTGGTCCAGGTCCAAAATAGCAAGCGTAAATGGCAATCCGAGTTTCTTAAGGTTTCCCATGCAGTTATCTATTTCTTTATTGAAGAACATTCTGTTGTAAAGGCCCGTAAGGCCGTCAAAATAAGCCATTTCCTCAAGCCTTGAATAAAGTCTGGCATTCTCCAAAGATAGCCTTATTGCAATAGCCAATGTATTAAGATACCTGCATCTTTCCTCTAAAAAATAGTCCTTTTTTGTATGCTCCATATAAATAATTCCGAACATTTCGTTTTTCCCTGCCAAAGGCACTGCCACTGCCGAATTTATACCGTCTCTTACATTGAAATCTTCTCTAAATTCTGATTCCGTAATAATAAATGCCTCTTTCCGCTGTAAATATTTCTCAAAAAGCACATTTCCGACGGAATCCATAACCGGCGCTTTCTTCCTCGGGAGACTGCTGACCTCTACCCGATAACCATCCCCCTGATAGGTAAATATTGTGCAAGTGCTGGCTCCCAATACCCCTAACAACATGTCATTTATTATCGAAAACAGATTCTTATAATCCTTAACTGAATTAATGTATTCGAAAATGTTTATTATGGTACTGAGTTCATTTACTCTCTGCTCATAAAGTGTGTTCAGTGCAGATAAATCCTGCAGACTCTTCTCTGCGCACAGCTGATAGCTATTCAGCCTGTCATTCGCTTCTTTCAGCAGCTTGCATTTTTTTACGTCACAATTCTGGCGGTTCATTCCAATACCTCCGTTTAAATGCATACGATTTTTACTCTGAAAACGCTCATGGACAGATATCATAGTCCCGCATCCCATTCTTGAAACAAATTTATTCTACACGATATAAAATAGTGTGTCAACAAAAGGTTAAAAATCACCTATGCATTCACTTATGGGCTCTCCTGCCGGTACCATTGGAAGCACTAAATCATCGGGATGTATCATGCACTCAATCAATGCCGGTTCGTTTATCTCCAAAGCCTCAGCAAAAACCTTTTCAACCTCGGAGTTTTCAATAATTCTCATGGATCTTATTCCAAAGGCATCCGCCAACTTTCCATAGTTTATCTCATCTTTGAGGCTTGTATGAGAATACCTTTCATTGAAAAAAAACTTTTGCCACTGACGAACCATTCCCAGAGAATTATTGTTCAAGAGGACCTGTATAATTGGAAGCTTGTATTTTGAAATGGTGGAAAGCTCCGCAAGATTCATCCTGAAGCTCCCGTCTCCTGCTATATTAATAACCCTATAGTCCGGTCTTCCTACTGCCGCACCTATGGCCGCACTAAGACCATAACCCATAGTACCCAGGCCTCCGGAGGAAATAAATGTCCTTGGCTCCGTAAAGGTATAGTACTGTGCCGCCCACATCTGATTCTGTCCTACTTCAGTCGTTACTATACTCTTTCCGGCTGTAAGCTCATACAGTTTATTCAGCAGGTATTGGGGATTCAGGCTGCCATTGCTCTTGTAACTTACTGCATAGGCTTCTTTCCAGTTTTGTATCTGTTTACTCCATGCACTAAGCTTTTTTTCTTCCACTCTCTCTGTTAGAAGCTCCAAATACTTGTTTACATCACCACAAAGCGGAATTCTTATATTTACATTTTTTCCTAATTCCTGAGGATCAATGTCTATCTGAATTATATCGGCATATTGTGCAAATTCATCGGCCTTGCAGGTTGTCCTGTCGCTGAACCGTGCCCCGACTGCTATAAGAAGGTCGCAGTTGCATATTGCAGTATTGGAACACCGGGATCCGTGCATGCCTATCAAACCCATAAAATAAGGGTGAGTACCGGGAAATGTACCGATGCCCATCAATGAGCAGCATACCGGAGACTTAAGCTTCTCAGCAAATTTTAGCAGTTTTCCGCAGGAATCCGAAATCTTGACACCTCCTCCTGCATATATAACAGGCCTCTTGCTGTTATTAATCAGTTCAACCGCTTTGTCCAGATTTGAACTCGTCTCTTTAGTGGAACCTAAAGAGCTGACTGCCTTACGGCTGTTAATTATATCCATTGGCTGGTACTCTATTTCTGTCATCTGTACATCCTTTGGAATATCAATAAGCACCGGACCCGGACGCCCCGACCTTGCTATTCTGAATGCATCCCTGACAATCTCCGGCAGTGCCTCGGGATTTTTGACCATATAGTTCTTTTTAGTTATCGGTTTTGTGATACTTCTAATGTCGAGCTCCTGAAAGGAGTCCTTCCCAAGAAGCGGTCTTGCTACCTGCCCCGTTATTACCACCATAGGCACCGAATCCCTGTATGCTGTTGCTATCCCCGTGACGGTATTAGATGCACCCGGGCCTGAAGTTACAAGCACAATCCCAACCTTTCCCGTTGCCCTTGCATAGCCGTCTGCTGCGTGGGTTGCCCCCTGCTCATGGACGGTCAATATATGGGTTATATCCTTTCTGTTATAAAGAGCATCATAAATATTTATTACTGTGCCTCCCGGATATCCGAATATAGTATCCACTCCCTGTTCCCGCAAACATTCAAGCAGCACCTCCGCAACTTTAAGTTTCATTTCATCCCCTCCCTATTATGCCGCATACTATCCGCAACCAGACTTCCCATTTTTTCTGTCCCGACTGTAATCATTCCACGCTGCATTATGTCAACTGTTCTGTATCCGTTGTCCAGAACGCTGTTCACGGCCTTAAAGACCGCGTCGGCTTCCTTCTCCATATTAAACCCGTATTTCAGCATCATTCCGCAGCTTAGTATGGCAGCCAGAGGATTTGCAATATCCTTTCCCGCAATATCAGGTGCTGAACCATGTATGGGTTCAAATATACCGACTCCGGATTCTCCTATACTGGCTGAAGGCAGCATCCCCAGAGAGCCGGTAAGCATTGAAGCCTCATCACTCAATATATCCCCAAAAAGATTTTCCGTGAGTATCACATCAAACTGTCCCGGATTCCTGACAAGCTGCATTGCTGCATTGTCTACATACATATAAGCAGTTTCCACGTCGGAGTATGCCTTTGATACCTCGCCTGTCACCTCACGCCATAATCTTGAGCTTTCAAGAACATTTGCCTTATCCACAATCGTAACCTTTTTTCTCCTCTTCCCGGCAATGGAAAAAGCTTTTCTTGCAATCCTTTCGATTTCTAAGGATGTATACACCATCATGTCCCATGCCTTAATGCCATGCCCCGTATCCACCCTTTTTTTCTCTCCGAAATATGCTCCGCCAGTAAGCTCACGGACCACCATTATATCAAGTCCGTCTCCCAGAACCTCCTCCTTCAGGGTAGAAGCCGACTTAAGCTGAGGAAAAATCACCGCTGGCCTTAGATTTGCAAATACATCGAGAGCTTTTCTGATACCCAGCAGACCCGCTTCAGGCCTCAGGCTGCCGGCCAGGCCGTCCCATTTCGGGCCACCTACGGCACCCAGCAGTACAGCGTCGCTTTTTTTGCATATATCAATCGTTTCAGCAGGCAGAGGAACTCCTGTCTCATCAATTGCCCTTCCCCCCATTAGAACTTCCTGGTATTCAAAACCGCATCCGAACCTCTCCGATACTGCTTCAAGAACTTTAACCGCTTGATTTATCACCTCGGGGCCTATTCCATCCCCTTTTATCAATGCAATTCTCATTGACTTTCCACCTTTCCCTCTACGTAGTTGATCAGCCCTTCCGCTTTAATTATGTCCTGCATGAATTCAGGAAAGGATTCAGCCCAGTAGGTACGCCCCTTTGTAACGTTTGTTATTTTGCCGCTTTTGAGATCTACCTCTACCCTGTCGCCGTTTTCCATATCCTTTGCGGCTTTGGGGCACTCCAGTATAGGGAGCCCTATATTTATTGAATTTCTGTAGAATATCCTCGCAAAGGTCTCAGCTATGATACACTTGATTCCTGAATACTTTATAGCTATAGGCGCGTGTTCTCTTGAAGAACCGCAGCCGAAATTCCTGCCTGCCGCTATTATGTCGCCGGGCTTTACCTTCTTTGAAAACTCTTCGTCTATGTCCTCCATACAATGGGAGGCAAGCTCGGTACGGTCACTTATGTTCAAGTATCTTGCCGGGATTATCACATCAGTGTCCACATTATCTCCATATTTGAAAACTGTGCCGCTTATCATTTAATTACCTCCTCCGGAGAAGATATTTTGCCGGTAATGGCAGAAGCTGCCGCTACCGCAGGACCCGCAAGATATACCTCGCTTTCGGGGTGCCCCATTCTGCCGACAAAGTTCCTGTTGGTAGTTGCTACGGCTCTTTCCCCCTTTGCCAGTATTCCCATATGCCCTCCCAGGCAAGGCCCGCAGGTTGGAGTACTCACAGCCGCTCCCGATTTGATGAATATCTCAAGCAGCCCCTCCTTCATTGCCTGCAGGTATATCTTCTGTGTCGCCGGAATAACAATAGCTCTGACACCTGGATCCACCCTGTTGCCCCTGAGTACTTTTGCAGCCATTCTAAGATCCTCGATCCTGCCGTTGGTGCACGATCCTATCACTACCTGGTCGATTCTGATTTCTCCTACTTCGTCTATTGTTCTCGCATTTTCCGGCAAATGAGGAAATGCGACTGTCGGCCTTATTGCTGCCAGATTGATTTCAATTTCCCTGCAGTATTCTGCGTCCGCATCAGCTTTAAA
>Ga0116160_1003602_pt1 | contig 13430 bp, 10 predicted proteins | sample AD_JPNAS2_MetaG_FD_89879 | JGI IMG/M metagenome (GOLD analysis project Ga0116160, IMG submission 89879) | Active sludge microbial communities of municipal wastewater-treating anaerobic digesters from Japan - AD_JPNAS2_MetaG | ecosystem: Engineered > Bioreactor > Anaerobic > Digestate | place...
ATTATATTTTGACTTATCAAGTCCTTGTACGAATGTGTCTTTACCTACTCCGGATTTACCGGATATAAATACTATTTTCATAATTAATTACCTCTTTCTTATTATTTGATTTATAATTTCTTTATTAATTAATGTTTTCACCTTTATCTGATGGACATATGCAAAGAAGTATTCCCGCACTAACAAAACCAAGTGTTAAAATTACTCCCCATGCAAAAGAACTGATCATTTAATTCACCACCTTTATAAGTTATTCATATAAATTATAATGTCTTTTTAACTTCTGTATTTATAATAACACATCTTGAAATAAAAGTCAATAGTTTTATTAAAATAATTTATAATTTCTTTAATAAATTATTGTATTTAAATTGCACTTAATGAAATTATTCTTTTATTAATTATAAAATCAGTTTTAGCTTTCTTTCGTATTTATTTAATTTTTCTATAATTAAATCTCTTGGTAAGATATTTCTACAGAAATAAGCACTTGCAAATGCCGTTCCTTTTGTATATGTGTCAAAGTTGAAATTTGTATGATAATCTATTCTTTCATCAAAACCAAGATATTGAATGCCATACTGAAAGCAATCTTTATATCTTGTTTTACCTTGCAATGAGTTTGCCGGAAGTAAAATTGCGAATGGTTTATTTAACTTATTTAGTCTTTTTAATATTTTATCTTTTTTACTGAATGGTGGATTAGATATAATTACATCATAATGTTCTTTTGGTTCATATGTAAAGAAATCTTGATTCTCTGTTAAAGAACTACGTATACATTTATACCCCTTTTCAACAAACATTTGATAGAAGGCTGACCATTCTTCATCAAATGGAAACCAAACAATTTTATCTTTTGGTATGTATTTCAATAATGGTTCTACAGCATAAAATGGAGTAAAAATTTCATCCCCTTTTTCTGTTTTATTACTTGTTAAATATCCAATATTAAGCCCCATAATTACATCTCCTTTAATTTATATTTTCTTTGTATTCTCCTTTATTAATAAATCATTTAACCATGTTTTCCTGTCAAAATTCTCTTTCTTCTTAATTGCTTTATTATAAGTATTTAAATCGGTAACTAAATAACATCTTTCTTTAGCTCTTGTGATTGCTACATACAATAAATTAGAATTAAGCATAAAGGTATGTGCTTTAGGTGCAAATACAATAATATGTTTACATTGTCCACCCTGACTTTTATGTATTGAAATTGCATATGCAAGTTTAATGTTTTGAAATTTAGTTTTAGGAATAATAATATGAATGCCATTAAAGTCAACAATTATATTACTATACTGAATTTCAATTATTTTTCCAATTTCACCATTTGATATAAATGTTGTATCATCTTCATTAAATCCATTTTCTCTATAAATTACAGCTTTATAATCATTTACACATTGGATGATTGGATCACCTAATTTATATTCAATTTCACCATATTTTATAAATTCTTTATTATGGTTAATAACTGCCTGAATTTCATTATTAAGCACCTGTGTTCCATAATTACCTACATTCTGACTTGATAATATAAGAATATCATCAATAGAAATACCGTTGTTAATTAGTTTCTGATACATTTTAACAATATAATTAACAGCCTTATCTTGAATGATAGGCATTAATGTCAATCCTTTATCATCTCCCATAATCTGAATACCGTCTTTATTATTATCAAAGCTCTGTTTGCTATTACGGATATCCGTAGCTACTGTACTTAAACCTCCTATACCATAACGAAACACTTTAGTCAAGTGAACTGTTGGTATTATTTCACTTTTTAATAAATCATACAGTAAATTACCACAGCTTACTGAAGGTATCTGAGCATCGTCACCTATAAGCAATAATTTAGTTTTTTTAAAATCAATAGCATCAAGTAAATGCTTAAATAATGATACATCAACCATAGAAGTTTCATCAAGAATTATAATATCATAAGATAATTTATTATCTTCATTATGCATCCATGCTTTAGGTGGAACAAATCCTAATCCTCTATGTATTGTCATAGCTTGATGGTTTGTGTAACCCTGAAGCACTTTTGCAGCTCTGCCTGTAGGGGCAAGAAGTAATGATGATTTATTATTATCATTAAGCATATTAATAATTGCTTTAGCCGAATAGGTTTTACCACAGCCACCATAACCTTGTAATATTACAATATTATTTTTACAAACATATTCCATTGTTTTCATCTGATCGTCAGTAAGTTCAGAATCACCTATCATTCTATATTTATTTATATCAATATCCCAAGTCCTATTTTCTGAAAGTCCTTTTAATATCTTTTCAGCAATAAGCAATTCTGTTTCATAAGTTTGTTTCTTAGATATTCTAAGTGTATCTTTATCAAAAAATATCTCATCACAACCTTTTATTACAGGTGCAAGGTTGCTTCCAGCTTCTTTTGCATAAGTTAAGCATTCTTTTTGAAACATTTTTAAACTCATACATGTATTTCCGGAGTTTTCATTTTCATCAAGAACATATAACGCACATGATTTCATTCTCTGAAATGAAGTTAATAATTCAAACTGAAAATCAAGAATAGGTTTCTTATCTTCTTTAATATTCTTTTTTGATACATTATCAATTCTAATAAGTAATTCGTCAGCAGTTTTAAAACCTACACCGCCAAGCTTACAAAGACATTCATATGGGTTGTTATGCAGATTTTCTCTTATCTTTTGAATAGATGTATATTCTTCATAAAGTTTTTTAATAATTGAAATACTAAATATTCCTGAAAATTCATCTACTAATTCAGCTAATTTGAAATTCTCAATTACCTTTTTCTTAATAACATTAAAAGTATATTCTTTAATTCCTTTTGTTTTATTCAAATCAATATCATCAAGCTTATTGTTTATAATTCTATCAATTATATCTGGATAAACATTAACTAATGTTTCTGCTTGCTGCCAAGTAAGAATTTCACGAAGAAAATTCTTACTGCTTTCAATTGTATTAGGTTTTTCTGCTTTTATATTTATTACATTATATCCATATCCATATTTGTCTTGTACTTCTTCCCCTTTAATGATATATTCACAACCTATATTAAGTTCCTGTATATCACCCTTTATTGAAGTAGTAAGATATTTACCAATTTTAACATCTGGATATATATTTGAATTAACACTACAAGCATATATTTTATAGTTATCTGCATTATATAAGCATTTTGTAGGCATTGCTTTAAATTCTAATATTTTTTCAGCCGTGTTAATACACCTCCCATGTATTTATAACCTTTTCTAATTCATCTGTTTTAACCCACTTACCATCAATTAATTTTCTTTTGTTCTGATCTTTAAACCGTACATTTAAAATATCTCCTTGTTTAAACGGACATAAAGAAAATTCTTTTGCAGATATAACTTTTGTTTTTATAGACTCACCTGTCTTTAAATGATAAAGAGTTACATAAGGCTTACATTTGTCTTTATATGTTTTATATTCAGTTACATAATAAATGCCTTCAGGGGAATTATCATTTATATAATCTATGCAACCGAGATATTCAAGCTGATATTTTATTATTTTTTTTAATGATTTTTTAGGATTTAATTTATTCCATATTTCAATCAAAGCAGAATTATAATCAAAATTTATAAACTGTGTTGCTGTTTCTTTAGAATTATTTTTTATAATTTCATAATAATTTTCATCAACTTTAGTTTTACCAAATTGACTTCTTTCATATAAATATTCAAAAGCCTCAATAAATTGTTCTATTTTATTTATATTTCCATAGTCTGAAAAATAGTTTATTCTTGTAAGAATTTCAAGATGACCTCTATTTAATATTTTTGATTTCTTTATTTCTTTACAAACATCATAAAAAGTTTTTAAATTTATTTCTCCAATTTTATATAATTCATTAGCAACATTTTGACTTAATCCTTTGATAGATAATAATGATGGATAAATACACTGTCTTTTTGAATTTGCAACAAATTTACGATTGTCTACTCCAAATTTATATTTTCCTTCATTAATATTATAAAATTTTCGCATTTCTTTTTTTAATAAAAGTACCTTATCTTTATTTCCTTTGTCTGAATAATGTTGTAGTAAAACTTCATAAAATTCATAAGGATAATGAGATTTAAGATATGCACAATAAAGAGAATCAAGAGCCATACAATAAGCATGAGCTGAATTGAATCCGTATCCACAGGAGTCTGATATAATCTGCCATACTTGTTCACTCATTTTATTTGCGGTTGTTTCATCAACATTATCATCAGCTATAATACGTTTTTCAAATCCTTCAATAAATCTTGTTTTAAGAGGTCTAACCTTTTCAGGATGTTTCTTTGCAATAGCTTTAATAATTCCATAGCATTCATCAAGAGGAAATCCGGCATAGTTCAAAGTATTCATAGTTTGTTCCTGGTATAATATGAATGACTGAGGAAATTCAGGAGTTTGCAAAACCTTGTCAAATGCTTTAATTCCGTATTCAAAATGTTCTCTCGTTTCAAATTTAGAATACATAGATTTAAATGCTGGACGAATAGCTGCTATAAATGCTGCTAATTCTGATATATTATGAGGTTTAAATTTCATAGCTTTTTTAGTAGTAGATTCTTTTTCACACTGATTAATTCCTATTGTTATTCCTTTAGCATAAATATCCCATACTTTTTCATTATCTTTAACTAATTCAGTTAATTCATTTACAGTATTATGTTTGATACCAATACGGTTATAAAGTTTATTTATAAGTAAAACCACATCAACTTTAAGTAAATCATTTTTTAAAAACTTGTATTTTTCAGCAATTGCACCATCTACAACAGTTGTAATATATTCTTTTTTTGTTGTTCTACTTTTACATCTTATAAGTCCTATTTCTGAACGAATATCCCCTTGATAAAGAAGATAAGCACATGGGGCTTTTTTCTTATCTGAAATAATACCCCAATACTTTTTACTTTGATTTAGATATTCATGATATTCCTTATCAACGTAATCATATATATCTAAATCTTCTTTTTCATCGTCTTCTGCATTTTTATAATCTTCATCATATTTACCTATTTGTTTTGAAATCTCATTTGCCAAATCTATATTCATATTCATTGCTCTTGCATACATTTTAAATGCCGATTTTTTTCTAAGTGTACCAAAAGCAATCATTGGATATGAATGTCCTTTACCCATTATTTCTTCTTGAGCTTCTGCAAATATTTCAGGATTCCCACAATTCATATCAAGATCAGGAAGTGAACGTGTTTCAAGAATACGACTTTCTGATATAAATCTTTCCGGATAAAGTTTAATAGGGGACTTAAACCTATCAACTTTACTAAATCCACAAAGAGTATTAGTAAAATATCCTACGCCAGATCCACGTCCAGTATCGGTGATAAGTCCCCCTTTTTCAATTGCTCTTTGAACTATTTTATAATCTATTAAAGGGTAGTCAACCATTTTAGTCTTTTTATATACATTAACTTCTGTTTTTACTCCATCAATATATTTTTGCTTTTCTTCTATGCTCATATCTTTGGTATATTCTAAAAGCTGTTTTGCAATAAGCTGAGTATAAATTTTATTACGTTCTTCTTGTGTTTTATCAGGATAAATTGTTGGAAGTTTAATATCATCATTAAGAATAATATCTTCAAAAGTTAAACATATATCTGTATTATTCATTGCATCTTGAATTTCAGACTTTGTAAATACACCTTGTTCAAGAAATCTATTCATAATTGTATTGTTGTCTGGATAATCCATATACCAACCTTGTTCATCATTATCATAAACAATATTACTATCTGCTTCAAGTAAAACTGTACGTTCTTGTGCTTGTTCTGGATATATGTAATGGCTATCTAATCCTACTATCATTTTTGTATCTGTTTTTTTAGCTAATGCTTTTATTTTTTTATTTAATTCTTTTTGGGGATCAGTATTATGATATTGAATTTCAAGCATTATATTATCTTTAAAATGCTGTTTTAGTTTCATAAAAACATTTTCGGCATTTTCATATTTCCAAAATCCAATACAAGCCGTTGTAATAAATACATCATTAGCTGGAAGCGATAATAATAACTCAATATCTAATCTTGGTCTAAAATAGTATCCAGTTTCATTTGCTTTAGATAATACTTCATTAATTGCTTTTCTGCCATTTTCATTTTTTGCAAGAATAATAATATGACAATTTGCATTATCTTTTTCAAATCTATTGTATACCCAATATGCTTCTGCTCCAAAGATAAACTTTAAGTTATATTTTTTAGCAAGTTCAAAAGTTTGATAATAATATCCTTGCCATCCATGTTCAACGCTTGAAATGATCTTATGTCCTATCTCTACAGCTCTTTTTGCATAATCTTCATTTAATACTGCACTATCTGCTACATAGATATTACTATAGGATGTATGTCTATGATAATTTTGCATTCATTCACCTTCTTATAAATCAGCAAGAAAATCTAATAAATCATTATCTATTTCATTTTCATTTTCATTTTCTTCTGTATTAGTATTAAACATCTCTTTTTGTTCTAAGTATTCGTTATACGGCTTATGTAATTTTCTTGAATACCCCGACAAAACACTTAAAAAGTATTCATCTTTTTCAGTAACATCTATCCAAAATAATTTTTCATCCTTTGTTTTGTTATATTCTTCAGACTTACTATTGATTTCATTTACTGTTTCAATTATATTTTCTTTTAATTCATTTATTTTTTCTTCTGTAAGTGGAATTTGTACATAGCAATCAGAAAATATAAATTTTTCTTTTACATCATCAGGAAGGTTATCAAGAGAATTATAAAGAATAATATCTTCGGTATAATCATCCGGATTATATCCACACTTTTTCAACCACATCTTAGCATTAGACATAAGTTTTTCACCAATCTGATTCCTTTCAATTTGACGTTCTTTCCATTTACCATTCGCTTGCATTATATTAACAGTAACATATTTAAGGAATAAATATCTAATAGATATATGGTCAAGTGGTAATTTTGTTTTTTGTCTTATTCCTTCTGCATAAAGATAAAGCTGCCCACTTTCCTTTTCAAGTTTTTCACCTTTATAAATTGTAGATGTTTTATAATCAGTAATGATAATTCTTTTTTCTCCATTTTCATCTTTATAAACATCACAATTATCAATATAACCATTAAATATAATATCGTCAGTAATTTTTATCAAACAAAACATTTCAAGTATCATATTAGTATTATCTGGCTTGATATGATTTCTAAAAAAATGTTTAATGCATGATTCATATTTTCTTGCAATAGCATCGTTTTTATCTTCATCGCTACGATCATACTTATATCCAGCTAAATTCATAGTCATTAAGCTATCTTCATAACTTTCAATCATATCTTCTTGTTTTAGTTTGCCGTTATAATAATTCTCAAGAATATCGTGACAATAACCACCACTTGCACAGTAGATCGAATCTTTTCTATCTTCTTTAACATGTTTTATATATTTTAAAAAATAAGCATAATGGTCTGATTTATATGTATTATATCTACTCCATGACCATAAATCATTAACTGTATATTGTTTTTTAATTTCATTTAATTCTTCTTTGGTTTTTCTTGTTCCCATCTAATCAACTCCTTATGTTCTTTGTCGTCATATAAGATTTTATATTTTAACATAAATTCATATTGTTTATTAGGTTTATCTGCCGGGCTTTCACATTTATTAAGGATATTCCATTTATCATATATGTAATAAACATTTCTTATACCATAAAACTTTTCACATTCTTTACGTATATCATTAATTGAAATACCTTCATCAAAAGCAATGATTATATCTACATTTAATCCTATAAGAATTTTAACTTGTTCATCAGATATACTATGACATCCTACTGCTGTTCCTGTTCCGTCTTTCCTGCTATGTCTTTTAAGAACTGATTTTTCAGCTTCAAATACAACCACATATCCCTTTTCTTGAATAGTTTGATAGTTTTCATATAATCCGTAAAGATTCATTCCTTTGGAGAACGGTCTAATACCAAAATACTTAGGTATATCAAACTGATCATAATTAGTAATTGTTGTTCTGCCTACAATCCCAACATATTTATTTTCATCTTCACCACACCAATATCTCCATGGAATTGTAATCCTCTTTTTGTCATATGCGTAACCAATATTAAAGACTTTACATGTAAAAGGCATTATTCCTTCTCTTATCCAAGAAATATGTGGGAGATTAACATATTCTTTTAAAATACTATCATCATATATTTCAATGTCTTTATTCGCAATACATCTTGTTTTTTTTACCTTTTTAAATACATCAAGGATATCTGTTTTCTTCTCTATGTTTTTCTTTTCATATTTTTTATAATTCAACTCTAAATACTGATGCATAAGTTTATTTGCTTTACCAAAAGAAACATCTTGTAATTTCATGATTAATATAAAAATATCACCTACAGCATTTAAATCTGAAGAATTAATAGCTGTAAATAGTGTTTCTTTTTTTACTGTAACTGCTGTAGTGTTTGTTTTATTAGGTAAGGCTGCACGATATTCAGTTTTATATTCTTTAATACCATGACAGCCTACCTTTTCTAAAACAAGCGAAATTTTGTTATTATCAATTATGTATTGTTTCAATTCATTTGCATTCACAAAATTTCACCATCTTTTCTTTAAAAATCTTGAATGACATGAGTTATACCTATTTCTTTCATTATATTTCTGCTCATATCATGTTCAACTACAATTTGAAATTGATTAGCTGATCCTTCTCTATTTTTTACAATAAATATAATTTGATAATGTTTATCTGAACTAAGAGAAACAGGAATCTTACTCTTTCCATTTTTACCTTCAAGTCTATATATTTTTAAAGCATTTTTACCATCAGGCTTTTCATCATCAAATAAATCTCTTATCATAATACCTGTACTTGCTACGTCCATAATATTTTTTGCAAGTCCTGTATTATCTTGTGTGTAATATCTCTGTTTTGTAGAACCTTTTGTAAGCTGGAATGTTATTAGTATATGTACATCTTTATTAGCCTCTTTGATCGTATCCTGAATATCAACCATAGATTGCGACATTGCCATTGCCGTAGCAGAACTTTCATTAACTTTACTTCCAGCATCAGCTTTAAATGTATCAAGCATAAAGTATTTTACGCCTAATCCGGCATATTTCTTAATAACTTTGATTGCTTTTTCTGTCTTATATCTTTTAAATGGAATAACCGTTATAGTATGATTTTGAGAAATTTCTTTTATCCATTGCTTACATTTTTTCAATAAAGTCCATACTTCATCAGTATATTTACCATCACGAAGAACAAATTTTTGTAAATCTTCTTTAAAAATATTATTTGCAGCCCATACAATCATTTCTCTTTGCCATTTAGACAATCCATCCTCATTAATCATTATGACAATTCTTTCATGATTCTCAATAATACTTGGTAATGTAGATGTTCTGGCAAATGTTGATTTTCCTACATTAGATAATCCTCCAACAAGAGTTATATTTCCATGTAACTGTCCTGCTGTTTCAGCATTAATTAATGGCATGTTGTAATACGGAAGTCCTACAGCCAATCCTTCATTAAGTTTATCTAATAATTCATCAATCTGATAATCTAATGAATAGCTTTCAACATCTCCATCTATATTTACAAAAGTATGATTAAGTAATGTTTCAAGTTCTGAATATATATCTTCAGCACTCATATCTGTATATTCGGAAAGCTTATCATAAACAGGAAATCCATTTTTAATAAGTTTTAATACTACATTCCATTTGTTTAAATCTTTTATATATCCATCTATGTTTTCAACTTTAACATAAGCAGTTGCTTCATTTATTTTTTCCCAACCACCATATTCTTCATATTTTTCACGAAGTTTATCATGTTTTTCAAGATATAAACCTACTGTTATTTCATCAAGTATTGGCTTTTGTTCTTTTATTACAATATCATACGCTATCTGATAATAAACCTTCCATGTGTTTTCTGAAATATCTTCAAGTTTTATTTCATAATTAAATAATAAATCAGGTTGCTTATAAAAAATTGAAATAATATTGGCTTCACAAGCAAGTTTATAACTTCTTATTTTCTTAGCAGCGTTTATTTGTTCTTCTTGAAATGGTGTCAATTTTGATTTTTTATCAGCCAAATAATCACCTCATTTACCATAGTTTTTCTAACTTTTTATTAGGATTTTTTGTATTATTACTTGATTTGTATTCAGCTTTATCATTAACCATAATTGATAAATCTAACTCGTTTATCTTTTCTTCTGATTTTTGTTTATTAGATATTCTCTGTACAACATCATTAATTTCTTGTTCAATAAATCCCATAATAAGATTGATTTTATGGCTCTCATCTTTAATTTTAGCTGAATTATTAGTGAAATAAGTTTTAATTTTTGTTTTGCACACTTTACAAGTTAATAATATTTCTTTAAAAGAATATTTTGCATTAGGTTTTTGTTTTTTATTTGAGATAAAATTACCTTCTGCTAAACCCTTAAGTCTTAAAACAAGAAATTTAGGGAACTTCATATCTTTAGTATAATCGAGAATATCATATTTTACATAATTACATAAATCAGACCAATCTTGTTTTTCTTCATTAGTCATTTGTAACCTCCTATTGTGTATTACTGAAACTCCAACAGCTAAAGCACGTTGGGTTCTTGAATACTTAAACTTCCAAATATACTCGAAAGTATATAAGACTAATTTATTTCTTCAAGACTTTTACTAACAAATTTTCCTTTGAAAACATTATCGTTAGCGTTAGGCTCGTTTCAAAACCTATGCTATTCATCCCACCCCTAAAGGAGTGGGCTTTTCGCACGAAATTGTAAAGGACGGAAATTGATCCATCCTTTACACAAAATAATATTAATTTGCTACTGTTTTAGTTAGATCAAGAAGTTCCTGGAGTATATCTGGTGATTCTGCACTAAGATTTTTAATATTAAGTCCATTATCTTTAATAAATTTGTTTACTGTTTTTATTGCTGTTGTATTGCCACTATCTGCAATAGTTTTAAAAAGTGGTTTCCATTCAGATATAATATCCTCTGCTTTATCGCTCTTTTCAATCATAGAGTCTGTAAATTTGTCAAGATCATTTCTATACGATGTGTTGAGAGTTTCAAGCGACTCCATATCATCAAAATAACTCTTCCAAATATCATAACAAGGGTTTTCAATAACAGAGCCAACTTTAGTTACATTTGTTCTATCTTTAATAACTTCTGCATAATATTTAAATCCTTCATTATCTGATGTTTTATCTTTTTCTTTATAAAATCTAAGAATTACATCATAGTCAAATCCTACACTCTTATGCATATCAGGCTTATATCCTATAACTTTTTCGCCTTTAGCATCTTTAATTTCAATTTGCTGTGCAATAGATACGATATGTATACCTTTTGAAGAAAGATCAATTTTAGCCTGTTGGAATTTCATATTAATAAGTTTAATTCTTCCCCACTGTTTTACTGATATTCCGGCATCATCAACATCTCCGCCCTTACGTCTTGCTCTGCGTTCTTCAACCTCTAAAGCAGATATTTGCATTGTAGAATAAAATTTAGATTCTGAGTCTATTGAAAGTGTCTGAATTTTATTCTCATATTCACCATCAAGAAACGCATCAAGATCTTCTTCTAAAGTATCAAGGTCAGATGTATTATCAACAATTTTTAGATTGTTATACTTATTGCCATTATTAAGAGTAATAGTTTTCTTTTCATAAAACCCTACACCTGTCTCACTATCAATACAAGCTACATCAGGGAATGTAAGCTGAAACCAAGATTTACCTGAACCTGTTTCTCCATATACAAGAAATTTTCCACCTATTTTTGCTGCTTTTGCTTCTCTAAATGCCATAATTAATTTACCTCATCTTTCTTATTTTAAATAATTTATAAATTCCATTTAATTATTCATCAAGTGCATTAAGCATGTCAAGTAAATCATCATCGTCATCTTCAGAATCAGATTTATTAGATTTACTATTTTCTTCATCACTTTCTGTATCAAGTGTTTCAAGGAATGTAGAATAAAATTCAAGGTCTTCAGGTTTATATTTTGTTCTATCAGTTGCAACTGTAGGCTTCCTATCATCTCCTTCGCCAACATATGTAATAGTAGGTTTTGTAATAATCATTCTCTTTTCACGATTTGTATTTCCTACTGCACACTTTGTAAGAGCTTCTTCTTCAGTATAAAGTCCAAGTTCAATAAGCTCTTTAATATCATCCGGAAGATCGTCTTTTGTAATGTTTATAACAGCAGCACCTTCAACAATATTTCCATCTACTGTTATTTCAATTATTTCATTCTTCTTTGCTTTAAAGAATTTAGATAGCTGCTTTGCTGTGAGTTCAGAATTATCACCGATACCAAATTCAAAGTTTACAGGAAAAGCAAAATTTTTCTTTACATCTATTTTCTTATCATTAATCTTAGGTTTTCCTACATAATCAACAATGTATGCAGACATAGGGATTGTATTCTTTTCCTTATCAGGTTTACCAATGCTTCCATCATCAAGTAAAATTGTCTGTGTGAATGTCGCTTTAAAATTTTCCGGTTCAGCTTTTGAAAGTGCAATACTTGTTATTTTCTTTTTAATATAAACATTTTCACCATTGCTCTCATATGCAATATTTCCTTTAACAATTACAGTTAAATCATCTGTAAGGTGTTCTGAAAGGTAAGCTACTGCATCATACTCAGTAATAAAATCCTTATAAAACGTCTTGTCTTTATCGGTCTTTTCGACACCTACAGTAATAAAACAATTCTTACCTACTGTTTCAAGTATCTCTTCATCAAATCTGTCATCCCAGTCAATTGTAAAGCTATCTTCATAATCATCCTGTTTCTTACCATCAACTTCTTTAAAGCCATGAACATAAATAACATTATCTCTCTTATACTTCTCAGGAAAGTAACCACCTGACATTTCAGCATAAACTATATTACCATTTCCACAATCAACACCAAGATTAAGTATATTAGAAGTCCATCCACTGTCATAAGTCTTATCGAGATCATATGTATAATCATTTACTTTTGCCTTGCCGATGAGTGTAAACTGAGCCTTACCTTTTTTAAGTCCTAACTTTGCACTATTCTTTTTTGCCATAAATAAATACCTCTTTCTTTTTTAAATTTTATTAATTAATAAATTCTTTATATGTTATATTGCTAAAAGCAATTTATAACCCTGAACCTCTGCACAAGCTAAAGCTTGGCAGGTTCTGTTTCTCTTATACCGCTTTTAAGTTCTCGTTTGCTAATATTTCATGTTCTGAAACTCCAACGGCTAAAGCACGTTGGGTTCTTGAATACTTAAACTTCCAAATATACTCGAAAGTATATAAGACTAATTTA
>Ga0116160_1003638_pt1 | contig 13334 bp, 10 predicted proteins | sample AD_JPNAS2_MetaG_FD_89879 | JGI IMG/M metagenome (GOLD analysis project Ga0116160, IMG submission 89879) | Active sludge microbial communities of municipal wastewater-treating anaerobic digesters from Japan - AD_JPNAS2_MetaG | ecosystem: Engineered > Bioreactor > Anaerobic > Digestate | place...
TCGGAAACCGCGGACCCGTGTGCGTTCCGGGACTACGCCTCGCTTCCCATGCGGATGGACTGGCCCGGCCGAGTCAACTGGATCGGCAGGCGCAAGGGGCGGTTCAACACCTCCGATCGTCTCGATCCCGGCCCGCTCTACCACGTCAGGAACGCCCGCCGACTCGTTTACGGCTTCCGGTGTTGGCTGAAGCCGTTCCGCGGCGTCGCCACGAAATACCTGCTACGATACTTCTCCTGGTACGTCCACATAGCCGCCATGGCCCCCGCGCGCACCCATGCCGCAGCCAAGCTGCTCTTCTTCGAGGCCCTCACAGCCCATTCCCTGCGCGCGCCGGGGTAGCCCCGCCCAATGCCGGCCGGGCCTCGCATCAACCGCGAATTGGGACAGTACATAAGAGACTCGGATGTGGGGCACATCTTTCCGCAATGGAAGGATCAGGAACTCGCCCGCGGTGGCGACGGACAACCAGGATGACGGCCAAGGGGCGCCCCCCAACTGAGAGGCCTTTGGGCTTGCGAAACTGCGCAACGAGAGCGGCAGAAAGCCAATCGGGATTCGAATGCGTGAGCAGGGGGCCAAACGCCGGACCGGAGCGACGCCGAAATGGGCGAGGTCGGCGATTAGGGAAGCAACAATCCTTGCGCGCACCTGCACGATGGGGTGCGTGTATGTACTGTGGGCAATAGCAATTGGGAAAGCGAGTAGACATCGCCCCGCGGGATAGTGACCGGGAGAATGATGCCCGCCCCGGTCATTGCGGTGGGTTGTCGGCTGAGGGGGCCATGCTCACCTCGCTGGAATGGCTATTTAGCTGGTCTTAACGTCCTGGCCTCCGGACAAAAGGGCTGGAGGCGTCAGGCTTATCCTGGCGCGCCAGAAGTTGCGGGTATCTCCGAAACTGATGTCAGAATCTGAGCGTATCCCTGGGCGGATACCCCCGGGGGTATACCACTGAGCCACAGCAGTCATCTTTCCGTCCCTCAGCATGCCCCCAGATCTATCCCCGGGTTTGTCCTTAGGTGTATTCCTGGACCTGCCCTCGGGTCTATCCCTGGACCTATCCACGGGTCTATCCCTGGACCCGGTGCTGTCAACACCAGCCGTAGAATGTAGTTGATCTCCATGTAGTTGATCTCCAGAGGTAATGCGCCTTTTCTCCAGCGGGATCTGCCGAGAAACAACGGCCGATAATGCGGTTTCTCTCCAGGGGCCTGTGATATCAGCATGATAGTCCTACCTCGTCGCCGAACGGCGCCAATACCTTGTGGCCAAGTGAGGCGCCAGCATCATGATTGGAGGTAGGACCAGTATGGGCATTCGGCAGCTACGCGAGAAAAACCTTTACTACACCCAGATTGGCGAGGAGCTCGGAATCGATCCGCGAACGGCAGCGAAGTACTGCAACGATGCGCCGCCCGCAGAGAGCAGGCCTGAACCCCCAGGGATCCCAGAGAGCCATAAGGAGTTCATTGCGAACAGATGCAGGTTGATTGGGGCGAATTCGACAAGGTCGTGCGTAACGGCCAGGTTCGCGTGCTCCATCCAACAGCAGACCAGCTTGACACAGCTTTTGATCTCCTTCGCCGTCGACGCGGCAAGTCGTACTCGTCGATAGATGCGGCATCTTCTGTGATCATGCGGGATGAGTCCATCCATACTGCGTTCAGCCTTGATAGGCACTTCGCCCAAGACGGGTTCGCCGTTGTCCCCGTACCGGAAAAGTGCCTGCACGAACCACTTCAGGCCTATCTCACGGCACCGACCTCCGCGGGCGACGAAGACTGAGGGACGCAATCGAGGAAAGTAGTCGCGCCTTACCCGTCCGCCCCGTCTATACGTTCCCGTCATCCGTATCCAGCACCAGCTCAAGTTCGATCTCGTCGCGTATGGGTATCCCGTTCTCACCGAGCAACGGTATCTCGGGTTTGAGGCGCCTGGCCAGAGCCACAGCATCGCGGTGAACTGCAACTATGCGGAAACCGGCTTTCTGGTAGAACTTCAGGGCATCACTGTTGTCATTAGTAGTGATCAGCCACACTCTACACACCCCGGCTTCCTTCGCACACTCCACCGCTTTCCGAATCAATCCCTTCCCAATGCCCATCCCCCGCTGTAAGCTGTTCAGAGTGACGATCTCGCACTCACCGTTGCGCTCCTCGTACGTCAATAAGCCGAGGCGGTCGCCGCTGCCTGCCACCGCAACGAACCCAGGAAGACCGGACGCATCCACCAGCTGTCCCCTTGTTGCGATCTTGGCAGAACCCCAGCTCTCCTTCAGCACCCTTCTGACCCACTCGCGGTCGTCGTCATCAAGAGGGCGCACCTGATACCCGCTGATCACGGGGAGCACGACGGCCGACGGACACGCAGGCCCATAGTAGACTACCTGCACGGCCTTCCGCATTCGTTGACTTCGGTATATAGGCTCTCCTGTGTTCGGATTACGGTCGAACTTCGGGAAGTTCGAGCTCGTGACTGTCAGTCGCACCCGATGGCCTGGGCCGAAAGTGTGGGCGCACCCCTTCATACGTATGCGGAAGAGATACACCTGCCCAGGCTCCAGAAAGTCCTCCCTTTCAAGACTGTTCCGATATCTAGCCCTTACTATGCCGTCCGAAACGTACCTCGCAACACCGCCCTCATCCAGATCGAGCAGCGTCAAGACGAAGTCCGTATCGGGCGCGCTTGATGATGCGTATAGCGCGACCTCCGGAATGCCGCATATCTCCAGCGGACTGCCCAGCACCTCAGAATCGTAAGTCAAAACATCCTCGCGCAAATGAGCAGACGATACTGAGGGGCCCGGCGCCAGCCCTGCCTTGGGGAATGCCCATACCGCACCGCCTTCAGTCGCGACGGGATCATCCGGATCGTACGCGAACGACTCGCAGGCGGCTACAGGGCTTCTGCCGGAGGTCCAGTCCGCGGAGAAGACGGACAGGATTCCCCTGCCTCGACCGCCAGCCGCAGGCCACCCATCAGCCACAAACCGATCGTCAGCTGCCTCGGGGCAGTCGGCCGCAAATTGGCCGTCATGATCGGAGCAACGCGCATCGGCTGTAGCGCCAAGGTACATCTTCACGCCACAATCATCCGGATGAGGCCACGCCTCTAGCTCAGCCCAGTGAGGTCTGTGCCCCGTAAAGAAACACTTCACAGAAGACCTCGCCGGCGAATCGCCTGTGCCCTTCACCCAGAAGTCGAACCAGCGCAGGCACTCCTCTATGAAGGGAGAGGACATGTCCACCGTATCCTCATGCACGCCATCCGGACCGCCTTCACGCTGCCCGGACCAATACCCGTATGACACATCACCGGATATCTTCTCCGGCCCGCCGATCGTGCCGTTGTGACTCCACGGGCCGAGTACAAGCCTCTGGGGCGCGCCGGACTGGACCATCTCGGAGTACGGAACCAAGGTGGCGTCGAGCAGGAAGTCGAACCATCCCCCGAAGTGAAGCCCAGGAACGCGGGCTCTCCGGACGTAGTCCCATAGATCATTACCGTCCCAGAAATCGGACCGGGGACCTTCCTCCAGCATAGCGGCCCACAAAGGGTCTACGCTCTGCGGAATGGCATCGATTAGGGGCGTCTTGCGGTATAGAAGCCCGGGATCAAAGCCGCTGAGAGGAGCGGTTCTCATGTATGTCCAGGGCAAGGTGTGATGAAGACGAAGCACTCCATCCTGGAAACACAGAAGATCCTTCGTGACAGGCGCTGTAACCCAGACCGCCGCTTTCACCTGGTCGGCAAACTCGGCCGCAATGGCAATCGAAGCCGCCGAAAGATAAGAAATGCCCAGTATGGCAAGCCTGCCGTCACACCACGGCTGATCCAGCACCCATTGCGCGGTTTCGACCGCGTCCTTTGGTTCCTGAGCCAAGAATCCGAAATGCCGGGACGACTCGCCGCTTCCGCGAACATCCTGGATCACAATGGCATAGCCGTGACTCCCAAAGATGTCTCCGATAGTCTGTAGATTCCGACGTCCATACACCGTCCGCACAATGACCACAGGGTAAGCGCCGGGACCCGGCAAGGTAATGGATGTCGCAAGGCTCGCTCCGCCACACACCGACACAAACTCAGTCTTGGTCTCCACGATGCGCTCCTCCTTCAGGCACACCGCCTCGGGGCTGGATGCGATGGTCTTCGACTAAACGCATGCAGTCTCCTCTTCAGCCTCTGAATCATCCATCAGCACAATCGGAACTGCCAACGCTGTGGCGTCGCCACGTGCTATGAAAGCAGCAAGGCCTGGATCGTCAACTGGGAACTGGAGAGTCAGTATCCCCTGCCGATCCAGGCAGCTAAGGACTTCCGCGCCCATCGGAGGGTAGAGCACGCGCGAACAGAGCGATCACCGCCGACGGATAGGCAATGACCGCGGCAAGAATTGGGGAGCGGTGACGGCTAACGCATTTGGGCGTGAATCTCTACTTGTCGCCGCCCCACGGCGGGAGTGTTCTACTCCAGTTCAATGCATTGTACTTCCTCATGACTTCGAGAAGCCGGTCGATATCGATAGCGTCAACCGTTCTGCCGTCGCGACCGACAACCGTAGTGGCCTTGAGCATCGAGTTGATGACGGCCTCCTCGGCGGCCTCGACGACCGCCAGGAACAAGGGGGACATTGCATCGTTCGATACCACCTCAGCCTTGGCAGTCATGGGGCTGTCATGCGCAATGCGCCCGGATGTGGAGAAGGCTATGAAGAAATCCCCTGACCCGTTGCTGCTGTAGAAGCCGGTGCGGGCGAGCCCAAGGCCGGCTCGCTTCGCTAACCGCTCCAGCTGCCTTTGGTCGAGAGGGGCATCAGTGGCCACTATGACCATGACGGATCCGTCGGGATATGCTCCCTCAATATCCCCGGTCGCATGTATCTCATAGGGGAAGTCCGCGCTGTTCGAGTAGCGCCCGAGTTCGCGTCCGACCGGAGCGCCGTTCACTGTGAGCACGCCGCCGAAGTTGGTCTGGGCCAGCACTCCCACGGTGTAGCCGCCGCGTCGGGGCGGGAGCACTCTGGATGACGTGCCTATGCCGCCTTTCCAGCCCATGCACACGCTTCCCGTGCCTGCCCCGACCGATCCCTCCTGAACAGCGCCGGCCCCGGCGTTGGCTATCGCCTCGAACACATGCTCTTTTCGGACATGACGGCCCTGGATATCGTTGAGGATACCGTCATTGACCTCCCCGACGACCGGGTTGACAGTACCCGTGCCGATCCCTATCGCGGGGCTGTGCTTGATAGACCTCTCGATCACCGCGTCCGCCACGGTCGGGGCGCTCAAGGTGTTGGTGAGCGCTATGGGCGTCTCGAGGTTGCCCAGCTCATTCACCTGATGCAGGCCGATTGACTTGCCGAACCCGTTGAGGACATACGCCGCGGCCGGGACCTTTCCCTCAAACAGGTTTCCGTCGTGCGGGAGAATCACAGTTACGCCAGTTCTTACAGGGCCGCACCCCGGAACCAGTCTTCCTTCCCCTTCTACCAAAGTCACGTGGCCGACCATGACTCCCGAAACGTCGGTAATGGCGTTCCATCGACCCGGCCCGAATATGCCGATATCTATCCCAATGTCCCGGGCGCGGGGCCGAGACCCATTCGCATCCGTCATGTCCACTTCCCCCTCCCCGTCCCTTGCCTCAGCTTGAGGCCTTCTGCTGTCGGGCGTTCGCCTCGTCCATCTATCTTTCGCCTTTCTGCGCTTTCTTCCTACATATTCGCCTTTCTCTACTTTCCTGCCTCATACTCGCCTTTCCCGCCGAGTTGCCCTGGATTGTCGCGTACCATGATCCCTTCCGCCACAGAGGCGTTTGTCGTGTGCCGTCGAATACTATCCCAATCCTGATCCTAGCAATTGGCATTCCATGCGACATCGAGTCTGTCGCCGGGCATTCTGACTGAGTTCCCGGAATCGGCTTGGAGGTGTTCGGATTGAGGACCTTGGCGCCGGTTTGGGTCGCAATGTTGCTGACTGTGGTCGCCTGCAGTTGCCTTGCCGCGCCCGCGTCGCAGGGCACAAGGGCAAGCGCAGGAACGATTGCCAGGGCAGACAGCCAGTGGAGTCGGCGTTCGGAGCCCAAGATGGATGGCATGATGATCCAGACGCTTGAGCAGGCGCTGGGCGCGGGCCAAGGCGCGGATCAGGCGGACGCAGAGGTGCTGTGGCGGCTGGCAAGGGCATATTGGTGGAAAGCGACTCGCTGTACCAGCGACAAGGCGTCCAAACTCGTACTGCTCGAAAAGGGCAGGGCTGCCGCCGAACGTGCTGCTGCGATCGATCCTGCCAGTGCCGACGCCCATCACTGGTATGCGGCGTGCATGGCCCAGTCGGCGCAGGTCAGAGGCATACTTCAAAGCCTCTTTGTTGTAAAGCCCACAGTTGAGGCGCTTGAGCGGGCGCTTGAGGCGGACCCCAACCATGCCCGAACCCACTACTTCCTGGCCGAGCTGCTCTATCAGCTGCCAGGGCCGCCTCTTTCGATTGGCAACAGACAAAGAGCAGTGGACGAGGCCCGAATCGCGGTCAGACTGGATCCGAGATCATCGTCTCACCATCTTGTCCTGGGAAAGGCCTTGGCTGCCGCGAAACGGTACGCGGAGGCCAGATCGGAGTTCAACTACGTTCTGACCATGGAGCCGAACTCAGAGGATCCGGAAGGGCTCAGGCTTGATCAGGAGGAAGCCAGGGCCCAGCTCAAGGCTATAGAGGGCAAGTAGGTCCTTCGCCGCCAAAGAGCGGCGTACGGCACGTATACGCTCCTGAGTCGACGACTACCAAAAACGTGCTCGCAATCGCTTCGTTGCCTCACTAGAAAGTGTACTTGAGTTATGACGCCTGCAACGGTTATGACAACATGCTACACTATGCAACAGAGTGCGGCTGGCGATCCGCATGCGGATTCATCTGCATCAACACAGGCACGCCCCCGCAGCCGCGTCGCGCAGGAGGTACCGGCATGGAACCGAACACCAATTGGCTGTCCGTACAAGAAGCAGCCGACTACCTTGGAGTGGCGCGCACTACCATATACCGGTGGGCAAAGGAATCGAGGATCCGCATATACAAGTTGGCAAAGGGGGTCGCTAGGGTGAAACGCCAGGAATTGGAGGCGTTCCTGCAGCAGGCTCCAGTGTTATACCCAGATCCAGCAGATCACCCTGCCCAGCTGGGCTTTCTGCGTGAGACCGCCCGGCAGCAGTCACAGGCTGCAGATCCTATACTTGATGTCCTCGGTTCCCTTTCCGGAGAGCCGATTTCGGCTGAGGAGATCGAGGAAGAGCTGTATGGCAAAGAGCAGAGGAGATGAAGCACGGTGTCTGGGCCTACGTTCATAGATACGTGGGGCTGGATTGCCCTCGGGCGTCGCAAGGATCCGCGGCACACGGAGGCAGCCGAGTACTACAGAGCCCTCAGCCACACCGGTGGACGGATTTACACAAGTGACTACGTCCTTGATGAGGCGATCACGCTCATCTTCCGTAGGGAGAGCTTCGCCGAGGCCGCCCGCTTCGTCAACTCGATCATCGCTTCGGCCAGTTCGGGGTACATCATCGTCGAGCAGATCTCCCCGGAACGCTTCGCCGCAGCCTGGGATCTCCGCCTCCGCCTGAAAGACAATGCCCGGATCTCCTTCACCGACCTAACGTCCATGATCGTCATGAGAGAGCGCGGAGTAAAGCACGTCCTTACAGAAGATAAGCACTTCGCCCAGGTAGGGCTCGGATTCGAGTCAGTGCCCTGACGTGTGCTCAAGCTCGGGCAATCGCACCTCCTGCGCTCCCGCATCGGTGTAACTGCGGATCACTCTTGGTACGCGCAGGCGCTCGTCACTCTCATATAGCTGCCGCACTGTCTCCCACTCCGACACACCACCGCGCGTAAGCTCCGCCGTCCGGTCCAGCAAGGCAAGATCCGCCGCTGACAGGTCTTCCTCGCGCACATCAACCAGTCCCCAGCAGTCCCAGGGCAGAAGCTCGATCTTGTTCAGCGACGCTACATCTCGGACGAAGTTGCCGCGAACGAACCAAAGGCCGTGCATGTCGAATATGCCGAACTTGTCCGGGTCGGCCAGCCCGGCCCGGCACAACCGCCAGGCCTCGCCTCCAGGCAGGAACTGATCGCGCGGCACGTCCAGCGGGTCGAATTCCACCGCCAGCACACGGCGCTGCAAGTCGTCAAGCTGGGAATCTACCGTAGTCCAGCGCTGCAGTTCTGCGTTCCAATATTCGCACACCCAATGGTCTTCATAGTGGTCGGGAAGGAAATAACGCGCGAAGCCGCACCGTGCCCGTGCTGGCGTTCCCCGATAGCGCAGGATTGAAGCGAGCATCACTGAAAAATCGCGGCAGTTGCCGATCAGGCGCCTATCCATGGCCCGAACCTCAGTGAGTGGGCGCGGGTCAAGCTCGCCAATGCGTGCCAGCTTGGCGGCAACCGAACGTAGCTGCAACTCGTCAAACCGTGGCTTTGGGAGTTGCACCCCGTACCGCTCAAGCCAGTGCACATGGATCATCAAGCCCTGGATTGCCCTGCACAGAGAGCCGATCTCGCCGGGCAGGCAGTCAAATAGAGTCGCGTAGCTGCCGGGAAGAGTCATCGCTCCCGGCGTGGCGAAGTACTCGATCACGTTCATCCGACACACCTCCTCAGTATTCAGTCACGCAGCTGTACCGCAGATGCTCAGTGGTTACTCGGCGTGTGTTATTCGCCGCGTCGTCACCGCCCCATCACCGCGAGCGCCTGCTCAAGGTCGGCGATCAGATCATCCTGGTGTTCCAGCCCGACGGAAAGCCTCACCATGCTGGGCGCCAAGCCGGCTGCGGCGATCTCATCTTCGGTATATCCTCTATGGGTCATCACAAAGGGATGCTCGACCAAGCTCTCGCAGTCGCCCAGGCTCACAGCCAGCTTGAACAGTCTCATGCTGTTCACTACCTGTTTGGACTGGGCCAGCGTTCCGTCGATGTCGAAGCTGACCATCCCGCCGAATCCGCTCATCTGGGCCTTTGCCGTGTCGTAGCCGGGCGAACTGGCGAGGCCGGGGTAGTAGACCCTCTTCACCCTGGGATGCTGCTCCAGATATCTTGCCACGGCCAGGGCGTTCTTCTCGTGCTCGCGCATCCTGAGCGCCAGGGTCTTCAGGCCCCTCAGCAGCAGCCAACCGGTGAAAGGACTCATGACACCGCCGAATTCGCACATGTAGCCGAATTTCAGCTCGCTGGCGTAGTCCTTATCCTTGGCTACAGCAATACCGGCGATCACATCACCGTGCCCACTGATATACTTAGTCGCGCTATGCACCACTACATCCGCCCCGAGCTCCAAGGGACGCTGGAAGAACGGCGTGGCAAAGGTATTGTCGACCACCACTTTCGCTCCCTTGGCCCGGGCGATATCGCACACGGCGGCAATGTCGATGATCTCCAAGCTGGGGTTGACCGGGGTTTCAAGATACACGACCTTCGTTCTTGCAGTGATCTGATCTGCAAGGTCGACGATGCTCGTGAGGTCAACCAGCCGGGAGGCGACACCATACCGAGGCAGTATGTTCTTGATGAAGTTCCAGGCCGAGCCGTACAACATCCGGTGCGCGACAACCTCATCGCCCGGCTTGAGCAGCGACATCAACACGGAGCTGATGGCCGCCATGCCCGATGCGAAGGCCACCGAGGCCGCGCCCCCCTCCAGAACCGCCATGCGTTCCTCAAGCACCTTGAGGGTAGGGTTGTTGCCCCGGGTATATACATAGTCCTGAGTTTCGAACCCAAATGTGGCATCGGCGTGCTCTAGAGAATCGAATTCAAAGGTAGAGGTCATGAAGATAGGGTAATTCAGCGCGTTCTTAGGATTCCTATCCTCGCCCCCGGCATGGATGGACAGAGTCTCAAAATGCTTATCTGTAGTATTCATCGGATTGCCTCATCTCTCCCAGCACTTGCCCCTTGCAGCATCGGGAATGCGTCAACGCTAGTATTGGTCATCGGCCCACAACATCCTCCTGGTGTGTCACTTCCCTAATCATCTCGCTTTGCTAACGTCATTTGCCGGATCCGCGGTAGCGTCTTCGCGAATCCGCGGCCCTTTAGTCTTCATATATATTCGATATTCTTCGTCAAACAGATACACAAATCGGCGGCCTCACGCGCCTCGCCGCCAGGGCCAAAGCGCAGGGACACAGCGCATGGTGTACACATGGCATCCGATCTCTATAGCCTACATGCCATCCGTCTGCTATACTACATCTAAACATATATCTCACATTCCCTGAAGGTCCTTGGTGTGGCGGGCAGAAACGGCTACCCTGGAGCAATTTGATCTGAAAAGGAGGTTTCCCAGATGGTACTGCGTCGACGATTGATGATGGTGTTGCTCTGTTTGGCCCTCGTGAGCCTCGGCAGCGCTATGGCTGCTGAAACTGAGATCAGAATTGGCGTCTACGAACCCATGACCGGCGCTATGGCCGCAGGCGGGCAGCAGACTATGGAGGGAATTGAACTCGCCCATGAGCAGAGGGCAAAAGTCTTAGGGCTTCCTGTCAGGGTCATTCTGGTGGATAACCGCAGCGACAAAGTGGAAGCCGCCACCGCGGTCACCCGTCTCATCCAAAAGGACAAGGTGTGCGCCATCATCGGCAGCTACGGAAGTGGCTTGTCCATGTCGGGCGGGCCAGTGGCGCAGGCGGCGAAGGTCCCGGTCATGGGATGCTCCCCCACGAACCCCCTTGTCACTCTGGGAAATGACTACTACTTCCGAGCGTGCTTCATCGACCCATTCCAGGGCCGCGTGATGGCCCAGTTCGCCTTCGATAAGCTTGGCGCCCGCAAGGCCGCGATCATCCAGGACATCGCTCAGGACTACGCGGTTGGCCTTGCGAACTTCTTCAAGCAGGCCTTTGTCGAGTTGACAGGCGACCCGAAGTCCGTTGTCGCGTTCACCTCGTATCAAACGGGCGACCGCGACTACACCGCCCAGCTCACGTATGTGGCCAACGCCAAGCCTGACGTGGTATTCGCCCCTGGCTACTACGCCGACGCCGCAGTGCTCGTAACCCAGGCCCGCTCACTGGGGCTCAAGATGCCCTTCCTCGGCGGCGACACCTTTGAAGCGCCTGAGTTCATCGAGATAGGCGGAAAGAACGTCGAAGGCGTTTACTTCAGCACCCACTACAGCGCCGACGCGCCCGTAACCCCGGCCTCGGAAAAGTTCGTGGCTCTTTACAAGGCCAAGTTCAAGACCGCCCCGAACACCTTCGCAGCCCTAGGTTACGACTGCTACAACCTGGTTTTGGACGCTATTGAGCGCGCGGGTTCGTCCGATCCCAAGGCGATCCGCGACGCCATGGCCAAGACCAAAGGCTTCGTAGGCGCGACAGGTATCATCACTCTGGATTCCAACGGCGACGCCACCAAGAGCGCTGTCGTGCTCGTGGTCAAAGACGGCCAGTTCAAGCTGGTCGACGTCGTGCACCCACGCTAGACGCCCGGCGCTAGAGGCACGCCACGAGTGCCGCAAGTCCGCAGTGTCCGACAGGAGGCTTGACAAAGGTGACTGTGGAGATCTTCCTGCAGAACGTGGCAAATGGGATTACCCTCGGCAGTCTCTACGCATTACTGGCCATAGGCTACACCATGGTCTATGGCATCCTGAGGCTCATCAACTTCGCGCACGGCGAGATCTTCATGATCAGCACCTACTTTGCCTTCTACGGAACGGCGATCTTTGCGCTCCCGTGGCAGGTGTCATTTGCCCTGGCAATCGTCCTCACGGCCCTACTGGGAGTGGTCATCGAACGCGCAGCCTACAGGCCCCTTAGGGACGCACCTCGTATCTCGGCCCTGATCTCCGCCATAGGTGTGTCGTTCCTCATGGCTAACCTGGGCCTAGTGATATTCGGCGGGAGGCCGAAGACTTTCTATCGGCCTCCCATCTTCCAAACCCCCATCGAACTTGGAGGAATCAGAGTAGTGGCACTCTTCTTCGTCATCCCACTGCTCACAGCCGTCCTCCTCGTGGCGCTCAACTACATTGTCTACAGAACAAAGACCGGCCTGGCGATGAGAGCCGCCCAATGGGACTTCGACACTGCCCGTCTCATGGGCGTGGACGTGGATCGCGCAATCTCTATCACGTTTGCCATCGGCTCGGCCCTGGCAGCGGTAGGCGGGATCATGTGGGGCCTCAGGTTTGCGGAAATCAACCCCAACATGGGCCTCTTCCCAGGCCTTAAGTGTTTCATAGCCGCCGTATTCGGAGGCATCGGCAACATCAGCGGCGCGGTGCTGGGAGGGTTCATACTCGGCTTCGGCGAGATCATGCTGGTGGCCTTCCTTCCGGGGCTAGCCGGATACAGGGACGCCTTCGCCTTCGTCGTCCTGATCCTGATCCTCCTGGTCCGGCCCACAGGCCTACTTGGCGATAAGCAAAGGGTGAAAGTGTGATGGCGCAGAAGAGAGTCGTTCACCCGGCATTGAGGATAGCGGCCGTCTGCGGAGCGCTCGTCCTTTTCTTCCTGATCCTTTGGTGGGGTCAGGAGCATTGGGACGCATACACAGTCCGCATCCTGAACCTCTGCGGGATATACATCGGCATAACCCTCGGCCTCAATCTCTGCAACGGATTCACGGGCCAGTTCTCCCTGGGGATCGCCGGCTTCATGGCAGTCGGAGCTTACACAACCGCGCTCCTCACCATGTCTCCAGCGATAAAGCAGGCAGTCTTCTTCATTCAGCCACTGATATACCCGCTCAACTCGATTCAGTGGGGATTTCTGCCCGCTCTGCTCATGGCGGCCATCGTGTCGGGCATCGTGGGTTTCCTCGTCGGCGCTCCGGCAATACGCTTCCGCGGTGACTACCTGGCAATCACTACGCTGGGATTTGCCGAGATCATTCGCGTAGTGTTCACGAACATCGTGCCCATAACCAACGGAGCGCTGGGCCTAAAGGGCATCCCCCCCCACACGAACTTGCTGTGGAGCTGGGGATTTGCTGTGGCATGCATAGCCGTCATGGTGAGGCTCATGCGTACTACCTACGGGCGAGCGCTGAAAGCCATCCGCGAGGATGAGGTGGCGGCGGAAGCCATGGGGGTCAATCTCTTCTTCCACAAGAACCTGGCGTTCGTTATGTCGGCTATGATGGCCGGTGTAGGCGGAGGGCTCCTCGGAAACCTCATAACCACCATCGACCCCAACATGTTCAGGTTCCCGCTCACCTTCACGGTCCTCATGATGGCCGTGCTCGGAGGCCTCGGCAGCATCACAGGCACAGTCATCTCCGCAGCTGCCGTGACCGTCGCCCTGGAGGCATTCCGCGCGATCGAAGA
>Ga0116160_1003649_pt1 | contig 13310 bp, 19 predicted proteins | sample AD_JPNAS2_MetaG_FD_89879 | JGI IMG/M metagenome (GOLD analysis project Ga0116160, IMG submission 89879) | Active sludge microbial communities of municipal wastewater-treating anaerobic digesters from Japan - AD_JPNAS2_MetaG | ecosystem: Engineered > Bioreactor > Anaerobic > Digestate | place...
AGGACTGCGTATTGTAAACGCGGTTTAGCATTAGTCCGTACGGCAGGAACTGCCGGAAGTTACGCCTGTGGAAACCGTGTAAGACCAGCAATGGCAACGGTCGATGAAGCAGGAATCCCGCGAGTTCAGTCGTGGGAGGTTCAAACAGGCACGTCGCCCTTTGAGGAGCGGGCTTTACGGCGTGTACGCCCGCATGATTGAAGGTGCGTTCCTTCCGCGTCACATGACCTGCCCTGCAAGTGCGGGCAGGGCGGTGTGGTGGGGCACGAGCGGTGAACGGCTGTGGGAGACCAATTGGCTCGGCTGGTTTGACTGTTTGGGCATCAGGGAGCGAGGAATGGTCATACACGGGGAGGACCTGCGATGCGAGTTCTTGGCTCCGGCCCATGAGCAGCTTGCGGCAGAAGCGGACAGATTCGTCGGCACGGCCCGAATGCACGGAAGGGGTGGAGAGCTGCATTCCGTCGACTGGTTGCTGACTGCGGCCCGAATGCTCTATTGGTTGAAAGAAGGCGAGCTCGCATCGAAGAGCCACGCTGCCGACTGGGCCTACGCGAACGCAACAGGCGACTGGCGCGCACACCTGCCGAAGGCGGCCTGGCTGCGGCGGAACCCCGATCAGGCCCAATCGGGTGATGTCATCGCGTGGCTGGGCACACTGGACGCGCCGATACAAGAAGCCTGCTGCGAAGTGGAGGCCGAGCTCTGGAAGACCGGGATCTGAGAGGCTCGGGGCATGCACAGGCTGTTTGCCCCAGTGATACCCACGAGAAGCCTGTCAGCCTACTGGGCTGGCGACCGGCTGGCGACCGGCCCTCTTTCGCTGGGGACCCATTGGCGCTCGCAGACGCCAGTCGTGGGGGGAGGCGGTTTTGCGCAGGCCTTTCGGCCAAGCAGGCCTTTCGGTCAAGCAGGCCTTTCGGTCAAGCAGTTGACTCGGCCAAACCGCGTTTAGCAGGGCGTCAGCGAACCTATCAGAATAGAGTACGGTTTTTCGCGGAGCCTAGTCAGAAAGTACTAGGTTTTGACGAGCGGTGGGGGAAATCGGATGAATCTGGGACTTTTTGGGGACTAGCAGGCTGCGTGAGGGCCTCGTCGGGGGGACTCAGGAGATATGTGCGCGCAACCATATTATGTAACCAGCCCCTGCCTGCGGATTTGCCGAGAGCCTGGTGCCATAAAAAGGATGCGCCGTTGCCGGCGCGAATTCAGATAACTTGCACCCACCAAACCACGCAGAATTCGTATAGGTTGCCCGAAAAACCTATCACAAAACGAATAGGATGCCTGGGAACCCCGTCAGGGCCGATCATGGGGCAATGCAACACCCAGTAATGACCACGGGCGCGGGTGAGTGCATCGCGCTGCCCGTCGCTCATTGGGCCAGGCGATAAGCGTCCCAGCAGGCATCACCCCGGCAATCTGCCGGCGCGGCCGCGCTACCTGTGTTCCGCCGGGAGCAGACCCTCGTCGCGGGCGACCATGATGGCTTCGCGGTACTCGGATCTGGACAGAGGGCGATTGAGTTCGGGATACTCGTCGGCCAGATGGGCCGGGCGGTACTGTGCCATTACATTGACGTAGGTGGCGGGCGAGATCTCCTGAGCTATGAACCGCATTATCTCTCGGGTCTCGCCTAGCCGTCCGGGCATTACCAGGTGGCGCAGGATCAGGCCGCGGCGCGCAACACCGTGTTTGTCGACTACCAAGTCGCCTACCTGGCGGTGCATTTCCCGGATGGCCGCCCGCGCGACTGTTGGGTATCGTGGGGCGCTCGAGAAACGTTCTGCAGCGTCTGCGTCTGCGAATTTGAAGTCCGGCATGTAGATGTCGACTACCCCGTCAAGCAGCTTCAGAGTCGGAAGCGCATCGTAGCCTCCGGTGTTATACACCAGCGGCAGTCGCAGGCCTTCGCCTGCAGCTATGATCAGCGCTTCGAGGATCTGTGCTACGACGTGACTCGGCGAGACCAGGTTGATATTGTGGCAACCCTTCGCCTGCAGGTTCAGCATCATCTGAGCCAGCCTATGGTGCGTGACTTCCTCTCCGACGCCGCATGCGCTGATGTCGTAGTTCTGGCAGAATACGCACGCGAGATTGCAGTTGGCAAAGAAGATCGTTCCTGAGCCGCCTCTGCCTACCAGCACATCCTCTTCGCCGAAGTGGCGACCGAAACTGGCTACGCGAGCAAGCCTTCCGGTTCGGCAGAACCCAAGCTCCCCGCCGATACGGTCCACACCGCAGGCCTGGGCGCACATCACGCAATGAGACAGCCGCTCTACCGCCTCCGCGGCGCGCCGCTTTAGCTCGCCGGTTCGGTAGAGGTCGAGATAGACGGGGGTTGTGGGGCTCTGCGAGCTCGCGTCAGTACCGGAGTTCATGGATGCGGAGAGCTACCTCCTTGTGCTGATTTCATCTTTCCCAGATAGGCATTTCGCGTCAATTCGGTCCAGACGGACATGCTGGATGACGAGCATGATATTGCCATCGCCTACATTCTATATGTGTGTCATACGGTTCCTGCACGTGAAGGGGCAGTGTGCGTGTGCGCAGGTTGTGATGGATCAGCAACGAATACGTGCGAGAGGATGAACCGAACTACTTCCGAGTCGGATGTGTTAAACGAGTACAGGGAGCGGGGTGAAAGAGCAGGATGCCCAACGAGACCTTGCTTGTGGAGCGCGCCAAACGCAATGACCGCGACGCGCTGGAGGAGCTGTTTCGGGCCAACTACCCGGTGCTCCTCGGGGCTCTTGTTCGAATAACTGGGGATGCTCATGTCGCGGAAGATGTTGCACAGGATGCTGTGCTCCGGGCCATCGTGAACCTGGAGAAGTACGAGCCTCGAGCCAAATTCTCCACTTGGCTCATCACCATTGCCCTGAACACATACAGGAATCGATTGCGACGCGCACGGCGCGAGCTGCCAACTGAAGATGTGAACACCGCTGCTGCCGACGATGCGGGCGGCTCGGCGGGCAAGGAGAGTGCCAAGAGCGCCGAGGACCTGGCTCTTGGGCGCCTGGCGACGAGTGACGCTGCGAGCCTGCTCGGTTCGCTGGGCGATGACAAGAGGCAGGTGTTCATTCTGAAGCACTACTATGGGTTTACATATCAGGAGATAGCCGACGCGGTCGGCTGTCCTATCGGCACAGTGCGGTCAAGGCTTCACGATTCGATCCAAATACTCAGGCGCGAAATCGCCAGGAGGGGCCTGACATGAACAGGGAGAGCGAGAAAGTTCGAGAACCGTTGCCCGACATGGCGTATGCCGACATCGCTGCTTTGCTTCCGGCGCAGCCCGATGACTGCCCCGTCGCAGGCATATCACCTGACTGGGCGCGGCTCAGCTCGACTATCGAGCGTGGAATCCGGCTCAGGATTGCACGAGAGCGCAGGGCTGTTGGGCTATTCGCGCTGACCGCCGCAGGAATCCTGGCGGCTGTGTGGGCTCCGCTTCTGGCGCGCAATCCACAGGCGCTTCTGGCTCTTCAGGCGATGGGGTTCTTCGGAGTAGCACTGTTCTACTTGCCAATACACGTACTGCGCGCGCGGAGAGGTGATGACATGTGAGCACGTTCCATCCGATTTTCTGGGTCCTGCTGGGCGCGCTGGTAGTCGTGCAGGCCACGTGGATATTCCGCGACGCGCGCCGGCGCGGTGAGGGATATGCGTGGCTGTGGGGGTTGTTCGGGCTTGTCAACGTCCCGTCGTCCCTCATAGTCTACATCCTCGTCACCAGACGCGGGAACGCCCGATGCGCGAGGTGCCGCAAGGCGATTCCCCGCAAGTCAAAGATCTGTCCTTACTGCGGATCGAGGAAAGAGGAGGAGGATTAGCATGACATTTGCAGGTATGTCCCTCGCGGAACTGCTGAAGCTGCTCGCGCCGCTGATTGTGGCGGAGGTGGCGCTCAAGATATACTGCCTAGTCTTGCTGGGGCGAACCGAACCCAGGGCTCTGCCCAGGTGGGCATGGGCGCTGATCATACTGGTTGTTTCAACGCTCGGGTCAATCGCGTATCTGGTATTTGGACGAAAGAGAGACTGATCTGATGCTCAATGTAGAGGCGCTTTCGAAATCATACGGGCAGACCCGGGCTTTGCGCGATGTGACGTTTCAGGTGACGGCGGGCCAGGTGTTCGGCTTTCTGGGCCCGAACGGAGCAGGCAAGACTACGGCCATGAACATAATCGCCGGCCTGATGGACTTCGATTACGGCAGTGTAACCATAGACGGCATGGACCTGCGTCGCAACCGGTCCGGACTTCGGGGCGTGGTGGGCTACCTTCCGGAGTCACCGACGTTCTACGGCTACATGACTGCCCGGGAATACCTGCTCTTCATCGGGGATGTCTCGGGTATTGCACCCGCCGCGAACAGGGCGCGGGCGGATGAGCTTTTGGATACGGTGGGCCTTGCCGAGGCCGCACGCAGAAGGATCGGGGGATACTCGCGTGGCATGAAGCAGCGACTGGGAATGGCAGCCGCCATCTACAACCGACCGCGTTTGCTGCTACTTGACGAGCCGACTTCCGCCCTGGATCCCGAGGGGAGGCTGGACGTGATTACGCTCATCGCACGGATGCGCGATGCTGGGATGACGGTGTTTCTATCGACCCACATCCTCGCCGATGTGGAGAGGGTGTGCGATTCGGTGGCGATCATCAAGGACGGGGCTGTAGTGGCGGCGGACAGCATGACTCGTCTGCGCGAGCGCTACATTCAGCCGGTTGTGGACGTGGTGTTTGATCGAATGCTCGAGTCAGTCCCGGCCCAGATCACGAGCGCAGTCCATGTTGATCGGGTAACGCTGGATGGCGACAGGATGTCAGTCTTCATGCGCGATCTCGAGCCCGGTAAGCGCGAACTCCTGCATGCCCTGGCTGATCTAGATGCGGACGTGGCGTCATACAGCCTGAGGCAGCCGAGTCTTGAGGATATCTTCGTTAGGCTGGTGAACAGCAGATGAGCACATTCGCAGCGTATCTCAAGAAAGAACACATGGAATCTTCCAGGCAGAGCAAGTATCTGGTCCTCGGAGCATTCTTCGGTTTCTTTGCACTGTCCACTCCGATCATGCTCAGGCTCATGCCGAGCATCATCGAAAGCCAAATGCCCAGCTTTCCAAAGGAGCTCATGGAGTTCGATGCAGTCTATTCAGTGCAGAACTACATCAGAAACATCTACCAGCTGGGCAATATGGCGGTTGCCTTTGTTCTCATGGGAGTGCTTGCAGACGAGCGTCTACAGGGGAAGCTTGTGTATCCGGTATCGCAGGGCGCGAGCATGGCGGGCGTTGTCGGGGCCAAGCTTGTCCACTACGGTGTCGCGGTGTCGGCCATCGTATTTGCCTCGACGATGCTGAACTACTACTACTCGGTTGTTCTGTTCCCGGGCAACAATCCCGGCATTGCGGCGGCTGCCCAATCGGCAGGCCTGCTTGCTGCCTACTTCGCGACCAGAGTGGTGCTTGTCGCGTTTGCGAGCGCCATGTTCACGAAGCCGCTCGCGGCCGGGTTGGTCGCCCTTGTCGTGAGCTACGTGGAGCCGATCTTCACATCACTGCCGCGCTGGAAGTCTTTTGTGGCATACAGCTTGATAGATATTGCAGGCAACTCGCTGGGGACTGGGAGTGGGATGGGGATGGGTACGGGGATGGGGACAATGCCTGGGGCTGGGGTTGGGGCTGGGGCTGTGGGCGGCGCCAGCGCCGGGGCGATGATGGCGGTTGGCAGGACCGGGAACGAGGTCAACGGTTGGGTTCTGGCTGCAGCTCTGATAGTGGAGGTTGCGGTGATTGCATTGGTGACTGTATGGCGCATGAAGAACGTTGAGATCGCGCCCGGGGCTGGAGGTCAGTGACTGTCGGGCCGGGGCGAAAGGGGCACGAGGTAGAGTGCGCAGGTGGCGGTGAGTGGGTGGACTAGGGTATTCGCAGTAGCACCTGCGAGGTCATCGCCGAATTCATGCAGGAAACCTCTGTAGTAGCTACCCTCCAAGCGCTCGACGGCGGCGGCGATCGGGTTGGGAGGGGGGAAGTAGTCCACTATCACCACAGCATTACGGGCCGCCTGGATCATGTCGACGAGGACTTCTACTCGGTACTCGCGCGGCAGACCGTGGAGGAGCATTCCCGTGCACACGATGTCGAAAGGAGCGCCCGGCTGGCGTGATGCAAGGTGTGCCTCGGCTTCAATGTAGTTAGCAGCGCGAGGACGGCGACGTCTGGCGACTTGCAGCATGGCTCTGCAAGAGTCGATGGCCGTGACTTGGAATCCGCTACTAGCAAGCTCAGAAGCGAAGAGACCGGTGCCGGTTCCTACATCCAGGGCGGTCGGCGCCGGCGGCATACGCTTGGATCCGGATGCGTGTAGGCCGGTCTGGAGAAGCAGGTCCACGGCCATTCGGTAGACTCGAGTCATGGAACGAGCCAGCATAAGGTCGTATACAGGCGCGATCATTGAGAACAGACGTTGAGTCCGTAGAACGTGATCCGCGCGGTCTGTGGGTTTCTGCAGATTCTCGGAGATCAAGCCCACCTCCCTTATGGTCGCTGCCGGCCCGACTAACCCAAGTATTGCCCAGACTTCTGCGGTTCAGATACCAGAGCGCTCCCGATTGTTCGCACAGTGAATACCTGGCTCGGAGGACTCGCGCCGCGTCAGGGAGCGCATGCCGGTAGCCCGAGTCGATACTGGCCCGATCGATGCCGTGGTGGATACCAATGGGGGGTATCTGTGCAGATGTTTTCCCCTCTGGAGGCGTTGGACGGAGATTTTCTGCACACATGCGGCAAAAAATCTCCATGTTGAGCCCCAGAGACTGCAAATGTCTGCAGCCCCAGCTAGAGCGGCCAGAACAACGAGAACTCCAGTAGAAGACGGTCTCACGCTCTGCAAAGCCCTGGGCAGTGCGCGTGCCCCATCGATGCCCCGCATCACACTGCTCCGCCAGACGCCCTTGCCTCTACCTCAACGGCAATAGATAGGAGTTGAGGTGGAGCAAGCCCTTACGCTCGGACGTTTCCATGGATGTAGGTAATGCATAGCGCCAGAATGCATAGCGCCAGGCCGACAGGTTTGACGGCGAACCTGCCGGCCACCAGGCAAGTTCCCTTCAGTTCACTGGGCTCCATATCCGCTGGACTCCGCTGAACTCCGTTGACAAGGTCTATTCGGGATGATAAAATCGAACTCGCAGGAAATTGGTGAAGTGGCGGCGTAGCTCAGATGGTCAGAGCATGCGGTTCATACCCGCAGCGTCACTGGTTCGAATCCAGTCGCCGCTACCATATATGGAGCGCCGTCGAAGTGCCTTCGACGGCGTTCCTTTTTTGAAGTGCTTCTTGGCGGAGTTTCTCGTGGCTGTCATGTCGCCGCGGCATCACCACGGCATCGCCGCGGCGCCGCCACGGCGCCTCACTGTGAGGCTCTGGCTACATGCGAGGTGTCGCTGATGAGGATGTGGAATGTAGATCCCCGGCTGATGTGCAGAAAGCACCTGCTCGGCGAGCATGTGGAGATGCATATGTTCGCAGGGACTTTGGCCAAAGGAGTCAGTATTCAGGGCTACGTCGACGGTGGGCTGGTGGAGGTGGACCGAATACGCATCCGCCATGACGAGCTTGCAGCCGAGATGGAGAGGCGGGGCTATAGGCACAGTTCTCCTCTGCGCGACGACTGCCCGTCTTTTTATGCGGGCCGTGTGAACGCTGAGGAGAACCTTGCGGAGCTGGCCAGACGTTGCCCGCAGTGTGCCGCCGCTATCAGGGCCGGCGACGGCCACGACGGGGCTGTGTAGTGGGGGGCCCAGATCAGCCTATCTGACGAGCCGATCAGTGTGTACCCAGCAATCCCTGCCTGCGGCACCGACGCTCGAACGTCCTGAACACTGCGTAGCCGGCGGCGCACATTCCCACTGTTGATGCTAGCATTATCCCAATCTCGACCTTCAGAGGCAACATGGTCTTGGTCCCCAAGATGATGCCGCGGACGGCGTCGAATGCATATGTAGTCGGCAGCGCCAACGCCACTGCAAGCAAGGGGCGCGGCAGCACGCTTACTGGGAAGGTAGTGCCCGACAATTGGCTGACCACCCAGTTTGATATGTCTATGGCTGTGCCGGCCCGCCGCAGGCTGAGCACTACGCCTGCTATGCCCAGCCCGAGCCCTGTCAAGGCAACGAGCATCGGCAGCATGGTGATGACTGCAGCCAGCACGTTACCCGTCAGGTTGACGTGAAACAGAACAGCGCCCACGATCAGGACTCCTATGCTGTTCAAGGTCGTGAGCACGAACATTATGACGCTCCGCCCGATTATCAGCGACACTCGGCTCGCAGGTGTAACCCAGTTGGGCTCCAGAACTCCCAGCGTCATGTCTTCCTGAACCGAAAAGCCCGTTCCCCAGAAGGCTGTGCTGATGTAGCTGGACATGAACATGCCCATCATTGCGAACGAGAAGTAGTCTGACGTGCCGGCAAAGCCCGCGAACCCGACGGCCTGACCGTTCACGGAAAACCCCTGGCCCATGAAGTAAGCTGGGGCGAGCCACATTATCGGCTCAACTACCGACATCAGCGCGTTGGCAGGGTACCTAAGGAATATGAGGAAGTCTTTGCGGGCTATGGCGCCCATCACGCGAAACTGACGCTTGAGCCATGCTCCGAATCCATTCTTCCTGAGTCTGTTCACCAAGCACACCTCCTTGGTCTGGAGAAGACCGCAATAGCGCCACCCGGACCTGCTCTGGGCCGTCCTTTGCTGGGCGAATACCGCGTGTGGGGCCGGCAGGGCGGGTAAGGCCGGTAGCGCGGCTGGGTTAGTACTGGCCCAGCGTGCCTCTGCGCCTTACCGCTCGGTCTACAACAATGAACGCCAGGCATCCTGCGACCAGTAGCCCCGCGGCAAGCGCCGTGAGAATCCAGAAATCGTGACTGACATCTGCGTAACCCGCTCCGGCCAGGCTCAAGCGCCGCACCAAGTCGATGGAGTAGGTTAGGGGCAAGGCCTTCGATACAGCTCTCATCCACGGCGGGAGCACTGACAGCGGGGATGTCAAGCCGCAGAAGACCATGAAGACTCCCCGCAGGAAGAAGACTGCGGCATTGAGTTCCTTGAGGAACAGCACCAGACTGGCAAATGCCAGCGCCAAACCGAACACTGCTATCGTGGAAACCAGGAAGACCAGGCCTACCAGGGGCGTCACTGCAAAGCGCACTCGCCACGCTACGCTGCATACGGTCAGGCTTGCGAGAACTGGGATGGCTGATACGATCATCTGATTGAGACCGCTGCCCAGGAGTATGGCCAGGCGCGGAGCGGGGGTCATCCAGTTGGACTCAAGTGTGCCGCGCCGCTGCTCTGCTCGGAGCTCACCCCCGACGCTCCAGAGCACCATGTTGAGCCACATCCAGAGCACCATTCCGGCAAAGACGAATCCCACGTAGTCGGTTGTTCCCGTTCGATCGGCGAATGCAGAGAGCCCGGATCCGTCAGGCCCGGCCAGTGCCTTTGCTGCGAAGACCGTGAGCGACGGCATGAGTATGGGCCATACGAGCATGCCCACCACGAAGTCGGCGTAGCGGGTGGTTATGAGTAAGTCGCGCCTGGCTGCTGCCGCAAAGACCCTGATAGTGCGCGATATTGTCCTGCTCATGATGAAGGTCCTCCTTTCGCGCCTCGGGGACTCAGTCCCGCAGCGATTTGCCGGTGAGGGCGATGAAGACGTCTTCGAGGGTCGGCTCAGCTACCCGCAGGTTGAGCACGCGTTCGCCCCCTGCACGTAGCAGGTCCAGAAGGGCATCGAGGGTCTGGCGGCTGTCCTTTGTGAGCACGCGGATCGTCCATGTTTCATACCCATTGCCGGACTGGACGCATTCCACCCCGCGCACCAGCGGCAAGGAGCGGAGTTCGTCCAGTATCCCGTCGGGCGCGCGATCAGTCTCGACCTCCACTGAATGCATCTGCTGTATGTGCTGCTTGAGTGCGGTGGGACTGTCGAGCGCGATCACCTTGCCGTGGTCGATGATGGCAATCCTGTCCGAGAGCTCGTCTGCTTCAGCCATGTAGTGCGTCGTCAGGAGGATCGTGTGGCCTTCGTCTTTCAGCTTGCGGACCACCTCGCGCAGATTTCGCGCCGACTGGGGATCAAGACCGGCAGTGGGCTCGTCAAGGAGCAGCACCGGCGGGTTGGCGAGCAGCGCGCGGGCGATCGACAGCCGTTGCCGCATCCCGGTGGAGTAGCGTTCCACCAGCTCATTGCCTTTGTCAGTCAGCTCGAATCTATCCAGCAATTCCGTTATGCGTTCGCGGGCTGTGATTGGCTCCACATCGTAGAGGGCTGCGAAGTACTCCAGGTTCTCGCGACCGGTCAGTTTCCAGTAGAGGCTGCGCTCACCGGACAGCACTGTGCCAAGCGATGCGCGCGCACGTGCCGGTTCGCGAACAATGTCGAACCCAGCTACGCGTGCAGTGCCGGAAGTCGGTTCAAGCAAAGTGCAAAGCATCTTGATGGTTGTGGTCTTGCCTGCGCCGTTGGGCCCTAGGAGCCCAAAAATCTCACCGGTGCGGATGCCGAAGCTGATTCCATCCACAGCGACTAGAGCTGCAGGACGTCTGCCGTCGTCGCCGGAGCAGGCCTTGGCGCGTCGCCGCGAGAACATGCGGGTCAAGGCGCCGGGCGCGCGGCGGGTGAAGGTCCTTCCTAGGTCATCGACTTCGATGGCGTTGGCCACACTCATGGCAAGCCCTCCCAATGGCGATCATTCATGTCGTCATTGGATATATTAAAGCCGTATTGCAATAATGTCAAGGGCAATATTAATAAAATGAAGACTGAGGGTGGGCTGTGCCTATGATCGCGGCTTCGGCGTCGCCATGCCGATGGCCTCAGAATCAGTGTCGACGTAATACAGGACCAGGCGATCGACTTGATGCGCGCCGGAGGGTGGCACGACGATCTGAGCCTCGCCGTAGAAGTCGCCTGGGCCGATATACTGATCCCCGTCCACGTCGAGGAATCCTACCAGGGTACACTCACCCGGGGTTGCGTCCATTATCCAGAAGGTTCGATTGCGTCGACCGTACACTGACTCGCCGACCCAGTTACCGCCGGAATCCTTGATGGCGAACACAGCGCGGTCCATGGTGGATTGTGTCAGGGCGGCGTAGGCGTTCACAAGGCCTGCACCGAACTCATGGTCGTAGCCGTCAGCGCCCAGGTCCCAAGACGTATCGGACATGAGGGCAGCGACAGCGCCCGGGTGCATTGGGCCAAACCTGGAGAGCAGGAGTGCCACAAGACCGCTCACGTGGGGTGTGGCCATCGACGTGCCGTGCATGAATTCGTAACCATTCTCCCACGTGTACCCGCTTCCTGCGGAGACGCGTTTGAAGGCCGTGCTGAACACACCGTCTAGCGGATTCGATACAATGCTGCCGCCGGGGGCAGTCACTGTGACCTGGGATCCCACGTTGGAATAGGGCGCGAGCGAGTTGTCTTTGAGGGTTGCGCCGACCGCTATGACCTCGGGGAAGGCTGCAGGGTACAGCACAGGCCCGCCATAGTCGTTACCTGTGGCGGCCACTAGGGTTACGCCCCGGTTGTGGGCATCTGTGATAATCGCTTCGAAGGCTGGACCCGGGTACTTTTCGCCGCCGAGACTCATGTTGATGACCTGGGCTCCATGCTGGATCGCCCATTCGATGCCCTCCATTATGCGAGAATAGGTACCGGAGCCCGTGCTATCGAGCACCCTGATGGGCATGATCATTGCGCCCCAGCTTACGCCGGCTACACCGATCCTGTTGTCGGTGGCGGCGGCGATCGTGCCGGCCACATGAGTGCCGTGGCTGGAGATCGAAGGTTTGTCTGTTGGATCATCATCGTTTTCGATGAAATCCCAGCCCGGAACCAACTTGCCGATGAGGTCGGGATGGCTCGGGCTGATGCCTGTATCGACGACTGCCACCGTCACCGGAGCGTCGTACCCGGTGGATATATCCCATGCCTGCGGAAGGCTGATCGCATGGTAGTGCCACTGATGGGACGAAAAGTAGGGGTCGTTGGGCACGGTGGTCGCCCACACGGGGTAGTCGGGGTACGCCCAGTCGACACCGGGTATATCCTCAACGGCTGAAGCAGCTTGTTCCATGGACACGGCGTCGGGCCTGGGCGCGTTGAGCATAGCGCCGGGGGCAGCGCCGTTGGGGGTGGCCGTGCCGTCCGGGGTTGCGGCGCCCGCTCGACGTACTAGGACTACTTGCGTAAGGGGAAGCTCGTCCACTATCTCATAGCCGGCGCGAGCCAGCTCATCGGCGATATCGGCGACTGTGAGCCCGGGCCTCAGCCTAACCTGAATGGCGCCGGCGGACGTTTCCGAAGGGGTGAGGCTTGGCTTGCGGGCTGCTGATCCCGCGAATAACCCCGACCTTGACGATGCCTGCGGCGCATAGTGATTAGCCAGAGTGGCGTGACCGTATATGGAAGATGTGCCCGATAGAACAGGCGTCAGCCGCACCTCGCAGAACGTTGCCTGACCAGCCTGGACATTCACTGTACGCTGGTCGGCCAAGTAGCCGTATCGCGACACCGACAGAATGTGCTGACCAACAGTGAGCCTGCTGACTGCAAATCGGCCGGTCAGATTGGCGGGCTCGAGCACGCGGCTGTCCACCGCAATGGAGGCTCCGACAACTGGCGCGCCCGAAGTGTCGTCCAGCACAATGCCTTCAATTCCGCCTTTGGGCAGCGGGGGCGGGCCAACACAGCCGCCTGCGCCCACCGCCAGGACCAAAACGAGCAGAGCTGCGGTGATAAGTACGAATTCGCGGAAGCGCATTCGACTGCTGCAATTGCGCAAACTCGGGCACCTCCTGTCGGTCACTGAGCACACACGGCAAGCGCTGGGCAAGTTCTACATAGACGTTTCGAGGGACTATTCTAGACAAGCCTGGCTCTTCCTTCAAAGGCGGGGTGATTGGTGAAATCCGGTGAAGGTGGGGTTGCACAGTGAGGCGTCGCGCGTGGGAAATCCCAAAGAGCGGCAGGTTCGGGTATGCAAGACTTCCGCAGTTGGCATGGAGCAAACCCAGAATTTGTGCTTGAAATGCGCACGGACCGCGTAGTATAATGAGTGTCGCGCGGGGACATTAGGCCCCGCAACCACATACGAATACGAAACAAGTGTGCGCCACTAGCTCAGTTGGTAGAGCAGCTGACTCTTAATCAGCGGGTCCGGGGTTCGAGTCCCCGGTGGCGTACCATTTTTATGCCCTTTTAGCTGGGGCGATGATAAATGCCGCTGGG
>Ga0116160_1003681_pt1 | contig 13246 bp, 9 predicted proteins | sample AD_JPNAS2_MetaG_FD_89879 | JGI IMG/M metagenome (GOLD analysis project Ga0116160, IMG submission 89879) | Active sludge microbial communities of municipal wastewater-treating anaerobic digesters from Japan - AD_JPNAS2_MetaG | ecosystem: Engineered > Bioreactor > Anaerobic > Digestate | place...
GATGATAACGGCAATAATCTCCTTAATCCGGGGAGTACGCCACAGGACAATATTCATTTTCTGGTATTTTTGATCGCTACCGTGCGCGCCGTCTACAAACATGCGGATATTCTGCGTGCGGCGGTGGCCTCCTATGGCAATGATCACCGCCTGGGAGCCAATGAAGCGCCACCTGCGATCATCTCCGTATTTCTGGGCGAACAGCTGACCCGTATTTTGTCCAATATTGAAAAAGGCACAGTGACCAAGGCAACCAGGGAGGAAATCATTGATCTTGGGATTTCCTCTCTGCCTCAGGTCAGCAAGGACAATACCGACCGCAACCGGACATCTCCCTTTGCCTTTACCGGCAACAAATTTGAGTTCCGGGCGGTTGGTTCGTCACAAAATATTGCTTCGCCGGCCCTGGTGATCAATACGATGGTGGCGGAAAGCCTGGACGAGCTGGCCCAGAAAATATCAGCCCGAGGGACAAAAAACATTAATCAGGCGGTCTTTGACGTTTTAAGAAGCGAGATCAAGTTCATTAAACCGATTTTGTTCAATGGAGACAATTACACCAAAGAATGGGAAGTCGATGCGAAAAAAAGGGGACTGCCAAACGAAAAAACAACGCCCAGCGCACTAAAAGCGTTAATTACCGACAAGGCGTTGAAGCTTTTTGAAAAATATGAAGTGCTTTCTAACGTGGAGCTTAAATCGAGATACCTGATTCATGTCGAACGCTACATTAAGGATTTGGAAATAGAGGTCAACTGCCTCAACAACATCTGTATGACCCAGGTGATTCCGGCCGCTGTTGCTTATCAGCAGAAAGTGGCAAAAGCCATTACAAGTTCTCAAAAAGCTCTGGGAGCAGGCGCCGTGGTTTCTTCGCAGAAGGAAATCCTCAAGAAGATAATGGAATTGATCAGTAAAATATACAAGACCAACGATGATATTCAGACCAAGGTAAAAGCGGCCTCCGCCGTTCACGATGAGCCTAAGAAAGCGGAATTTCTGGGCAGTAAAGTCAAACCGAAGATGGATGAGCTTCGCGAATATGTGGATGCCCTGGAAAATATCGTAGACGACGAAATATGGCCCCTGCCGAAGTTCTGGGAGATGCTGTTTATCAGCTGATGATCCATATGCCCCTGATTCGAAAAGATCGTAAAGCTTTTCTTGTCCTGGAAGATGGAAGTGTCTTTGAGGGTTTTGCCTTTGCAGGTGCGGGCGAAACCCTTGGGGAAGTTGTCTTTAACACAGGAATGACCGGTTATCAGGAAGTGATTACCGATCCTTCCTATAAAGGACAGATTGTCGCCATGACCTATCCGCTTGTCGGCAACTATGGCATTAATGACGAAGACATAGAATCGGCGGGCATTCATCTGGAAGGTTTTATCGTCAAGGAGTATCAGCCTAATCCAAGCAACTGGCGGATGAAGAAAAGTTTGAAGGCATTTCTGGAAGAGAAAGGTAAAATCGGGCTCGAAGGCATCGACACGCGCGCTCTGACGAGACGCTTGCGCCTGTCCGGTTCGATGAAGGGGATGATATCCACGAGATCTACAGACATTCATGAATTACTGGAGAAGGTGCGGGTATACCCCGGGCTTGTCGGGCGCGACCTGGTGTGCGAGGTATCCTGCAGGAAACCCTACCTGTGGGAAAAAGGCGCACCTTCACCAAATCCAATACCTGCTCAAAAAACGGGCAAAAAACCGCGGATCGTTGTTTTGGACTGCGGCGTTAAATATAATATTTTAAGGCTGCTGGAAAACAACGGCTGCGAAGTCGTTGTTGTGCCGTCATTTGCCACGGGCGGCGAGATTCTTGATTATCAGCCTGACGGGGTATTGCTCTCCAACGGTCCCGGTGATCCGGCGGCTCTTCCGTATATTGTGGATGCGGCGCGGACGGTTCTCGGCCGGACACCGGTTTTCGGCATCTGCCTGGGCCATCAGATTATCGGCCAGGCCGTCGGTGGTTATACAGAAAAATTAAAATTTGGTCATCATGGCATTAACCAGCCCGTCAAGAATCTGGAAAACGGCAGGGTGGAAATCACTTCTCAGAATCACGGCTTTGTGGTTGTGCCGGAATCGGTTGCAGGCAGGGCAGATACATCCTATACAAATTTAAACGATGCAACTTCCGAAGGAATGAAGCTTTCCGGAACCATGAGCGTTCAGTATCATCCCGAAGCAGCACCGGGACCGCGTGATACGGAGTATTTATTTTCTCAGTTTATTGAATTCATCAAAAAGGAAAAGGTGAAAGCCCAGTGATTCTGATCATTGATTTTGGTTCGCAGTACAATCAGCTGATTGCCCGCCGGGTACGGGAGCACCATGTTTACTGTCAGATTGAGCCGCCAAACATCAGCATTGAAGCGATCAGGGAGCTCGCACCGGAGGGTATCATCCTGTCGGGCGGTCCGGCAAGTATTTATTCCAAAGGTGCCCCGCGTGTGGACAAAGGCATTTTTGGGCTCGGCATTCCGATATTGGGCATCTGCTACGGCCTGCAATACATGATTGATTCCCTGGGCGGCAACGTCATCGGTTCGACCAAACGTGAATACGGATTTGCCGAACTCAACGTTAACAAACAAAAAGGCATCTTCTCCGGTGTGGCTAAAAAGACACAGTGCTGGATGAGCCACGGCGATTCCATCGGGACATTGCCCGAGGGGTTTACCGTCACCGCTTCCACATCGAATACACCGGTTGCGGCAGCCGAAGATATCAAACGTCATTTTTATGGTCTGCAATTCCATCCAGAAGTTGTTCATACGCAGGCCGGTAAAAAGATACTGGCCAATTTCTTATTTGCTGTTTGCCGCTGCAAGAAATCCTGGACCATGAAATCCTTCATTAACCATGCCGTGGAAGAAATCCGTCAGCAGGTGGGACAGGACAGAGTCATCCTGGGGCTTTCCGGCGGCGTGGATTCCTCGGTTGCGGCAGTTCTTCTGCACAAAGCCATAGGCAAACAGCTCACCTGCGTTTTTGTCGATAACGGAGTGCTCAGAGCAGGCGAAGCCGAACATGTGATAGAAATGTTCAAGAAAAACCTGCACATCAATCTGCGGTTTTCCCGTTCCGGGAAGTTGTTTCTGAAAAAATTAAAAGGGGTTACCGATCCGGAGAGGAAACGCAAAATTATCGGTCGCACGTTTATCGACGTATTTGATCAGGAAGCGCGCAGAGTCAAAAACGTGAAATTTCTGGCGCAGGGGACCCTTTACCCCGATCTGATAGAATCCCGATCGGCTTTTGGCGGTCCAAGTGCGGTGATCAAGTCTCACCATAATGTCGGAGGCCTTCCCAGGACGATGAAACTGCAGCTGATTGAGCCGCTCAAGCATTTATTCAAGGATGAAGTTCGACTTTTGGGGAAGGAACTGGGATTACCGCGGGATGTTGTCTGGCGTCAGCCGTTTCCAGGTCCGGGGCTGGCCGTCCGGATTATCGGGGAGGTCACGGCAGCCAGGCTGGCCGTTTTGCGGAAAGCGGACAGCATATTATCGGAAGAGATCCGCGCCGCCGGACTTTATTACCGTTTATGGCAATCCTTCACGGTCCTGCTGCCGCTGAAAAGCGTCGGCATCATGGGAGATCAGCGGACCTATGAAAACATCATTGCAATCCGTGCCGTGACCAGTGACGATGCAATGACGGCCGACTGGGCGCGACTGCCCCAGGATCTTCTGGCGCGCGTATCCACACGCATTATTAACGAAGTGCGCGGGATCAACCGGGTGGTCTATGACATAAGCTCGAAACCGCCCAGCACGATTGAGTGGGAATAAAGACATTCCCCCGCCCCTTGATCCCCTCCCACAAGGGGAGGGGAAAATATAAGGTTCCCTCTCCCTTGAAGGGAGAGGGGCAGGGTGAGGGTGAAAAAAGTGGTAAAAAGACGTGCCGAAAAGAAGCGACATTAAAAAAATACTCCTGATCGGGTCCGGACCGATTATTATCAGTCAGGCCTGTGAATTCGACTATTCCGGAACGCAGGCCTGCAAGGCACTGCGTGAAGAAGGTTATGAAGTGGTCCTGATCAACAGCAATCCGGCGACCATCATGACCGATCCTGAAATGGCCGACCGCACCTATATAGAACCGATTACACCTGAGGCTGTGGCGAAAATCATCGCCCGTGAGCGTCCGGATGCGTTGCTCCCCACGCTGGGTGGCCAGACCGGTCTCAACACAGCCGTGACGCTGGCGGAATCCGGTGTGCTTAAGGAGTATAACGTCGAGATGATCGGTGCATCCCTCGACGTTATTCATAAAGCGGAAGACCGCGAGAAGTTCAGACATGCGATAGAAAAAATCGGCCTCAGGATGCCCAGGAGCGGTTTTGCGCGCAGTATGCCGGAGGTGATGAAAATTGCCGAAGAAATCGGCTTCCCTCTTATTATACGGGCGTCTTTCACGCTTGGCGGAACCGGGAGCGGCGTGGCTTATAACCGTGAAGAGCTTATAGATATAGCGAAGTCAGGTCTGGATGCCAGCATGATATCCGAGGTCATGATTGAAGAATCTGTGCTGGGCTGGAAAGAGTATGAGCTGGAAGTCATGCGCGACAAAGCCGACAATGTCGTCATCATTTGTTCCATTGAAAATTTTGATGCGATGGGGGTGCACACGGGTGAGTCGATCACGGTAGCACCGGCGCAAACGCTCACGGATCGGGAATATCAAACCATGCGGGATGCTGCAATTGCCATCATGCGCGAAATCGGTGTGGAGACGGGTGGTTCCAATGTTCAGTTTGCCGTTCATCCACAAACCGGCGAGATGATTGTCGTAGAAATGAATCCGCGAGTGTCGCGCTCATCGGCACTGGCTTCGAAGGCGACAGGCTTCCCGATTGCTAAAATCGCCGCGAAACTTGCTGTGGGGTACACACTTGATGAAATTCCCAACGATATTACTCGCGAGACAATGGCGTCCTTTGAGCCGACCATCGATTACTGTGTTGTGAAGATTCCGCGTTGGACATTTGAAAAATTCCCGGAGACAGAGGACTTTCTTACCACCTCCATGAAGTCGGTGGGTGAAACGATGGCGATAGGACGTACGTTTAAAGAGGCGCTGCAGAAAGCGGTCCGTTCGCTGGAAATCGGCCGTTTCGGATTCGGGCAGGACTTGCCCGAAGACCGGCAGGAAAGAGAGGCGCTTCTGAAAGGCAAGCTCATCAAGCCCAATTCACTGAGGCTTTTCTATATTGCCGAGGCGCTCAAAGACGGCATGACTCTGAACGATGTTTATGACATCACAAAAATTGATCCATGGTTTTTGCACCAGATACAGAATATTCTGGAGGCGGAAGACGAACTGAAAAACTCGGAACCAACGCCTGAGCTTTTACGGGCCGCAAAAGAAATGGGATTTTCGGACCGGGCTTTAAGTGCATTCTGGATGAAGACAGAACAGGAGATCCGGGATTGGCGCAAAAAAGAAGATATCTTTCCGGTTTATAAACTGGTCGATACCTGTGCAGCGGAATTCGAAGCCTACACGCCTTATTATTATTCCACCTATGAAAAGGAGAATGAATCAAGGCCATCCGCCAAAAAGAAGGTAGCGATCATCGGCGGCGGTCCAAACCGGATTGGACAGGGCATTGAATTTGATTATTGTTGTGTCCATGCTTCTTTTGCCTTGCGCGAGGAGGGCATCGAGAGCATCATGATCAACTCCAATCCGGAAACTGTCAGCACGGATTACGACACATCGGATAAACTGTTTTTCGAGCCGGTGACGCTGGAAGACGTTTTGCATATTATACAAACAGAAAAACCCGACGGGGTTATCGTTCAGTTTGGAGGCCAGACACCGCTCAATCTGGCGCGCGGCCTGGAAGCCGCCGGTGTGCCGATTGTTGGAACTTCGCCTACCTCCATTGATCGTGCGGAAAACCGCGACCGGTTTCAGGAGATTGTTCACAAGCTCCATCTCAATCAACCGGAGAATGATACGGCCATGGATGTCGGGCAGGCGCTGGTTGCGGCCGGGCGCATCGGTTACCCGGTTCTGGTCCGTCCGTCCTACGTGCTGGGTGGACGTTCGATGGAAATCATCTACGATCCGGAAACACTCAAATCGTTCATGGCCAAAGCACTGCTTGTTTCTCCCGGACATCCGGTTTTGATCGATAAGTTTCTGGAAGACGCTGTTGAAGTGGACGTGGACGCAATCAGTGACGGCAGGACAACCGTTGTGGCGGGAATCATGGAGCATATCGAAGAAGCGGGAATACATTCGGGCGACAGCGCCTGTGTCCTTCCACCGCTTACCCTTTCCCGGTCATTGATGGACCGGATTGAAGAACAAACGAAGATGCTGGCGGCCGAGCTTAACGTGGTCGGCCTCATGAATATTCAGTATGCTGTGAAAGACGGGACCCTGTATGTGCTGGAAGTCAATCCGCGCGCTTCGCGCACGGTGCCGTTTGTCAGCAAGGCGATCGGTGTGCCTCTGGCAAAGCTGGCCACCAAGGTGATGCTGGGCAAAAGTCTGGAGGAACTGGGTTTTACCAAAACCATCAAACCGAAGCACATCTCCGTCAAGGAAGCCGTTTTTCCGTTTAACCGCTTCCCGGAAGCGGATGTCGGTCTTGGACCGGAAATGAAGTCCACCGGAGAGGTGATGGGTATCGATGAATCCTTTGGCTTGGCCTTTGCCAAATCGCAGATGGCGGCCGGTTTCAGGGTGTCGGCTTCCGGGTCCGTCTTCATCAGCGTTCATGATGATCATAAAAACAGGATTGTGAACGTTGCCCGGTTATTTGATCAGCTGGGTTACAGAATTCTGGCGACGTCAGGGACGGCGAAGTATCTCGGTCAACAAGGTATTGGCGCCACTGTTGTCAATAAAGTCAGTGAGGGCCGGCCGCACGTCATTGATTATATCAAGAACGGCGACATCCAGATGGTTATCAACACCAGTGTGGGACGCAAATCGTCCCGTGACGCCTATCACATCCGCCGCGGTGCACTGGCTTACAATATTCTTTACACCACTACGCTGGCGGGAGCGCGGGCGCTTGCCGAAGCGGCGAAAGCGATGAACCATCAGGACTGGAACGTATGCTCTCTGCAGGAGTACCATAAAAAATGACAGTATTTGGCGCACCTCTGAATGAAAACGGCCGTCCCCGTGAGGAGTGCGGTGTTTTCGGCATTTACGGACATGAAGATGCGGCGCGCGTAACCTATTTTGGTCTTTTCGCCCTTCAGCACCGCGGACAGGAATCTGCGGGTATTGTTGTGTCCGACGGTTGTCATGTCTTCGAACATAAAGGCATGGGGCTAGCCTCCGGCGTGTTTAAGGAATCCATTTTACAGAAGCTTACCGGATCGCTCGCGATCGGCCATGTCCGTTACTCCACCACGGGTTCTTCCACGATATCCAATGCTCAACCCTTTCTTGTGCATGTGGGCGAGGAATATTACGCCCTTGGGCACAACGGCAATATTGTAAACGCCCAGTCCCTGCGTTCTGAACTGGAAAGCCGGGGGTCAATCTTTCAGTCAACGATGGACAGTGAAGTCATTATCCATTTAATGGCGCCTCATTTAAAGAGAGGGCTGGAGAAGGCGCTTTCCATTGCGCTGCAGCAGGTTGAAGGCGCCTACAGCATGGTGATGCTGACGCGGGACAAAATTATTGCGGCCCGCGATCCGCGAGGCTTCCGGCCATTGGCTTTAGGCAAACTCAATGGCGGCTGGGTGGTGGCATCCGAGACCTGCGCGTTTGATCTGGTAGGTGCCGAGTACATTCGGGATGTAGAGCCCGGTGAAATCATTATTATTGATGCGCAGGGGTACAGGAGTTTGAAACCTTTTCCCATCATGAAACATTGCCACTGCATTTTTGAACTGATTTACTTTGCCCGCCCCGACAGCCAGATATTCGGCCAGAATGTTTATCTGTGCAGAAAACGACTGGGTCATGAACTGGCAAGGGAATACCGGCCGGATGTTGACCTGGTGATGCCGTTTCCGGATTCCGGAAATTACGCCGCGATCGGTTACGCGGAAGAAAGCGGCATTCCCTTCGAGATGGGCATGATCCGCAATCACTACGTTGGCCGCACTTTTATTCAGCCGACCCAGCCGATGCGCGATTTTGCCGTGCGGGTGAAACTCAACCCGGTTAAACCGCTTTTGGAAGGAAAGAAAGTCCTGATTGTCGAGGATTCCATTGTCCGCGGCACGACAAGCCGCAACCGCGTGAAACACCTTAAGGGGGTGGGCGCCAAGGAACTTCACATGGTGATCAGTTGTCCACCCACCATGTTTCCCTGCCCGTACGGCATCGACTTTTCCTCCAAGGGAGAGTTGATTGCCACGAAAAAAGAGAACGAAAAAGCCATTGCCGACTTTATCGGCCTGGATTCACTTCACTATCTGAGTGTTGACGGAATGGTCAAAGCCACCGGAATGCAAAAAGAGGGTTTCTGTCTTGCCTGTTACACCGGCGACTATCCCATCGCCCCTCCTGAAAAAATCGATAAGTTCTGCATGGAACTCAAATATTAATCATCTCACAATTGTCTTTATATTTTGTCATTCTAGTGCGAGACTGTGTCAGAATGATAAAAAGCGGTCATTCCCGCGAAGGCGGGAATCCAGACGTCGTCCCCGCGAAAGCGGGGAACCAGTTCCATTATTCCTGGATTCCGGATCGCGCTTCGCTTGTCCGGAATGACGAAAGCTGGAATCACGACACAACCTAGCAGGCCGGCATCCAGGCATTATTTAAACTGGTTCCCGGCTCGCGTGCCCTTCAGGTTATCAGGGTATTCGCCGGGAAGACGACCTTTTGCCACTTTGCCGATGGTATCCGTTGCTCCGGTTTCTAATTGACTTGACCGCCTGCTGTTTTTGCATTATAAGCCCCGCAGTCTAAATATCAGATATACAGCATCGGGAGGAAAGCATGAGAATCATATTATTGGGCGCGCCGGGCGCAGGTAAGGGTACAGTAGCCAAATTGTTGACGGAATTTGACGGATCCGTGCAGATATCGACAGGCGACATTTTACGTTCCGCCGTGAAAGAGGGAACTCCTCTGGGAAAGAAAGCCAAGGAATACATGGACCGGGGAGACCTGGTGCCTGATTCCTTAATCATGGACATCATGGAAGCAAGGCTTCAGGAACCGGATTGCCAAAACGGATTCATTCTGGATGGTTTTCCCCGAACGATTCCGCAGGCGGAAGAGCTCAAGAAACTGCTGGCCAAGCTCAATATAAAAATGGATTTTGTGGCCAATCTGGACGTCCCGCGCGACGTCATCCTGGATCGATTGACGACTCGAAGAACCTGCTGCAATCCCGAATGTCAGGCCATTTACAATATCAAAAGCAATCCGCCGAAGGAAGACGGAACCTGCAAGTTGTGTAATCACGAGACCATCCAGCGGGATGACGAAACGGAAGCGGCGATTACCAACCGTCTGGAAACATACAACCAGAAAACGGCGCCGCTCATCGGTTTTTATGAAAAAGAAGGGTTGCTGAAGACTTTCCTGTCGCTCAGTTCCAAGGATACGGTGGCAGATATCAAGAAAACCCTGCAATCCTAAAATACTCAATAATTCAATGATTGAGTATGAAAAAGAGCTGAATCCCGAACAGTACCGGGTCGTCACAGAAGAAGGTGGTCCGCTTCTTGTTCTTGCGGGGGCGGGAAGCGGTAAGACGCGGACCCTGACCTACCGGGTCGCACATCTTCTGGAAAATGACATCAGTCCTGATAGGATTCTGTTGGCGACGTTTACAAACAAAGCCGCCCGGTCCATGCTGAACCGGGTGGAAGACCTTGTTCATCGCTATACCGGAAAAATCATGGGCGGCACGTTTCATTCCATTGCCCACCGTTTCCTGAGAAGCTACGCATTCCGCCTGGGGTATGAAAAAAGTTTTTCCATTGTGGACACCGAGGATGCACGACAGATCATCGCGCAGGCGATGGCGGAACTAAAGATTGACACCAAACTGACCAAATTCCCCAAAAACAATATCATTGCCGAGATGATCAGTCTCGCGCTTAACACCGAGAGCACGCTGGAAGAGGTGATTGCATCAAGATACCCCTTCTTTGTGCATCTCAGTCCGGATATCCATCAGATTGCCTGTCGCTACGAGCAAAAAAAGAGAGATCTCTGTGTGATGGATTTCGACGATTTGCTGATTAACTGCCGGCGGCTGCTTCTGGATCATCCGGATGTTCTGCAGATACTTTCGGGTCGTTTCCTGCATCTGCTGGTCGATGAGTATCAGGACACCAACATCATTCAGGCACAGATTATCGATCTTCTGGCTTCGGGACACCGCAACCTGATGGTTGTGGGCGATGATTCACAAAGTATTTATTCTTTTCGCGGCGCCAACTTCGAAAACATCATCCATTTCCCGGAGCGCTATCCCGACTGCAAAATATTCAAACTGGAAACCAACTATCGCAGTACGCCGGAAATCCTGCATCTGGCGAACCTGAGCATCAACAATAACGAAAACCAGTTTCCCAAGGACCTGAAGGCTGTCCGCGGCAAAGGAATGAGGCCGGTCATTGTTTCCGCGCAAAATGTATTGAAACAGGCGGATTTTGTCGCCCAGAGAATCACGGAGCTTTCCCGCGGCGGCGTTCCGTTTTCTGAAATGGCTGTCTTGTATCGCGCTCATTATCATTCGATGGAAGTGCAGATGGAATTTGTACGGCGGGACATTCCCTTTGATATCCGGTCGGGCATCCGCTTTTTTGAGCAGGCGCACATTAAGGATGTCACGTCCTACATGCGGGTGTTGGTGAACCCGCATGATGAACTGGCCTGGCGAAGGCTCCTGATGATGTATCCCAAAATCGGCAGAGTCACGTTTGACAAAATCTGGAGCCGGCTTGCCGTTGTGGACAACCCGCTGGAGGCATTTATTGCGGACTCGTTTATCAAAAGCCTGCCCAAATCTTCGCAAACCGGTGCCGGACAGTGCCGGGACACCCTGCTGATGCTGCTTTCACTGGATCTTCCCGACAGGACCCCGGAAAAAATCATCGACATGCTCTTGAACAAAGGAGACTACCGGACTTACCTGCAGGACCATTACGGTGATTCGTCTTCTCGCGAAGAAGATTTGATCCAGCTGGGAAATTTTGCGGCAAAGTTTGAGCGCATGGATGATTTTCTGAATGAATTGGCATTGCTTACCAATATGTCCAAAGAGGAAGAAATTGAAGACCGGCCCGATGACAAGGTGATTTTAAGCACCATTCACCAGGCCAAGGGCCTGGAATGGTCCTATGTGTTTTTGATCTGGTGTGCAGACGGGATGATCCCGCTGCAGAGGGCGCTCAAGGAACCGGGAGGGGAAGAAGAGGAAAGAAGGCTTTTTTATGTCGCGGTTACACGCGCCAGGGACCAGCTTTACCTGTCTTCACCCGTTTTGGATTACACACGCGCCGCGGGCACACTGACCTTGAGCCCGTCTCGTTTTATCCGTGAGATCACGCCACTATCATCAAAAGACGAACATCGGCCATTTGAACAATGGAACCTGTTCGACAGTTATTGAAGATTCCTTCAGATAATACTCACATTGCCGAATGACTTGTTACAAACATAAATCATTCTATTGCAATTTTGGTAGGAAAATCGGCCGCCAATCATTTCTTGACATTCTTGATTTTTTCTTTTAGTAGTAAAAAATCTTTTCCAATAAAAAACATTCGCACACGTTTATTTTACCCAGGAAGTCGGGATCGGAACGATCTTTCGTTTCGGGCTATTTTTTAAGCTTATCCGGTATTTCCTGAAATTAACCTTAAAGGAGATCACTATGAAGGGAAGTAACAAAATTGTCAAAGTTGCAGCATCCGTCGTTGCCTGTATTCTGATCGCATTTAGCGCTCAAGCGGCAAATCCGGCAAAGAAGGCTCCAAGTCCCAAACAGCAGGCGCAGTATGAAAAAATGAGAGCCTGCAGCGCCGAAGCCAAAACTAAAGCTCTCAAGGGCGATGAGCGCAAAACGTTCATGAAAGAATGCCTGAAAAAGAAATCGTAAGAGGTTGCACAGGGCATTACCGGGGCCAAGGTGAACCCCGGAGAAAAATGAAAGCCTGGTCAAATGTGCAAATGTGGGGGTCTTGAATTATCAGGTTTTGCGGTGGACTGAGGAAAACTAGTTATTCAAGACCCCAAGCACATTTGAACAACGGAACCTGTTAGACTGTTATTGAAAAATCCTCTGAAATGTCCATTTAGTTACCAAATCGACCAAAATTACCACTGATTCATCGTTTATCCCCTGAATGTCTACCCTTACAGAGAGGGTTGTCTGTCCCCCTCTGTTGACTTCCTCATTTTATGTGCATATTTTAATGATTATAGAATGGTTCTGAAAACCATCTATCAGAGGGGAGGTGATCGGGGGCGTTTGTCGAGAAAAGAAAATGAGGGGAAAGGTTGGTTAGAGTCGATGAATGAACATTGGTGAATATACATGAAAGGGGGCGAGTGTCATGTTTGCACCAAAAAGAATTCTCGTACCGACAGACTTTTCTGAAGAATCCGATGAAGCACTGAAACAGGCGTTGGAACTGGCAAAGCAATACAACGCCAAAGTTTATTTACTGCATGTTGCGGAACCAATTATACAGTGCGGCGGGGATTACTGCCTGGACGCAGGGGCCGTCAAACAGGCAGAGGAGGCCGAAATTATCCGGGCAAAAGAAATGATGCAGAGGGAACTGGCCAGGTTTCCCGAGGGTCAGAACATCGAAGTGATCAGCGATATCCGGGAAGGGGATCCGGTTCATGAGATCCTCAAGGAACAGGAGGAAAGAGGCGTCGACTTAATTGTAATGCCGTCATTCCAGAAAACGGGGTTTGTGAAACGGATATTGGGGCATGTATCAGAAAAGATCATGGAGGACGCAAAAAGCCCCGTGCTGCTTGTACGTCACTAGCCGGCGGGGAACGTAAAAAAGGGAAAAGGCGGCATTCATCCGGTGCCGCCTTTTTTTATGGACGTTTTTGATATGTCCTTAAGTGAAATTTTATCAGCGGCAGGTTTAAAGATGATCACGAATAATGATTTGTTTTCTGTAACAGAATAAGCACTAATTTTAACGGACATAGGCCTTTTCGACAGAATTCATTAATGAAGGATTTTGTTTAAACTGGTTGATATCCTCTCCGCTCTGAAGGACGGAGGCTTACGGCCCGTTGTGAAAAATATCTTACAA
>Ga0116160_1003689_pt1 | contig 13216 bp, 11 predicted proteins | sample AD_JPNAS2_MetaG_FD_89879 | JGI IMG/M metagenome (GOLD analysis project Ga0116160, IMG submission 89879) | Active sludge microbial communities of municipal wastewater-treating anaerobic digesters from Japan - AD_JPNAS2_MetaG | ecosystem: Engineered > Bioreactor > Anaerobic > Digestate | place...
GTACTCCTACAGCCCCGCCTTCTTGGCCTCGTTCCACACAGCGTCCATCTCGCCGAGAGTCATGTCCTCAAGACGCACGCCACGCTCGTCAGCCCAACGCTCAATGAAGCGAAACCTGTTGACGAACCGGGCGTTCGCACGCCGCAGGGCTTCCTCTGCATCCATATCCAGCAGGCGCGCCACATTGACCACTGCGAACAGGACGTCCCCCATCTCATCCTGAATCCGATCGCGCCTGCCCGATGCCAGCGCCTCTCGGAATTCGTCGGTCTCCTCCCACACCTTGGCTGCCGCTTGCTCTGCGTATTGCCAGTCGAAGCCAACTCGGCTTGCCTTGTCCTGGATCTTGGCAGCCTGCATCAGAGCCGGAAGGTAACCGGGGATCTCGTCCAAAATCGACGCGGGCGCGCCGCTGTCCGATTCTTTTTCTTTCTGCTTGATGCGCTCCCAGTTGCGCAGCACTGTGCCTGCATCATCGGCCTCCACGTCAGCGAACACATGCGGATGCCGCCTGATGAGCTTCTCGCAGATGGCATCCACGACATCGTTGAAGCTGAACGCGGCTTGCTCGCTTGCGATCTGGCAGTGGAACGCTATTTGCAGTAGGAGGTCGCCCAGCTCCTCGCAGAGCTTGCCCGGATCCCTGCTGTCTATTGCTTCGACGACCTCGTACGCTTCCTCAATCACGTACGGCTTCAGCGACGATGACGTCTGCTTTCGGTCCCACGGGCAGCCGTCAACTCCGCGAAGCCGCATCATGATGTCGATGAGCCGGTCGGCAGGATATCTGCACTGATCTGCCATAGCGCCGGCGCCTCCTGTCCGTGTCGCGTCGGCTCTATCGCTACTCAACCTGCCGACCGATGTATCCTGCTGCCGTAACCACCAGCGACTCCTCGAGATCGCCTACCGTCTTCTGCTGAGACGGTGTACCGATGATCACAGCGCCGACGGGATCGCCGTCTGCTATTATGGGAGCTATGGCCGCCGAGATCAGCGCGAACTCGCTGCCGTCGTCCACCAGAATCGAGGATGACTCGCTTCCACCGCTGAAGTGAACTAGCAGAACCTGCCGTTCCACCATGGACTTCTCAACTGCCCGCCCCACAGCACGGTCGACCAAATTGTGCTCGCCTGCGCCGGCGCACGCTATCACCATGTCCCTGTCGCATATCAGAGCTACCTCGCCCGACGACCTCGCCAGTGCCTCCGCCATGTCGGTCGCCATCTCCTTGAGCTGCCCGACAGCCGAATACTTCTTCAGCACGATGCTGCCGTCCGGATCAACGAATATCTCGACCGAGTCTCCCTCGTGTATTCGCAGACTCCGCCTGAGCTCTTTGGGCACCACGATTCTTCCGAGTTCATCGATGCGCCTTACAATACCGGTTGGTCTCATCCGTCAATCGCCTCCTGTGTAGTAGTCGCCCGATCCACTGCTGCTGCTCTCTGCCTCATCTCTGTAAGCACTCCAACCAACGTATCTAGTATCTCCCTGTCCGGCATCCCTTGTGTCTTGACTCGAATAGTCTGCGTCCTTCCTGCGCCCAGCATAACCTTACCCTTGAACGGCCTCGCAATCCTGATGATATCCTGGCTTGCGTATCGCACGCCCTCCGGGAACCTGACGATCACCGAATTGCGCTCGCCTGCGATCGCCATGACGCCCAGCTCGCGCGCGAGCACTCTGATAGCAGCAATCGTTATGAGGTTAGATACCGGAGCGGGCAGGGGGCCGAACCTGTCGACAAACTCACGCGTAAGGTCGGCTGCGTCTTCCATGGCATCGACGCCGTTGATCTTCTTGTACACATCAATCTTCTGCCGCGAGTCGGACACATAGCTATCCGGCACGAACGCATCGACCGGCAGATCAATCAACACCTGGGCAGGTTCAGGCCTCTTCGCCTCGCCCTTCAGCTCCCTGATCTCTTCTTCCAGGAGTCGGCAGTACATCTCGAAACCGACGGCCGCTATATGCCCATGCTGTTCGGCGCCGAGTAGGTTTCCTGCTCCCCTTATTTCCAGGTCGCGCAGAGCTATCTTGTAGCCCGACCCCAGGCTCGTAAACTCGCGTATGGCCGCGAGCCTCTTCTCCGCAAGCTCAGTGAGCACCATATCCCGCCTGAAGAGAAGATAGGCATAGGCCACCCTGTTCGTGCGACCCACCCGGCCGCGGAGCTGGTAGAGCTGAGCCAGCCCGAAGTTCTGAGCGTCGTTGATCACAATAGTGTTGACGTTAGGAATATCGATACCAGATTCTATTATAGCCGTACAGGCGAGAACATCAAACTCACCCGCGAGAAATTCCAACATGACTCGCTCCAGCCGGTCTTCGGGCATCTGCCCGTGGGCTACGCCTATGGAGACTTCCGGAACCAGTCGCGCAAGAACCGCCGCCGCCTCATCAATGGTCTGAACCCTGTTATGCACAAAATAGACCTGCCCGCCCCGGTCCACTTCCCTGAGCACGGCCTCCCTTATCAGCGTCTCATTCTGCTCCAGAACATAAGTCCTGATAGGGAACCGGTTTTCCGGAGGAGTCTCGATCAGGCTCATGTCGCGGACGCCAACCATGGCCATGTGCAATGTCCGCGGAATGGGTGTTGCCGTCAACGTAAGAACATCGACTTCCTTGCGAAGCTCCTTGATCCGCTCCTTCTGAACTACGCCGAATCGCTGTTCTTCATCTACCACGAGAAGGCCCAGATCACGGAAGGCTATGTCCTGCGAAAGCAGTCGGTGCGTTCCGATCACAACGTCCACTGAACCCAGCCTAATGCCCCGCACTATCTCGCGTTGCTCGGCTTCGGTCTGAAACCTCGACAGCATGGCTACTCTCATGGGAAAGCCCCGGAAACGCTCGGCGAAGGTGTTGTAGTGCTGCTGGGCAAGGATTGTAGTGGGAGTCAACACCGCCACCTGTTTGCCGTCGGCCGCGGCCTTGAAAGCCGCGCGCAGGGCTACCTCGGTCTTTCCAAAGCCCACATCACCGCAGAGCAGCCTATCCATGGGCGCCGGTTTCTCCATGTCGCGCTTGACGTCTACGATAGCGCGCCACTGATCGGGCGTCTCTTCGTACTGAAAGGAGTCCTCGAATTCCTGTTGCCATACAGTATCGCGCGAGAAGGAGTAGCCCTTGACGCTGCCGCGCGCCGCGTACAGTTTCAGCAGGCTCTGAGCCATGTCCCGAACAGACTCCTTGGCCCGGTTCTTGGCCCTCGTCCATTCGCCGCCGCCCAGCTTGTTCAGCCTGGGAGCCGCGTCCTCCATGCCGATGTACTTCTGGAGCATGGCCACCTGGTCGGTGGGCACGTATACCCGGTCTTCGCCTGCGTACTGCACTAGCAGGTAGTCGCGCTGCACTCCGCCCACTTCCAGCCTGTGTACTCCCGAATACCGACCTACTCCGTGATTGACGTGCACTACATAGTCGCCGGGAGTGAGATCGGTGTAGCTGGCGATTCTAGCTCCCTCTTCAGCCGCCGCGAACAACCGCCTCTTCTTCTGCCTGCCATAGATCTCCGCATCAGTGAGCAGCAGAAGCTTCATGTCTGGATACTGGAAACCGGATGTCATCTCGGCGGTGACGACGCTGATACTGCCGCTATCAGGCACCTCGTCGAGTGTCGCGAGTTTTGCCACAGGCGCCCCGTTGTGTTCCAGAGTCTCGGCGAGCCTATCGCGACGATCGACTGTGGACACTGCACACACAACACGGTACTGCCGTTTCCGGTACTTCTTGATATCGTGAACCAGATCCTCGAAGCGACCTGCGTATAAGTCGGCCTGCTTGACAGGGGCGATCACAGACGCGTCCTCATCTTCAGCTGTCGCCCCCGTCTCCCGCGACAGGAGCGATAGCGACACAGCTTGCCTTCTATCAATGGACGCGACGATGTCCTGGCCGCTAAGGTACGACTCAGCCTGCGACGGCAAAACCATGCCCGCCTGAAGCAGGTTCGCATATGTCTCCCGCACATCAGCCTCGTACCCGTCGAGCGCCTCCTTCACACGTACGGGCTCGTCGATGATGAAGAGCGCGTCGGGAGCCCAATCGGCCACCGAGATCTTCTCGGGGTAGAAGAACGGCAGATACTGCTCCTCATTGTCAAAACGAGCACGATTCTCGAGGCGTTCCAGATGGTGCATTGCTCGCTCTCGCAGCGGTGAACGGCCTACATGCTCAAGCTCTCCCCGGATGGCCGTGCATGCACGTCTCAGCCGTTCAGAGTCGTAGAGGAACTCGCGGGCCGGGGTTATCACTGCCTGGTCCAGAAGTCCAGTTGAGCGCTGTGTATTAACATCAAATGACCTTATCGAGTCGATCTCGTCGCCGAACAGCTCTATCCGGGCCGGCGAATCGGCGTCGTGCGGGAATACGTCAACTATGCCGCCGCGCACACTGGCCTGACCGCGCGCCTCCACCTTTGCCGTAATGTCGTAACCCCCAGCAACAAGACGGTCGGCCAGCTCGCCCAGGTCACAGGCATCACCCTGGCGAATACGGAATATGTGTTCCCGGAATACCGAAATCGGAACGATCCGCTTGCCCAAGGAGCGCGCGGGAGCAACAAAAGCGCACTGGCGCCCGACGTCCATGAGCGACACCAGCGCTCTTGTGCGGGCGGCCGAAAGATCCGCGCTGAGCGGCGCCTCTTCATACGGCATCATGTCGACAGGGGGAAAGACAAATGCGCGGTTCGGCCCGGTCAAAGCCGTCAAGTCGCCCGCGATCGCGTCCGCCTCCAGCTGGTTCGAAGTCACAATAAACACGGTTCTTCGAGTATGCCAAAGCAGGCCCGCTATGAACAATGACTTACGTGAGCCGGATAGACCGGCAATGTAGGTCCTGTTTGCACCGCGGGCGATTCTTCTCAGCACATCCGAGAACGTCTTGGATTCAGGCAGCATGTTCAGAATCCCGGTCAAGCCTACACCTCCAAGGCAATCAGACAGGCGACCGAGGGAATTGCAGCATAGCCCAGCCCGGCCTCAGCTGGGAACGCACTTGGTGACGACATGCTCAGTTGAAGCGGGTCTGCGCGATGTCCACGCCCTCTTCAACAGTACATAGTATGGCACGGACTGCCCACATAATCGCATCCGACATAACAGGAAGCTCATCCCTGCCGAAGAACCCGGTTACGTAGTTCACGGGGTCATCCCACGGGTCAGGACGCCCAATGCCCAATCGCAGCCGGACAATCTCCTCGGTTCCCATATGCTCCACAATGGACTTCATCCCGTTATGACCGCCGGCGCTGCCCCTGGCGCGTATGCGCAACCGTCCCACATCGAGATCCATGTCGTCGTACACGATAATCAGCGACTCGGGGCCGACCTTGTGCCACCGCGCCGCTCCTAGAGCAGCGATACCGCTGTTGTTCATATAGGTTTGGGGCTTTATGAGGACCAAATCACGCCCGGCTACCCTGGCACGAGCCGCGAAGCTGTGGTAAGGCGCCTTTCGGAAGGCGACTCCTAGTTCGCGCCCAAGGCGATCGAGAACCATGAACCCCACATTATGGCGTGTGAACTCGTACCGAGATCCGGGGTTCCCAAGCCCGATTATAAGAAACATCTCACTACCTGCCGCCTGCAGACTGCAGCCTACAGCGCGCATCGCATCCTGCCGCGTCCGTCCTGCGGCCTGCTACTCAAAGAGTATGCTCACCGAGAGCTCTTCGTATATCCGCCGGATGGCTTCAGCAAACAGAGGCGCCACCGACAGAACCGTGATTTTGTCGATGTTATCGTGGGCGCTCACCGGAATCGTGTTTGTGATCACCAGTTCCTTGATGACCGACGACTTCAGACGCTCAATCGCCGGGCCGGAAAGCACTCCGTGAGTGCAGCACGCCCTGACCTCCGTCGCTCCAGCGTCGAGCAATGCGGCAGCAGCCTGCACTATAGTTCCTGCCGTATCGACCAGATCGTCTACTATCACGCACGGTTTGCCGCTGACTTCGCCTATGATGTTCATTACTTCTGATACATTAGGCCGCGGTCGACGCTTGTCCACAATCGCCAGGGTCGCATCCAGATGCTCGGCGATCACCCGCGCGCGAGTGACACCGCCCACATCCGGCGACACTATCACGCATCCGCGCAGTCCGCGCGCGTCCAGATGCTGCGCAAGTATGGGCGCCGCCTTCAAGTGATCCACCGGAATATCGAAAAAGCCCTGAATCTGGGGAGCATGCAGGTCTATGGTAAGCACCCTCGTAGCGCCGGCCGCCGTAATCAGGTTGGCCAAGAGCTTTGCCGCAATGGGCTCCCTGGGCTGCGCCTTGCGGTCCTGCCGCGCATACGCGTAATACGGCACGACTGCCGTAATAGAGCGGGCAGACGCCCGCCTCAGTGCATCGCACACTATGAGCAGTTCCATAATGTTGTCGTGAACCGGTCGGCAAAGAGACTGGAGCACGAACACATCTGCGCCTCTGATACTCTCGTGTATCTGCACACGTATCTCGCCGTCGCTGAACCTTCCCACACACGATTTCACGAGCGTAGTGCCCAGGTTGACCGCGATCTCCTCCGCCATCTCCGGATTGGAGTTGCACGCGAAGACCTTCAGTTTCCGGTGGCAAGAAAGCATTACTTCTTCTCCTCCTTGGCAGCCTGGGCCGCTTTTCGCCGCGAAACCCACCCGTCCTTGTTCTCCTGACGCGCCCGGGCTATGGCAAGCGCATCGGCCGGAACATCGGTCGTAACCGTGGAACCAGTCGCAATGTAAGCATTCTGCCCCACCCGCACAGGAGCAACCAAGTTAGAGTTTGCTCCGACAAAAGCGCCGTCATCGATTACAGTCGTATGCTTAGCCACTCCATCGTAGTTGCAGGTAATGGCGCCGGCGCCGATGTTGATGCCCGCCCCGAGCACCGCGTCTCCGATGTAGCTGAGGTGCGGGATCTTGGTGCCCTCCCCTACCTGGCTGTTTTTGACCTCTACGAAATCGCCCACCTTGACCCGGTCGCCCAGTACAGTGCCAGGGCGCATGAAGGCAAATGGGCCAATATTGCATCCATTGCCTACGCTCGAGTCGCGAATACACACATATGGGCCGATACTGCATGATTCGCCGATGGAAGTATTGCCGGATATGACAGTGAACGGCATGATCACTGTGTCCTGCCCGATCTTGACCTGCATGTCGACGAACGTGCTCGCCGGATCTACCAGCGTTACACCGTCTTCCATGAGCTCCCGCCGCTTTCGGTCACGCATGGCCTGTTCGGCGCGGGCCAACTCCGCCCGGGAGTTTATGCCCATCCCTTCAGACGCATCGTCCAATGTAACAGCTCCGACAGGAAGCCCTTCGGATATCAGCACAGATATCACATCGGTAAGGTAGTACTCACCCTGCTGATTGTGATTTGATAGCAAAGGAAGGGCGTCGAACAGATCATGGCAGCTGAAGCAGTAAACGCTGGTGTTGACCTCGCGGACAGCACGAATCTCATCCGACGCGTCGCGGTACTCTACTATGGAGCTCACATGTCCTGACGGATCCCGTATGACCCTACCGTACTCGCTGGGATCATCCACAATCATAGTGAGGACCGTGGCGGAGTATCCGTGAGCTTCATGTTCCTCAACAAGATTTTGAACGGCAGATGCTGACAGCAACGGGATGTCGCCGGGGACGACGACAATATTCCCAATGTAACCAGCAAGCGCCGGCTCTGCCTGTACTGTGGCGTGGCCGGTGCCCAATTGCTCGTGTTGCCATACTATTTCAGATCGCCCTGCCAGGTGCTCTTGGAGGATGTGGCCTTCATGGCCAACTACAGTGATCACTCGCGAGGCGCCGGACTCGATAAGCGTACCGACTACATGGTCAATCATGGGCTGCCCGGCAACTTGGTGAAGCGCTTTGGGCAAGGATGACTTCATTCGCTTGCCAAGCCCTGCCGCAAGTACAAGCCCAACGAAAGACATCATAAAGTTCACTCCACCCAGATGGAACTAGGTTAATGAAGCCATAGGCACTTTGAGCATATACCAAGCATGCAGGTTCGTCAACTTTTCACGCAGGTGGAAGGAAGCGTTCTGGTCGCCTCGCGTTAACTAACATATGCCTGATGGCCTGTGCAAAGAATGTACTCAGAAACCCGAGGGAGGTGAAGGCATGCCAGCGAGTCGCAGAAGCAAACGCACATTGGTGCCGCAGGCTCGGCAGGCTTTGGAGCAGATGAAGTGGGAGGTCGCAAGCGAACTCAACGTCCCCACCCATAACATCCAGGGCGGATACTGGGGCGACATGACCTCTCGCGATTGCGGATCGGTGGGCGGCGGCATGGTCCGCAGAATGATAGAGGCAGCACAGGCGTCACTCGCGGCCACAACCGCGGCCGGAGTGAAGCATGGCTTCTCAGAAGCAGTTGGTCCCTGGGCGACCGCAACGGGCGGGACTGCGCAGTTCAACCCGCTGCAATCCAACCTGGGAGCAGGCGCAAGCACGCCCTTGAATCAATCACTGAACCAACCCCTGAATCAGCCAGCAGGTCAGCAGGCCAATAACCTGGGAGGCAACATCCCCGGGCCCAATTGGCCGGGAAGCACAGTGTAAGAGGCGACTGATCAACCTAGTCGCCCAGGGCCTGGCGAGGCCACACGCCTGAATGCGGGGGATCCGGCTATGTGGCAATTGCCGACCGTAGGGTTTTACGGCAGGTTTTCTGCGGAGCCTGCCGTAAAACCCTACGGTTTCACACGCACACGCTTCGCCAAATGCAGCCGGCTGTGGCACTTCCTTTTCCAGGCAGTTGGCGCCTGGAGAACATGCAGCTAGAGGCACCGGCAGAATATGGTCCTTGGGCAGCGGCCCGCCGAAGGCCGCCATGAGGGCTCTATGATCCCTAGAACGCCCTCCCGCTTCGCGCGGCCGTGGTTAACCTGAGGGTTTTCCGGCAGGCGCGTGGAGTCCATGCTAGATGCAGGTTTGGCATCATCCCCCTGCGTGCGGCGGCTTTAGCGCCCAACGAGAACGGCCCGGGGCAAACGGGGACTCGGCGTGGAATCCTCGGCCAAGACCTACTGGAAGAAAACTGGGATGCCATATCGTAGCGTCATCGGGGTTCGAACGATCGAACGAGTCAGGAATTGCGCCGTGCCCGGTGTTATGCTAGAATTGTAACGCGCCGCAAGCGCGGCGCTGCGGTGGGGCGTAGCCAAGCGGTAAGGCACGGGACTTTGGATCCTGCATTCGGAGGTTCGAATCCTCCCGCCCCAGCCATATGCCAACTGGAAGCATGACTGGAAGCATAAAATGTTCGGCAGGGCTGCAGCCCTGCCATTTCATTTACTGGCCTAGTGCTTTTGCTGTCGTAATGCTCTTTACTGGCCTTGTGCTTTCGCTGGCCGCGTATGTGTCTCATGTGTCTGCCGCGCGCGACTATCGCCGTCTCTGGCCGATACCTACCCGTACCTACCCGACCCACGCGATAGCCTCGATTTCAACCCGACCGTTCTTCGGAAGCCTCGCCGCCTGGAAGGCTGAACGCGCAGGCGGATCGGCCTTGAAGTACGAGGCGTATACCTGGTTCATCGCGGCAAAGTCATCCATGTTTGCTAGGAACACAGTGGTCTTCACTACCGAATCCATGCCGGCTCCCGCCTGCGTCAGGACTGCTTTGACATTCTCTAGGCACCGTGCTGTCTGCTCCTCGATTCCGCCCTCGACAAATGCTCCGGTAGCAGGGTCCAGAGGCAGTTGCCCCGACACGAATAGCAGATTGCCCACTCGAATGCCCTGAGAGTAAGGTCCGACGGCCGCGGGAGCGGCCTCTGTGCAAACGACGGTCTTCATGTATATCCCTCCACACTATTGGGCTTCAGCCTGTAGATTTGGCCTTTGGCCCTTAGCCTTAGGCCTCTACCTTAGCTCTCAGCGGCTCCCGGCAGAGCGCGGCAGGCCAGTTCATAGTCGCTGGGCTTGTCGACGTCTACTCCGATCTCGGCATAGGGAACGATTACGCCCCTGCCCACGATGTCTAGCCATGTTTTGGCCTTCCGCTCTACATCCGCTATGGCAAGGCGCCCGATCAGGTACTTGATTATGAACGGCAAGCCCAACATCGACAGGAGAGCAAGGGGCTTCTTCCTCATGCCCAGAGCCTGCCTGATTACATCGTGGTTGCGCCTGACGACTTCTGGCTCAACCATAAAGGCGTTCCCCCCGGTTACAACCGCGTCTGCCATGTTTATGTATGTCCGCTGCACTCCGGGAAACCGGGCTTCATTCACTGATTTTGGGACAAGCGCGTAGTGCACTTGCGCCGGCATTTCCTCGCATAGCCGAATGAACCCATCAAGCGCCTCGCCTGTGATGAAAGGTATGTCGGAAGACAGCGCCAGCGCCTTCTTGGAGTTGGGAACCTCTTCGATTCCAGCCATGAGATTGTCGATCATGCTTCCACGCTGCTCAACCAGGACGACTCTGTTGCGCTGGGCATCCGGGAGGCCCTGAATGATGTCGCGCAGGGCGTCGCAAGGACCGACTATCACAATCCGATCCACGCGCTCTGCCTGAAACACGCCCTCAAGTACCCATTCCAACATGGTCTTGCCGTTGATGAGAATCAGCGCCTCGTACTCGGCCTGTGACACCTCGGCAAGACGTCCTTTGTTATCGGCCCCCGCCATGATGACTGCATCCGCTCGCATTGCCATCGTCAATCTCATCTCCCCACAATAGGGACTGGGTTGCTTCGGTCCTGTAGTCATACTATTCGGTCACTCCAGCCTATCAGGATCCGGAGTCGCCGATGCAGGCGACAACTACAGCAGAACCGTGGCGCCCCATGTCAAACCCGCAATTAGCGGCAAGAGATCCAAGTACACCGGCCGCCGCCCCGGCCTGGCCAGGCGAGCCATACATCCCGAACACCGTAGGGCCACTGCCGCTCATCAGTGAGCCGATGGCGCCCACCTGTATCATCAGCCGTTTCATCTGCACGATCTGTCCATATCGCTCGTCGATCAGCGGCTCGAAGTCGTTGCTCATGAGCGAGCAAACGCGCTGCAAATCGCTACTAGCATCAGCGCATTCAGCACGAGATCGGGCCAGAGAGAGCACCTCAGCCAACCTCCGAGCAGTGGATCGCGCCGGCGGGCGAACCGCATCGGGCTCCTGCGCATCACGGCCTTCATGCCCGACGCCCTTCGCAAACCGGGCATCCCACATCGCGTACGCGTCCGACGTGGACACGGCGAAGCCGGGAGTAACGAGCAGTAACCCAACCCCCCGCAGGCCTGGCAGCGGCGTGAGCCGGTCGCCGATGCCCTGCGCGAACGCGGCATGCACCGGTGCGGAACGGTCGGCATCATCTCCCGCGAGATCGTGGTTCATCAGGCAGAACGGAACATCCGCACCTATCGATGCGCCGATGGCCATCAGCTTTTCCCGGCCATATGGCCTTCCCCACAGCTGATTCATGGCCACGAGCACCGCCGCTGCATCTGCGCTTCCGCCTCCGAGCCCTGCGCCCACCGGAATGCGCTTTCGTATGCTGATGCTCACAGACTCGTGACGCCCCAGGGACTCCAGAAAGGCCTGAGCCGCTCGGAATGCAACGTTGCCCCGACCACACGGCACACCGGAGACATCCAGGTCAGCGTCGCCTGTGACCGTCACTGTGATCACCGGCCTACAGACGCGGCTGACGGGGCGTCTGCCGGCGCCGGCCAAATCGCTGCCCATGACGACCTCGACATCGTCGGCAAAATCGATCCTGTGCATGACAGTCTCGAGGTCGTGGTATCCGTCCGGCCTTCTGCCAACGATGTTGAGCGCCAGGTTAACCTTAGCCCATGCCTTGATCCGCATGGCCCGCGGCGCCTGCTCCTGCCCGTGCCCCTGCGTATGTGCGCCTGCATGCAATGCTTTCGTCCTCGCCCTCATCCTCGCCGCCCGATGTGCCGCCGCGCCGCCACTCCTATTCGCCGAAACGCGTCGGCCCCACTGGTCCGCTACGATCCTGCGCTGCGCTGCGCTGCTACTTTCGCCTGAGCAATCGTGCAAAGAACCCCACTATGGACCGCCAGGCTCGCACCAGTACGTTGGCCCGCGCCACGTCTGACTCGGCTACCGCTCTCACTGAGCGCAGTTCGTCGCCGGCGGCAGTGCGTACCACAGCGCGTCCAAGCGTCTGTCCTTTCTTTATCGGGGCCGTGATTTCCTCCTCGACGGGCTCGAACTCTACGCTCACTTCGGCAGCGGTCCCTCTTGGAATCAGCGCAGTGACGTCTCCTGCGGCCACTACGGCCACGTCAGGGCGTGCGGCAGTCTGTACTCGCAGCGTCCCCACTTTCGCGCCCGTCTCGGCAAGCGTGGCTCGCTCGAAGTTGCGAAACCCGTAGTCCAGCAGCTTGCCAGTTTCTGCCACACGTTCTTTTTCGCCCGTAGTGCCCATGACCACCGCGATTAGGCGCACACCGCCGCGCTCTGCGGTACCTGACAGGCAGTATCCGGCTTTGTCGGTGTGGCCGGTTTTCAGGCCGTCCGCGCCCTCATACTCCTTGATGAGCCGGTTCGTATTGAACAGATCATACGTGCCGTCTCGCATCTTGCCTATCCAGGTGCTAGTCCACTCCAGCACCTCGGGGTAGGCAACCAGTTCCCGCGACATGACTGCAATGTCGGCCGCCGTAGTGTAGTGATCCGGGTCGTCCAGGCCCTCAGGGTTAGTGAAGTGGGTGTTTTCCATCCCGAGTTCCCGGGCGCGCTCGTTCATCATCCGCACAAAGTCGTCGGCTGTCCCGCCCACGTATTCGGCCAGCGCGAAACTGGCATCGTTGGCAGACCTTATGGCAGTAGCGGCCATCAGGTCGTGCACCGGCACCCGCTCTCGTTCCTTGAGGTAGACCTGTGAGCCTCCCATTAGCGATGCCTCGGTGCTCACCGTGACCACATCGTCAAGGGATATTCTGCCAGCGCGGACCTGCTCCATGACAAGCAGCATTGTCATGATTTTGGTGATAGACGCCGGCGCCATGCGTTCTTCAGAATTGGCCGCATACAGAATCTGGCCGGTAGAAGCATCTACTAGCTTGGCGCTCTTGGCGGCGATCGTGGGAGGCGGGGGCATAGTGGCGCCTGCCGCCGGACTGACGCCCAGCGTCATGCAAACGGTCCCCGCGGTAAGCAGTACAGTCAATGCTAGAGCGGCAAGGCGGGCTCGCTTATCCAATGATCATCTCTCCTGAA
>Ga0116160_1003719_pt1 | contig 13159 bp, 7 predicted proteins | sample AD_JPNAS2_MetaG_FD_89879 | JGI IMG/M metagenome (GOLD analysis project Ga0116160, IMG submission 89879) | Active sludge microbial communities of municipal wastewater-treating anaerobic digesters from Japan - AD_JPNAS2_MetaG | ecosystem: Engineered > Bioreactor > Anaerobic > Digestate | place...
CTGAATATCCCCTATGTCATTTCTTCGCGGGAAAGCGTCTTTCACGCCCAGGAGGCGGATGAGGTCCGGCAAATTCTCTCCGCCGTGGTGGAACCGGAAAACCCATCCCTGATTCGGGCGGCGTTGGTAACCCCCATCATGGGCATGAGCGGAAACGATATCCATGATCTTTCTCTGGATGAAACGGCCTGGGAAGAAGTCCTGCTCCGGTTTCACCGCTATCATGATTTGTGGAATCATCACGGTTTTATCCGCATGTTTCGCGCCTTCCTGGAAAGCGAACACCTGCCGTCCAGAATCCTGGGTAAAGTCAATGGCGAGCGCCGTCTGACGAACCTGCTCCACATCGGAGAACTCCTTCACCGGGCGGCAACAGCCAATCATCTGGCCATGCATAACCTGATTAAATGGTTGAGCGACCAGATCGACTCGGCGGCAACACAGCCGGAAGAATATGAACTGCGCCTGGATCGCGATGAAAAAGCCGTGCAGGTGGTCACGATTCATAAGAGCAAAGGGCTGGAATATCCGATCGTTTTTTGTCCGTTCTTCTGGGGAAGCAGCGGTACAAGAAAAGGGAAAGACTATATTCTGTACCACGATCCGAAGCAATCCTTTGCCCCCGTGCTGGATTTCGGTTCCGAAACATTCGCAGATCATCGTCTCCGTTTTGAGGAAGAATGCCTGGCGGAAGACCTACGGCTGCTTTATGTCGCCCTTACCCGGGCACGTCACCGGACTTATTTTGTCTGGGGACGCATGCAGCATGTCAGGCATTCTGCACCGGCCTATCTCTTTCACCAGAGTCATGATCTGCCGATAACCGGTCTTGCCGACGTCGTCCGGGAGCGTCCTCGACACTTGAGCCCCGAAGATTTTATGCGCGACATGGAATTGATCGCCGCAATGTCCGGCAAGACCATCCAGCTCCAAACCCTGCCGACAGGCCGGGAAAATGCCTATCGCCCGGTCCTCACGACAGAAACACTTGCCTGCCGTCAATTTTCAGGCAGAATCGACACGACGTGGAAAGTCGCCAGCTACACCCAGCTGGTATCAGCCACCGCCGGAGACCGGGATCAATATGACGAAGATCTCTTTGCGCAATGGGAAATGAAACCCGCGCCCGAGGACGAACCATTGGAAAGATTGCCGTCCGCAACGACCCGCCTCGACATGTACGGTTTTCCCGGCGGCGCCCAGGCCGGCGTCATGCTTCATGAAATCCTGGAGAAAATAAGCTATCGGGGGGACGATATGCCCATTGAACAAAACCGGGTGGAACTTACCCTCAGTCGATACGGCTATGATGCCCGCTGGACCCCTGTTTTGATGGATATGGTGAACAAGGTCACCCACACCTCCTTTCCCTTTTTCTCCGGCGAAACATGCAACCTGACTCTGTCACAGATCGACCCAAAAGACCGACGCAACGAAGTGGAATTCTATTTCCCCCTGAAAACGCTTTCCCGCCATGACCTGGTCCGGATTTTCCGAAATGGCGCTGCCTTGACGGCTTCCGCCCTGTCGCAAGTCCCACCCCTCCGTTGTCTTGAACGGCTCCAGTTCAGCCCGGTGGAAGGCTACCTGAAAGGCTTCATCGACCTTCTTTTTCAATTCGAGGGGCGTTATTACCTTTTAGACTGGAAATCCAATCACCTCGGCAGCGGGCTGGAGGATTATCGCCGCCAGGAACTGCTTAAGGTCATGGACGAAGGGTACTACTTCATTCAGTACCACCTCTACGCCCTTGTCCTGCACCAGTGGCTGGCTTTGCGTATTCCGGACTACCGGTACGAAGATCATTTCGGCGGGGTATATTACTGTTTTGTCCGGGGCATGGATCCGTCGGCCGGACCGGAATACGGCATTTTTTATGATCGGCCGCCGCTGGAACTGCTGGACATGTTGAAGGATTCTTTGATCAGGACAGCCGGGTCATAAAAGCAGCCACTTATTGTAAAGACGGGAGACAGCTACCCGGAAGAGCTTCTACAGGAAGCACTTGACCAACTTTATGTTCAGTCAATATAACTTTTTTTTCGAAACGAGAGTTCTTTGACACGATATATGCAACCAGGCGGAACGAAGCGCCAAAGGCTTGGGATGCCGGGGCCCGTTTGTGACTGTGCTCTTCTTCCAACAGGGGCAAGCCCATCCATTGAGAGAGATCCACGGCGGTCCGGCCAGTTGTTGCGGTAAAGCTAAGCATCTTGGTCTGAAGAAAGCTCCTAAACGACCAACCTTGTCGTAAGCCTATGAGCATCGCCCGTGCCACTTACACGGGAAGATCTTTTATCAGCTTCAGGGAACGCCCTGATCCCGGTTTAACAGTGAAGCTTCCCACGGCAAAAGAGTGTGTCGTCATTTTTTAGAGCACCAAATATAGACGTTTTTTGAGAAAGGAATACAGGAAACGAGTAAAAAAAGCATTTTGGGTAACATTTTGTGCCTGGAGATCAGGGGGGCGTTTTTCGTATGATGCCTCTCACCAATCACCAGGGAGAGGCATCGGGGGCCTCATCCGCATACCGGAACCATCCCGCTTTCCGATAGTCTATCGATCAGTCCGCCGATTCCTGAGAGGGTAATCATCCGGGCAATATTAAAACAAGTTGCCCAAAGCGATGTTTCCGCTTGAGCGTCTTCCCGGCCGCGCAGGAGAACAAGCGTCGGTCTTCCGATACCGTTTGATATGGCCGAAAGGGTGTTCGACTTTGTCTTTCCGCCGGCAGTAAATTTCTGGGGAGGATCCTTCTTTTTTTCTATCCGGCAGTGCCGTTTGCGTTTCTTCTTGAAGGTGTTCCCGGCACGTCGTCGGCCTGTCGGATTCCAGAACAACGATCGGACGGATATGATTGGGCAGCAGACAGTATGCTCAGACGGCAATTCCGCATTTGCCGCGCCATTCAAACATGCGGGCAATATAGAGCCGCCAAATATCTTGCCCCCCCCAACCATTTACTGCTAAAAGAAATCATCGACTTAAAAGAGTTTTCTCCCTTTATAAAGTTCTCCCCAGAATCCCTCGTTCTGTGAACGAGGGATGAGCGCGGAGAGGCAAGGAAGGACCTTATCCACCCTCACGTAAGTTTTTGAGATGCCCCGTTCCCTGTAGGCGGCGTAATTCACTATTTGGAAGGAGGAGGCCATGAGTGAGACACTTATCAACAAGCGGGACCAGGCGTTCGTTCTATTTGAACAGATCGGCATGGATCGCCTGCTGTCCGGAAACGCCTTTTGCGGCCTGACCGGGGATGATATTCTGATGATGTGGGACGAGGCTGAGAAGTTGGCATTGCATGTATTCCTGCCTGCTTATGCGGAAGGCGACCGGTTGGGCTGCGTCTTCGAGGCAGGCCATGTCCGCATTCCTCCGAGTTTTCACAACGGTTACCGGAAATTTGTGGAAGGGGGCTGGCTCTGCCCCACAAAGAGCGAGGAGGTCGGCGGTCAGGGGTTACCCCTTTCGGTGGTGACGGCCTGCGCCGAATTTTTCTACGCCGCCAATTTTCCTCTCCTCATGTATCCGGGATTGACCGCAGGGGCGGCGGGCCTGATCGAGCGGTTCGGGACGGCGGGACAGAAAGATCGTTACATGTCCCGGCTGTACCGTGGCGAGTGGACGGGGACCATGTGCCTCACCGAGTCCGCTGCGGGAACCGACGTCGGCGCCCTGCGGACACGGGCGTTACGCCTTTCCGGCGGCAAATACAGCATCAAGGGCACGAAATGCTTTATTTCCGGCGGCGATCACGATTTGACTCCCAACATCGTCCACCTGGTCCTGGCCCGGATTGAGGGTGATCCCCCCGGCACGGAGGGGATTTCCGTCTTTATTGTGCCCAAGGTCCGTGTGCGGGAGGACGGAACGCTGGGCGAAAGCAACGATGTCCGGACGGGCAATGTGGAACACAAGATGGGTATCCGCGGTTCGGCGACCTGCACCCTCAATTTCGGCGATCACGACGAATGCATCGGGGAACTGCTCGGAAAGGAAAGGGAAGGCATCCATATCATGTTCAACATGATGAATGAAGCCCGGCTCGAGGTCGGCATGCAGGGGCTGGGGCACGCGACGGCGGCCTACGAACATGCCGTAGCCTATGCGAAGGAGCGGATTCAGAGTGCGCCCGTCTGGGAGATGCATAATCCTGAGGCCAAACCCATTCCGATTATCGGTCATCCCGACGTCCGGCGGAATCTGCTGTGGATGAAGGCCCATGTGGAAGGCATGCGGGCCCTGAATTATTACGCCGCCTATTGCATGGATATGGCCGCCGTTGCCGCGGATGGCCGGGAACGAAAGGATTGGCAGGGTCTGGTGGAGCTGCTCATCCCCGTTTGCAAGGCCTATTGCTCCGACACGGGTTTTCTGGTCTGTTCAAAAGCGATTGATGTTTACGGTGGTTATGGGTATTGTTCCGAATACCCGGTTGAGCAGTATCTACGGGACTGCAAAATTTCCTCCATCTACGAGGGGACCAACGGGGTGCAGGCCCTCGATCTCGTGGGCAGGAAGCTTGGCGAACGGGGCGGGGCCAATGTCGTGCACCTCTTCGGACTCATGGCGAAAACGATTCAGGAAACGATGAAAATTCCCGTCCTCCAGAAGAGTGCCGCGGTTCTGGGAGAATCCCTTCAGGCGCTGAAGGAGGTGACGGAGGGGTTTGCTGCTCTGGCAAAGTCCGCGGGATTTTTGATCCCGATCCTGTGTGCTTCTCCCTACCTGCGCATCCTGGGGGATGTGCTTCTGGGACACTTTCTGTTCGAAGGGGCGGCGATTGCCTGCCAACGACTTCAGGAAATCTATCAGGCGGAAGGTGTTGAAGATTCCCCGGGCAGGCAGCGTGCCCTGGTCCACGAAAATGCCGATGTGGCCTTTTACCAGGGGAAAATCGCGGCGGCGAAATTCTTTGCCAATGAGGTCCTGATGACCGTGAAAGGTCGCTGCGATGCAATTCGCATGGCGGAACGGGCGCCCCTGGAGATGGCGGACGAATCGTTTTGAAAGGCGGCTTCGTAAAAAGTGCAGGGAGTCAAGCGAGAAAAGTTAAGTCGGACCCCGATCCGGCTTACAACTGAAATTTAGTTGCTCTTTGAATCGCAGGAACGGATGCGGTGGAGTTTCTCCGGGTAATCTTTCTTCGCATAGTGACCCTTGGAGGTAACAATCTGATCGCATTGGATGCCGATGAATTTGTCGACAGGTTGAGAATAGGTGCGTTTGCAGTCGAAATTTATCTATGCCCTTTTCCGCTTGTGGAACTCTGCCCGAGGAAAAATCACCGGGCAGAGATCTATGACAGTCGAATTCAGAAGGTAAACCGCTGATCCAATTCGATGCCGAAGGGTTCTTCGGCTTAAGGATTGGCAGGCATTGTTAAGCCGGGGATTTCCGGAATTTCCTCCGGTACCTCAGGAGATGGCTCCTTATTCGCGGGGGCCTCTTCACCCGGCGGCAGGTTCTCAGAACTTACTTCCCAGGGAGCACCGCCTGTTTCAATCTGCTTTTCCAATATGTCGGCCTCTTCCGGCGTGATATCATCCGGTTGGCTCATCAGTTCCTCATATTCCGGAATGATGATACCCCTCTTGATCATGATCCGGTAGATTAGATTGGCCCGTTTCTCCACGTAACGGGAATCACCCGCCGCATTAAGCCGACGCGGATTGGGCAGCACCGCAGCCAGCCTCGCTGCCTCATATGCCGACAAGGACGCGGCGTTCTTGTGGAAATATTTTTGCGCAGCCGCCTCTATACCAAAAACACCTTCGCCCCATTCGGCCACGTTCACATACAGTTCGATAATCCTCCTCTTTGAGAGACTGTTTTCGATTCGCCAGGTCAAAATGGCCTCCCTGAGCTTACGTATAGGATTTTTTGAAGGCGACAGATAGAGGTTTTTGGCCAGTTGCTGGCTGATCGTACTTCCCCCGGCCTTGATCTTCTTTTTCTTCAGGTTCTTTTCGATCGCTTTCTGCATGGCGTCGAAATCGAACCCTTCATGAGACCAGAACTTGTCGTCCTCGGCAATGATGATGGCCTTGGTCACATAAGGCGAAACCCGCCTCAAGGGAACCCATTTCTGCCGGATTTTAATTTTCTTTCCTTTATCCCGCCATTCCTCCATGCGGTATTCCATAAAGGCGGTATATTTAGGGTTGTGTTTTTTCATCCATGAAACATCCGGATAGATGAAGTAGACGGCAATACTGCAGAATAATCCCGCTCCCAAGAGTATTATTCCCCATTTAACATATTTATGCACTTTTTTAAGCATCCCCGAAATCAGACAGCCTTTTTTGTTCTTCTTAACCCGTTATGATATCGCTCACATGTTTTCGAGGTCCGTCTATACAGATAAATGCGTTATAAATCAACAATTGCGTCGTCATTATCGCATTGAAATGTCATTTTTTATTCATGGACCTGCGATTTTTTGTTTGACTTAACTTTTTTTTTCCGATAGAAACGTGACCAGTCGTGTGCCGTTCTTTAGGATTTGTGCACAATACGACCGAAATAGTGAAGCCCCCCAAATACCCAAGAGGAGGAATTTCATGACGGATCGGCGTATCGGTTTTTGGCTGGGATTTTTCGTCCTGCTCTTTGTTTGCTTTGCGCCAACAAGCAGTTTTTCATCACAAACGTATCACATAAAAAAGGGTGATACCCTTTCAGGCATTTCAAAAAGATACCACGTCTCAGTCCAAGTGCTGAAAGAAGCCAACCACCTTAAAAATAACGCCTTGAGCCTCAACCAGGCTCTGATTATCCCAACCAAAGAAAAGAATAAAGCCGAAAAATCCTGCCGGGTGTCGTCGTCCGAAAAACCACAAAGGACAACCTACGTGGTCCGCAAAGGCGATACGTTCATGAAAATCGCCAAGGTCACGGGGGTTTCCGTATCCGATTTAAGGGCAATCAACCGCGTCAGCAGTAACCGTCTCCGGCCGGGTCAGAAAATTAGCCTGACCTACCCGCAACCCCTTAAACCGGCCATGGATATTCCGGAAACGATCAACGGTCTCGACCACTTCGACCTGGATGACTTGGAAGAAATCGAGAATGTACCTGAATCGTCGGACAGTAGTCTTGACCAGAGCGACGAAGAATACGCCCCCCGGTTTCTGGGCAAGTGGGATGATTCCAAGGAACGGGATCTGCTGGTAAAAATCTCCAAGGGATTTCTCGGCGCGCCCTACCGCTTCGGCGGTGCGACGCTGCGGGGCCTTGACTGCTCCGCCTTCGTGAAGCGCGTTTATTCCATTTTCGATATCACTCTTCCCCGAACGGCCCGGGAGCAGGCCCAGCTGGGTCAGAAAATCTCCAGGGACAATCTGGCTGTGGGAGATCTGGTTTTCTTCAATACCCGGCGCTATCACATCAGTCACGTCGGTATTTACATCGGCAACGACGAGTTCGTGCATGCCTCTTCCGGCCGGGCCAGGGAAGTCCGCGTGGACAGTCTGAATCAGCCTTACTACAATAAACGCTTTATCAAGGCTGTCCGGATCAAGGAACTGGAGGGTAAGCTATAAAAAAGTTTTCCCTCTGCGTTTTTCTCCTTTTTTCCTTCCTTACCGTCCCTTTTTTAACCAAGAATGTTTATTCTGCCGATGAGATTATTTCAAATTATCAGGTTATCTTTCAACCTTTCTCATTCCACGGTAACGTCCGCATCGCCATCCGCACCTTTGACTTCGGCGGCACGGGGATGGTGCTGGCCGTCGATCCGGAAACGCTAAAAACAACGGTCATCCCTGCCTCCTCTATCGATTTTTTCCAATTTGTGCTTCGTGATCAATGGCACCGTTCTCCGTATCACCAGGCACTGATCATGCATACCGCCCCACCATGTCCGCTTCAGAATGACGGCCTGGCGCGGGCGGATGTTCACGTCACAGGCACATTTCTGACCGTCGATCTGTGTCCCTCCCGGAAACCCTTTGAAAAAAGGCTATTTGAAGGTCTTTTCGACATGTGGCGAGGTCACAACGAACCGGCCCCGGTCGGGATTGCCGTCACCGGACTCTGGGCTGCCGATCATGACGCGGATTTTCAGTGGCTTCTAAGCAAGGTCAGAGAGAAAAAACTGGCTATTACCTGGATCAACCATTCATTCAACCATCCCTACGATCGAGCAAAATCGTTGAATAAGACTTTTCTCTTGACTCCCGGAACAAATTTTGAAGAGGAAGTACTTGTCACGGAAATCATGCTATTGAATCAAGGCCTCCTGCCCTCCGTTTTCTTCCGTTTTCCGGGGCTTGTTTCCGATTGTAATCTCATGAAACAACTACGGAAGCTCTCCCTCATTCCCGTCGGCAGCCGGGCCTGGCTGGCCAAAGGAGAAACACCGGTACCGGGCAGCATCATCCTTGTTCACGGGAACGGAAATGAACCGCAGGGGATAGATACGCTCCTCGATCTGTTTAAAAAGCAAACGGATGCCTTTTCTCGGGGAAAATTAAAACTTCTTCCCCTGAATAACGCCTTGATCGGTCCATGAAAGTAACTCACAGGAAACATTCATATTTCGAGTTTTCGATTGATTTATTCCGTTCCATTTTATACTGTTCCTGCTTTCGGCCTCATTTACGTTGAATCATCGCGGAAACATCATTACCGGCCTGTCGCCGTTACCAGGGGGACAAATACCTATGGGCAAGACCCTAACGGAAAAAATATTACAGCAGCATCTCGTCAGCGGCAACTACGTTCCCGGCAGTGAAATCGGCGTCCGCATCGACCAGACCCTGACCCAGGATGCTACCGGCACCATGGCGTACCTGCAGTTCGAGTCCATGAACATCCCCCGGGTAAAAACAGAGCTTTCCGTAAGTTACATCGATCACAACACCGTCCAGATCGGTTTTGAAAACGCCGACGACCATCGCTATCTCCGGTCGGTGGCCCGGAAATTTGGAATCTATCTTTCCCGAGCAGGCAACGGCATCTGCCACCAGGTCCACCTGGAGCGATTCGGCAAACCCGGCAAGACCCTGATCGGCTCAGACAGTCACACCCCCACCGGAGGCGCCCTCGGCATGATCGCCATCGGCGCGGGCGGTCTGGACGTGGCCTTGGCCATGGCGGGAGAACCCTTTTATCTCATCTGTCCCCGGGTCATCCGGATCAATCTGGAGGGAAAACTCCCCTCCTGGGTCTCTGCCAAAGATATCATCCTGAAAGTCTTGGAGATTTTCTCGACGAAGGGCAACGTCGGCTGCATCTTCGAGTATGGTGGAAGCGCCATGGCACATCTGACCGTCCCGGAGCGGGCCACGATCACCAACATGGGCGCCGAATGCGGTGTGACCACGTCCCTTTTCCCCAGCGACGAAGTGACCCGGATGTTTCTGAAAGCCCAAGACCGTGCTCAGGACTGGGTGCCGCTGTCGGCAGATGACGGCGCCATTTACGACAAAACGATTACGATCAATTTGAAAGAACTGGTACCGCTCACGGCAAAGCCCCACAGTCCCGACCAGATCGCCACGGTCAAGGAAATGGAAAATGTCCCCGTCGACCAGGTCTGCCTTGGGAGCTGCACCAACTCTTCCTACAAGGATCTCGTCACGGTCGCTAAAATTCTCAAGGGAAAGGTGGTTCATCCCCGGGTGAGCTTCATCATCGCCCCGGGTTCGAAGCAGGTGCTGGAAAACCTGTCCCGGGACGGCTATTTAACGGACCTGCTGTCCGCCGGGGCCCGGCTTATGGAAAACGCCTGCGGTTTCTGCATCGGCAACAGTCAGAGCCCTCAGAGCGCCGGGGTGTCCTTGCGGACTTCGAACCGCAATTTTCTCGCACGCTCGGGCACCAAAGACGCCCTGGTTTACCTCGTAAGCCCCGAAACGGCGGCGGCGGCGGTCATAACGGGCACTTTTATCGATCCCCGGGAACTGCCCATGCCCTACCCCGAGGTGGCCTTGCCGGAGCATTTCCACATAGACGACGGCATGATCATTCCGCCGGTTTCAGGAGAGGAAGCACAGGACACAGAGATTTTGCGGGGGCCGAACATCGGCGCACCGCCGAAAAATGTCGGGCTACCCGCAACCATCCGAGGACAAGTCACCCTGAAAGTCGGAGACAAGATCACCACGGACCACATCATCCCCGCCGGGGACCGGATGAAGTACCGCTCCAATATTCCCCGGTATGCTGATTTTGTTTTTGAAACCGTCGATGGAGACTTTGCCAAACGCGCCGCCGCAATCCGGGACAAGGGGGAACACAACGTGATCGTTGCGGGCCTCTCCTACGGCCAGGGGTCATCCCGTGAGCACGCCGCCGTCTGCCCCATGTACCTCGGCGTCAAAGCCGTCATCGCCAAGTCCTTTGAACGCATCCACGCGGCGAACCTCGTCAACTTCGGCATTCTCCCGCTAACCTTCCGCAATGAGGGGGACTATGGTCGGACCGACCAGGGAGACACCCTGGAAATCCCGGATATTCGGGAGATCATCGCCGGAAACCGGCCGCTCATCGTCAAGAACACCATCAAGGACCTGGAGTTCGAGGCGGTTTACGATCTTTCGGAACGGCAGAAGGCCATGATTCTGGCCGGCGGCGCCCTGAACCTGCGCTCGTAAACGGCTGAGCAAATTTGTATAAACTGATCAGGAGATCGACAACATATGGAGAAGATTAAGGTAAAAACCACGCTGGTGGAAATGGACGGCGACGAAATGACCCGGATCATGTGGCATTTCGTCAAGGACAAGCTCATCTTTCCCTATCTCGACATTCCCCTGGAATATTATGATCTGCATGTCAAATACCGCGACGACACCGACGACCAAGTGACGATCGATGCGGCAAAGGCCATCATGAAATACGGGGTCGGCGTTAAATGCGCCACCATCACGCCGACGGAGGACCGGGTCAGGGAATACAACCTGAAACAGACCTGGAAGAGCCCGAACGGGACGATCCGCGCCATGCTGGACGGCACCGTCTTCCGGACTCCGATTGTGGTCAAGAATATCCATCCGACGGTCTCCACATGGAAGAAGCCCATCACCATCGGACGCCACGCCTATGGCGATGTGTACAACAACACGGAAATCCGTGTCCCCGGACCGGGCAAAGCGGAACTGGTCTTCACCCCCGCCACCGGTGGCGAATCAGTGCGCCGGACCATCAAGAACTTCAGCGGCCCCGGCATCATCCAGGGCATCCACAACACCGATGAATCCATCCTGAGTTTTGCCAGGGCCTGCTTTACATACGCCCTGGACCAGAAAATCGACCTCTGGTTCAGCACGAAGGACACCATTTCAAAAATCTATGACGCTCGTTTCCGGACGATCTTCGATGACGAGTATGAGGAGAACTGGAAGGATAAATTCACCGCCGCCGGCATCGAGTACTTCTTCACCCTCATCGACGACGCAGTCGCACGGATCATGAAATCCGGAGGCGGCATCCTCTGGGCGGTGAAGAACTACGACGGTGACGTCATGTCCGACATGATCGCCTCCGCCAACGGGAGCCTTGCCATGATGACCTCGGTGCTCGTCTCCCCCTATGGTTATTACGAATACGAGGCGGCCCACGGGACGGTCCAGAAACATTACTACAAGCACTTAAAAGGCGAGGAAACATCGTCCAACTCGATGGCCCTGATCTTTGCCTGGACCGGGGCACTGCGTAAACGGGGTGAACTGGACGGGACGCCCGAGGTCATGCGTTTCGCCGATTGCCTGGAAATGGCGGCCCTTGCCACCGTCGAGGAAGGCGTCATGACCGGTGACCTTCTACTTGTCGCAGAACCCAATCCGGCCAACCGGAAAGTCGATACGGAAGGCTTCATTGACGCCATAGCCGAACGTCTGGGAAAACTGCTGTAGATGGAAAACACCGGTGTTCCCAACCTGAAAGACATGCCCCTCCCGGAACTGGAGGCCTTTCTCGCCGGGTTGGGGAAGGAGCGCTACCGGGCCCGGCAGATCATGAAGTGCCTCTACCAGCAGGGAACCACATCGGTCGATCAGATGAGGACCCTGTCCCGGGAATTCCGGGAAGAGCTTTCCCGGCGTGTCGTCATCGACTCACCCCGCATCGTTAAGACCCAGACATCCACAGACGCGACGAAAAAGGTGCTGTTCGAGCTCAAGGGCGGGAACTTCGTTGAAAGCATTCTGATCCCCGGCAAAACCCACTGGACGGTCTGCGTCTCCACCCAGGTCGGCTGCCGGATGGGCTGCCGGTTCTGCCTCACGGGAAAGCAGGGTCTCACCCGAAATCTTCTCCCATCCGAAATTGTGGGGCAGGTCACGGCTCTCAGAACGGAAATGCCTGAAGGTCCCGATATCAAAAACATCGTCCTCATGGGGATGGGAGAACCCCTGGACAACTACGACAACGTCGTCAAGGCGATCCGCATCCTCACGTCGGACCACGCCTTTGGGTTTTCCACCCGGAAGGTCACGCTTTCCACCTGCGGGTTGGCGCCGATGATTCTGAAACTCGGTGAGGATGTCTGCGTGAACATCGCCGTGTCTTTAAACGCCCCGGAAGACACGCTCCGGAGCGACCTCATGCCCATCAACCGCAAGCATCCCCTGGCTGAACTCCTTGCCGCCTGCCGGGACTACCCCATGCCGGAGCGGCGGATGGTCACCTTCGAATACATCCTCATCGGCGGCGTCAACGATTCTCTGGAGGACGCGGCCAAGCTTGTCCGGCTCCTCAAGGGTACCCGCTGCAAGCTGAACCTGATCGCCTTCAACGAATTCCCCGACTCCCCATTCAAAAGCCCTACCCCGGAAGCCGTCGCCGCTTTCCAGTTGTACCTGGCAAAGCACCACTACACGGCCATCCTGCGGGCCAGCAAGGGGAGCGACATCCTCGCCGCCTGCGGCCAGCTCAGTGGGCAGTACAGGAAAGAATAGAGAAGACGGGAACCAGTCTAAACTGGACTTCGTACATGCTTTCTTTTTTGTAACATAACCAGGTCGGCTATAAACTTTCGAAACAAATAACAACCTGTTTTTATTGATTATTATCTATCATTGAATAAACTCAGTTGTTTAGAGAGCGTTGGTTGATCAGTTGTGTAATCATCATAAACTGCGTACCGCCAGAAGACTTAAGGCCGATCAGGATGTTATGAGCAATCGAGCATTCTGGTATATCAGTCAATAC
>Ga0116160_1003748_pt1 | contig 13085 bp, 9 predicted proteins | sample AD_JPNAS2_MetaG_FD_89879 | JGI IMG/M metagenome (GOLD analysis project Ga0116160, IMG submission 89879) | Active sludge microbial communities of municipal wastewater-treating anaerobic digesters from Japan - AD_JPNAS2_MetaG | ecosystem: Engineered > Bioreactor > Anaerobic > Digestate | place...
AATCCACAAGAGCGCTCGCCCGGCCGTTTTTCACGAGGGCCGTGAAGGATTGCACCTTGCCGCCGACATAGTGGAGGATCGTGACCGTCTTCCCCTCGTATGCCGCGCCGACCGGGAAGGAAATCTCCACGGGACCGACATAGTCCCCGATGATGCGCACCTCGCAGCCGAGTATCAGCGCGCCGCTCTGCACGGCCTTGCGCAGCGCCTCCGGCAACGATCCGGGGTCCAGCGCCTCGGCGTACAGGTTCGCTCCGCTGCCAATCCGGCTGCCGCTGACGGTTACGCCAAGAAGGCTCTCGAGCGTCCGGCTCTCGTAGACGGGCGTGTCCCCGCCTGATGCGGCCTTCACCTTGAAGTTCACGCTGCGCGAATCCGATCCGCCCGCGGCCAGCCAGTCCGAGGTGTCCGATTCATAGCATTCCGCGCGATAGCTCACGACGAGCGTATAATCGCCCTGCGGCAGCCGCACGTCTGCCTGGTACGGCGGGCCGCTCCAGACGCCGCTTTGCGCGCCCGCGGCCCAGCCCGCCGGGACCCAGCGCACCTCGCCGTCGGCCGGGCTTGCGGGGGGCTGGTGAAGCGTGGAGGCTGAAAAGGCGATGAGCTCCTGCTCCTCAAACTCGTCGCCTTCGGCAATGCCCGAAATGCACAGCATGTCGAGATCGTCGACGACGCTCACCGGACCGGAAGCAGCGATTCCAAAGGTGGGATTCAGGCTCACGACACAGAGCGAGAGATCATAGCGCTTTTCCGGGCTGAAGTTTGAAATACGGATGACGCCGTCCGTAAGCGTCGCGTACGTGCCGTATGCGAATGGCAAGCCGGAACTTTTTACATAGCAATATATCATCTGGCCCGCGTTGAGCGGAGCCGAAGGCGTGCAGGCGAGGATTAAACTGTTATCGGCGAAGCCGTATCCTGTAATCGCGATCGCGGGCATGGTTTCATCAAGCACGACGGGAATATAGGGTTCGATCGGCAGGTTGATTATAGCGAACGAATTCGTTCCGCTGGGTATGCCGAGCATGCTGGATATGTCCGTATACGCGACGACGCGGTCCAGGTCGACGCGGATGACGGGGCGCACGCCCGAAACGGCCGCCGCACCCGCGGAAACGACCGCGCCCGTGCTGTCCACGGCAAGCGGATTCCCCGCGTCGTCCATAAGCCAGTACCCGGAGCCGCCGTAGCCCGCGCGGCTGCTTGCGAGCCCCGTCGGCGCGGCGGAGCGCGCCGAGTCGTCGGCGAAATACGCCGGGTTCTCAGCCTGCGCGCGGGTCAACAGCGTCACCTTGTCCGCGCCGGTCAGGGCGGCCTTTTCGCTTGCGGTAAACGCGGCGTCGCAGAACGCGCCGTTGAGCCAGGCGCGGATGTCGCTCGCGCTCCAGGCCGGGCTGCCGGAAGCCTGATACGCGCGCGCGTCTATAACGCTCTTGCAGACCAGCAGCAGCTCCCCGCCTTCGCTCCCGAGCACACGCCATTCCAGAGGATCGTCCGGGCCGTCGACCGCCGAGGGATAGCGGCCGATAAAAACGGAGCCGGGCGCGGTTCCCCCGAGCGGAGCCACGGCGCAGCCGGCCAGGGCAAGGATCAGCAGCAGCGAAACGAGCGCGGCGATTTTCTTCATTATTTGTTTTTCTCCTTTGCGAAAATTGATGAATGATTCATTATAGCAAAAAACGGAAGCGCAGACAAGAACGGGTAGCCGAAAGCGGGACGGCGAATCCCCTGTTGTTTTCTTTTCGGCAAATGGATTATAATGGACGTATCGCAGGCGTCATACGGCATCCTATCGCAGCACGGGAAAGAGAGGCAACAATGGAACAACGCGCGGACAAGCTCTCGAAGAAATTCACGAAAATCGAGAAGTCCTGGATCATGTACGACTGGGCGAACTCCATCTACGCCACGAACATCATGGCGGCGATCTTCCCGATCTATTTCGGCCTGATTTCCACCGATATGGGCGACAAGGTGTTCGGTTACGCCGTGTCGATCGCGAATCTGATCATCGCGCTGCTCGCGCCCATGCTCGGTGCGGTGGGCGACTTCACGGGCATGAAGAAAAAGCTGTTTACGGCCTTCGTCGCCATAGGCGTGGTCTTTACGGGCGCGATGGCCTTCATCGACGCCTGGCAGTGGATGCTCGTGGGCTACGTGCTCTCGCGCATCGGCTTCTCGGGCTCGTGCCTGTTTTACGATTCCTTCCTCACCGACGTCACCACGCCCGAGCGCATGGACCGCGTGTCCGCGTGGGGCTACGCCGCGGGCTACATCGGCGGCAGCACGATCCCCTTCATACTCTCCATCGCGATCATGATGCTCCTGGAGCAGAGCATGCTCTCGTATAAAATCGCGATACTCATCGTGGTCGTGTGGTGGACGGTATTCAGCATCCCCTTGCTCAAAAACGTCAAGCAGGTGCACAGCGTCGAGGAGCCCCCCGCCAAGCTCGCCAAAGCCGCCTTCAAAAACGCGATCAAAACCTTTCAGGACATCGTCAGGGACAAGCGGATACTCACCTTCATAATCGCATACTTCTTCTACATCGACGGCGTGGATACCATCATCAGCCTCGCCACCAAATACGGCGACACGCTGGGCCTCGGCGCCATCGGCATGATACTTGCGCTGCTGGTGACGCAGCTCGTCGCGGTGCCGTTTTCGATCCTCTTCGGCAACCTCGCAAAGAAATTCGGCGCGGTCCGCATGATCTTCATCGCGGTGGGCGTATATCTGTGCATCACGGTGCTCGGCTTCTTCATGGGCTTCAACATCGAGCAGGCCGGGCTTACCGGAGGCGACATCGAGGAAGCGCTCAGGCTCTCGGGTATACTCTTCTGGGCGCTCGCGGTGCTCGTGGGCACGGTGCAGGGCGGCATACAGGCGCTTTCGCGCTCGTACTTCGGCCAGCTCATACCGCCGGAACGCTCCAACGAATATTACGGCTTCCTCGACATCTTCGGCAAGTTTTCCTGCGTGATCGGGCCCGCGCTCTATTCGCTGGTCTACTCGCTGACAGACCGCTCATCGCTGGGCATACTCAGCGTCATACTGCTCTTCCTCGCGGGCGGCGTCACGCTCGTCGCCGGCAGGAAACACCTGAAGCCCGCGCCCATCGGGGCGCAGCCGGAATGACGAGCACAGCGCTATGGATGAAAACTGCCACGGCGGCCACAGGCAGCGGCTGCGACAAAGCTACGTCAGGGGCGGGGCGGCCGCCCTGCACGAACACAATCTGCTCGAGCTTCTGTTGACCTACGCCATACCGCGAAGGGACGTCAACCCGCTCGCGCACGAGCTGATCTCCAAGTACGGCTCGCTCGCGCGCGTGCTTGCGGCGCCCGTCGAGGAGCTTATGGCCTTCCCCGGCGTCGGCGAGAGCGCGGCGGTGCTCGTCAGCCTCGCGGGGGCGCTCAAAAGCCTCCCCCCGGCGCGGAGCGCCGGCCGCGCCGCCATCAGCACGCCCGAGGAGGCCGCGCGCTACTGCGCGACGCTCTTCGGCGACGGCGGAAAATATGAGACGACCTACTGCGTGAGCCTCGACAAGCGGCGGCGCGTGCTGCATTGCGACCTCGTGAGCGCGGGCACGCTCTGCGAAAACGTGATCTACCCGCGCCTCGTCGTGGAGTTCGCGCTGCGCCACGGAGCCAATTCCGTGATACTCGCGCACAACCACCCCTCGGGCAATCCCGCGCCCTCGCGCGCGGACATCGCTTCCACCAAAGCCGTATGCGAGGCGCTCTCGGGCATAGGCATCACGCTGCACGATCACATCATCGTCGGGACGGAAGGCAACTTCAGCATGCTGCGAAACATGCTGCTCCCCTCCGGCGAAACGCCGGAGGCGCTTTTGCGCGCCGCCGAAAAGGAGGAAACATGACATCCCGCAAGGAATACCTGCGCTGGCTCGCGCAGGAGGATCTCGACGGAGATCTGCGCGCCGAGCTGGCTTCCATCGAAAACGCGCCCGCGGAGATCGAGGAGCGCTTCTACGCTTCGCTCGAGTTCGGCACGGCGGGGCTGCGCGGCATACTCGGCGCGGGCACCAACCGCATGAACGTGCCGGTCGTGCGCCGCGCGACGGCGGGACTTGCGGACTATGTGCTCCGCTTTGCGGGCGGAGCCTCCCGCGGCGTCGCCATCGCGTACGACTCGCGCGAAAAATCCGATCTCTTCGCGCTTGAAACCGCAAAGACCCTCGCCGCCTTCGGCGTGAAGGCGCATCTGTTCCCAAGCCTCCGGCCCGTGCCGCTTCTCTCGTTTGCGCTGCGCCACCTCGGCTGCATCGCGGGCGTGGTGGTCACGGCGAGCCACAACCCCCCCGCGTACAACGGCTACAAGGTCTATTGGGAGCACGGCGGCCAGTGCGGCCCCGAGCAGGCGCGCGAGATCTATTCGCGCATGGCGCGCTTCGATTATTTCGGCCTGCCCTCCATAGACGAGGACGCGGCGCGCGCGGAGGGCCTGATCGCGACGATCGACCATCGTACGGACGACGCGTACTACGCGGCCACCGCCACGCTTTTGCAATGGCCGCAACTGCTCGCCGAGCGCGGGGCTGAACTGAAGCTCGTCTACACGCCTCTGCACGGTTCCGGCCTCGTGCCGGTGACGACGCTGCTCTCCCGCGCGGGCGTAACGAACGTTGCGGTCGTGCCCGGGCAGGCGCAGCCCGACCCGCGCTTCTCGACGGTCGCCGCGCCCAATCCCGAGGACCCCGGCGCCTTCGCTTTGGCCATCCGCCTCGCAAACGAGGTCGGCGCGGACGCGATACTCGCGACCGATCCCGATTCCGACCGCATGGGCCTTGCCGTGCGCAAGCCCGGCAGGGATTTCGCCGTGCTCACGGGCAACAAAATCGGCTGCCTGCTGCTGGATTATCTGCTTTGTTCGATGAAAGAGAAGGGGACGCTCCCCGCGGACGGCTTCGTCGTCAAGTCCCTCGTAAGCACGCGCATGGCCGAGGCCGTTTGCGAGAGGTTCGGCGTCGCCTGCTTCGACGTGCCCACGGGCTTCCGCTTCGTTTCGGAGAAGATCGACGAAAGCGCGCGCACGGGGCGCGGTACGTTCCTGTTCGGCTTCGAGGAGAGCTACGGCTTCCTCGCGGGCGGCTTCTCGCGCGACAAGGACGCCGTGTGCGCCGCCATGCTCACGGCCGAGGCGTGCGTCTATTATAAAGAAAAGGGCAAAACGCTCTGCGACGCGCTTTCGGACATGGCCGAAACCTACGGCCATTTCGACGAGCGCGTCAAAAGCTATACGCTCGAGGGCAAACAGGGCCTCGCGCGCATCGCGCGCGCGATGGCGCGCCTTCGCGCCGAGCCGCCCCGCGCGTTCGCGCACGTTCCGATCGCGCGCGCGGAGGATCTGCTCCCCGAAGGGCAGAACCTGCTGCGCTATTTCCTCGAGGGCGGCGCGTGGATCTGCGTGCGCCCCTCGGGCACCGAGCCCAAGCTCAAGCTCTACGTCGGCGCGAACGAAACCGGCGCGGAACGGCTCGAAGCCCTGCTCGCGGCGCTCACGCGGGACGCGGATTGTTTACTCGCCGCTCTTTTGGAGTAAACTCGAATCATGGAACAGCTGCACGAGGCGCAATTCAAGAAAATGACCACAGCCCCGGTGCCGGGGCTGATACTTGCGCTCGCGGCCCCGGCCGTAATCAGCATGCTCGTCACCGCGCTCTACAACACGACCGACACGTTCTTCATCTCAAAGCTCGGCACGAGCGCGACGGGCGCGGTGGGCATCGCCTTCCCGCTCATGGCCATCATACAGGCGGTGGGCTTCACCATCGGCCAGGGCTCCGCCAGCATCATCTCAAGACGGCTCGGCGCACGCAAAAACGAGGAAGCGAACGCCGCCGCCTCGGGCGCGATGCTCCTTTCGCTCATATTGGGCGCTCTCGTGACGGTCTGCGGCCTCGTATGGCTCGATCCCGTCATGGGGCTGCTCGGCGCGACCCCGACCATGCTGCCCTACGCGCGCGACTACGCGCAGTACATACTCTTCGCCGCCGCGCCCATGGCCGCGAGCTTCGTATTGAACAACACCTTGCGCGCCGAGGGCAAGACGCGCTTTGCGATGATCGGCATCATCATAGGCAGCGTCGTCAACGTGTGCCTCGATCCGCTGTTCATTTTCGTTTTCGGCTGGGGCACGGCGGGCGACGCCGTCGCGACAGCCATAGGCCAGCTCGTGAGCTTCGTCGTGCTGCTCTCGATTTACCTTCGCGGCAAAACCATCGTGAAGCTTTCGCGAAAGGCTATCCCGCGCGCGCTTCGCGCCTATTGGGACATCCTTCGCATGGGCGCGCCCGCGATGCTGCGCCAGGGGCTCGCGAGCGCCGCGACCATCGCCCTCAACCTCGCCGCGCGCGGCTACGGGGACGCGGCCGTCGCAGCGATGAGCATCGTGTCGAAGCTGTTCATGTTCATATTCAGCGTGTCGCTGGGCATCGGCCAGGGTTATCAGCCCGTGTGTGGCTACAACTACGGCGCGAAGCTCTATTCGCGCGTGCGCAGGGGCTACCGCTTCACGCTCGCCGTGGGCGTGTGCGTGATGACGGCGCTCGCGGCGGCGGCCTTCGTCTTCGCGCCGCAGCTTCTGCGCCTGTTCATTCGGGACGACCCTCTCGTCACCGAAATCGGCGCATACGCCCTTCGCGCGCAGTGCATTGCCATGCCGCTCGTGCCGGTCGCGGTCGTGATCAACATGACCTTCCAGTCCGTGGGCCGCGCGGGCGCGGCAAGCTTCCTTTCCGCGTGCCGGCAGGGGCTGTTCTTCCTGCCGCTGATGCTGCTCCTGCCGCGTATTTTCGGCCTGTTCGGCGTGGAAACCGCGCAGGCCTTCTCCGACGCGCTGACGTTTTGCGTGTCGCTGCCCATGAGCATCCTGTTTTTCCGAAGGCTCCCGAAAACGGACGCGCCGGACGGGGAATGCGGGACGATCGACAAGGAGCATTGACGCTTGACCGCCAAATGAACGCCCGGGGAACCGCCGCTTCGATCCCGCAGGGGCGGATAACATCCCCATCCGCGCTCACGCCGGCAGCAAAATACCGGCCCTCGCATGAAAGCGAAAGCCGGTCGAATCAAACCCGGTTGCCGATTGGCTCAAAGATCGAGCTTGAGGTCGTTCTCCCTGATCCAGCCGAGCTTTCTTAGCGGCCACGCGATCAGCGGCGTGAGCAGCGCGGGCAGCACGAAGCAGACGAGCGCCAGCCCGACCCACGACTGCCATGTGCCGAAACCCTCCCACGTCATGACGCCGATGGGGCCCACGAGCCCGCATGTGCCCATGCCCGAGGCCACGGCGACGCCGTTCTCGAGTTTGAATACGCATGTGGCGACCGGACCCGTGATCATGGATGCAAGCGTGGGCGGAATCCATATACGCGGGTTTTTGGCGATGTTGCCCATTTGCAGCATGGACGTACCCAAGCCCTGCGCGACCACGCCGCCCCAGCGGTTCTCACGGAAGCTCATCACCGCGAAGCCCACCATCTGCGCGCAGCAGCCCGCGGTCGCGGCGCCGCCCGCGAGTCCCACCAGGCCGAGCGTCGCGCACAGCGCGGCGGAGCTGATGGGAAGGGTCAGCACAACGCCCACGATGGCGCTTACGGCGATGCCCATCCAGAAGGGCTGCAGCTCCGTCGCGCGCATGACGAGCAGGCCGAAGCCCGACATGACGGCGGATACGCCGGGTCCCACAAGCCTGGCCAGAAGAAGGCCGGTTACGATCGTGACCGTGGGGGTGACGAGGATGTCGACTTTTGTTTCCTTGGAAACGAGCTTGCCCGCCTCCGCCGCGAGAATCGCGCATAAGAACGTGCCCAGCGGCCCGCCCAGCTCGTTTGCGCCATACCCGACCGCGCACAGCGAAAAGAGCACGAGGCCCGGCGCGTTGAGCGCGTATCCCACGGCGACCGCCATGGCGGGGCCGGTGGCGGACTTCGTGAACGCCGCGATGCCGCCGAGCCATGCCCAGCCGAGCTTGTCCGCGAGCGTGCCGAGTATCGTGCCGATCAAGAGCGATGCAAACAGGCCGAACGCCATCATGCCCATGGCGTCGACAAAATACCGCTTTGCGCTCACGACGACGCCCTTTCGCGCGAGAAAATCCGCGAAGCGCCCCTTGTCCTGCCTTTTTTCCATAAAAATGTGAAACCTCCGCAAGGTTAATATGATCTTTCGGGCAGCGCTTTATAAAAATCGGCGGGCAGCTTCGCCTTGTCGAGATTCGCCCTCGTATAGCCCATGGCGGCGCAGATGTCGCGCATGTACGTCTTGAGCTGCGCGCACAGAAGCTCGATCGCCGCCCTGTCGTAGGGAAGGTTCTCGTCGCCCATCGGCCGCGCGGCAACGAGCGCGGCGAGCTGCTCCGCCGCGTCCGTCAGGAATGCATAGGGGAGCCTCAGCTCCGCGGGCATCTCGGAGACCGGCGTCAACGCGCCGCCGCCGTATACCCCGTCCACAAGCTCTTTGAGATACGCCCCGCCCGCAACGTAGCTTTGCCCTTTGGCCGCCGCCTTGTCGGAGAGGACGTATTCCGCATCCTGCTTCGGATCGGGGCAGATGGTCACGCCGAACACCTTTTCCGCGAGCGCGACGAGCTTGTCGTTGTAAACGCAATAGAAGCTCGCGTTGTTGTAGGGCGTGGAGTCGACGTAGGTTCCCTCGATGGTCTTGCGGTGGAGATCGCTCATATCGAGCCCCATCGCGAAGCTCGCCATGGTGGTGATCTGGTCGGCGTTGAGGTTCGTGTGGATATAACCCTTTACGGAGTTGTAGATGTCGATGAAATTCTTGAGCTGGTCGCGGCTCTTCAATTGGTCGAATATCGCGAAAAGAATGCGCTGCTGACGGTCCGTGCGGCCCACGTCGGTGGAAATGCCCTTGCGCGCGCGGCAGTAGTCGAGCACCTGCTGGCCGCTGAGATGCTGGTAGCCCTTTTCGAGCACGCGGCCGTTCAATTCGATGCGCACGTCCACGTCGTAGTCGACGCCGCCCATGGCGTCCACCACGGCCTTGAGCCCCTCCATGTTGACGCCCGCGTAATACTGGATCGGGACGCCGCCGAAAAGCCGGCTCACGGTTTGCATCGCCCACGCGAAACCGTCCTCCCCGGCGCTGCCGCCCTTGGCGAAGGCGGCGTTGATCTTGAAGTGCGCGTTCGGCGCGTATTTTTCGCCGGCGGCCGTATAGATCTGGGCGAGCGTGTCGCGCGGCACGGAAATCAAATCCACGCGCCCCGTCTTGAAGTTGACGGAGAGCAGCATGATGACGTCGCTTCTGAAGTTGTTGCCCTCGTCGCGGTAGACGTCGCTGCCCTCGACATTGCGCTCGGGGCTCTCGTCCCAGCCGAGTATGAGTATGTTGACGCGCTTTTTCATGAAGCTCAAATCGAGCTCGGGCGTGGGCGTCGGGTCCGGCGTGGGCGAGGGCGTGGGCGAAGGCGTAGGCTCCTGCGTCGGGGCCGCCGTCGCCGCGGGCGATGCCGTGGGCGGGGGCGTGGGAGGCTGCGTGGGTTCCTCCGTCGGCGACGGGCTCGCGGGGGCCGGGGTCGGAGTCGCGAGCTGGTCGTTGAACGCGCTCATGGGATCGATGTAAAACAGCCACGCGTAGCGAAGCACCACCGCGGCGAGCAGCGTCGCCGCGACGATGAGCGCCCAGAGCCAGATTTTCAGCTTTTTGTTCCCGCCCGCCTTTTTTTCCATGTCGTGCCTCCAAAGCAATATTATAACACACAAACGTTGACATTTTAAGCCGTTGTTTGGTATACTTTTCGCGGCGGCGAAGGCCGACTGACGAAAAGAAGGGAGCGGTTGAATATGAAGGATTTCAAGCTTGTTTCACGTTTCATCGCGCGCTCCCGCAGGACGGCCGGCTGAGCCGTGCCTCACGCATAACACGCGTGTCCCGGGGGCGAGGTTCCCGGGCATTTTTATGCCCAGAATTACAGGAATTGGGGCATGAAGCCCGGAAAGGCACCCATTGGATCAAAACAGGCTCATACCATACGGCGCGAAGGACGCGCATTTCGAACATGCCGCCCGGGAAGGGCTTCCCCTCGGGCGCGTGATCTGCCAGGAACGGCTTTTGTATACGGTCATTTCAGAAGAGGGGGAAATCCTCCTCGCGGTAACGGGGCGCTTCCGGCAGAGCGCGGCGCATCCGGGCGAGTATCCCGTGGCGGGCGACTGGGTCCTTTTCTCGGAGCGGGGGATCGAGAAGGTTTTGCCGCGAAGCGGCTTCCTCGCGCGCGTCGCCGCGGGAAACGACCCTTACCGGCAGCCCGTCGCGGCGAATATGGACGTGCTGTTCGTGTGCATGCCAGCGGATTCGACCTACAACCGGCTCAAGCTCGAGCGCTTCCTCGCGGCGGCGGCGGGCAGCGGCGCGAGGCCCGTCCTGCTGATCACCAAAGCCGACCTGTGCGCGGACATCGGCGGGCTTCTTGCCGACGCGCGCGCGCTCGCGGCGGGCGCGGACGTCGTCGCGTGCACCTCCTCCCGGCCGGACGGCTTCGACGGCGCGCGGGCGTACCTCGGCCCCGGCGTCACGGCGGCGCTCATCGGCGCGAGCGGGGCGGGCAAATCCACGCTCGTGAACGCGCTCGCGGGAACGGACATCGAAACGCAGGCCGTCCGGCAGGATGGCAAAGGCCGCCACACCACGACGCGGCGCGAGCTGATACTCCTTCCCCGCGGCGGCGCGCTCATCGACACGCCGGGCATGCGCTCCTTCTCGCTCGATGATTCGGACGTCGCCTCGGCATTCCCCGAGATCGACGCGCTCGCGCGGAATTGCCGCTTTCGCGACTGCGCCCACGGCGCGGAGCCGGGTTGCGCGGTGCGCGCGGCGCTCGCGCGCGGAGAACTCGACGCGCGCAGGCTGCGCAGCTATCTCAAGCTGCACGCGGAGGAAGAAAGACGCGCGCGCGCCGTGCGGCGCGCGAAGCGATGACCCGCCGGAAGGCGGCACGACCGGGAGGAAATATGGACAGAGAAACGTTTGAAAGGCTTAAGGCCCGCGCGGCGGGCTTCGCGCGCACATCGCTGACCTATCTCGAATACGAGCACGCGGCGCAATACCGCGTCGCGGCGGATTCGGATGTTCTGATCGCGCTGCGGGGCTTCAACCCCGAGGCGGGCATGGACGAACTGCACTGGGCGGCGAACGACGCGGGGACGCTGATCGCCGAAATCGAACGCTCGAGCGCGAAAACGCTCGTGAGCTTCGTGCCCGAGGCGTGGAAGCCTCTCTTCGACGCGCGCGGCTTCGCAGAATACGGCGTGCTTCGCGAATACTGGATAAACGAACTCGGAGAGCCCGCGCGGCCTCTGCATGCCTGCGCGCCCATCGGCGCGGAGGATTGCGCGGCGGCAGCCGCCGTGACGGCCGCCTGCCGGGACCAGAGCCGCGAATTCCACGGCGAAACGCCGGAATGGGTCGCGCTTTGGCTCGCGGGCGAGGACCCGGACGCGCAGGCGGCCGGGGCGCGGGACTGCGCCGTGCTCGCCTGCCGGGAAGGGAACGAGATCGTCGGCGTCGCCTGCGTGGCGCTCTACGGGGACGGCAGCCCGAAGGGAGCCGTGCTGTGGCTGCGCGAACTCGCCGTAACGCCCGCGCGCCAGGGGCGCGGCTATGGAAAGGCGCTGGCGCTTTGCGCCCTCGGCTACGGGCGCGAACGCGGCGGCCGCCGCGCCTTCCTCATGGCGGACGAGCGGAACGGCGGCGCCATATCGCTCTACCGCGCGGCGGGCTTCGCGCCGGGCGCGGACGAGCCGCAGATCGACATGATATACGAGCCCGGGGCGCGCACAAGCCGGCGCGTTTGAACGGCGTTTCCATAGAACGCGGACATCGGGGGCGGATGCGAATCCGCCCCCGCGCGCGCCGGGATTCAGGCGTTTTTGTCAAATCTCCTCCTTGCGCTCTTTTTATTAATTTTCGGTTGCGTTTACGAAACGTTTCGTTTAGTATATATATAATTTAGCAATTAAATGATCTATACCCATTCTTTTCTCGGAGGCTCTATGACCATTACCGAACGCATCAAGTCCGATTATCCCGGCTACAACAAGACCAGGAGGCGGCTCGCCGGCTTCATACTCGACCACGCAGACCGGTGCAGCCTGCTTTCGCTCAAGGAGATCGCGCAGCTCTCGGGCGTCACGCAGGTGACGGTGCTCAGCTTCTGCCGCGACATGGGCTACCGGAACTATGCGGCCTTCCGGCAGGAGCTGCAAAGCGAGCTCATCTCGCGCGTCGATTTGCACGAACGTCTCCGGCTCGTGCGTGAGACCTGCGCAACCGACGAAGAGCTCTGTGCGGAATTCATGAAGTTCGCCCGCCAGATGTTCGACGTCACCTGCGCGAACAACTGCTACGAGCGCGTCACGCTTTTCGCGCGCAAGATCGCCTGCGCCAAGCGCGTGTTCGTCACGGGCCACAGCGTCACCGAGGCGCCCGCGCGCGCCATGGCGAGCCGCCTCATCTGCCAGGGCATAGACGCGCGCTTCCTCGACAACCAGAATAAGGGCGAGGTACACTGCCTCTTAACCGCACTGCCGCCCGAGGAGTGCCTGCTCGTCGCCTACGGCATCACGCCGGTGGGCGCTTCCACGCTCTCCATCGCGCGCTTTTGCGCGCAGCTCAATATGGAAATCGTCTGCGTGACGGACGCCGCGCCTTCGCCGCTCAACGAACTCGCCTCGGTTTCGCTCGCGTGCAACGTGAGGCTGATGAACCTGTTCAACTCGATGTTCACGGTGTTCTTGATGAACGACGCCATCGCGCTCTCGCTTTTCCTCGAGCTCGACGCGCGGCAGGGCGGCGCGGTCAGGGACGACGCGGAGCTGCGCGCGCGCTTCGCAGATTACGACACGCTCTCGTTGGGTTGAGGATATTGCCTGCCCGCAAGCAAAAGGGCGGCCGCGGAGCCGCCCTTTTTATAGGCTCTACACTAAAGATTGGGGTGAAGGGATAAAAAGGGGAAGCATACCGCTTCAAAATCTTGTAGACTAAGGTTACCACACACAAAACCTACAAGACAAAGGAGACGGATATGCTTCCCTC
>Ga0116160_1003784_pt1 | contig 12992 bp, 20 predicted proteins | sample AD_JPNAS2_MetaG_FD_89879 | JGI IMG/M metagenome (GOLD analysis project Ga0116160, IMG submission 89879) | Active sludge microbial communities of municipal wastewater-treating anaerobic digesters from Japan - AD_JPNAS2_MetaG | ecosystem: Engineered > Bioreactor > Anaerobic > Digestate | place...
AATAAATCTTCATATCCCAAACCCTACTCGCTTCCCTCCGGACAACTTAAATGCCCACGGCCATTTTGGCATCGCCTTTTCCAAATCCAAAAAGTAAATGATATTCAACTCATCTCGAAACCGATAGTCGTTACATAGCCCGGCTTCCACTATAACTTCCACTTCCCGCTTATTGTCCTTTATATCTTTCTTTGCACCAATCCACTTTTCATTCTTTTTCAATTCATAAGGAAGTTTTACAGTTTTGAATTCAGACTCGCCCAACACATACCCCTTCTTTTCGAAGTATTCCAAAACTTGTTTTTGCTGAGACGGGGGAAAAGAGGATATATGTTTTCCTGCCTCGTTTTTAGAAGGGGAACGTGAGCTGACGTTAACCTTCCAGACTTCATCTAGGGCATGGCTCCATGGTTTTGGAACATACACATTTCCAAGTCTGCCAGTAACCACCCATGAAGTAGAATCCACGGAGTACCAAGGATAACGAAGCATGAGTTTCAGACTGGTTAATCCAAATCCATGGACTTTGACCTTTGGCATACCAGAAGAGTCGCAAATATAATTTGCAAACAAGTCATCCAGCCATTTTGCTAATTCCTTTGTTGAAATAGGAACCATACCCCCAAAGGCTATGTAGTCATGGGTTTCCATATACTTCAATAAGAATTTTATGGGCTCCCCATAATGAAAACAAGGCAAGGGCTTCAATCCTGCCTTCTCCATAATTTTTTGGTTTTTTAACGTCCCTACTGGATCACCTATCACATCCAAGTTGGCATATACTGTGATATATTTTTTATATTTTTTGATAAAGGCGATGTAGTCTTGTATATCTATATTGACTCCCTGCGTGTAGGCACTGAATGCTCCGGAATCAATAAAAAGGTCTACTTGGTTTTGGTTATTATTTTCCATACTTTATACCCCAATCCGCCCGGCATGATGTGAAAGAAAGAAACAAGCCTTCTCTTTGTTATTTTTTTATCCACTTCCAAATCTACGGAATGTCCTGCCAAATAAATTCTCATTTTATCAATCCCATAAATTCGGCTCGTGTAGAAGCATTACTCCTAAACACTCCTGTCAAGCTACTTGTGACCATAATAGAATTTTGCTTTTGGATTCCTCTGCTGGTCATGCAAAAATGCTGAGCTTCTAAAATACAAGCCGATCCTAGTGGACATAAAAGTTCATCTAGTGCACAGGTTACCTGCTGTCCAATCCTTTCCTGTATTTGCATTCGTCGAGAAAAGATTTCCAATAGTCTTGCTAATTTACTTATACCCACTACCTTACCGTTCGGGATATAAGCAATATGGGCTTTGCCGAAAAACGGGAGGAGATGGTGCTCACAAGTGGAATAGAATTCTATGTCCTTCAACAGCACCATATCATCACATGCCCCCTCTTTAAACACTTTCAAAATATCGGCAGGGTTCTTACCATACCCTGAATAAAGCTCCTTCCAAGATTTAACCACCCGCAAAGGAGTTTCGATTAAACCTTCCCTTGTAGAGTCCTCCCCAATAAACTGAAGTTGACGAAGAACAGAATCCTCTATACTTCTTTCCTCCGTCCCTTCCCACCAATACACAATCCAATCCCTGCAATTTGGATGAGCACAAAAAGTAGGTTTCACTTCTGCCCATTCTTTGCAGTGAAGAACGGCGGTAGTATATCCAGTTTCAATAAAAGGTTTTAATGTCTTGCCGGAATCAATTAAGTCATCCACAACCAAAGTATTGGAGTCCAGCCCGTCCTCCCTACCTTCCCATAATGGAAGTCTTAAAGACCTAGACAATGCTACTGCTAACGGACAGCCCCCTTTTGGAATGCCATACACAGAAGTGAAACGGTCGTGACGGGGGCGGATTTGTTCAGTCAGTATTTTCACTCCTTCCTCAAAATCAGAAGTAGAATAGTAAACTTTGTTTTCTTTTTTCATTTTAATCGGTTTTATCCTTAGCTCCATTTTTTTCAAAAGCTTCTAATCTTTCCACGCAACTCCCACATTTTCCACAAGGTTCTGGCTGGTCTTTGTAACAGGTTCTCGTCAACCGATAAGGGACACCATGCTGTAATCCCCATTTAACAATACCTGTCTTATCGGTGGAAAGAAAAGGAGCGTATAGACTCACCTTTCCATCCGTCCCTAATCGGATAGCTCTATCCATCTGCCGAAAGAATTCTAGTCGGCAGTCTGGATAGATGGCATGGTCCCCTTGATGAATACCGATAGCAATGATATCTGCTTTCTTTGATTCTGCTATCCCTGCTAGAATAGAAAGGAATATAATATTTCGGCATGGCACTACTGTCAGTTTCATATTTTCTGCTTTGTAATGCCCTTCGGGAATAGGTCCTCCCGATTTTAACAAATTGGAAGATAGATGCCTGCCTATTTCCGTCAAATCTATTATGGAGAATGGAACTCCATAGTAGCTGGCGATCCTTTTAGCGGCAGGAAGCTCGTAAGTAGAATGTTTTGATCCATAATCGAAACCAAAACATTCTACTTCCCAATTTTCATCCATCATCCTTGCTAAAACAGTGGTAGAGTCGACTCCACCGGAAAGTGAGAGAATCGCATTTATAATAATCCCCTTTGATGTTTTTTAAACCAAGCTAATTGATAACCAAGACTCATTTTTTCAAAAGGCTTTTGTCCTTTAAAAAAAGAACAATAATTCTTTCCACAAAAAAACCAAAATTCTCCTTTTACTCCTTTTCTTTTTATTTGACTTTTTACCATCACGCTCCATTTTTTCCTTTCAAAAGAAGACATAGAATTTAATGATTTATCATAAAAAGTCACTTTATCTTCCAAACATAATAGACCATATTTGGCAGATAAAATGTAAACCTTATCAAAATGCTCCAAACAATACCTTAACGATTTTTTAAAAAGAACCCCCTCATATAACTCCTTCGCTATACAAGGGAAGTTCTTTTTTCTTTTGGAACATCCAATAAAAGCTATTCTTTGTTTGCACATGCCGGAAGGTTTTTTCCTTGTTTCCAGGATCCCAGCCAGGAGCGAACAGTTCCTATCTGAACTTGAGCCTTTGTTGTTTTCAACAAAACGTCCGCATCCGTTTTCCCTTTTCCTTTTTTCCATTCTTTATAAACAATTTCTTTATTGGACGGACCGGACTTCTTCTCGGACTTCTTCTCGGACTTCTTCTCGGACTTCTTCTCGGACTTCTTCTCGGACTTCTTCGTCTTTTTATTCCAACCCAACTCCTTCAGCGCAGCAAACGATTCCTTACTCAACTTATCCTCGGGCTGAATTTCCGGCATGATTTCTTTAATCTGACTTTCCAGGTCTTTTGCAGTCACATCTAATGCCGGTTCAACACCAAGCACCTCGTTGATGTTAACCGCCAGACTTTGCAGCGGGGTAGTTTTTGTCTTTTCCACTTTGGCGGATTTATCACCTTTGCTTCCCTTGACTTTCACTTCAGTCGCTTCCGCTGAATCCGTGGTTTCCGTTTCGCTTGTTTCACTTGCCTTGCTTTTCTTCACCTTCTTCATACGTCCTCCTTTGGTTGATAATACTGCAAAGTTTTGCTACTCCATTAAATATAAAATGCCTCTAAAAAGTTAAAGGCTTTTATCAATTATTTTATTTTAACCCTCCTATCTTATGAATTTGTAAACTAACCACCACTTTTGTCAAGCAATCCCTCATCATCCACTCTACCAATTTTTTAGGACTTAGATTTGGAGTAGGAGAGAATGCTATATGTAAAAAGGGATTTACAAGTAACCATGTATGTGCTTTATTTTTTGCCTGTTCGTAATCATTCTCATCATCTATAACAAACTTTACCCAATCCTTGTAGGATCTGGAATAGAAAAAACCATCATATAACATCTCACTTTCCATTCCGGATGAAGGGAGTTTATAATCATAGACAAAACAAAAGGAGGAGCATTCCGAAAAGTCGGGAGGCATTAAACTACCATTTGTTTCTATTTGAACACTCCAACATTGCTCTGCAAAGAACAAAGCATCCACTAATTTTTTCAATCCTTCCTGTTGGCACAGGGGTTCCCCTCCGGTGATGATAAGATTACGGAGCTTCATGGAGTTAAGCTTGTGAACCAAATCCTCTACCTTAATTTCTTCGCAGCCTTGGGTTGTTTGGGCATAAGCAGTATCACACCATTTGCACCTCAAATTACATCCCGCCAGCCGAAGAAAAATTACAAACTCTCCTTGCCGAAACTTCCCCACCTCCCCACTAATAGAAACAAAGATTTCATTTACCTTCAACATTTTCAATCCTCCTTATATTCTGCATATCCGGTATCCGTCTCATGGACTCGCACCTTGCATAACTCAGGGAACGACTCTTTAACTCTCTCAAAGAAAAATTTTGCCATATTTTCCGCGGTGGGATTCACTCCCCATTGAATAAGTTTCTGCTGACTCTTTTTAAAGTCGCTTGTTATTATTGGATCCTCATTATGAAGCACAAGAGAATGATCCCACCTATCAATGATAGGCTGGACGACATTCTTTACTTCTCCAAAATCAATTACCATTCCATCATTGTTTAATGTCTTCCTTTGAAAAAACAATTCTAAAATATAGCTATGTCCGTGAATCGTTCCTACACAACATTCGGAATAGGCAGACGTTAAACGGTGAGCCATTTCAAACTTCATCTTCTTTCTTACTGTAAACATAATCCCTCCTTAGAAACTAAACAGACATGGTTTTCCTAATTGTAAACATTGAGCAACCTGCACTTCATCCTCTACGTTAAATTCCCCTTCCCTCAATACAATGGTATTGATTCGCATTATCCCCTGACGTTTTTCATTAGGAGTTTGGTTTAGTCCAAACATTCCTGTTACATGGGCATACTTCCTTTTATCCTCCGAATAGTTTTCCATTCCTAAAGAGGCTTGTTTATAACTGGCCGCGTTTGCTTGTGTCGCTGTTATAACAAGACAATGCCGCTCTTGGCTCAAACCGCGCAGCATCTTCCAAGTTCTATTTTGCTGATGTCTATATTCCTCCTTCCGTTCATCCGGTGCAAGGTTATCCGCATAGTCTATGATAATAACATCGGGAATAAAATCTTCAAAGGCTTCCCAATTATCTAAAATATTTTTCAATCCTGTAACTGTGAGTTGGTCGGAGGGATGGACAGATAGTTTAAAATCCCTACCCCTTATACGGCCGAGAAACTTGTTTCCGATTTTAAAAGCCTCACGCCATGTTAATGGTTTATCAATAATCCTGTGCCTATACCAAAACGACCCTTTAAAAAACCTTTCGTCCATGCACTCAATACAAGGCTTATGGTGAATCCCTTTTTCAAAGTATTCCCGAATATGCTCAGGATCAAATTCCTCTACTATGCCTTTACATTTTTTCCTTTTGCATCTTCCATTCTGATTTAATAAACAGTCCGGAATAGGCTCCAGGATTTTCACTCCAGTATAATACGGAAGATTACTTTTACCCGCTATTCTAACACAAAGTCGAACAGTAACCTGTCCTTCGCTCATATCCCCAATTTGAAATAAAGCGACATTGCATCTTGCCTTCGCCGCCCTAACTGCAAATTCATTCAACCACCAAGTCTTGCCTCTTTTTTCAGGGCCCATTAAAGCAACAAATTGATTACGGGTTAGAATAGGATTAAACATTCTGCCAAGTCTGCCAGGAAAGGTAAATAAAGGTGTTTCTACTTCTTCAAATGCTGTTCGTATTAAATCAGCGTTACCAAAAGGATTCGTCCCCAAGCTGGATGGACGACCTACTCTTTTATAAGCAGAAATTAAAGCCTCTGCCTCTTCCACTTGCTCTTCTGCTGCCAAGCCTTTAACTTGTGAAGCAAGTTTTTTAATAGATAGCTGACGGAAATGCTTCTCTGTTATGTCTAGTAAGTATTCAACATTTAACTTGTCTGCACGTTCATATTCATTGGACACGCCAACGAGCAATCCCTTTATCAATTCCCTTTCGCTTTTGTCTAGCTTATCTTCCCATGCTTCAAAAATATCCTTTATGTGTTTTCCAGGGGCTTTGTTATACCGCTGAAAATAAGTAAAACACCAGTCGGCTATTTTCAATATAGCTTTTGATTCCATTAAAGAGGCATCATAAAAGGAAGATGACTCCTTAATAAACCTATCGGACATGATGATGCCTATGAGAAACTTTCGCTCAACAGATCCATCTACAACCTGTTTCTTAATTTTTATTTTCAATCCCGTCTCCTGCCTGTTGTAAAATTATATCCTGTCCATACCTCACATTCCCGAATAAACTCGTTCCACCGCGCCCGGCCTATTTCCAAATCATAAAAACCCCTTACAGGAAATGAGTCTTGCTTTCTTTCCAAATATTCAATCCAACGCCGGTAAAACAAGCTCCATCCAAGATGGGTAACTATCTTTTCGTTCTTTTCCTGCAAAGTGTTCCAATACCTTTTTAATTGCAAATAATAGTTTTCCATTTGAACAGAGCCGGCTTCTATATTTAAATTGGCACATAGGTTGGCAATATCCTTTGCTTCCTTTGAAAGGAAAGATTTATTGTGTGTGACCTTCCCCGGTTTTCCAGCATACGTCATGGAAGTGGAGCTAAAGAAAATACCTGTCCAGCTATTTTCAATAGAACGATTGATTGCCTCTACAATTTCTTGCTCATTAAATGATAAAAGCTTTTTAATAAGTTTTTTGCAAGCAAGTGGGGTGAGCTTCCTTTTATTTTCATTACGATGCTGAACAAACTCATTCCAAGCTTTTTGGATGGCTGGATTGTTGGCTAGTTTAATTGGGAGATCTGTTGGGTCAAATACTTCTTTTTTGCTGGATGTTTTATTATCAATAAAAAAATTTCCTTTTTTATTATTATTACTTAAAGCATTTAGATTATTATTACTTAAAGCATTTGTCCTATGGAAAGCAAGGATATTGCTTTCCTTGAGTATTGCTTTCCTTAAGCATTGCTTTGTCCAAACAAAATTGACTTGAATATAGTGACCGGATATCTTTTTTGTTTCTTTGTCCCAATGGACATGTCTTTTTATCAGTCCAAGGACTTCCAACTGTTTTGCAATCTTACCAACTCTAGCAGAACTCCAGCGAAGTCCTTTAGCGGCATAGCTGTTGGTTGCTTTAGGTTGATTCGTCTGCTGCCATTTGGCGGTGTAGTAGTAAAACCAATACAAGGCTATGAGCTCCGCCGGATTTTGTTGGGTGAGGATTAGGTCCGATAGTGCTTTTGAAAATATAGCCGGTTCTTGTTGTCTGTCATAATCATATTCTTTGGAGTTTTCCATTTTACCTCATTAGATTATGGACCGGCGGTCAGGCCACCACGGAAGGAATGTCCGGTGGATTGTATAAGACTACAATCCAAACCTGCCGCCAGTCCAATTAATAAAATATAAAATGTCTTTAAAAAGTTAAAGTTTTATTTTAAAAGTTTCTTTACGAGGTCCTTCGCCGTTTGCTGTGATAGGTTCCCTATGTCAATAATATTGCAGGTTATTTTTACTGTCTCCCCATTTAAGGGACTTAATTGTTGAGCGAGATTATTTGCTGCTTTAATTCCAGCATCATCCCTGTCAAATAAAATTATTCTACGTTTAAATTTTGATAATAGTAGAATCTGTTCATTCGTAACTGCTGTCCCAAAGGTAGCTACAGCATTTCCTTTTCCAAGACGCCATACTTTGGTTGGTCCTTCTGTTATAATTACAGAATTATTTTCAATATCATCCAATCCGTAAAGACAGGATTTGATTGGCAAGATGGCTTTTTCGTTTGGGCAGGATTTATAACGCTCCTTGGATATACCTGTGATGTCCCTGCCTGTGAAATTGACTAGCCGTCCCTCTTGATAAATAGGAATGATAATCCTGTGCTTAAAATCTCCGAGATTTCCTGTGCCTTGCAAGCCCCATTCCTTTACAAGCTGTTTTGGGTCAAAATTCCGGTTTTTGAGGTAGTTTTTATGGATTCTGGCCAGTTCAGCCGTTCCATAGGGCAAAACTACGCTTAAAAACGCGTTTAAATGGCTCTTAAACGGCCGATCGTCCCTGTCCCTAGCCCTTTTATAGCCCCCATATTTTAAAGCCGTTGTCGGCCATTCTACAGCGTTTTTGCCCAGGATTTTTAAAACAGCTGTTTTTAAGCTCATTTTGCCACACCGGAAACAGCTCGTAGCATTAGTCTGCGTATGGATGCCAAGCCCCATCTTGCCGTCCCCCTTGTAACAGAAAGGACAGTAGGTGTTGAGCCATCCATTTTCTGATAGTCGAAAATCAATCCCATTATCCAGTAGCAGATTTTCAATATCAATAATTTGCTTCATAGCCATTACGTTTATAGCTTTATAGCTCTTCCCGGGTTCTGCAAATCTTGGCATAGTTATGCAGTTCCGAAATCGTCCAGTTTTTTGCTCCGGTAATATTTGGTTTCTCAAATTCCAGATGATAGGTTTTATCTTGCTTGATAGTAGACCGGCCTCTTCGTAAACAGGCTACTGTTCCTTTGTCCAAGGATTTTATCCACCACCCTGAAAAATCTACATCATCATAGAATATGGTACGATGAGGCTTATGGTCTCCTTTGTGAACCTTTTTTAGTATTTTATCTTTCAAGGATTTTGTTTTTGGTTTGATAAAAATCCGTTTTGCCTTTTTAAAGCTATTGGAAACAGTTTGTTTTGTTTTGTGCATTATGCAAGCTCTTTCTTTTTCATTTCAGGAATATCTACCCCAGCTTCACGCATAGCTTTTAGAATAAGATATTCTATATGGCAGCGGGCAGAAGTTCCATTCGCGTGGCACCAGCCGATGTATCGGTTTTTGATCCTCCTTGAGAATCCATTTATTGCCCAGGTGCAGTCCTCACTTCTTTTTGTTTCCGGTCTCCCTTGATAATTAGCCATTCTTTCTCCTTATACGTTTTACCACTTCGTTGAATATGCTTACCTCTTTTCCTTCTGGTGGTTTGCCATCCAATACCTGTCCAAGAATTTTTCTTTTTTCTTGGATGATTTCCATCATATCTTCCTCTAGCGTTCCTTTCGTAATGGCATAATATATATTAACTGAATCTTTTTGTCCTATTCTATGGCAACGATCTTCTGCTTGATCTAATTCTCCCGGCGTCCAAGGCAGCTCTATAAAGAAAACATTGCTTGCTGCGTGTAGGGTTATTCCTACACCAGCGGCTTGAATATTTCCAATAAATAATCTTATCTTTGGATTGGTTTGAAAATCCCGTACAATTTGATCCCTATTCTTTTGGGGCACCCTTCCGTCATAGATTACACAATGCTTTCCGTACCTTTCTTTCAGGCGGTCGGAGGTTTTGTGGTGGATGCAGTAAATAACAAGTTTGCTATTTTCATTCTCTAGAAAATCATCAATCCATTCACAGCAACTATCAAATTTACAATCCACGGCTGCTTGGCGAAGTTTAGCAATTTGTGTGATGTCCTGGATATGGGATTCTGTTTTATTGTTTTGCCACGCTATCTTTGCTTCACGCATGGCATATTGATAATAGGATAGGTCTACATCCAAGGGAATTGTTTCCTGTACCTTATCAGGCAGCTCAACCAAGACATCCTTTTTCAATCTACGAATCATTATAGAGGAGGTAAGTATTCTATTAAGCTCCTCTGTGTTGGATGCTCCAGTTAGGTCCCAGCCAAATCCGTTGTGCTTCGCTCCACAATAACGTTGAGCAAAGTCCCAAAATTTTCCAAATCTATCTGATAGCAATTGGAGGGTGGAATAAAATTCAATAGGCCGATTGACAATAGGCGTACCGGATAAAGCTAGAATGTGTTTAGCATATTTATTGCACAAGGAGGTGACGGCTTTTGTTCTTATTGCTTTCCGGTTTTTAATTCGATGGCACTCATCTAGAAATATGGTTTGGAATGCTTTTAGGCTTTCTGTCCATGCTTCCACAATATCGTAGTTGATGATATAGAGGTCGGCTTGTGGGAGGGAATAGGGCTTCCATCCGTTGATAATATGGGTAGTTAGATTTGTACTTTCCTGGCATTCCCTTTCCCAAACGCCTTTAACAGACGCCGGGCAGATAACAAGAGCTGGCCGGGCTTTTGGATTATGCTGAAGCCACGCCAAGGATTGAATTGTTTTGCCAAGCCCCATTTCATCGGCAAGTAAAACTTTCCCACCGCGGGACTGGATAAAGCCAACGCCGTATTCTTGGAATGGTCGTAACTTCTTTTTCATTCCTATGTCTTCAGAAAGAATAGGTTTGATTTGCTCCTTCTCGGTGGATGGTGATAGGAATTCCTTTTCCCATTTGAGAACGCTGTCATCTAAATCAAAACCCCATTCCCGTAACGAGCATATAGCATCTACTGACGGTGGGCACGTCCATGCCCGAAATTCCTTTACCCACTTTCGGCCAGGAGGAAGTCGGCGCATACAATCTACCACTTTGGGGTCATAGGTAAATTGGATAAACAACTCCCGATTTATAAGTTTAACCTTTTTCATTTCCTTCTTTTACTTCCCATAAGCTTGTAAAGTAGCCCCACGCTTTCCACTCCATATCTTTTCTTTGCCCATTCCTTGGTGGAGGTCCCATCCGGGGTTCTAATATAGGTGTCAAACTGAATAATATCAAATCCAAATATGGGGTGCATAAATCTGGACAAGGGAACATTGAAAATGTTTAGAAACTCCTTTTCGTGAGTTGCTTTTAGCTTTATATTTTTATCAATCACTAACTTTCTAACCTTCCGAATATATGATAACGAAGTTGCTTTGTTTCCTTTAACGCCCATGCCCACGTTGGATTACAGTGTTTTGGATTGTAATAATGATTCCATGCTGCCATGCAATCCAATTGGTCATCAAACATTTCCCTAACAATTTTTACCGTTCTACGCCACGCAGCTGTTTGAAGTAGTTTGCCACTGGTATGAAGCTCCAATATCTTTAACTTGTTTTTACCATTCCAGCAGGAGTATTGGTTTGGGGCAAGGCAGATTTCTTTATAGGACTTGCCTTGGTCCTTTGCCCGGACTTGGATGGTGCGGGCAATAGCTCTCATTTCGGCTTCATCACAAATGGAGCCCTCATGAAATACTGTTAAGCATACAATTATGAATTCGGATAACATACTTTACTCCCAATAGATTTTACCACTTACCGCCCCACGGACTTTTACCAAGCCGAGATCCCGTAAAGCCTGTTCCCGGCCTCGGCGCTGGATTCTGCGTTTGAGCAGTTTCATTTCCCGTTGTTTAGCAGCAATAACTTCGGGGTTCTGTATACGATTTTTTGCGCGCTGAAGTCTTTCCTCTTCACCAAAGAGCTCACTTCTGGGACCGCGGGCAATTCGCTCTTCAACATTATCGATATTGTTGCTCATAATGACTCTACCTCCATCTTCATCATCCGAATTGTTTCCCAAATCTTCGGATAACTCCAGCCCTTGTTTTTCAAATGCTTCTTCAACTTGCCAAGCAGCCCTACCGTTCCTGTTCCCGGGATCAAGTCCAATACCTCCGTAGGATCGTTAAGGATTATCATTGCTACTTCCTTGCACTCATCAGTCAAATTATCCAGCCAGTCCTTAAACATCAACGCCCGGTCGGGGCGTAGGTATTTTGGAGCAGTAAATACGCTTTCGGGAATTGTGTCTGGATCCGGCGGTGTATCGTTCTTCAAGCTCCACCGAACAAGTCCCTGCCATACTATCATCTGGATGTAGGAAGGGAAAGCACCTTTATCTTCACGGTAGGATTGACAAGCCTGCATAAAGAGGAAGCACGCTTGCTGATAGCATTCCTCCTCAGTTCTGTGGCCGTTACGGAGGGAACACCGCCACGCAAGGGCATGGAGGTGTTTTTCATGGGCTAAATACTTTTTATGAATTTCCTTTTTGGTCACTGTGTTTTCCTTTTGGTGTTGGTTGTTGAAAAACCGGATTCGCACTCGGCGATTAAAGCCGTCCGGTCGGCTTGTGTGAATTAACCCAGGCAAGCTTCCTGATAGGCTAGCTCCGCCTTCAGGACGGCGATCTTAGCCTGACGCAAGGCTTCCGGAGTTGAGGCCGCTTTGCGCAGGGCTTTGTTTTCCTGCTGGAGGGACTTGGCAATTGCCTTATTCCTCTTGATTTGGGCGAACCAATCCTTATTCTCCTGCCGGAGTTCCTTGATGCGTTTCTGGCGCTCAACCACTTCCGGGCTCTTCGGCGCCTTGACGCCACGCAGGGCTTTGAATGCCGCACGGGCGGTTTCCAGGTTCTGCTTGGCAATGGCGATCGGGTCGGTGGCGTACTTGGCTTCGTTCTTTTCGTTTTTCTCGTTCTTCATGGTTTCTTCCTTGTTGGTGTTGGTTGCGTTGACTTCGGACTTCGCGGACTTGCTGTTTTTGTTGCTGCTCATTTTACTGTCTCCTTTTGGTGTGCCAGAAAAACGTCTGGCGCGTTTATCAAAATCTACCTGTGAGGATAATCTCATCCACATTTTTCGGTACATGGTTCAAGGTCATTCCATGCAACCCGGTCCAAAACGTCCTGCCGCGAAAAGCACAGCAGACTATGCACCTGCTCGCTGAAATGATAGCCGTCCGGGGCTATGACTTCGTATTTGGGATCTCCGTCCGATATGGGTAAATGCTCAACGTATAGAACGGGGTGTTTAACATCTCTGGTCTCGATCCCGTATTGCTCCATCAAATCGCCCCAAACTTGCAAATCTTGCTCTTCCCAAATCGGATCGCCGTTCGTCGCCGCCACCTTCGCGCCGCCCGGAAACTGGTAAATCTCGATTGCAAAATCGTTGCTGTCGGGGTGTTCGGGGTGCCAGTATTTCCCCAAAAGCTCCAGTTTTTTCAATCCCAATTTTCGCGCCTCGGCCTTGATGCTGGCGCAATTAATATCCTCGATTGCCCGCATGTTTTTTTGATTCTGCATTTCCAGTCCTCCTATCCTATCCCGGAACCGCCGGGCCGGTTTTTAAC
>Ga0116160_1003786_pt1 | contig 12991 bp, 7 predicted proteins | sample AD_JPNAS2_MetaG_FD_89879 | JGI IMG/M metagenome (GOLD analysis project Ga0116160, IMG submission 89879) | Active sludge microbial communities of municipal wastewater-treating anaerobic digesters from Japan - AD_JPNAS2_MetaG | ecosystem: Engineered > Bioreactor > Anaerobic > Digestate | place...
CACAGAGTTCCACAGAGGTTTCACAGAGAGACACAGAGTAATGTGTTTTTCTTCGTGAAACTTCGTGATTCCTTCGTGCTCTTCGTGTGAGAATCTTACTTGCCATTTTCTATTTCTATAATAGTACTTTTCATTCGTTTTTGCAAAGAAATTGTTTCAACCACATCTCCTTTTGCCAGTGTTTGATTGTGAATTGGTTTGCCATTCTTTAGTGTAAGCGTATATCCTTTTTCAAATATGCGTATAGGCGAAACCAATTGTACATATTGCTGGTGTTTATCTAAGGTGTATGCTTTTTGCGTAAGATTCTGTTTACTACGATGCTGTAAGTGTTGTATGGAAGATGTTAACGTATAATAAGCTTGTTCTACTTTTCGTTTTACAGCGTTGGGCAACTGCAATGTAACTAGTTGCAATCGTTGTTGCCAACTCTCAAGGGCTTGTTCTGTATAGTTTATTATTTCTTCTTTTACAGTATGTAAATTACTTTCGGTCTGTTGCATACAATCCACCAAAAATTGAGCCACAGCCGTGGGCGTTTTCAAACTGGTATGTGCCACCATATCCACCACCGACACATCTTTATCATGACCAATCCCACTCAAAATAGGCAACGGAAACTGTGTGCAATGATAGGCAATGTTATAATTATCAAACCAACTCAAATCAGAAGTAGCTCCACCGCCACGTATGATGACCACCACGTCAAACAATTCTTTGTGCTCATACACAGCTTCTAGGGCATTAATAATCGAAGCCTCTGTTTCAGTGCCTTGCATAACAGCAGCAAACAATCGATGATAAAACACAAACCCAAACGCATTGCCATGTAATTGATTACAAAAATCTGTATAACCTGCAGCACCAGGCGAAGAAATAACAGCAATACGTTGCACAAGTAATGGCAAATCAATCTCTTTGTTTAAATCCATCACCCCTTCGGCATACAATTGTTGAATAATCAAGGCTCGCTTACGAGCCATATCGCCTAAGGTGTATTGAGGATCAATATCTTTTATTACCAAACTATATCCATAGGCTTCGTGAAAACTTACTTCTACTTTTACCAACACCTTCATCCCAGCCATAAGGCGTTCGTGTGTGGTTGTCTCAAAATAAGGTTTTATCATGCGGTAGGTAAACGACCAAATTACCGCTTTGGCTTTGGCAATGATATGCTCATCAGCATCGTCTTTTTCTATCAACTCGAGGTAGCAATGACCTGAATAATGTTCGTTTACTTCGCTAATTTCTGCAGTAATCCACTGAGGTTGTGTATTGTCAGCAATCAGTTTTTTTACAAAACTATTCAGTTCAACTAATCGTATGTGTGCGTGTGGAGGCATAACATAACCGACTTATTAGCGAAACAAATTAAGATACGCATCTGGTTGGTCAAGATAATCAGCAGGATCTTTTATTGTTGGATCGCCTTGTTCGTTCTTATCCATTGTCTCTTGCAGTTTTTTATCCAGTTCTGTCTGATTAGTAGCTTTCCCATTTTTATATTCTACAGAGGTAAACGAACCATCATCATTGTATGTTTTCCATTCTCCATGTTTTTTATTGGCTACATAATAGCCTACTTCGTCTTTTTGACCTGTTTCATAATATGACTCAAAAGGACCATCTAACAATCCATTTTTGTAAAAATAGCTTGCCAAAATATTGCCATACGGATGATATTGAATACGTTTTCCATGCAACACATTATTTTCGTACTGCATTCGGTCAATTACCATACCCGACTCCGAAAAAACCAACGACTCTCCTTGCTTCAGTCCTTCTGTATAATTCTCTACCATTACCAAGCGGTTTTCTTTAGAAAAATACTCCCAAATACCTTGTTTTTGTCCTTTTACAAAAATTCCTTTCGCCAATTGAGAACCATCACCAGCAAAATACTCCACTTTCACAGTATCATTCGTGGCAAATTGTTGGATAGCTTTCAGTTTCCCATTTTCGTGATACCGCTTTATTGTTCCCACGGGTTTATCTTCTACAAAATACCCTTCGTACATTAAATTTCCGTTGGGATAATAGCGATTTTTAAAAACTGCTTGTTGAGTAAATAACGAAATAGAAAATAAAAAAAAGGCACTAAGGCATAAAAACTGTTTCATACGATCATTCATTTAATTATGCGAAGATACATTATTTTTTACAAAAACCATAATTGACTTGCAATAAATACACACCATGCTCCCATCAAAACAGGAGATCAATAGACGAAAAAAGCCTACATATTTCAAGTTATCGCATTTAAATGTTAAAAACATTCTATTTTTTTCAAATTCATTCTCTTTTTTTAGTAAAAAACATGTTTCTGAAAGATTTTTTTTTACTTTTGCTATCGTTGTTTTTTTTACTTCAGATAAGTTGATAACAATAATATTCTCACTAACCACAAAAATCAATATGTACATGAAAAAAAACGTACCTTTTTTTCTATCCTCAATCAAACATCAAGCGGTAACATCTCGTTTACGTCAGCTCTTTTTGGGGATTGCACTTTTTTGCATCGTTCCGCTTTGGGCAGCTGTTCAGATTAACAGTGTAAACACAAGCCACGTATCTTGTAATGGATTATCCGATGGATCAATTACAATAGTTGCCACTGGAGGCTCGGGAGTATTTCAATATAGTTTAGATAATTTTGTAAATTCTATTCAATCGAATAGTACATTTATTAATTTACCTGCTACTAATACTAATTATTCGGTGTATGTACGTGATGCCAATAATCATACTGATAATACATGGCAAACAGTAAGCATCACACAACCTCTTCCCCTCACTTTCAATCCAACCAAAGATTTCATTCAATCCGTATCGTGCCATGGAGCATCTACTGGAAAAATCAAAATTGAAGCAGAAGGAGGAAATGCTCCTTACCTATACATTATTAATTCGCTTGACGGAAGTATTTCGTATAGTAATACTGTAGGGGTTTTTGATAATTTACCTGCAACTACCTATTTTGTACAAGTAAAAGATGCGAACGGATGTATTACCAATCATGCTGACATGGTAGTTCCACAAGCTGAATTGCTTGAAGCTGAGCTGATGTCGAAAACAAAAATTGTGTGTAAAGGAGATATGACAGCCTCAGTTCGTTTTAAAATAAAAGGAAGAACAGAAGCTTGCGGTTTATTAAAAGCCGATACAACGGCTTATTATTCAGCAAAATTGTATAATATTACAACGGGGGTAGATGTGTTGGAAGGCGAATTTACGGTAACGAATCAATTGCATCCTGTATTAACCCAAAATATCCAAATCCCTGTGTTGGATGAATTTGGAAACCCTGTAGTAACAGAAACTGGTAATCCAGTAATGCAAACTGTAAAAGATACATTATATGCAGAAGGTTGCCACGAACCAACTAAAATGGGAGTAGTGCCCGCTTATACCGTAGATAAAAAAGGATTTGATTGCGATGATTATATTTCTATCGGGAAACTAGGAGAATATGCGTACCGTTTGGAGTTATATAGAAGAAATTGTCAAATAGGTACAAAATTTGAATTTGTTATCGAACGGAGTGGTGATATCCCTACCTTATCATTAAATGGAGTGAATCCGATATGCGATGGTTCTTCTGAAGTAATAAAAGCAACGATAGTAGCAACTCCTGCCACTACTACTTACAAATGGATATTAAACGAAACAACCATTGCTACTACCAAAGATTTGACCCGCGTATTTACGATGGATGATAATCAAGGTAAACTTAAATTTGAAGCAAAAAATACCTGCGGAACGGTTGTTTCTAACGAAATTGCCTTGTCTGTTTTACCTCGTCCCACAGGTATTGTAACTACCGAGAAAGGATACCTTTGTCAAGGACAATCATCAAACGTAACAGCCTTTTTAGCTGGTAAAGCTCCATTTACGTACACCTTGACTGGCAACACAGAACAAACCACCTCTAAGGTGTCAGAAACAGTGAGTATGAGTCCTACCTCTACTATTGACATTACATTTGAGTCGCTTAGCGATGCCAATTGTGTTGCTACACCTGCTGATATCACAGGCACAAGCATTACCGTATATCCTGCACCTTCGATAGATATTACGGTAAATGTACCTTCACCGATGGTTAGCGGACGTTACGTTACAGCTACAGTAACACCTGGGTTTGTGGATTACTCTTTGTGGATAAATAACCAAGAGATAGAAGCATTAGCAACCGAAGAAAATGTGTTTAAATCAAAAAACTTCGTGTATGGACTTTCATCAAATATTTTTGACACCAAAGTTGAAGATACCAATGGCTGTATCTGGGATTTTTCTAAAACAGAAGACATTACAGTTGTTCTTTTCCCAAATGTATTTACGCCTAACAACGATGGAGTAAACGACGTATTTCTTGAAGGATATAACCTAAAAGTATTCGACCGATTAGGCACCGTATTGTACTCCGGAACAAAAGGGTGGAATGGGATATACAATGGTGTTCCAGTAAACAAAGGAGTGTACTTATATACAGTGGATATACTCGACGAAAATGGAGATACTGTGATTATTAAAAATACTGTAGTAGTTGAAAAATAAGTGTAAACGAAATAAAAGTACATTATATGAAAATAACTAAAAAAAGTTTCCTATTTGCCTTGCTGGTATGCTTGCCAATTATCAGTATGATGGGTAATATGAAAGTCGGAAACAATAAATACGAAAGACGCGATTACTTAGGTGCAATTGAACAATACAAAAAGACTGCTGAAGGCAACTCAAACGAAAAAACAGTAGCCAATGCTAAATATAAAATTGGAGAATGTTATTCCCTATTAAATGAACCGAAAGAAGCTGTTTCTTATCTAGGAGAAGCCATTGCTGGAGGTGTTCCTACATTGGAAGCATACGTGCTATACGGTAAAAACTTACTCAAAATGGGAGAATATGCACGTGCTAAAGCTTCTTTTGAAGAATTCGACAGACTTTCGCCCAAAGATGCTCGTATTAAAAACTTAATTGCTTCGTGCGATTTTGCCCTTAAACACAGCTCAAAAAATCCTATTACTCCCGAGCAAGACTTAAAAGGAATCAATACCTCTGAAATTGAATACGGAATTGGTTTTTATCAAGATGGTATCGTATATGCCTCTGTTGAACAAGCAAAAAAAGGGCTATCATCACGTATGTATTTTTCGCATGGTAAAGATAATTTCACCTCATCTCGCTTGGTGGATATGATTAAAATACGAACAGGTCAAAATGTAGGTACATTTGCCATCGACACACTTGATAACATCTTATATTACACCCGTTGTAACAATAACGAGAGAGACAATTGCTACATCTACACAGCCCGTTATAAAAAAGGGAAATGGAAAGAAAAGGGAGCTTTAAATATTGGCAACAGACATGCGAATGTTGCTCACCCTGCCCTTTCGCCCGACAGACAACGCTTGTATTTTACAGCAAATTTAGAAGGGGGATTTGGTGGAACAGATATTTGGTACGTAACGCGTAACGAAAACGGAAAGTGGAACAAAACTCCCATCAATGTTGGAGCCGTAGTAAACACAGCTGGCAACGAAGCTTTCCCTTATGTAGTAGGCAATACGCTCATATTTGCATCAGACGGACATATTGGATTTGGTGGATATGATTTGTATAGTGCACAAATAGATGGCAAAGCCGTACATAAAGTGCAAAACTTGATGAAACCCATCAACTCATCAGCCGATGACATTAACTTAATTGTGTCAGAAGAAAAAAATGAAGCTCTTTTAGTAAGTAGTCGTAATATTTCTACCAAAGATGATATATTCCGATTCGAAGGTATTTTTACCAGCATGATGGTATCGGGGCATGCTTACAATGATGTAACAAAAGAAGTGCTACCAAATACACAAGTTGTATTATCAGGGATGGGTAAAACACACACCACTGAAACGAATAAAGATGGATATTATTATGCATTTATCGAAGCAGGCGACTTATACAAAATGTTTGCTAATGCAGTAGGATTTTTATCGGATATGGCAATGATAAAGGCAGAAAAGACCACTATTGGTTCATTCCCAGTAGAACAAGATTTTTATCTTACACCAGCTAGTATGTCAATTAGCGGACGTGTATATGATATGGAAACCAACGAGCCATTTATCAACGAAGATGTGCTATTGTTAGAAAATGGCACCTTGGCTCAACAAACAAAAACAGATATCACAGGACGTTATTCCTTTACTAATTTAACCAATGGAAAAGAATACCAAGTAAAAGTGAACAAGCCAAACTTCTTGTCTATTACAAGTAAACCTTTTATTTACCAAGAAGGAGATGCAAACAATAGCTCGTTCGATTTAGCTTCCATTCCTTACGGTTCAGATTCGTTTGATCCAAGTGGTGTTGGTGGTGTTGGTGGTATGGGTAATACAAGCAATGTTGGAGGTATAAATGGAGGACGATTTGCTGGTCGCGAAATTTCAATAAACGAAATTTATTACGATTTCGACAACGCTAACTTGCTTCCACAATCGCGTTTTTCATTAGACAAAATTATTTTATTATTAAGCTCTAACCCAACCTTAAAACTTGAATTTGGTTCGCATACTGACACACGTGGTAGTGCTGAATACAACCTACAATTATCTAATGCACGTGCAAAATCTGTGGTGGACTATTTAATTGCTTCGGGCATTAGTCGCAACAGACTTTCGTGGAAAGGATATGGTAAAACCAATCCTGTAGTGAAAAATGCTGTTACAGAAGAAGAACATCGATTAAACAGACGTACCACATTCAAAATTATTGAACGATAACTTTAAACATGAACACAATGAAAAAAATACTTATAGCTTGCTGTGCATCCCTTCTGTTTTCTTTGTCAGTTTTTGCACAACACGATGCACAAATCAGTCAACATTTGCTGAGTAAAACGCATTACAACCCTGCTGCAGCAGGAGCTTCGTTATACGGTAACATTACAGGTATTGCTCGTCAACAGTATGTGGGCTTTACAGGAGCACCGCAAACTGGTTTGCTAAACTTTGATATGTTACTCCCAAATACCAGCTCTGGTATAGGGTTATCAGTAGTGTATGATAAGTATGGACCGCTATTATCGTATAATCCAATGATGAACTATGCGTATCATATTAAATTGGGCGACAACCAACATCTTTCGTTAGGAGTAGCCGCAGGGGTGTTTTTACGCCAATATGATGCATCAAACAATATTTACGAAAATACTGGAGACCCTTTAGAAAATTATGATGGAGCTCAAGAATACTTAGCACCAGATGCCAACGTAGGTATCGAATACCAATTAGAAAACTGGATTATTGGGGCATCAGCTACCCATATACCTCAATTTTTTGAAGAAGAAACCGTAATGAATCCCACAACACAGTATTATGCCTACTCGCGTTATCGCTTTGAAATTGGCAGGTACTGGGATTTAACTCCTGGCATTGCAGCTCAATACGATGGCTACTCTGTACATAGCGAAATAAATGCGGTATTGCATTACCTAAAATTATTTTGGGTAGGTGGCTCGTACCGATTTAGCGATGTATTCGATTCTGAATCAATTGTGCCTATGATAGGACTTCAATTAAGCGACTATGTACGCTTAGGATATGCGTACGATTACAATTTATCGAGCTTACAAAACTACAACCAAGGGTCGCACGAAATTATGCTACAACTACGTTTCAAAACACGGCACCATACATCACGAACACCGAGATTTGCTGAATGGTAAGAAAGTAGAATACATTTTAACTCAAAAAGACGCTGAAAATAACACAGCGTCTTTTTTTTTGTAAAACAAGACTGTAAAAATGATACATAAATAAAAAAAGCATTGTATATTTGTGTTATTAAGAAAAACGATATATGGCAGATATTTTAGATACGAAAGAACAAGCAGAAAATGAACTTATTGAGCAAGAATATCAGTTACTTATTAAAGAATATCTTGCCTCTAACCATAGAAAAAAAGTTGCTCGTATAGAAAAAGCTTTTTTACTGGCTAAAGCTGCTCATAAAGGAATAAAGCGTAAATCGGGAGAGCCTTACATCTTACACCCTTTGGCTGTAGCACGCATTGTTGCTAAGGAGATTGGACTCGGTTCTACGTCTATTTGTGCCGCGTTGTTGCATGATGTGGTAGAAGATACTGAATATACCGTAGAAGATATTGCGAATTTGTTTGACCCCAAGATTGCACAAATTGTAGATGGGTTAACCAAAATATCAGGTGGTGTTTTTGGTGAAAATGTGTCGGGACAGGCAGAAAATTTTCGCAAACTCCTGCTCACCATTTCGGAAGATATTCGGGTAGTTTTAATTAAAATAGCCGACCGTTTGCATAATATGCGTACATTAGGCTCGATGCCTGCCGCCAAACAATACAAAATAGCAGGCGAAACCGAATACATATATGCTCCTTTGGCTCATCGATTAGGCTTGTTTGCTATCAAAACGGAATTAGAAGATTTAAGTTTTAAATACAATTTCCCGTCTGTTTACCAAGAAATTAGTGAAAAAATCAATGAAAATCAACTTGAACGTATGCTTTTATACGACAAATTCTCGTTGCCTATCATCAATAAACTCAACAGCTTAGGATACAAATACTCCATACGAGCACGCATCAAATCAGTGTACTCTGTGTGGAATAAGATGAAAAAGAAAAATCTACCTTTTGAAGAAATATACGATATCTTGGCTGTACGTATCGTATTTGAACCCAATCAGAATGTAGATGAAAAAGAACAATGCTGGATTATTTACAACAATATTACCAACCTCTATATTCCTCATCCCGATAGGTTGAGAAATTGGCTCAACACACCCAAAGCCAATGGTTATGAAGCCTTACACGTAACCGTAATGGGTCCAGATGGGCAATGGATAGAGGTGCAAATTAGAAGTGCCCGCATGGACGATATTGCTGAAAAAGGATTGGCTGCACACTGGAAATACAAACAACAGTTTTATGGCGATTCGGAATTAGATAAATGGCTAAACACGATTAACGATATCTTGAAAAATCCAAGCCCCAATGCCATGGACTTTCTTGATACCTTCAAGCTTACGCTGTACGCTACCGAAATATTTGTATTTACACCCAAAGGCGAAATAAAAACCTTACCCTCAGGCTCCACTGCCTTGGATTTTGCCTTCGAAATTCACTCCGATATTGGTATGCGATGTATTGGAGCGAAAGTAAACAACAAACTAGTACCATTGAGCTACGAACTACAAAGTGGCGACCAAATAGAAATACTTACATCAAAACAACAAACACCTCAACCAGAATGGCTTAGCTATGTTACAACAGCTCGAGCAAAACAGAAACTTAATTTGCTTTTTAAAAACGAACAAAAAATAGTAAAAGCAGAAGGGGAAACTATCCTACGCAAAGCACTTACAGAAGCTGGATTTGTAATAAAAAAAGATATTAGCAACGATATAATCAAAAAATTGTTGCACCATTTTGAAATCAACAGTTTTGAAGAACTTACTTTTCAAATAGGCAAAGGCAGTATTTCTCTTGCCAATATTCAAGATATTGTAAAACAGGAGAATAAAAAAACCACCGTGCGTTCGTGGTATCCTCGCTTCTTCTTTGGCAAAGATACGGATAAAGAGAATACAGCAACAGCTTCGGCTCGTATTAAAAAGAATGGCACCTACCAGCTTACAGATGAAATGCTGCAAAAGGAACACACTATTGCTCCGTGTTGCAAACCCATACCAGGCGATCAAATTATTGGTTTTATAAATGACAAAAAAGAAATAATCGTACACAAACGAGACTGCAAAGAAGCGTTAAAACTCAAATCGCAAAAAGGGTCGAGCATCATTACTGCCGAATGGGCTAATACACAAAAAAAATATTATGCTACCACTATCGAAGTACAAGGAGTAGATAGAAAACGTATTTTGTTGGATATTTTAACTGAAATATCTGATAAACTAGATGCTAATATTGAAAAATTATGCGTAGAAACAAACGATGGTATTTTTTCTGCCAAAATGAACGTGTATGTAAGCCACGTAGATACAATTAACCAAATATACAAGCAACTGAAAATTATTAATGGTGTACAACGTGTAGCACGTATCGAAGAATAACACCTTTATACAGACATATGAATGCCTATATATCTCACATTTTATTTTATCTAATACTTTTTTCTATGACTAGTTACGCAAACCCTTTTTTAACCGCTCGTTATACAACCCCTTACCAAACTGTACCTTTTAACGAGATAAAAGAAGAACATTACAAAGAAGCTTTTCTGAAAGGAATAGAAGAGCAACTAACTGAAATAGACTCTCTCTTAGCCAATAAAACGACTCCAACATTTGAAAATACCATAGTAGCATTAGAAAAAACAGGAGATTTAATAAGCCGCACAAGTGCTGTATTTTTCAACTTATTGCATGCTGAAACAAACGATACCTTAGAAAATCTGGCTCAAGAACTATCTCCGATACTCACTGAACACAGCAATAAGATTTACCAAAATCAAGCCCTTTTTGAACGAGTAAAAGCCGTATATGCTCAAAAAGAGACCTTAACTCTGACAGCCGAACAACAACAATTACTCGAAAATACCTACCAAGCATTTGTACGCTCAGGGGCTGAATTATCAGAAAAAGACAAACAAACGTACACTGAATTAAGCACCAAGCTAAGCCAACTAACACTTACGTTTAGCCAATATGTACTGAAAGAAACAAACGCTTATTCATACGTAATCACCGACGAAAAAGAACTGGACGGATTGCCTGATTATGCCAAAGAAGCAGCTGCAGAAAAAGCCAAAGCCAAAAATCAAGAAGGTTGGCTTATCGACCTTTCGATGCCAAGTTATTTGCCCATAATGCAATATGCAACCAACCGCGAGTTACGCAAAAAACTATATTTTGCTTACAACACCAAAGGGAATCAAGGAAATGAATACGACAACAAGCAGACCATAACAGATATTGTTAACACCCGTCTGCAACTTGCTCAACTAATGGGTTACAGCAACTACGCTACCTACAAGCTAGTACGTACCATGGCTCAAGACACCAGCAAGGTATATGCACTTATCGACCAACTATATACTGCTTATCAGCCAGTTGCCTCGCAAGAATTTGATGAAATACAAGCCTTTGCTCGCACGTTTGAAAACAATGCTACGGGTGAACTCATGCCTTGGGATTGGGCATATTATGCCGAAAAAGTGAAAGAACAAAAATACCAAGTAAACGACGAATTACTCAAACCCTATTTTGAACTCGAAAAAGTAAAACAAGGAGTGTTTGGTCTAGCTACTGCCCTTTTTGATTTACAGTTTACAAAAAACACTTCTATACAAGTGTATCATCCAGATGTAGATGCCTATGAAGTGCATGATAGCAAGGGGAATTTTATTGCCATATTATACACCGATTTTCATCCAAGAGAAAGCAAAAAAGGAGGTGCATGGATGACTGAGTTTAAAGAACAATGGATTGAAAACGGAGAAAATAGTCGCCCCCACATATCCATTGTAATGAACTTTACACCACCCACAGCTACTAGCCCGTCGTTGCTCACTTTTAATGAATTAACGACCTTGCTACACGAATTTGGACACGCTTTGCACGGTATGTTATCCAACACCACCTACGCAAGCCTCTCTGGAACAAGCGTTTACCGCGACTTTGTAGAACTCCCCTCTCAATTGCTCGAAAATTGGGCTACAGAAAAAGAATTTCTTGATACCTTTGCTTTTCATTATCAAACAGGCGAACCAATTCCATCTCAATTGATTGAAAAGATAAAAAAAGCGGAACAATTTTTGGTAGGGTATGCTTGTTTGCGTCAACTAAGTTTTTGCTACTTAGACATGGCATGGCATACGCTTTCAACACCTTTTAGTGGCGATGTAAAAAGCTTTGAAACAGATGCTTGGAAAAAAACATTGCTTTTTGAACCCATTACCGAAACGTGTATGAGCACACAATTTAACCATATATTTTCGGGAGGATACGCAGCAGGATATTACAGCTACAAATGGGCAGAAGTATTGGATGCTGATGCATATGAGGTATTTAAACAACAAGGAATTTTTAACAAAAAAACAGCTACATCATTTGCAGAAAATATTTTAAGCAAAGGAGGCTCCGAACATCCTATGATTTTGTATAAACGATTTAGAGGTCAAGAACCGACTATCGATGCCCTACTCAAACGAAATGGAATTAAATAAAAAATGAGGTTTACCATGAAAAGAATACTAACAGGAATAGCGTTTGTTGTGTGTATTAGTAGTGCGACGTTTGCCACAACACCCGACACAGATGTACTGTTTCAGACCTCAACTATCAATGCCTTGTTAGAAGGAGTATATGACGGAGAAGTAAAATGTGGAGAGTTAAAACACTATGGAGATTTTGGCATAGGCACTTTTCAGGCTCTTGATGGAGAAATGATTTTTGTAGATGGCACAATCTATCAGGTAAAAGCAAACGGCAAAGTGTATAATGTAGCAGACACAGTAAAAACGCCCTTTGCATCAGTTACATTTTTTGATACAGATGTGAGTTATACCTTACAAAAAACGACTAATTTTCAGCAACTATGTACCTATCTTGACACCCTGATACCTACCAAAAACATCTTTTATGCTTTTAAAATAGAAGGAACTTTTGCGTACATTAAAACTCGGAGTGTTCCCGCTCAAAATAAGCCCTATCCGGTTTTAACAGAGGTTACAAAAAATCAGCCTGTATTCGAGTTTCAAGACATACAAGGTGTAATAATTGGTTACAGAATACCTCCTTTTGCTGATAAAATAAACGTACCTGGCTATCATTTTCATTTTTTATCATCCGACAAAACAGTTGGAGGACATTTACTGGAAATGGAAACGAATAAGGCAAACATAGCAATTGATTATACACACAGATTTTATTTATCCCTGCCTGAAGAAAGTGCTTTTTATACCACAGATTTATCAACAGATAAAACAAAAGAACTGGAAAAAGC
>Ga0116160_1003825_pt1 | contig 12904 bp, 11 predicted proteins | sample AD_JPNAS2_MetaG_FD_89879 | JGI IMG/M metagenome (GOLD analysis project Ga0116160, IMG submission 89879) | Active sludge microbial communities of municipal wastewater-treating anaerobic digesters from Japan - AD_JPNAS2_MetaG | ecosystem: Engineered > Bioreactor > Anaerobic > Digestate | place...
CTGCGGCTGATTGTCATCGATCCCAAACGGATCCCCCTGGCGAAGAAGGGACTGTTCCTTCAGATCAAGCCCGGAACTGACGCGGCCCTGGCCTTGGCCATGATTCATGTTATCATCCGGGCAGGGCTTTATGATCGGGAATTTATAGACAATTATACGACCGGCTTTGAACAGCTAAGATCCCACGTGGCTGATTTTACGCCGGAATGGGCCGCAGAAATTTGTGAGGTTTCGGCGGAAGATATCTGCCATATCAGCCGCATCTTCGCGGGCGCAAAAAGTGCCTGCATCGAAGCGGGGATCTGTTCCCTGGATCAGCAGATCAACGGTTTCCAGACCAACCGTGCCCTGGCCATCCTGCAGGCGATCACAGGTAACATCAACAAACCCGGCGGCTGGTGCCAGAATCCCTTCATGCGCATGCCGGATCTGCGGCTGGTTGACGGCTATCAAGGCCAGATGCCGATCGGATGCAAAGACTATCCGATTTTTCATGGGTTCTGGGGCATGACATCGCCCTATGGCCGGCAGATGGACCTCCCGGAGGCCATTCTCAACGAAAATCCCTACCCGGTTCGGGCCATGCTGGTGCATGGCAGCAATATGGTCGCGGCGTGGCCGGATTCGGATCTCTTTACTCAAGCCCTGAGAAAACTGGACCTTCTGGTCGTTATGGATCTCTTCATGACTCAGACGGCAAAACTCGCCCATTTTGTGCTTCCCGCCTCTGCCAATCCAGAGCGTCTCGGCGTGGCCATGAATTATGGACTTACCGGGGGCATGTCCTACTGCCTGTTGAACCGCCGTATCATAACCCCTCCCGGCGAATGCTGGCCGGACTGGAAATATTTCGCCGAGCTCGGACGGCGGATGGGTTACGGAGAATGTTTCCCCTGGCAGACGGATGAAGAGATGGTCGATTTCCTGCTACAGCCAAGCGGTATCACGCGGCAGCAGTTGGAGGAGGAACATCCTTCAGGCATGTGGTTCGGCGAACGGGCTTTTGACATGACCGGTAAAATCCGCACGCCTTCCGGTAAAATCGAACTCTGCTCCGAAACCTTGCGGGATGCCGGTTACGAACCCTTTCCGACCTATGTGGCAGGCCCCCAGGATCCGGTGTGCACCCCGGAGCTGGCCGGGGACTATCCTCTGACCGCCGTTACAGGCATGAGAAGTCCATATTACGTCGGTTGGCAATTTAAAAGCATTCAGGAAATCAGGCGGATGGAGCCAGATCCCCAGGTGGAGGTCAATCCCCGGGACGCCTTACCGCTCGGGATTGTTCATGGAGAAGAGGTATATGTCGAAACGCCGGATAAAAAAATCCGACTGAAAGTTTGTCTTACCGAGGACATCAAGCCGGGTGTGCTCGGTATCATTCACGGCTGGGAGGGCGCTCAAAACGAAAATGTCCTCTCAAAAAACCAGCCCACCGATCCCGTTACCGGCTATCCGGCCCTGATGCGCAATTTTGCCTGTCGGCTTAGAAAGATCTAAAAAAACGGGGCTCTGTCATCGTTCGACAGAGCCCATTGTTTGCTGTTAAGTTAACCGTTTACGCGTTCCAAACCTTTTCTTTTCGCTCCAAAACAGACTCTCCGGAAAAGCGATTGACTGAAGAGCCTTCGTAACCTTTTCTTCAGCACACCAAGGAATCACAGGAACCAACGGATGAATTACAATGAACAATCAATATTTTCTTTATCAAATTTGCTTTCCCATTAACACAACATATAGGGATGGTCAAGCTTTTTTTTCTATATATTGTGTTGTTGTAAAATTTTCTCATCTGCGAGGGAAAGCGGGCCTCCTGTCATACTTCCGGGACGATCTGTCATCTATGAAACACTCCGGGCGGACGCAATGCCATCAAAAAGCTCAGAAAAGCATGCATGTTTTATTGTTCCCGCTTTTGATCACATAGAGTAGGATTGCGCAACCTTCGGAAAGAACTCAGGTTGACTAATAAACCGTTCCTTATTTATGTCCAGAAAGAATATCCTGCAATTTCATACGCATAAAACATTTGACAAAGACCCGTCGATGACTATATTAACGCCGGCCGGGCAAGAAAGTTGACAATAAGGAGTCAGGTCAAGGTTTTATGGTGAGGATGGGCATGGATCGCTGTTTCAATCCGAACGAAATCGCTCAGGCCAGCAGGTCGTTTATGCTGGCGGAAAAAATGGTCTCCCGTCATTTCCGCCTGACGCCGACCGCCGTTAAAAATTGGCGTTATGACGTCAAGACCCGGGCTGGCTTGGAATATCATGAAATCAACGACGATGTATTTGCCCATCTTTGCAAGTACGGCTATAAAAAAGAGGGCGCCGACACCGAGGACCGGTTTGATTTTTATCGGATCTGCCTGCAGGATCACCGGATTCTCGATGCCGTAGACCGGGCCGGTTCGTTTATCCGGTTGTCCCCGCTGCTTCTGTATATCGCCGCCCACGAGCTGGTCCATGTCGCCCGATTTTCCGGAGGCGTTGCCGATTTCGACATGGACGACGACCAGCGAGAGGGTGAAGAGGAAACGGTCAACGCCATTACGCAGGACATTCTGAAACCGGCGGATCATCCGAATCTGGATCTGGTCCTTGATTGTTTCAGTAATCGCTATAATCTGGAAGCTATCTTCCATTAAGTTTTTTATCAGGAGGTTTTTTGCCATGCCCATTTATGAGTATAAATGCCATAAGTGCGGAAAAGAATTTGAGGAATTTCAGGGAATCACGGAACCGGAAATAGCCCATTGCCGCTTCTGCAAGGGACCGGTCAGCAAGCTTCTGTCTCTTTCATCGTTTCATCTGAAGGGCAGCGGCTGGTATGTGACGGATTACGGCGGAAAGAAGCCTTCAACCCAGAAGGAGAAAGAGACAAAGCCGGAAAAGACCTCCCCGACAGAGACAGCCGGCCCGGCAAAAACGGAAGACTAAACTTATCTCAGAAATCAGCGGAAAGGGGTGTCATCTCGTCACCCCTTTTCCTGTTTTACATCATCCTCGCGGGGCCGCTGTCTTTTAACTTCCAGGCTCTGAAGCATAAAATGCTCCACATTTTCATAAGATAGATCACCAGCCAGGTGTTCCTTCAGGGCCTCAAGGGGAATCTCGGCCCGGGCGGCGCTCCGGTGCCCCCCGGCGCTACCGAGACGACCAAAGATTCGGGACGCGATGGCCCCGCAATTCATCCGGTAGCCGTCACCCCGGAAAACGATAATCAATCGGTCCTTGACGATTCCCGCCACCACGACAAAGTAAATCTGAATAATGCGCAGCAGGAAGTCCGCCACCTGGACACAGACATCGGCGTTTTCCACCGTACTTAAGAAACTGAATATTTTTTCGCGATGACGATGTTTGTGGCGGTAGGCGAAATCGAAATATTTCAGATAACGTTCGGGAATCTCATTCATTTCAATACGTCGAATGAGTTCACGGTTCGCCCGCGAAAAGGTCAGATAATAGGCACCGATATCTTCCAGTCGGGCATCACGCTCGAAATTGTTCGTGTCGCTCCGGATGCCATACAACAGGGCCGTGTAAAGAATCCGTGGAATGCGGACACGGGCGGCCAGAAGATACCCTGTCATAATCGTCGAGAGGGCGCCGTAACCACGGCGGATATCTTCCAGTTCGGTGTGCCACCCCGGGGTTCGCGGATGGTGGTCGAGAACGATCTGGGGGTGGATGCCGTCGAGACTTTTTCCAAAAAAGGAGGGTTGACTGTCAACCACCGCGATCAGACGGTAATCCTGAAAATTGACCTTATCGATGAGGGGAATATCGATCCCCATGGACCGGGCGAATTCCAGGTTCTGATGCCGGATGAAAGGCTGGGTAGCCACGAAGACGGAGCGGTTCAGGCCGACTTTCTGATCGATAAGTTCCCGCAGGGCCATGGCGGAGGAAATCGCGTCGGGATCGGGTGCGCCGTACATGAGAACCGCCAGAGAATCGTTCTCCTTGAGCATGGCGGTCAGTTTGACGACATTGACAATGGTTTCTTCCGTAACGAGAAGAGACTCAACTCGTTTCATAAAGATTCCGTGGTTTCAAAACCAACAGCGTCTTTCCCTTGCGGGAACTTTATCTGAAACATAACTCTTATCTTAACTCAGGGCAATTCTTATTTTTTCAGCTCGATTAACTGCTGGACGATGCGGCCAAAAGCCGCAGCGCCTTCCGTATCACCATGGCGGACCACATAGGGTTCGCCAAGATCGGATGCTTCCACAATACTGGGGTCGATAGGAATCCGGCCCAGAAAGGGCACATCCATCTTGGTTGCCATCTCCTCACCACCACCCTGCTTGAACAGGTTAATCACCTGCCGACAGTGGGGGCATACCAGACCGCTCATGTTTTCAATCACGCCCAGGACAGGAATCTTAATCCGCCGGCAGAAGTTGATGGATTTTTTCACATCATTCAGGGAGAGGTTCTGCGGGGTCGTTACGATGACGGCGCCGTCGCACTCCGGAATCATCTGGGCGATTGATAAAGGCTCATCCCCCGTTCCGGGCGGGAAGTCGATGACCAGATAATCCAAATCGCCCCAGATCACGTCCTTCAGGAGCTGCTTGAGAAAACCGATTTTCATCGGTCCCCGCCAGATGACCGCCTCGTCCTGCTCCCGCAGCAGAAAACCGACTGACATGACCTTGATCCCCGAGGGAAATTCGACAGGAATCAGGCCTTCCTCGCTCTGATAGACTGGTTTACCCTCGAGTTTCAAAAGCGTCGGGATGCTTGGCCCGTGAAAATCCACATCCAGCAGGCCCACGGTTTTCCCCGCTTTGGACAGGGCAACCGCCAGATTCGTGGCGACCGTGCTTTTTCCCACGCCACCTTTTCCTGACAAGACGAGGATCTTATGCTTGATTTTCCCCATACGGTCCTTGAGTTCTTCCTGTTCAAGAAACTGCTGGAATTCATTCTGCTGGCCCTGTGCACTCTCACAAGAGCTGCACCCTGATTTTTGTTCTTCCGCCATCTTTCTTTCCCTCTTTGTCTTTTGGGGGGTCCCCCCAATGAAAAAAGCCTCCCGTTGTCAAGAGCGAGAGACTTGGAAATTCTGGAGCCGATGCGCGGATTCGAACCGCGGACCTACTGATTACGAATCAGTTGCTCTACCGGCTGAGCTACATCGGCCCACTATTTTTTGCTCAACAGGAGCCCTCTATTATCTGAACATCTCAACCTTGTCAAGGAGTTTAAAAGACCGGCAAGTACTGATTAAAGCGATAGAAAACCCCAAGACATGACCGCGGATATCGACGCTTGATCGGCATGCTTAGGGTTAAAGCTTCCAAATTTTGGGCTCAATTAATACTTTGTGGCTTAACCCGCTCAGTTACATATTTCACCGATCAACTCTTCCAAATCAGACTTCGCCGGGATGTTCTTCCATTCCTCTTTCTGGTGGGTCATGGTATAGATGACTGCGTCCTTCTCATCATAGAGCGTCGTCGACAGAAGTTTATACTTTTTCGCCCTACAATCCAGTTCGTCATGATTGATGACATAGGAAAAACCTTCCAACATATTTTCGGGTCCCCCCTTGGCGATAAAGTTCGTAATGAAATTAATAAAAAATTCCCTTCCATCCCCTGTATAAACTGTTTTCATCCTGACCTGGGGGTTTGAGTTAACAGCGTTTTTCTTGATATTTTGATCATAGTAACTCACCCCGTTCATAAAATCTCTGGTTTTCAGGGCGCCCCAGTCGCCATCCTTCTTTTTAAATGCATCGATGACCATTAAAACGATGAGAAACACAAAGAACAAGATTGTGATGGTTAACACTCTGCTTTCAAAAATCTTCTTAAGTATGGTTTTCCTCTTCAAGCGTTTCTCCCTTCAGTGGTTTCACATCAAAATTTACACGGAAAATCCTCTTTTTTCTACATCTTCTAATCTGTTTTTATGCTGGACCAAGGGCGTACCGGGCGGCCGAGTCCCCCGCCAGCCAGCCCGTTGAGAAGGCCGCCTGGAGATTGTATCCCCCCGTATCGGCATCAATATCCATTATTTCCCCGCAGAAGTAAAGGCCCGGCACCTTCATGGACGCCATCGTTTTCGGATCGATCTCCTTGAGCGATACTCCCCCGGCCGTGACGACGGCCCGGGACATGGGTAGAGATTTTACGATATTGAAGCGCAATGATTTCAGTATTATGGCGATTTTATCCCGCTCCGCCGCAGAAATCTGATTGGCGGGGCGTTCGCCGTCCACCCCTGACAAGCCGATGAGGGGCTCCACCATCTTGTGAGGGACAACATCACTCATGATTCGCCGGAAAGTGCGTTTTCCATGCTGATTGAAATCCCGCTGCAACCTTTCCTGGAGTTGTTTGAGGGAAAGGGCGGGTTTGAGATCGATCGATACGCTGACGGGACCGCGCTCCAGGGCATCGACGATCGACAGGCTCATCAAAAGCGTGATCGGCCCCCCGATACCGAAATGGGTCATCATCATCTCCCCCTGGCGATTCTCCAGAATGGGCGCGGAAGGTTTCTTGCTTCTGATGCCGCGGCCGGTTTCGTAAGGAGGAATCAGGTTAATGTTGATTTTTTCAGCCGGGCAGGCAAAAGCAGTCATCCGCACATGCATGAGGCTCACCCCCTGCATCGAGTCAGCCAGGTCAATCTCTTTGACGATCAGCGGCACAAGGGCCGGACGCAGCGGCACAATTGCGTGACCGAGCTGGCTCACCATCAGGTAACCGTCTCCGGTTGAGCCGGTCAGGGGGTAAGTAGCACCGCCGGTAGCCAGTACCACGGTTTTTGCCGGATATCGGCTCTGCTTGGTTTGAATCCCGACGATACATCCTTCCCGGCAATCAAGGCCTACCACTTTTTCTCCCGTGTAAAGAGCGGCACCATGATTCCCCAGATACTGGAGCAAAACCCGCACAACATCCCGGGCGTTATCGGTAACGGGAAAGATCCTTCCGCCGCGTTCCACCTTGGTTTCCAAGCCGTACACCCTGAGCAGCAAAAGGAGGTTTTCCCGAGAAAATTCATGCAGAGCTCTGTAAAGAAAGGGACCGTTTTCACCGAACATGGCAATGAACCCCTTCAAGTCCTTTACATTGGACAGATTGCAGCGGGTCTTGCCGCTCAGAAGAATTTTCTTGCCCGGCTGGTCCATCTTCTCCAGAAGCAGCACCCGGGCCCCCGCCTCGGCGGCCCGTCCCGCGGCCACCATGCCGCTTGCCCCGGCCCCGACAACGATAACATCGTATGCTTTTTCTTTTCTTCCCGACACGGCCATAATATTGCCTGCTCACAACCCCTTGTCTTGAGGAAATGCCGTCTCTGTGTTAAAAAATCTCGGTAGATTTTTTTGACCAATACCATAAAGGGAGAAAAAGTGAACCGTGAATGTTCCTCAATCCCTGGTTGTGATGACTTCCCGGATTTTTCTTCAGGTCCGCCCCCTTGTCCACCGCTGCATGGCCACGGGGGCAGCAAAAGCCGCAACGATTCCCGATGCGGAATTGAGGCGGCAGACCCTGTCTTCGTTGGAACCTCTCATTCTCTATTAACGGCTGCATCCCGAACAGGAGGACGGGGGCTACCTGATCTGTCTCATGGAAACATGCCGGAAGGCGCTGCAAGCACTCCCTCAATGCCCTCTCGTTGCCCTGGCGTTTCATGAATTCGCTGATCACTACTGTCAGCCCCAGATCGACAAGCACGTCCGGAAAGATGAACGGGAAGCTCGTCTGAAAAAACCTCTCTGAAGAAAAATTCCCCAGCTTTGGGGAAAAAAGAATCAACCAAGCAGGACGCCGTCTCGTACCATGGCGGAAATGTTTTTGTAAATAGTCAATATTAAACGCTTTATCTCACACTCTCTTCTTGTTGCCGGCATGGCATGTAAGCTGCTTTATCTGGGCAAATTCAACTTGGAGGTGTCATAGATGAAACGTTTTCTGTTGTGTGTGATCGGTTTTGTCTTTCTCTTTACCCTGACAGCCATGGCGATGGATCAGGCGAACGCCGCCACGACCAAAACGGACCCGGTGAAAGAAAAAATTGCGAAAAAGCAAAAAACCGGTACCGTGATCAATCTGACTGACACGAAAATCAAAATTGAATTCAAGAAAAAGGGCAAGGTGGAAACGATGGAATTCGCCCTGCTCAAGCCGATCAAGGCCGAGGTCGGCGAAAGGGTTACCGTTTATTATACCGATAAGGACGGTCAGAAAGAGGCCATTAAAGTCAAGGTCAAGAAAGGTTCTGCGAAAAAACCTGTGAAAGCTAAAACCGTTTCGTAAAAATTAGCCGAAAAAAGTCCCTCCCCAAAAAGGTACGGAAATGACTTCTTCCGTACCTTTTTTTGTGCTTGCGGAGGAAACACGGCATGGGTGAAGCAAGACCCGGCGGCATTTTCTCTTTGACATTGCCGGTCTTTTGCGTTATCCCATTCGGCAAAAAGATTGCAGTTGCACGGTTTGCTTTCGCAGTGAAATCAAAAAGATGATTCATCATATACAGGACAGCCTTTAGGGCCGTCCATGTTCATTTTCAACAGAGTAAAGAAAGGAAGGTTTTTATGGTGCGGATCGGTATTAATGGTTTCGGACGCGTAGGCCGGCAGGTATTGAAGGCCGTTATCGAAAAATACAGCGATAAATTGGAAGTGGTAGCCGTCAATGACCTTTTTGACGTGAAAACCAACGCCCATCTCTTCAAATACGATTCAAATTACGGCAGTTTCTGCGGAGATGTTGCGACGACTGAAAATACGCTGATCATCAACGGCAAACCTATTAAAAGTTTTGCCTGTAAAGACCCGGCGGCGATTCCCTGGAAAGACGAAGGAGTCGATATTGTCGTAGAAAGTACGGGTCTTTTTACGGAGGGACCTAAGGCGGCGGCCCATCTGGCCGGCGGCGCCAAGAAAGTCATCATTTCCGCACCGGCAAAGCAGGAAGACCTGACGGTCGTCATGGGTGTAAATGAAAACGCTTATATTCCTGGGAAACACCATATTCTCTCCAACGCTTCCTGTACAACGAACTGTCTGGCGCCCCCCGTTTCGGTAATCCACAAGACTTTTGGAATCGAAAAAGGTATGATGACCACCATTCACGCCTACACCAACGACCAGCGCATTCTTGATCTGCCGCACAAGGATCTTCGCCGGGCCCGTGCCGCAGCGCTCAGCATTATCCCGACGACTACCGGCGCTGCCAAGGCAATTTCTCTGGTCATTCCGGACTTGAAGGGCCGTTTCGACGGCTATGCTCTGCGGGTCCCCACCCCGACGGTTTCCGTCGTTGATTTTGTGGCGGAACTCAAAACCAAAACCACAACCGACGCTGTGCGTACCGCTTTGAAGCAGGCCGCCGCCGGAGAGTTGAAAGGGATCATGTGTTGTGAGGAAACGCCATTGGTGTCGATGGACTTCAAAGGAAACAGCCACTCCTCAATCGTGGATGTGGAGTTTACCTCGGTATTGAACGAAAATATGGTTAAGGTCGTCGCCTGGTACGACAACGAGTGGGGGTATTCCTGCCGTGTCGCCGACCTGGCGGCTTACATCGCGCAGAAAGGTTTGTAGTCTCTTTTCGGCACTGAAGTTTTTCATCATCCGGGGGGGGTGAAAAATGGCAACGCGTATTCTGGTCATCGCCCATGACCATACCGCTTGTTTCATACGGAAGGCGTTACAAAGCTCCGGGACCGTTATTAATTCATGCACTGGCCCGCCGTTCTTCAATCCGGCGGGTCGGTTGCATGATGACCTGATTATCGCTGAAGTTGAATCGGTCCGTCAGGACGGCTTCAAACCTTTACGTGCCGTCATGCCGGAAGTTCCCTTGATCCTGATTTTACCCGCCGGAGCACTGGAAAGCGCTCACGACACCACAAAATGGGGAGTTTGGGACTATATCCACCAACCTTTCTCAACGCATACGGTCCGATCCGTCGTAAGACACGTGAGGCAAGTCCAAGAGATCTATAGAAATCAGATCGATCCGTCGCCTCTTTCTGGTGATACGCCTCCCCGCTTTAGCGGAACGTCATCCGTCATGATGACCTTTTACAGACAGATAGCCCGTGTGGCAGACTCCGACGCCAGTGTATTGGTTGAAGGAGAAAGCGGGACGGGGAAAGAATTGACCGCGCACGCGCTCCATAACCTCAGCGTGCGTCGGGAAAACCCCTTCCGGATCATCCACTGCGGCGCAATTCCTGAGGCGCTGCTGGAATCCGAACTGTTCGGTTATGAAAAAGGGGCTTTTACCGGAGCGGACTGCTCCCATCCCGGCCTGATCGAAACAGCTCAAGACGGCACACTTTTCCTCGACGAAATTACGGAAATGGCACCCGCTCTCCAGGGGAAGCTGCTGCGATTTCTGCAGAACGGAGAAGTGCGACGTCTGGGTGGCCATACAATCCGGCATCCGGCCGTTCGGGTCATCGCCTCGACCAACCGCGATATGGACCAGGAAGTGGCCAAACAACGCTTTCGGGCCGATCTGATGTTCCGCTTTGTCGTTCGTTTGAAGACGCCGCCGCTTCGCGAACACAAGGAAGATCTCCCCCAACTGGTCGAGGCCTTTCTTCAGAGGCTCAAGATGACGGGGATATGTGTGTCTTCCCAGGCGATGGTGCTCCTACAGGCCTATGAATGGCCGGGTAATATCCGTGAATTGGAAAATGTACTCCACCAGACCCATTTACTTTCTCCCTACCCGGTCATCCGGCCGGAACATCTTCCTGAGCGTTTTCGGCATCCGTCGATCACGCAACCATCGCTCTTAACACCTTTACAATCGGCAGAACGGAACCAGATCATGCAGACGATTCAAAATCAGAGGTGGAACCGGAGTCGGACCGCTCGGATTTTGGGAATCGATCGAAAAACTCTCCGGTTGAAAATGCATTTCTACGGCTTGGAAAATGAAGATGGTTGAGCCGGAGGCAGTGCATTCTGTCTCCTTAAGCGCCTCCTCTTCACGGCTTGAAGGCCTCAACGAGGCTATCCATATGTTTGCCTCTCCGGAGGAGGCTGATCCGCTGAAAACCCGCCTGCTCCAGTCCCCTTCTAATCTCATCAAAGGTGTAGGTCGCACCGCCGTCGGTGGCGACAAGCATGTTCACGGCAAAAACGGCGCCCTCTGGCGGTTCCGTACGATTCGCTTCCATGATGTGGTCCCGAATCACAACCCGGCCTCCGGGAACCAGGGCACGAAAAACGTTCCGGTAGAGGTCAAGGTTCTGTGCGGGATTGTTCTGGTGGATGATGGCAGAAATAAAGGCCAGATCGTGTCCCGCGGGCAGGTCATCCCGATAAAAATCACCGGGTATCAGCGTCACCCGCGCCAACAGGCCCTCATGTGACAGACGCTCCCGGGCCATCTCCATAATCGCAGGCTGATCGAACAACGTCGCTTTCATTTCAGGGACGGCCCGGAGAAAAGCGATGATATAAGTCCCAGAAGCCCCGCCGACATCCAGGAGGTTTCGTGCGTTGGTCGGCTTGATCCCGGCAACAATTTCCTCAGCCTGATTTTTCCCCACAACGTGCATGGCTCCAATAAATGCCCGCAGTTCAGCTTCACTTTTTGCATCCGAGTCCTGATCGTGGATGGCAGAGACGCCCTGCACCATATTCGTCAACCCGGCCCACCGGTGCCAGAGATGGGCCATGTGGAGAACCATCGGCAAAACTGAGTCCGGAGCATCCTCTGCCAGAAACCTGGAAACAGGCGGGGTACAGTGATAGAGGCCTTCCTCCTTTTGCAGCAACGCCAGAGCTGTGAGGGCATCCAGGAGAATCCCCAGCGGCCGGAGTGCCATGTCTGACTGCTCCGCAATCTCCTGAGCGGTCATGGACCGGTTTTGCAGCAGCGTGAAAAGATTTAACTCCGCACCCGTCAGTAGAATCCGGGCGCCCATAAAACCGCGGGCCATTTTTAAAATCTCCTCCGGATCAGGGTATTCCATGGCTACACACCTCCTGTTCATTTGAACATCATGAGAGTTTACTTCGAATAATTATATTCCGGATCCATTCTTGGTAACGATCAAACAGAACCCCCTTACATCATCCACCCGGATGGGTTCATCTTGATAAACCTGTACCGTTTTGTCGGATATTTCCGCTTTCCACAGCTCCCCGTTGACCCGCACGACTCCCTGCGGACGCAACGGTTCGACGACGACGCCTTTCTTCCCGATCATATGATACAACCGCTTTGCATCGCGGCTGTCATAAGCGCGCCAGACGAAGGGAAATATCGCGATATTCTTGATGATCAGAAAAAAAAGGACGCCCCAGAAAAACCACGTTGGTATGGTCATCCAACGGCCGGCTACCGTCAGGGCTGCGGCAAAAAAAAGCACCTCGGGCAATTGAAACAGCGTATATTTGAGCATAATCCTGATTGTAATGCGCTTAATCACCGGTTCCACCATCGGTACCTTTGTCGCTCATCAAGTAATGAGCATGACAAGAAAAGTTTCCTGAATGAAGAAAAATATTCATCGCGTATCTTTTTTATAAGAAGTTCGCCCCATTTACAACGAAAAGGGTGGGGTTGTTCCTCTTGTTCCCGATTTTCCCGGTTCTTGTGTGAACTTCGTCACAGTTTTTTATTCGTTTTATCGTTTTAGCTCATGTTCGCCATGTATCTGCCCGATAAAAAGAATAAAGAAACTTTATTGCAACGCGGGGGACAGGTTTATGACCATTTCGACATATCAGGTAGATAACGTATTAAAGGCCTATAACAAACAGATCAGGCAAAACAGACATGCGTCTGCATCCCGGGGGGCATTAAGGGGCACGGAGCATTACGTGGACGTGGTATCCCTGTCAAGCGATCCGGACAAAAAGGACGCATATCAGAAGATATCCTACAGCCTGCTTGAAG
>Ga0116160_1003828_pt1 | contig 12899 bp, 9 predicted proteins | sample AD_JPNAS2_MetaG_FD_89879 | JGI IMG/M metagenome (GOLD analysis project Ga0116160, IMG submission 89879) | Active sludge microbial communities of municipal wastewater-treating anaerobic digesters from Japan - AD_JPNAS2_MetaG | ecosystem: Engineered > Bioreactor > Anaerobic > Digestate | place...
ATCTTTGTCCGTTGTTGGGGAAATTGTCCTGATAGTAGGGTGTTTTTATTTCTTCGTTAATCTGTTCAAACATATATTATGTCGTTGTTAATTGTTTACTGTGTCGTTTTTTAGCATGACCGCTAACGGCTGAGGCTAAAAGCTGGCGGGCATTTCGGAGCACTTCACTGTCAACCTGCGATAAAGTTTATTAGTTGCTCTGCCCTTTAAATTTGCACTTTCTGCCCGCTTGATTTTAGCCTTTGTTGGCGGTATGTGGCTTTCAATCAGGATTTAAGTCGGATAATTTCTTGCTTTATTTCGTCAATTACTTCTTTGTTTTGGATTTCTTTCTTATCTCCAACTTTTGTCGAAAACAAATAAAATACTTTGCCTCCAAATACTTCCGTAAATTTCTTATGTGTTTCTGCCTGCAAACTATACTCTTTAAAAATCTCAGGTAATTGAATTCCACTATTCACTGGCTTAATTTGAAGTCCAATGTATTTTTCTCCAATTTGAATAAAAAAATCAACATTGAACAATCTATCCCATTCGTCAGGTGCAGGTTGAATAGGAATTTTCAGTATGTTTTGTAATTGACCGTAAATAGTTTGTATTTCCGTCATATAACCGTCAAATGTTCTGTCAATTACAAGTTGCATCATATAGTCTATACAGTCTTGTTCTGTTACATCAGCAACTTCTGACTGAATAACTTCAGTTATTTTCACATAAAGTTTTTTTCCTAATTCTTCAATATGTTCTTTCGGTTTAACATTAGAGAAATAGTATTCACGCCATTCTTCAAGTGTTTTAGGAGAACATTTTCTTATAGATTCAGAAGTTGGTCCAACATTTCTTTTAAAATTAAGTTGGAAGCGATTCATCGCACTATTTAAAATCCATTCTTTAGCCATTATATTGTTGTAAAAGGGTTAAAAATTTATCTTTGTATTTGAAATCAAATTCGTTGTCCACTTGCACTAACCCATTTTTAATTAAATGAGCATTTATAAAAGTTTTGTTTTCAAGGTATAAGTAGCAAAGCAAGTTATTTTCTTTGTCGTGTTTCACATTGTCATATTTTAAAAACACTCGTTTACCTTTTGTTTTTTCAACCAAAAATGAAGTTGCCTTACCATTTGCTTGAGGGTCTTCCTTGATACCTATAAGTTTTATAGTTAAATCATTATTAAGCCTAAGAAGTTCAGGGCTAATCACTTCTTTAACTGTAAAAAGTTCTTCTCGTTGGGTTGAACTATCTTTATCTATTTTAGAGCCGAACTGCAATTTCTTTACATCAATTTTCTTGTCTAATGTGTGAGGGTCTTTAAAGATGTAAGGCAATTTTTTGATTTCATTTTCAAAATCAAGAGTAGATTTGTTTTGCGTTACAAACTCATAAGTTGTTCCATCCAAGTCCCTTTGTTGAATATTTAATTTTTCTTTTATGAAAGGGATAAATTCAGGATTGATTTCAAAACCAACAGAATTCCTGTCTATGTTTTTTGCTGCTAATGCTGTCGTACCACTACCTAAAAATGGGTCAAGTACTGTTTCTCCGACAAATGAAAACATTTTAATCAGTCGGCTTGGTAATTCTTCCGGAAACATAGCGATATGTCCATTTTGTCTTGCCCCTGCGAAATTCCAATGTCCAGCAAAATTAGTGTTCCATTCTTCTGCAGTCATTTTAGAAAGTTCTTTCTGTTCTTTTGTCGGCTTTGGTGCATCACCGAGTTTCTTAAAAACAAGAATAAATTCATAGTCAAGTTTCAAAATACCGTTTCTCGGATATGGATATGAACCCATTTGAACGCCACCGCCAGTTGTGTTTGAAGTCGTAACCTTTTGCCAAATGATAGCTCCCATATAGTCAAATCCAACATTTTCACAAAACTTAATGATTTCTTCACGAATAGGAATAACTTTATAACGACCGTAATAAACTGCTCTTGCAAATTGGTCCCCAATATTTACGCACAACCTGCAACCATTGTGAAGAGTGCGGTAGCACTCTTTCCAAACTAAATTTAGGTTGTTAATGTAATTTTCATAACTGTCGTGGAAGCCTATTTGATTATCGGTTCCATAGTCCTTAAGTTGCCAATATGGTGGAGAAGTAATTGCCAAATGTACCGAATTGTCAGGCAATTCAGTCATTAGTCTGCTGTCTCCATTTATTATTTTATGATGTGTTTTCATTCAATTTCAATTTATGCAAAGTTACTCAAATTATCCGACTTTTTTTATCCGATTTTCAATGTTTCTGTGGTCTTTCTGCCATTACCGCCAACGCCCGGCGGCTTGGCGTGGTGCGGGGGAACACGAATGTTCGTGCGGGTGTCTCCGCTTGAAAGTTCGACAGGACTTTCTGCGGGCGACACCCCGCATTACGCCAAACCGCTTGTTAGCGGCTGGCGTTATACTATATTTATGAATCTATCCTTCATAAAAACCTCTAAAATTCTTTTTCTTTGCATCATTGATTGCCCGAATGATACCAGGGACGACAAGACTTTCCATTTTCCACTTGTCTATTAGGCGGAATGTGTTTTCTGATTGAAATTCTGAAAAATTGATATTTTTTAGGATAGGATTTTCTATGTCTGTCCACATTTTAGGCTCTAATAATCCCCAAGACAAAACTCCTTGACCAGAAATATATGCTTTTCGTCCCGCTTCAACTTCGAACAAAATACCGTGGTTTACATCTTCATTATTGTGCGTAACGCTTGCAATTGCATCAATAAATGCTTTGTCATCAGCTTTGCCTGTATTGCTCGGATAAAACTGTATGTTTTGGTAATTTTCGTCAGCAAGTTGTGCCCCCAATTCAACCCAAAACTCATGTACGGTGTGCCATTTAATGTGAATGAATATTTCCTTACATTCTTCAGAGAAAAACTGTTGTTTTTGCTCCAATCTCCATGCTTTCATAACATCATTGTCTGAAATCATTTTTTTGTTCATTTTTGCTTTGGGTGCATCTATTTTATTTGCTCCTGTTGCTTTTAGGCCTTCGAGTTGTACTCGGAAATGATTGATTAAATTTTCCATTTTTTTGAATTAAATAAATTGTTGTATTTTTTGAATTAAGCTCCTTTTTTCTGTTTCATCTAATAAAGTTATATCAGCAGTAAAGAAAACAGGGTAATGTGTTCCGTTTAGAATATAACTGCCATTTCTTTGGGTGTTAGGATTTACCCAACGGTCAGCTCCAAAAATCATATCCTTACAATAATCACTTAAGAAAATGATAGCTACAGGATTTATTTTCAAAATCGTGTCATAAGTTAATTCGAGCTGTTCTCGAATAAAGTTATGATCACAACTGAGTAATAAATCGCGGTCATTTTCGCGAGCATAAAGTAAATTAATATGAGAATAGGCTTTCCCTGCTTTTTCAGCAAAGCGTTCTAATGTTTTAAAATACTCTGGTGCATCGGAAATTTGATATAAACTACCATACATCAATGATTCATCATCTGTGCTATGTACAAAAACATTATCATCAGTCGGGTTGTATGAAGGATTTACACCTATAAACAGGATACTGTTTTTTACACCGTCTGCGGAAAAAATAGGTTTTCGACTAATTATTTTTCTATCAACAGTATTTTTATACCTACTCCAAATCAACGACAATTTATTTTCAATTCTACGATTTTCATTCAAATCTATAAAAATAGAATTTTGGGGTTCATAAATTTGTTCCACAGATTGTGTAGTTTTTTGCTGTGTTTGTTGAACTTGTGTTTGAATAGATTGTTGTAGTTTTTCTTTTTTCCTTTTTTTTGCACGAACTTTAAAAACAATTGTCAATGTGATTGAAATTACAACAAAAATAGCAAAAAGAGTTAATGTCAATGCGAGCATATCTTCATCTAATGAACTTAGAAAAGCACCTATTCCGCAAATAATAAAAAATGCAGCTATACCTAAATAAGTAGGATAAGTTCTAATAAATTTGCTTCGATTTGCTTTTTTACGGATTTTTTCAAAATACTCCAATTGAGGCTCATTTGGATCAATCATTCGCAAAGTTCGCAATGCTTGTTTGTATTTTTCAAAAAGGGCATCACAAAATTTGTTGCGAATTTGATTTTCTTCGTTATTTAGAGTTTCACGCCATTTGTTAACTTTTAGCTGAATAGATAATTCAGATAACTGTTGTAGTAATTCTTCTTTATTGCTTGAAATGCGATACCCTGTAACAGCGTCAATGTTTTTTAGAACAGCCGCATCAACAGCATAAACTTGCTCTTTACGTTGTCGTTCAATTTTCGCTTCCGTTGCTGCAACTTTTGCAGAATCGACTCGACGATACGGTGTAGAGTGCCAATCTCCAAATAAAACATTACTGGCAACTTTGCCCGTGTTTTTCCCCATTTCTCTTGTGAAAGATTTTCCAAATACTCCCATTTTTTAAAAATTTGATTTTATTACTTTGTTATTTAAAAGGGCAGAGCTATGATTTTACGCCGAGCTTGCCGCTAACGGGCAAGTGAATGAAACGTGGCAGACTGCGTGGTACTTTCCTGTCGAACCGCTATGCAGTTTGAACGGGCTACATGCCTTGAAATTAGTGCTTTCCCTGCCATGTTTTATACACATTGTTATGCCTTCGCCCTTTTTATTTTGTCTGTTTTTATGTCATTGTTTCCGGTTTTTTCGGTGCGTTGGCTTGGTAGCTCTTTTGTATTTTTTTTGTTTGGCTTTGTGTGTTGGCAAAAATGCAGATGTGCTACCAAGAGCGTTGGCATTTAGCTTATTATTGTTTTAAAATAACCATACTCTTTATTCACAATTAAATTTCTGTCAAGGTATAAGTTTGATAATTCACAAGTTGTTTCGGGTGTCAATGTACAGGAATGGCAAGCTGCTAAGTTAAGTTGCCCTACGCCTTGTCCATCCGATTCTATACAAATCGGGTCGGAAGAACAATCTGTCGCCCTGAAAATAGCACTATTGATAATATCTCCCAAATTCTCCAAGTCGTTGCATAAGTTTGAAAGTCCACCTAAATACCCGTCTGTTCCGTCAAAAGCCGAGATTAAAAATCCGTGCATTGTTTCACTAACGTATAATCTTTCAGATAAAGAAGAAACAGGATAACCGCAAACATATTCCAGTTCGCGCATTAGTAAGTGGGAAAGCGTATGAATTAATATCTTTCTTGGCGTTAAAGTTTTTGCAATAATCTGGTGCGATTTCCAATCGGCATTTTGAGCGTTCGACTTTATCTTTTCTGTTCGTTCAATCACTTCCTGTTGTTTCTCCCATTGTTCTAATTTTTCCCTGTCTAAAACAAACAAAATTCCTTCTCCGTAACTTTCCAATGCCGGTAATGTTTTTGTGTCAAAACTGTTTTTAGAAATAGCTTGCCTTTGAACGGTATATTCATATTCGTTCTGATTTTGCAGGATTGAATCTATATCAATCGGTTCATTTCGGGTAAAAGAAGTTTGAACGGTAGTCCTTTTTAACTTATCAATTTTTACTAATTTGGAAAAACCGTTGATTTGTTCGCTGCAATCAATTATACGAAATTTGATTTGTTTGTTATCAGGCTGTTCTTTTTCCAGAAAATAATTGTATTCTGTTTGTCGGTAGGTATTGTCGGGAATGTATTTAATGTCGCCTGTTTCTAAATACTGTTGAATGAGTTCTTTGTCTATTTTTTTCTGAATACTTACCAATTGAACTATTTGTTCGTCTGTAAATTGCCCGCTTTCGACCATATTATCAATATCAATCCTTATTTCGGGTGAAAGCGGATTTTGTAATTCAGGAATATACAAACTGCTCAATGTATTTGCATAATAAACGCTGTTGCTTGTTTTCAGTTTTACGCTTGTTATGGCTGTACATTCTTCCTCGTGAAACTTGCCATTCAATTGTCCTAACCAGAATTTTTTACCGTTACATTTTTGCTCGTAATTAAAAATACCTTTCAGGTTTGCTTTTTTTCCACAGCTTTTACACTCAATCCAGATACCGGATAATTCGGTGTTTTCACGACTTATTTTGTAAACTAATTCTTGCTTGTCTCCACAACATTTTTCACGTTTTAATTGAGGTCCCTTTGGTTTTTCATTTTTGTTTTCGTCTTCGTTGTCTTCCTCGTTGGTTCTGTCGGTCGGTAAACGATTGTTCCAAAACTCCCAGGGTAAATCCTGAATATGCCCGTTAGTGCATGTCATTACAAACCTGATTTGCTCCAAATGGTTTTCCTTACAATCTTTATTGCTGCACTTTGGCGGATTAAAAAACTCTCGCTTTTTTCCTGCTGCTAACCACCTTTTTAACCATTCATCGTAGGTCGCTAATCTGCCACATTTAGGATTGGTACAATAAAACCACTTCGGGAAATAGCTTGCTTTTGGTTGTACATGGTGTAAAAATGAATCTCTGTCGGTAGGAATTGCCACCAAATGTTTAAGGTTTGGAAAACGATTTTTCAGGCGTTGCAACAAACGGTCGTCTTTGATAATGTAATGAGCCAGTTTTTCGTTTAAATCGGCATATCCCCAACTATCAAATGTTTCTATGATAATGGAATTGTCGGTTGTTTCAATTAGCGAACCAATACCGCCGTAATTGGAAATATGTTTACTCCTTCCGTGTTTTATTTTATCGTTTGGCATAGCTTAATATTGTCTGATTAGTATTTCTGCGCTTGGCTCTACGCTTCGCATGGATTGCATTGCCGTTAATGTTTCATCGTCATTTTTCTTTTCCTGCATCGGAACAATTAACGATTCTTTCGGGTGGTTCGCCCAATAGTATTTCAAATCATTTTGCGCCTCAATTTTATATTTCCAGTCTCTTAATATATCGTCTAATTTTTCTGTGATAAGTTGTAAGTCATTTTGAGCAAACTTGTGATTTTGAAATAGCTGTATCAGGTTGTTTCTTAGTTTATCTTTTACACTGCTGTCAATTAGTGCAGTTGCAGTGTCATTAGCCGTATATTTTGTTGTGTGCCTGAAATAAGCAAGTATAAGCGTGAACAGCATTTTATCCAAAGCATTTTCGGCAAAAGGCGTTACGCTCAAAGGTTCAACCTGTTTGTAAAAAGTTTTGTGGAACTGGACAAAATCTTCAAAGTAAGATAAATCACGGCTATTGAAAGGGTCGTAAAGCGTTAAAACCAAACCTTCGTTTTTCCGCGCCACACGGCTGCTTGCCTGAATGTATTCTGCCGTATTTGGCGGCATCCCGTTCATTACCATAATGCCCAGCCTGCCCACGTCAAGCCCAACGCTAATCATATTGGTTGCCAAAACCAAGTCGTAAGCCTTGCGTTCTTTAATGTTTCCGTCAAATTGAATTTCCAATTTGTCTAAATTCTTTTTGATTCTTTCGTTCGGGATACGGCTTGTTAATTCAATATTCCGATACGAAAGTTTATGGTAGTTGTTGGCTGTTGTATCGTTATTGTCCAAATACCGAACTTGTAGTTGTTTGATAATCGGCTTTAACTCTGAATTAATTTTATTGGAAAATCGTCCGATTTCTTTCAGGCTTTTGAAATACGACAAAATTGTCCAAAAACTATCTGCATCTTTTTTGTCAGTGGCATTTTTCCATATTTCCAACCTTGCGTAAAGCAGGGAAGCCAATAGTTGTAGATTGGTAACAACCGTTGTTTTTCCTGTTGGTAAAATACCAATGTATTTTCTTTTGCTTTCTTCAATTACTTTTGAAAAGAACGTATCGTCGGCATTGGTGGCGTATTGTGGAAAAATTCTTGCTTCCCGCCCGTACAAACCCTCAATTTGTTTGTCCACATTTTTAACTGTGGCAGTGGAAGCAATAATTTTAGGATTGTCGCAAAGTTGCAACAAAGCATTTTCAAATAAGCCGACTAAACTGCCCAACGTACCGTTAAGCAAGTGCAATTCGTCCTGAATAATCAGTTCGGGTTTTCGGTTTGCACCATTATTGAAAAAAGTAGTTGCTTCGCCCTTCCAAGCCAGTGTTGCAAATTTATCAACAGTGGCAAAAAGAATTGTTGGCGGTTTTGAATAAACATCGTCATCAATCAGCACAACAGGCAAACCGCCGTTTTTTTCCGAGAAATGGCAATTCTCATTCAGGCAATGGCTGTGTAATTGTGTTCTTCCTATTCTGTGTCCGATTTGATAAGTTGTTTCTTTTTCCGATAATCGGGAAATAATTTTGGTATTGCACCACTGGCAATTTGATAACTGAAAAGGGTTTACAACATAGCTATCGCCTTTGTTTAGTTTATTCTGTGTCGCTTCTAACTTCTTTTTGGCATCTTTCAGATAATTTGGAATGGTTTGTTTCCCTACCCAAAAACCAATGGAAATTTTACTGTCGCCTAAATCTTTATAATAGCTTCGGATAAATTCGCAGGCTAAAATCATTTTTGAAGCCCGCTCAAATTGTTGTGCCGAAAGCAACCGCAATGTGTAGCGAATTATGATATTTACCCCGTCATAGTTGTTTGGATATTGTATTCTGCGCCAAAAAATAAGAAATGCGGAAACGGCTAAATAGGCTTCTGTTTTTCCGCCACCCGTGGGGAAATACAACAGGTCGATTAATTCTTTTTCTTTACTGTCTTCTTCTGCAAACGAGGTCAGACATTGTAGTATAAACGCTAACTGAAACGGTCGCCATTCGGGTACTCTGTCAGACGGAAAAGGCAGTGAGGCATAATCTTCAAACTTATGTTGCAAAATTTCATTTCGTTCCCAAACTTCAAAACCTTCCTTTTTATTGCTAAAATGCTGCTGGTTTTGAAACATTTGCAGGTAAATAGCAGTATTGGCTAACCGGAAAGCCCGCAAGGCATTTTCATTTTCCGACAATAATTTTATCCCATTGCTAATTCTGTTATAAATCTGCTCACATTTGGCAATGTTTTTCAATCCCAACTCATTTCCGTTAGCGGATTTCCGTTCATTTTCAATCCAATTTTTGTAGGCTTCGGCAACCTGTCTGAGATTTGAAATAATGTTTTCCCTGTTTGTATTATAAACGGACAGATTTCTAATATTCAGAATGTCGCCTTTGATTTTGTCAGTTTCGGAACTTTGGCTTTTTACGTCATATTCGGGCAAAAAAGTTGATTGTATCCATTGCGGCGTGTTGGGCGATTGGGCATTTTCCCACGTGCAGGCTGTGTTATGCCCTATTCCGAAAGCCAATTTGTCCCGATAGAGATAGTCCAGCATTTTGTCTTCATCTGTTTTGTACAGGTGTGCTTTGTAATCTCTGAACGGTAAAAGTTTATCGCTCTCAATCCTGATTTTAGTTTGAAAACAAGACAGTTGATTTACTTTTTCTTTTGAAAGTGAAAATTTGTCTTTCGGAATTAGGGTTTTGTTTTCAATAACGGCTTTGATATAGTATTTGTCTGCATAATCGGTGTAAAGTTTTAAATGGAAAACAAGGTTTTCTTTCATTTCCTTGCTCCAATTTTCGGTATTGCAGTTTGGTTGTTCCGATAATTTTAATTCAATGTGTTGATTGGTTGCATCGAGAATATTGGCAATGCTTATTTCCAACTCAATGCAATTATCGTTTCGTTTGTATTTGTCTTTGAAAAACAGTTTTGTAATGGTTTTATATAGTGCGTGGTCGTAAGACGTATTTTTTCCTAAAGATTTTAAACTGTCCTGAAAATGCAGATATTCTTCGGTTCTTTTCCCGTCTTTGGTTCGCTGAATTTTTTTGGTTTGTGATAGTGTTTTGCTTTTTTCATCATAGCTTACATAATGGATTAAACCGTGTTCGCTCAACAGGTTTATTCCTTCGCCACTGTATGGAATTTTAATTTCGTCATATTTGGCTTTGCTGTAATTGCCAAAATTTATGATTGCGCTGAACCTGTCGCAGGTTTTTTCAACGGCGAATGTTATCCCGAAATGAGAGGGAAAAAAAGTATTTGCGGTGTATTTTGGTTGGGTATCTGTTTTATCGGTTTCGTCCTCATCTTCTTCAAATATTTCTCGCTCTTTAGTTTCAGATTCGATTAAGTCAGAAGTTAAATCGGTAGTATCGTCCGCATCTTCATCTTTCATTTCCTGTTCGCCATTATCGCCTGCGTTTGGCTGTAATTGTTTGGGGAACAGAATACCTGAGAAATACCGTTGCAAAGGTTTTCCTTCAATAACTTCATCGCTAAAATCATCTTTACACCGGAAAATGTCCGATCCCGGACCGATAATCTCTTTTTGGACACGTTCAATAACAATATTCCTGTTCTTTTCTATGCTCATAATTCAATCTGTTGTAAGGTTGTTTCTTCCAATGTTTCAATGTTATCGCAAAATACTTCTTTGTTAGTTACAATATGTATTGGCATAAAATCATCAACAAAAGCTTGCAAAGTATTTTCATTGAAATTTATTTTTTGCAGGATTTCCCCGATTTTCTTTTTCATTAAAAACAAACGCAATTCCTGTTTTAAACCACGCCCAAGTACAATCATTGTGCTGTTATAGGTGGTTTTTGATTTAAGAATTGGTTTTAAAATAGCGTCAATTTCATTATCCGGTTTATCATGGTAATATAATCTGAGAATCGCCCTTAAATCATTGTTGAACATTGGGAACTTCCTGTAACCTTTTCCATACGTTGCTAAGGTGGCAGGCAATATCCTAAGCCCTTTTTCTTTCAACTTTTGATAAAGGAAATCATCGCCCATTTTATGCCTCAACTCATTAATGAGTTGTTTCCAAAATATGGCGTGTTCTTCTACAACTCCAAAAATATCGGGTTCGGTTTCAACGGCAACCTGATATAAATTTTTTGCCAATTCCTCTTTGGGATAAATCCTGATTTTATCGCCAACCTTGATTTTATATGATTTCATCAGTTCGCCCTTGTCTGTAAAAATTGTATCGTTGCTTTCTAAAAACAGGGTTGCTCTATTTGAAGTTACTTTGTAAATGAGTTTTTCCTCAATCTCGTTAAGCAATAAATCACATTCGTTTTTGTAGCCTTCATAAGCCTTGCCGTTCATTTCGTCTAATCGGGAAACAATACCGTTAATGGTTGTGCTAATATCGGTTACGCTGTCTCTTGTCCCGTAATATTCAACGCCACAAATTTTAAAGCGATCTTTTGATTTTATTTCTTCTTCAATCAGTTTTTTTCTTTGGTCGAGATACTTGTAGTACAGATTTTTTTCCTGTTTGTAAAGGATAAGCCGAATCTCATTATCCAGATTGTACAGGTAATCAAAATCCTTTTGTCCGTTAAATGAGTGGAAAACCAGAACTTTATTTTTTGTGTCTGCTTTTTTCAATGCCGAAAAGGGCATGACTTCAACTTTCCTGTTTCTGATATTCCTGGCAACAAAATCCAAATCATTGTTGTCGAAAACGGCGATTGTTTTTTTGTCTGTTTCGTTCAGAAACTTTAAAAGGGCTTGTTGTTTGGGCAGGTTTTCGTTGAGATAACAAAGTGTTTCGAGTAATCCGGCTTTGGGATTGTTTTCGTTAAGATAATCAACTGTGTAACCGCCTGCATTGTCCAACGCTCTCTCCAATTCTTTGTTTATCGCAACTCGTTCAATCAGGTTTTCAATAGTTTCTTTTTGAATGGCATTTATGGCAATCCGAAGAATATTTCCGTAAGATTTTAATTCAAAACCAAATTCTGAATTGACGAAAGATATTGTCTCATCAAGTTTATTGATAAGTTTGTCCAATTCATTGTCCGGTATGTTTTTGAATTTAATCATAAAGCGTTTACGATTTCAATTTCTTCTTTAAACCAATTCCAACAAGGAATTGCCTGATTTTTTTCAGGCAAAAAGCTATTTGATACAACGATAATATTAAACCCGAAACGAGGTTTATCCTGCAATATTTGTTCTATTTTATCTGCTTCTGTATCAAATACAACTATTGTTTTTATTTTCTCGTTTCTCAAAAGCAGGTTTTGATAACAAACTTCATATTTTGGGGTAAAATAAACCAGACAATTATGCAGGGCAGGAATTGACCTGATTTCTGACACATTGTTTTCTTCTCTTGGGTTTGGTAAATAGGTGCAGGGAATTTTATTCCTATTCGGCAGACAATCCCATAAGGATTTTTTGGCGATAAAAACAGATTTTTTCTCAAAATTGGTTGGTGAGAAGTCTAACTTCAAGCCACCATTTAAGTCAGAAAAAAACTTTGTGTACCCATGTAATGTGGATTGTTTCGTCCCTTGTTCTATCGGAATAAAGTTCTTGACCAAAGAGTCATATTTTAAGTTTAACTGGGCTTTGTTTTTTGTATGTTCAAGCAAGAAAGTATCGTTGCCAATGTTCTTTATAATATAGTCATGTTTCTTACCGTCCGTATATTTTCTTTTGTCTCTCAGTTTGTTTCCTTTCGCTAAAGTTGGCAAATCATAATGATTGACATAAATATCATTTGCAAGTTCGGTGAACAAATGTTTTCCGATTTCGCAAAGCGTATCTTTTGAGTTCTGAAAATTAATGTGTATTGGTTGGTTTTTCTGATAATGTTCTAAAATGATTTTCGTTGTCAAACACGAAACGTTATCATTGAAAACATTCAAAGTTTTGACGTTTTCAAATTTTTTCCAAAGTGTTTGATAATATGTCTCGTTTAAAATCATCTTTTAATTGTTTTTGTCATTCTGTACGTTGAGCGTTCGGGCAAAAGAAAATGTGCTGCAAAACGTTGGCTTTGCGTGTAGGGTTGCAGCTCTTTTGATTTTGCGAAGCGTCGGCATTTTATCTTTCATCTTTTCTGTTTATTTAGTGTCTGCTCTGTCCTTTTTTAGGGTGAGGCATAACGGTTGGCGGCTTGCTGTAGTGCGGGGTTCACAAATGTTCATGCGGGCGTGAACGCTGGAAAGTCCGACAGGACTTTTTGCGGGCACACGCCCCGCATTACAGCAAACCGCTTGTTATC
>Ga0116160_1003830_pt1 | contig 12897 bp, 9 predicted proteins | sample AD_JPNAS2_MetaG_FD_89879 | JGI IMG/M metagenome (GOLD analysis project Ga0116160, IMG submission 89879) | Active sludge microbial communities of municipal wastewater-treating anaerobic digesters from Japan - AD_JPNAS2_MetaG | ecosystem: Engineered > Bioreactor > Anaerobic > Digestate | place...
AGAACTTTCTCTATAACTTCAGCAATACCGTTATCGTGGTGTCCCACGACCGTCACTTCATCAACAAGGTCTGCACCCACATCGCCGACATCGATTTCGGCAAGATCATGGTCTACGCCGGGAACTACGATTTCTGGGCCCAGTCCATCGAGCTGGCCATAAAGCAGAAGAAAGAGGAAAACAAGAAGAAGGAAGACAAGATAAAAGAGCTGCAGTCCTTCATCGAGCGCTTCAGCTCCAACGCGTCAAAGGCGCGTCAGGCCACGTCGAGGAAGAAGCTCCTGGAAAAGCTCACCCTCGACGAGATCCCGGTGACATCGCGCCGGTTCCCCTATGTGGCCTTCAAACCGGACCGGGAGTGCGGCAAGATGGTGCTCTCCATAGAGAACCTGGGCAAGGCCATCGACGGGGAAGCGGTCCTGACCGGCTTCAACCTTGTCGCGAACCGGAACGACAAGATCGCCTTCGTGGGGCCCAATAATCTGGTAAAAACAGTTTTGTTCCAGATCATCATGGGGGAGATGAAGCCCGATTCGGGCGATTACAGGTGGGGGGAGACCATAACATCAGCCTATTTCCCTAAGGAAAACAGCTCGTTTTTCGAAGGCGAGAAAAACCTGGTCGACTGGCTCAGGCAGTACACCGCGATCAACGACGAGACCTACGTGCGCGGTTTTCTCGGCAGGATGCTCTTTTCCGGCGAGGAGTCACTCAAAAAGGTGAACGTCCTCTCCGGCGGGGAGAGGGTCCGGTGCATGCTTGCCCGGATGATGCTCTCCGGGGCCAACGCCATGGTGCTGGACGACCCCACCAACCACCTTGACCTGGAATCGATCACGTCGCTGAACAACGGCCTCATAAACTTTAACGGCGTGCTCCTCTTCTCGTCACATGACTACCAGTTCATCGATTCCATCGCGAACCGGATCGTCGAGATAACGCCCTCCGGCGTGATCGACCGGGCCATGACCTTCGAGGAATACATCAACAGCGACGAGGTCAGGGCCATCAGGGACGAGTGCTATCACGGCCATCAGCGTCTCAGCATCTGACCATAGAGACATCAGCTGTGGCGGTATTTAATAACCCGCATTTTTTCCATGGTAACGAGTCCTTCAACGACTGTTTCATCGATAAACGGCATGAGTTTTTTTATATTCTCTTCCGTGTCGACTATTTCGATGATAATGGGCAGGTCTTCGGACAGTTACGGTATCTTTGATGAGTGTATTCGGCTGTCGGCGCCGAAGCCGAGGATACCCCGGGTGACCGTTGCTCCCGCAAGATTCAGTTCCCGGGCCTTGAGGGCAATCCGTTCGTAGAGGGGTTTACCTTTGTGACGGTCGTTCTCTCCGATGAATATCCGCACCAGTACCGCTTGTTCTGGCAGTTTCATTATTTTCATACCGTAACGCTTTGAATATAAGCCGTGAGCATATCATGCCCGCTATCACCATTGTGAGACACACTATATTGCTCACAATTATGTCAACAAGTCCAACTTTTATTTCCCCATCCCTTATAAAATTGATCGTTTCAAGGGAATAGGTTGAAAACGTCGTGTAGGCACCGAGAAACCCGATCGTTAAAAAGGATTTGATGTCATTTGAAAGTATAATGTTCTCGAAGAAGAAGAACAAAAAGCCGATCAGGAAAGAGCCTGTGGCGTTGACGAAGAGGGTCCCGAGGGGGTAAATGTGATTTGAAAGATATTGGATGTTTTTCGAAACGATATAACGGATTATCGCTCCCAGGCTTCCGCCTAACGCAATAAAAAAGCAAATGCCTCATGCCGTGGCCCCTCGAAGAAAATGAATATTACAGGAGTCATCAGCCATCGAGGCGGTTTAAGGTGAACCCCATCACCCGGGTTAATGAAAAATGACCGCCTGTTGATGTCAATTTATTTCTTTCCCGGAATGTATTTTGGATGTTGCTGAAATTGTAAACGGGACTAATCGGAGCTTGATGGAGCGGCCGATGCATGGAAAACGGTGATATCGATGTTCTTCAAAAAATGAGTTCCTCAAAATTAAAAGAAATGTTATTGACTCATGCAATGCCTGTTTACACTTGTTAATAAGGGAGTTTGCCTGATATGCGGCCGGCAGAAGTCCCGGCAAATTCCTTTCTCAAATTAGGCGATAGCAAGGAGTTGTAACATGATCTACAGTCACGAGATTGAAACAATGTGCCATGTCGCAAAAGGAGCCAATCACGGCCCGGCGCCCATTCCCCAGGAGGGCAGGTGGACGCAGGCAAAGGAAGTGAAGGACATATCGGGCCTGACCCATGGGGTCGGCTGGTGCGCCCCGCAGCAGGGCGCGTGCAAGCTTACCCTTAACGTCAAGGATGGAATTATACAGGAAGCGTTGGTGGAGACGATAGGATGTTCCGGCATGACCCATTCCGCGGCCATGGCATCGGAAATATTGATCGGCAAAACGATCCTTGAGGCGCTGAACACGGACCTGGTCTGCGACGCCATCAATACCGCGATGAGGGAATTATTCCTTCAAATCGTTTATGGGAGGACCCAGACGGCGTTTTCGGAAAACGGCCTTCCCATCGGGGCGGGGCTGGAAGACCTCGGCAAGGGACTGCGGAGCACCACCGGAACCATGTACGGGACGCTGGCAAAGGGCCCGCGGTACATGGAAATGGCCGAGGGATACGTGACCCGCATCGGCCTTGACTCGAATGATGAGATCATCGGCTATGAGTTCGTGCATCTGGGCAAAATGATGGACATGATCAAAAAAGGCACCGACGCCAACGAGGCGCTGAAAAAGGCATCGGGAAAATACGGCCGTATCGACGAGGCCGCCAGGGTCATCGACCCCAGGCATGAATAATTGACGGGAGGAACATCGCGATGGCACTTTTTGAAAGCTATGACAGAAGAATAAACCAGGTAAACGCCGCTCTAAAAAAATATGGGATAGATTCCCTGGAGGAGGCGAAAAAGATATGCGACGGCAGGGGCATCGACCCGTACAATCTGGCGAAGGGAATCCAGCCGATATGCTTTGAGAACGCATCGTGGGCCTATGTAACGGGCGCGGCGATCGCGATCAAGAAGGGATGCAAAAAGGCCGCCGATGCCGCCGAGGCCATAGGGGAGGGGCTCCAGGCCTTCTGCATCCCCGGCTCGGTCGCGGATGACAGGAAAGTCGGTTTGGGACACGGCAACCTCGCGGCGATGCTCCTGCGCGAGGAAACAAAATGTTTCGCCTTCCTTGCCGGCCATGAGTCCTTCGCCGCGGCCGAAGGGGCGATAGGGATCGCGCGTTCGGCGAATAAGATCAGGAAAGAGCCCCTGAAGGTAATACTGAACGGTCTCGGGAAAGACGCCGCGCAGATCATATCACGGATTAACGGCTTCACCTATGTGCAGACCAAGTTCGACTATCTTGCCGGGAAGCTGACCATAGTGAAAGAGACGCAGTATTCAAAGGGAGACAAGGCGAAGGTGCGGTGCTTCGGTGCCGATGACGTGCGGGAAGGCGTCGCCATCATGCACCATGAAGGCGTTGACGTTTCTATCACCGGAAATTCCACCAACCCCACGCGGTTCCAGCATCCCGTGGCGGGAACATACAAGAAAGAATGCTTTGAGCAGGGCAAAAAGTATTTTTCCGTGGCCTCCGGCGGCGGGACCGGCAGGACCCTCCATCCCGACAACATGGCGGCCGGCCCCGCGTCGTACGGGATGACGGACACCATGGGAAGGATGCATTCCGACGCCCAGTTCGCCGGCTCCTCTTCGGTTCCGGCCCATGTTGAAATGATGGGGTTCCTCGGAATGGGGAACAACCCGATGGTCGGGGCGACGGTGGCCGTGGCCGTGGCCGTTGAAGAGGCGATGAAGAAGTAATTGTCATTACAAGGAGGGGGCGCTCACTGTCGCCTCCTCCTTGTAATTCCCTTTCCAGGCCGCTCCTGTGCCGCGGGAATTCCCCTGCAATACTATCGCAGCATTATTATACCGGCGATCTCAAATTAATATTGTAATTTCACCCGATCTCGTTATTATTCGTAACAATGGCACTCAACGTAAGAACGATCATTGAACGAATATCCGAATTCCTCCTGCCGCCGAAGGTCTCCAGCGTCAAGGAACTGGACAGGAAAAGACTGTTTCTGCTGTTTGTGGCGTTCCTCGCCACCTTTCTCTTCTTTTTCGGCACTGTCCATCTTATAAATGGCGTTTATATTTACTGGATACTGGACCATGGCGCTGCCGTCATACTTGCCGTTTTCATGCTCGTTCTCAGAAGGATGAAAAGCGGCGCCGTCCTCTACCGGGGAACGATTATCATGATCGGGACCCTGTTCCTGTACTGGATCAAAACAGGGGCCGTCCAGGGTTATGCGAGCGTATGGGTCCTCACGACGCCGCTTTTTATTTTTTTCCTGACCGGCCGCCGGGAGGGCCTCTTCTGGACCGGTATTATCACGGCCGGGACCATCCTGTTTTTCGTAAACCCCTTTTCTCTGATGGATGTATGGGCATACCCGCCCGAATATGTCATCCGGCTGCTGATTGCCCTGTTCGTAATACTTGTTTTCACCTATTCCTATGAATCGGTGCGGGAACGGTCCACAAAGGCCATCGAGAAGGAACAGCTGCTTATCCTCCGGGAGAAGGAACAGCTGGCGGCGGCGAATTCCGAGGTGGAATTGATCAACCGTCGCCTCCGGGAGGAGATGGACATCCGCATCGTCATCGAGGACGAGCTCCGGAAACACCGCGACCATCTGGAGGAGATCGTCGATGAGCGCACCCGTGAGCTCCAGCGGTACAACCTGGAGCTCGTGGAGAGCGAGAAGCGATACCGCCTTCTTGCCGACAACGTGACTGACCTGATTTTCTCCCTGGACCTCCAATTCAGGGTCCTGTATATCAGCCCTTCGATCACATCCATGTACGGCTATACGACGCAGGAAGCGCTGGCCCTCACCATGAAGGACATCCACACGCCGGAATCGCTGAAGAAAGTCATGAAGTTCTTCGCCGAGCAGATGGAACTCGAAAAGAGCCGGGGGGCTGATCCTGACCGGAACGTCGTATTACTGCTCAAACACAGGCGCAAGGACGGATCCCTCTTCGACGTCGAGATCAGGGCTTCCTTCATACGGGATGAATCGGGGAAGCCGGCAGGCATCGTGGGAATAGCGCGCGATGTCACCGAGCGGGTTCAGGCCCAGCGCGAAAACGAGACGATGCAGGAGCAGCTCGCGCAGGCGCAGAAGATGGAAGCCATCGGAACGCTGGCCGGCGGCATCGCCCATGATTTCAACAACATCCTGAGCGGCATCCTGGGCAGCTTCGATCTCCTGCGCCTGACCCTCGGGAAGGAAAATCTCGTGGACCGGGAGACCGTCGATAAATATCTGGACCTCGGCCTGCAGTCGGCCACGAGGTCGGTGAACCTCATCAGGGAGCTTCTCGCCATTTCGCAGCGCCATGAGATAAAGCTTGAACCGGTCGACATGAACGAGGCTGTCCGCCATATCAACGAGCTCTGCACGAACAGCTTCCCGAAATCGATCGAACTCGATTTTACCTACGCCCCTGACCGGCCTGTCATCATGGGCGACATGGTGCAGATCGGCCAGGTTCTGCTGAATTTCTGCATCAACGCGTCCCATGCAATGACCATTATGCGCGGGCCCGGCGAGCGGCAGGGGGGACGGCTGTCGGTCTCCGTGGACGTAATCGGACCTGGCCATGGCCCTGACGGTTCGGCGGAGAACGGCGTTCCTTCCGGTCACGAGTGGGTGAGGATCAGCATTGGCGATACCGGGGTGGGCATGGACCGGGAAACGGTCAAGCATATCTACGAGCCGTTTTACACCAGGAAGAAGCGCGGCGAAGGCACCGGCCTCGGACTTTCGATTTCGTACAACATCATTCAGAAACATGGCGGGCACATTCGGATTCAATCAGAGCCGGGGGTCGGGTCGCGATTCATGCTCTTCTTTCCGTACAGCGCAGCTGAGACGGAACATGAGCCTTCCCCTCCGGCAAAAGACGAGCTGGTCAGGGGCAGCGGTACCATTCTCGTTATCGATGACGAGGCGATGATACTCAATGTGGCGAGGGGGTTTCTCGAACTGAGCGGCTATGCGGTCGTTACCGCGGACAATCCGGAGAGGGGCATAGACATATTCAGGGAGCTCCATGGCTCGATAGCGGCGGTCATCATCGACCTGGCCATGCCGGGCAAGAACGGCCTGGAGGTGTTCAGGGCGTTGAAGGATATCCATCCCGGGGTCCGGGCGGTCCTGTCATCGGGCATGCTCGACAACGAGTCGAAGGAACAGGCAGTCGCCCTGGGAATAAAGGACTTCGTCAACAAACCCTATTCGGCGCGGGATCTTTCGGTCAAGATTCACGGCATTCTCGCTTGATTGAAACAGCGCGGTGATCTGCCGCCGGCGCGGAGTCCGGGCCCCGCGCCGGCGCGCGTATTATTTTCCCAGCGCTTTTTTTATCGGCCCAATAATAATCATAAGAACGCCGCCGCCGACGCCGCCCCCGGCAACGCTCACGGCAATACCGCCGATGTCCATGCCGCCGCTGCCCGTGGCAATCCCCGCTAGACCAAGCAGGAAACCGCCAAGACCGCCGCCGACGATACCGGCAATCGAATTGCCCACGGTGCCGAGGGACTGGTTCTTAAGCAATGCGCCCGCGGCATTGCCCCCGATAGCGCCGCTGACAAGCTGGATAATTAATGGTAGCCATCTTTCCATAGAAACGCCTCCCGTGATGTTTGGTGTTATGCGTATGCTGCTGTACGACCTGCGCTGTGCCGGTTCGAGCCGATGGGTCAAGGTGCTGTTGTCGCTGCAGCACCATGCAGCTGAATTATTTCAATGATAGTAAAATATATTCAGTGATCCTGGTGGATGGTCGTGCCGCTTAACCGGTGGTAGCCTGGATGTTTGGTATATACTTGCCATGTAAACGGAGCGGATCGTTACAAGTTCTTTGACTGTAACAGCGGATGCAGACTGACATTGGATCGTCTTTACATGTGGTCGGCAGGAAACCGCTTCTTCTACAAAAAACGTCTATTTCTATCTTGATGGCAATACCGACAGTAAATCCATTCCGGATACTGAACGCCGTCACCTCTGGTACTTCCGCACCGCCTCGTTGTGCTCCTTCAGCGTTTTCGAGAAATGATGGGACCCGTCGTTCTTCGCGACAAAATAGAGATATTCCGACTTCATCGGGTACATGGCCGCCAGGATCGATTCCCGGCCGGGAGAGCATATGGGCGTCGGCGGGAGGCCGCCGTGCCGGTAGGTGTTGTAGGGCGAGTCGGATTTCAGATCGCTCACGGTGATGGGGCCGGTGAATTTCTTCACCGCGTACCGCACCGTGGGATCACAATCAAGCTTCATGTTTTTACGGAGCCGGTTATGGAACACCGAGGAGATGAACTCCCGCTCGTTGTACACCTTTGCCTCTTTTTCCACCAGGGACGCCATGGTCAGCAGTTCGTGGAGGGTCATGCCCGGGCCGTAGGCGGGCCTGTCGCCCACCACGGATTTCATCTTTTTATACATGACGCCGATGATATCGCGGGGGTCGGAACCTGCGGGGAAGACATAGGTGTCGGGGAAGAGGTACCCTTCGGCGGAAGGCGCGTCGATACCAAGGGACTTCAGGAAGGTCTCATCCGACGCGTAGTCGAGGAACCCTCCTGATCCGCATATGCTGTTTGCCTCCAGGCGGTCCGCGATCTGGTAGAGGTTGAACCCCTCCGGTATGGTGACCTTCCGGGACAGGATGTCGCCCCGGGTGAGCTTCCTCAGTATCTCGAAGGAATTCATGCCGGCGAAGATCCTGTAGGTGCCGGCCCGTATGTGACGCCGGTTCAGGGCGTATGACAGGGACACGAAGAAGTGCCTGCTCCGTATCAGGCCGTTCTTTTCCAGGTTGCCCGCTATCCGCCGCACGGGGTCGCCGTAGGACACGGCAACGGACTGCTCCTTCATCCCCGCCGGCGGCGAGTTCAGGTACAGGAGGAGCGACAGGCCTCCCAGTAAAAGAATTAAAGCTGTGCCGATGAATTTTTTCATGATCCTACCCGAACTTCGCCAGCCCGATGATCCGGTCCATGTTGGGGACCAGCATGCCGTTTTCCATCTTTCCCTTTACCGGGATCCCCCCCATCTCTTCCATGATTTTCCTGTTGCCGCCGGCATTTTTCGGATACTCGCCGTATTCCGCGGTGAAGAGGGGCACCTTCAGGTTGCCGGCCGATTTCGCCGCCTCGAAAATGCCGCCGTCGGGGGGCGCTTCGACGATGAACACGGCGTACGCAAGGGCGCATATGATCTTGTTTCTGATAAAAGCATTGAACTTGTTCGGCTCGCGGCTGGGATAGAAGGGCGAGACAACGGCCATGGCGTCCGGGTTCATGACGTCGCCGAGAATGTTCGGGACGGTCAGGTGGAAGATGCCGTAGGGGACCAGGGCGATGGTGGAGCCGCCGTTTACAAGGGCTGATCGGTGCGCGATCAGGTCGGCCCCCCTGGCGTAGCCGCTGATGACCGGGACCCGGTGCTTTGCCAGCAGCCGCGATGCCTCGAAAGCGATCATTTCACCCTTGTCGCTCACGTCCTTGTCGCCGAGTATGGCCACTCCCCGCTGTTTTAGCAGCCGGACGTTGCCGTACACGTAGAGGAGTGGAGGGATCGCGTTGCCCAGCACCTCCCGCAGCCGGGCAGGATACTGCTCAGAGAAAAAGGGGATCACGTCAATGCCCGATTCGAGGAGCTTGAAATAATCCTCCTCGATCTTCTCGAGGGTTGCCTCCATGCCCGTAATGGCTTCGGCGATCTTGTCCGGAAACCGGAATTCCTTCCGTATTTCTTCGCCGGAAAGGCCGCACAGGTCCCCCACTGAAAGGTTCTGTCCCTTCAGAGCGTCATGGACCTCGATCATGTGGGCGGGACCGATGCCATGGGTCTGCTCAAGGGCTATCCAGTACTTGGTGTCGTTCATGGTGTTTCGCTGTAATTTCCACTGCCGGTATTAAGGACGTCCGGCTGACATGGTCAGGCGACAGTAGCGGGATATGAATAAAAAGTCAATAAAAAGCTGATTGTTCAAACATTCTGTTTGCCCAGGAGAAGAAAAGGTGCCCTAGACCAGGGCGTGGTGCGCCCGGGTTCCCCGGGCGGGGGCGTCACACTTTTCTTTTGTCACCAAAAGAAAAGTGTGCAAAAGAAAAGTGTGCAAAAGAAAAGTGTGCAAAAGAAAAGTGCCCGCCTGCTGTTTCGGCCTTCGGCTCCCCTGCGCTTCTCAACAGACGCGGGGGCTGCGGAACTCACCTGCCTGCGGCAGGTTCAAACAGTCCTCGCCCTTTTTCCGCGTCTGTCTGCGATGCTCGGCGAAACAGAGGGGCGGGTTTAGCTGCCGCAGGTGTTCGTAGTAACTTATATTATCAATCGTCGTGCAGGAGGCGGCTTCCGGAGCGAAAGCCAATAAGTACTACTTGCTATCTTAAAAACTTAGAACCATGCAACGATTATAAAGTATATCTTAGATTGAGCCCTCAAAACATCCGCCTGCAGGGCGGATAACAATCGGGGTGGTGTCTGAGGCGAGTCCCACGTGGTGGGCGAGCCGAGTTCACCCCGTAGCCCCTCGTGGCGCTTGAACGAGCGGGGTGATGGGGATCGAAAGGGGAAGAGGGATGCCACCCTCTTCCCCTTTCATAATCCCGACCGGATCCCGGTCGCGTCCCTGCCCTGGTTCAGGGCAAATGAAATGAAAACAGAGAAAGGCCACCCTTGGTGTTGCATGTATAAAATCCTTGCTAATATAGCAAATAATCATTATAATTTAATATATGGACGGCGATTTCAATATTGCTGACTACCGGGGTCTTCTTATTATTGAAGTGATGGTGGAAAAGTTCGATTTCTTCCTCATCTCAGAACATTCCGTTCGATTGAGGGGCCTCCTGGAAGAACGGCACCACCCATCGATCATCTTTGATTTCACCGGGGTCAGGTTTATTGATTCCAGCGTCTTCGGCTTCCTCCTTGAAGTGCGCACTAGTGTTGAAAAACATGGGAATGATATAGCCATTGTATGCAGTGACCCGGAGGTTCTGCATATCATGCGAATGCTCAAGGTGACTCAAATAATGCAGGTTTTTGGGACCAGGGACAAGGCAGCTGATTATTTAAACAGTTTGCAGGATATGTAAAATAAATTCATACGGTGCAGTGCTTTCATTTCGAAGAATCCCGGTATTCAGGGATAAGAGATCTATCTGATAAATCCGGCATACCAACGGGTCTTTTGACCAGAAGGCAACTACTGGCTCTGTAGCTCTGTTAACCGGGAATACTGAAGGCATGCCTTATAAAGTAAACGATCATCTACCATGACATGGTATCGCATCCTGCCGAAACCATCATTTAAAAGAGAAACCCGACAAATTTTGACTGGAATCCAATTAATTCCGTTGACAGATAATTAATGGAATTTACCCTGAAATAGAATAAAATTTGCATACAAATACAATTTATGGCTTGACCTGGTAGACGGCAGAGAGATTTTTAGATCAGGTTAGCATTCAATTTTCAGCGGTATGGCACCATCGGCCCCTGGAACTTGGCCAACCAGATTGATTCTATCTTTTCGGGCAGTAAATTAATTAAAACAAACAAATAAGAGGAGGTTCATAATGGCATTAAATAACTTAATCGACTCCAGAGACGTACGCTTTATTCTCTTTGAACAGCTGGAGCTCGACAAATTCTGCGCCAAGTATCCCCGCTATGCTGATTTTGACAGGGATACCCTGGAAAGCACCCTCGACCTCGCCGAGAAGCTGGCTGTCGAGAAGATTTATCCCACTTACAAGGAAGGCGACAGGGAAGGATGTACCTTCGTTCCCGAGACGAAAGCCGTTAAAATCCCGAAATGCTATAAGCCGGCCCTGGATGCCTATTATGAGTCCGGTTTCATAGGCACCATGGAAGATCCCGAGATCGGCGGCATGGGAATGCCGGCCCTCATGTACATGACCGTTAATGAATTCCTCTGCGCAGCCAACTATAACATCATGATGTACCCCGGTCTTTCCCACGGTTCGATGGAACTCATCAACACCTTCGGCACCCAGGAGCAGAAGGACATGTATATCCCGAAGATGATGTCCGGCGAATGGGGCGGAACCATGTGTCTGACCGAGCCCGATGCCGGTTCCGACGTCGGCGCCCTGAAGACCAAGGCCGTCAAACAGCCCGACGGCACCTACAAGATCACCGGGCAGAAGATTTTCATCTCCTCCGGCGACAACGACTATTACAAGAACATGATACACCCCGTCCTTGCACGGATCGAAGGAGACCCGGCGGGTACGAAGGGCATCTCCATATTTATCGTTCCCAAGTTTCTGGTGAACCCTGACGGCTCCCTCGGCGCACATAACGACGTTAACTGCGCCGGCATCGAGCACAAGATGGGCATCAAGGGCTCAGCGACCTGTACCCTGAGCTTCGGCGACAATGGGAACTGCAAGGGCTTCCTCCTCGGCGAAGAGCGGAAGGGCATGAAGATCATGTTCCAGATGATGAACGAGGCCCGTCTGGGCGTCGGCATGCAGGGTCTTGCGGTGGCCAGCGCCGCGTACATGCACGCCGCCACGTACGCGAAGAACCGGATCCAGGGCGCTCATGTCACCCAGATGCTGAACCCCGAAGCCAAGGGCGTCAACATCAGCCAGCACCCCGATGTCAAGCGGATGCTCCTCTGGATCAAGTCGCATATCGAGGGAATGCGGTTCATCACCTACTACCTGACCCACGCGCTGAACGTTGCCCACGTTGCCGAGGGCGAAGAGGCCAAGGAAGCGATGGCGATAGCCGAAATCATGGTTCCGATCAACAAGGCCGGCAACACCGATAAGAGCGTTGAAATATGCTCCGAGGCGATGCAGATATACGGCGGATACGGATTCTGCCAGGAATATCCGGTCGAGCAGATGATGAGGGATTCCAAGATCACCACGATCTACGAAGGCACCAACGGCATCCAGTCCATGGACCTGACCATGAGGAAGATACTCATGAACCCCGAGCAGTACAACTACACCATCCTCAAGAAAAGGATAGCGGAAGCCATCAATAAGGCCAAGGGCGTTGTGGACGACAAGTATGTCGCCCTGGTTGAGAAAGGCGTGCAGAAGCTCGACGAGGTCATAAATATGATGAAGGACCAGATGGCGAAGGGGCAGTTCCTGCACCTGTTCATGAACGCGACGCCGCTGCAGCAGGCGATGTTCATGCTCTGCATGGCATGGGGCCACATTTCCTCACTTACCATCACCCAGCCCAAGATGAAAGAGCTCGTGGGCGACAAGAAAGGCGAAGAGCGGGAAAAGCTGCTCAAAGACAACGCCGAAGCCGCGTACTACACCGGCAAGGTGCTTGCCTCCCAGTTCTACCTGGGCGCCGAGTTCCCCAAATACTTCGGCAAGATCGAGGCCCTGCTGTTCGGCGAAACGGCCGTCATCAAGGCGTCGGATCCGATCTTCACCGGGATGCTCGAACAGTAACAGAAAAGACGCAACGAATGATGCAAAAAGGCCGTCCCTTGTGGACGGCCTTTTTTTGGTCTCAAGTGTACCATCGCCTCCCTGACTGCATTGTGGCCACATCCCCCGTCCCGCGTTCTCTGGATGAGGTTGATGCAAACGCAGCCACAGGATGTGGCGAAAGCGTTTGCCTTCTCCTTGATAGGGAGAAGGGGAGCAGTCCAGTGGCAGTTCTTCAATTACCCTCTCCATTTTTGGGGAAGGGGACGAGGGTGAGTATGTATTATGGGGACAGGGTGAGGGAACATATATCAGCTAT
>Ga0116160_1003848_pt1:0-2500 | contig 12853 bp, 8 predicted proteins | sample AD_JPNAS2_MetaG_FD_89879 | JGI IMG/M metagenome (GOLD analysis project Ga0116160, IMG submission 89879) | Active sludge microbial communities of municipal wastewater-treating anaerobic digesters from Japan - AD_JPNAS2_MetaG | ecosystem: Engineered > Bioreactor > Anaerobic > Digestate...
GGTTCAGTAAGTGTTGGAGGCATTGATCTTTTTCATAAGGTTTACAGGCCGTTGCTTTTCAGGAAATATCTGTCGCCAGCACCTTACTGTTATAGATGCCCGCTGAAACTCGAGAAAGAAACATGTAGTTTTGCATGTGTGCAGGAATTTGAAAAAATAGTACAAAAATATAAAGATGAAGCATGTGCCGTTATTATAGAGCCAGTTGTTCAGGGTGCGGCAGGAATGATAACACAGCCAACAGGTTTTCTTTCTACGATATGGAAAATTGCAAAGAAAAATGGTCTTTTGTTTATAGCAGACGAAGTGGCTACGGGTTTTGGAAGGACAGGAACAATGTTTGCCTGTGAAAAGGAAGGCATAAGACCAGACTTTCTATGTGTTGCAAAGAGCATTACTGGTGGATATCTGCCCCTTGCGGCCACTCTGACTACAGATGAGGTTTTCAGAGGTTTCCTTGGTAAGTTTGAGGATTTCAAGACATTCTTTCATGGGCATACCTATACGGGCAATCCTCTCGCATGTAGCGTTGCCTTGAGGAATCTCGAGTTGTACAATGAAGAAAATTTAATAGATAGAATGAAGGATAAGATTGCCCTATTGAAAAAAGAACTGCAGAGGCTCTATCTGTTGTCTCATGTTGGCGAAATAAGACACGAGGGCTTTATGGTGGGAATAGAGCTCGTTAAAAACAAAAAGACGAAAAAGGCCTATCCCCCTAAGGAAAGGATAGGTCATAAGGTTATAACAGAGGCAAGGAAAAGGGGGGTTGTAATAAGGCCACTCGGTGATGTTGTTGTTCTTATGCCGCCGCTTGCAATCGATGAAGCTACTCTGAAAAAACTTATTGATGTTACCTATGAAAGTATTAAGGTGGTTACAGGTTTATAATAAGCATATCGATGCATATACGCAAAGATGTTTTTGTGGCGCAATGATTGGAAAACATCCTGGAGGTTGTTGCTGCGTACTGTGATGAGATATCGAGCCTTATTGCATGGCAGACTGTTCCGGTGGGAGAAAGTTGATTGTAACTGGTGTTTGCCATCACAGGACAATCGGGGTGTTGTATTCCACAAGGACGTTTAACAATGAAAACGTAAATAATTGTGTCGCTGAGGAGAATCCGCGATTATGCTTTGAAATTTTGGTGAGATAGAAAAGAGTAACCTTGATGCAGTTTTGTTTGTCCGACCATTTTTTTGAAAACCCGTTAGCAGATTAAACAGAAATACAAAACAATTATCACAAGAGCAGTCGGTGTGCCCGCTCGACAGATATTTTTATCAGGCGATAAAAGGCATGCAGGGTGTGGTCAATATCCTTATAACCTATATGAGATTTTATTGTCTTCGAATGTTCAGAGGGTTTAGGCTGAGGAATGTCTTGACTTGAAGGGGTTTTGTTGAAATAATCTGTTAGTTTGTTGTTTATATTTTTTGTCTTATCCGAATTTGTTCAATGCAAAACTTTTAATATGAGGGAGGGAACATGCAGTACAGGATAGAGTACGATAGCCTTGGAGAAAAAGAGGTGCCTGCGGAGGTGTATTATGGTATCCAAACTATGCGGGCTATTGAAAATTTCCCTATTACCGGCATACCCATATCAGAATTTCCGGTTTTAATAAAAGCTATTGCATCCATCAAAGAGGCGGCTGCCATTACAAACAAAGAGCTTGGCCTTCTCGATGCGAAGATATGTGATGCAATTGTAATGGCAAGCAGAGATGTAAAATCAGGTTTATTAAATCAGTATTTTGCTGTTGATGTAATTCAAGGGGGTGCAGGCACATCGACAAATGTAAACGCGAACGAGGTAATTGCAAACCGTGCTTTGGAATATTTAGGGCACAAGAAGGGGAAATATAGATATTGTCATCCAAATGATCACGTTAATCTTTCACAATCAACTAATGATGTTTACCCTACTACACTTAAAATAGCCGCGATATATTCTATAGAGGGTCTGCTTGCATCTATGGGTAAATTGCAGGATAGCTTTGCCATAAAGGGAGAAGAGTTTAAAAATGTTCTTAAAATTGGCAGAACACAACTTCAAGATGCTGTGCCGATGACGCTTGGCCAGGAATTTACCGCTTATTCGGTTACTGTAGCTGAAGATATCGAACGTTTGAAAGAGGCGACCAGGCTTATACATGAGATCAATATGGGTGCCACGGCTATTGGTACAGGCGTAAACACGGTTGAAGGTTATGTGGATTTAGTGAGAGATAATCTTATAAAGATTACAGGCTTGGCGTTGGTGACATCACCAAACCTTGTTGAAGCAACGTCCGACGCTGGCGCGTTTGTACAACTCTCGGGTGTCCTGAAACGTATAGCTGTGAAAATCTCGAAGATTTGCAATGATATAAGGCTTCTTTCGTCAGGACCGCGCGCAGGGTTGGCTGAGATTCAACTACCAGCGATGCAGCCCGGCTCGACAATTATGCCAGGTAAAATAAACCCTGTTATCCCGGAGGTAGTGAACCAGGTAT
>Ga0116160_1003848_pt1:7500-12853 | contig 12853 bp, 8 predicted proteins | sample AD_JPNAS2_MetaG_FD_89879 | JGI IMG/M metagenome (GOLD analysis project Ga0116160, IMG submission 89879) | Active sludge microbial communities of municipal wastewater-treating anaerobic digesters from Japan - AD_JPNAS2_MetaG | ecosystem: Engineered > Bioreactor > Anaerobic > Digestate...
CCATATGGAAGGGCCATCGCTCAACGGATAAAAGGTACTCCGGGGATAACAGGCTTATCTCCCCCAAGAGTTCATATCGACGGGGAGGTTTGGCACCTCGATGTCGGCTCATCGCATCCTGGGGCTGAAGTAGGTCCCAAGGGTTTGGCTGTTCGCCAATTAAAGCGGTACGTGAGCTGGGTTTAGAACGTCGTGAGACAGTTCGGTCCCTATCTGCCGTGGGCGCAGGACAATTGAGAGGAGCTGTCCCTAGTACGAGAGGACCGGGATGGACGAACCTCTAGTGCACCAGTTGTCACGCCAGTGGCATAGCTGGTTAGCTATGTTCGGAAGAGATAACCACTGAAAGCATCTAAGTGGGAAGCTCGCCTCAAGAATAGTTGTCCCGTCTGGTAGCAATACCGGGCTAAGATCCCAGAAAGACGATCTGGTTGATAGGCCGATGGTGTAAGCACAGCGATGTGTTGAGCCTAACGGTACTAATAGATCGAGAGGCTTGATCATAAATCAATTTACGACATATATGGTTGTCATTAAAAATTAAGTTCAATATTTAATGTTTTCAAGTTCGAGGTTAAACAATAAACCAAGAACAGATAATTCCTGGCTTAAAGGGATTCAAGATAAAACATTAAATAAAAGTTTCCCGGTGACAATAGCGGAGAGGTCACACCCGTAACCATCCCGAACACGGAAGTTAAGCTCTCCCGCGCCGATGATACTGCAGGAGCGATTCTGTGGGAAAGTAGGTCGTTGCCGGGTTTTTTATTTTTTGAGACCTTTGAAAAATGTCATTTCGAGGAGCGCGAGCGACGAGAAATCCTAATGATGACAGTTTGTAAAAATTTCTCCCTTCGGTCGAAATGACAAAAATGGCGGTTATTCAAAGCTCTCTTTTTAGAAAAAGAGAAATTATATAGATAGCTTTTATTTAAGGTTTTTTTGTAAAATCATTTTTTGAATGTATTGTATGTAATATATTCACCGTCTGAACACACCTGAATAAACCCATGATTTTGAGTTGAAAGTACTGGTATAGACATCGTTTTATATCGTTCAATCGCATCCTTGCCAGGCAGACCCTTGATGCCCTTTCCAACACTCATGATTGCAAGACATGGTTTGACTGCTTTAAGAAACGGCATACTACTTGAATTGTTGCTCCCATGATGCGGAACCTTCAGTACATCGGCTTTAAGATTGATACTGGAAAGTACCAACATTTCTTCTATATATGATTCTATATCACCGGTTAACAAAAATGTTGTGTCTTTATGCAAAAGCTTAAATACGAGTGAGGATGTATTGGGATTTTGAGCAGGATAGCCTGAAGGAGGATGCAGCACAAACAACTTAAAAACATTACTGAATGCTAATGAATCATTGCTTTTCCAGAGCGTTAGCGGTATATTTTTCCTGTTTAACTGGCTTAAGATTTCATCGAATCGTCGATCGTTCAGAGAATAGACAGTTGTTGCAAAATTCCTTACATTGAAGTTTTCGATGATAAAAGGAAGTCCCCCGATATGGTCTCCGTGTGGATGGGTGTTAACAATATAATCAAGCGTTAGGATCTTTCTGGACAGTAGAATTGGTGTAATAATATGTTTGCCTGTATCGAAGTTGCCCCTGTGATTGCTGCCGCCGTCAACAAGTATTCTTATACCTTTAGGGGCCTCTATGAGAATTGCCTCACCAAGTCCCACGTCAATGAAATTCAGGCACATATTTCCACTAAATCTTTTTTCCACTGCAACTACGATACTTAAAACGATCATTGGAATTAAAAAGAAACACAACGAATATCTTACAAATTTTCTGTTTATAAAAATTATGCAAAAAATTAGTGCGTAAAAACAAATGCTTTCGAAAAGGTTAGGTCTTATAGTTGGGAAAAAATAACCGATATTCAAATAGCCTAGTATGTACACATTTAGATTTGTTATTTCCCCTGCCAGTTTCAGCAAATATTCTCCATGTGGCAAAATCGCGCCTATAAGCCCCATAGGAACTACAGCCATACACATGATTGGTATTGAAATGAGATTATGGATTATGCAGAAAGGATTAAAACCGTAGAAATGGTATGCGACGATTGGCATGGTGCCGATTGTGGCCGCTGAAGTTGAAATCGTTGACGATAACAACCATCGCAATGCCCTGTTTTTTGTTTTTAGGAGGTTATATGATCTTGATGCTATGATGATAATAAATGTTACACTGGCGAAAGACAACTGGAATGATGGCATAAAGATCGAGTGAGGATAAATTGATAAAATTATAAAAGCTCCAAAAGCAACTGTATTTAAAATATCCCGTTGCCTCTCTATGACTATTGACAGAAGAAAAACCGTTATCATAATAGTTGCCCTTATTGTCGAGATACCCGAGCCAGATAGCAACATAAAAAACCAGACAAATGGTATTGTAAGCAGCGATGCATACTTTTTATCTCTTCCTGAAAGTCTTGATACATAATGTCTTCCGATAAGCCATTTAATTAAAAAAAATATAAAACCTGATATAATACCAACATGCAGACCTGAAATAGCGAGGATGTGGGATGTGCCGGTTTTGAGAAAAAGTGTTTTGATGTTGTCGTCAAGAGATGTTTTGTCGCCAATCGTAATTGCTTTAATAATTTCTGCCTGTTTTGCCTCTGACTGATCGATCTTTTTGAGAAAAAAATTTCTTAATCTTTGAAAGATATTTTTTTCCGATGTTGATGATATTAGTCTGCCTTTCACCTCGTGATGGATGCCCTCGATGTACTTCAGCCACTTCCATGATATTATGTAAGGGTTGCTGAAAGTAGGCTCGATTTCGCTGAGGTTACCAAAAACTTTTACCGAGTTGCCTATATCAATATTTTCATCTGTTCTGAAGATTGTTTTTAAACCCTTTAGGGGTGTAGGAGACGATAAGCTTATAGTTTTTATTTGTTTGGATGACTCAACTATGGTGCCAGTAAATATTGTTACGTCTTTTATTTCTATGTCAGGTTTTTTTGACGTAAATGCAATCCCTATCCTTAATATGCCTGCAAGCAAGAAAGATATTAGAATGAAAACAATCGTCAGTTGCCTTTTTTTTAAAAGTGTTAGAAATGTAGCCAACCCGGAGGCAAAAAACAAAATAAGAACCGGGACCAATGATAAAACAAAAACTGTCTGAATGTATATACCTGAAATAAAAGATAAAACTGCGGCTATAAACAATGCTTCTGCATGCCTTCAAGAAAAGAGCGGACGTTTTCACCAAGATCGGGTATGTAATAGCCTCCCTCTAAGACAGCAAAAAAACATGGATTGCTTGATGCAAGCATATCACCGATTTCAAGATAATCTCTTGTAAATAAAAGCGATCCCCAATCCCTTATATATGTATCAAATCCCGCAGAGCATCCCACTATATCGAAAGAAGCGGCATCATGCAATGCTTCAGTCAACTGACTAAAAAACTCTTCCCTTGAAGATGCGTCAATATTTCTGAAGGCAATCCTTTTATCATCTTTAACAATATCATAGGTACCGTTACCGTAATGTAGATCTATATCCACAATCAGTGCATCACTTATAAACCCTCTTGAAAATAGGTTCATAAGCGCTATAGCTATATTGTTAAAGAAACAGAAACCACCATTAAAACCATGCCCTGCATGGTGTCCCGGCGGTCTGATGAGTGCAAAAGATGGTTTTTCGAGTGCAATTTCTGCTGCACGTATTGCACCGCCAGCAGCGAGTGTTGCCGTTTCGTATGTAATCTTGTTTTTCATCACAAGCTTGATGATTATTTCGCTGTGACACAGCATCAGGTCAGATACTTCGCAGGGAATAGGCTCTATAAATTGAGCTATGTCCTCTATTTTAGTAAAAATGGATGTGATTCTGTCAGGATTTTCACAGTCAACCGTCATATAATCTGCAAGGAATTTATCGCTATATACAACCGGTATCATGAATCTTTTTTACCAATATTGGCTGGACAAGTCAACATCTAACGCTTTGTAGTTTTTCACCTTTTCAATTTTGTTTATTTTGTGATAAGTTAATAAACATAATGATAATATCAATCGCAAATCAGAAAGGTGGGGTTGGAAAAACTACTACATCTGTCAATCTCTCAGCTTCAATAGCTGTGTCCGAGAGAAAAACTCTTATAGTTGATATGGACCCCCAATGTAATACGACAACAAGCTTTGGTATATCATACAGTGGCTTGTATGCACATCTGTATCATGTGTTGATTGGCAAAAAGGATATCAGAGAGGTTATCAGGAAGACAGATGTGCCGTTTTTAGATATTGTTCCTTCTCACCCCGATCTCATAGGTGCTGAGATCGAACTTCTTGATGTTGAAGAGAGGGAATTCGTATTAAAAAAGGCGTTTGATACACTGCAGGAAACGTATACTTGTGTTTTTATTGACTGCCCGCCTTCACTCGGACTTTTGACTATCAATTCGCTTGTAGCATCTGATTTTGTTGTGATACCATTACAGTGTGAGTATTTTGCCTTAGAGGGGCTTGCCTTGCTTTTGAGGTCAATAACAATCATTAAAAAAAGGCTTAACCCTAAACTCGATACACTTGGTGTGCTTCTTACCATGTTTGATAAGCGCAATAACCTTTCGTTCAGGGTTATGGACGAAGTGAAGGGATATTTTCATGATAATGTTTTCAATACGGTAATACCGAGAAATGTCAAACTGAGTGAGGCTCCGAGCTATGGAAAACCTGCACTTCTTTACGATATATGTTCCAAGGGGGCACAAAGCTACCTAGAACTTGCATCGGAGATAATCGAGAGGGGGTTAAAATGCTGAAAAAAGACCCGTTAGGCAAAGGTCTGTCTGCAATCTTGAAAGATGTTGAGGAGAAGGGTACAAGTAAACTGATCCCCGTTGAAGAAATTACACCTAACCCAACTCAGCCGAGACTTTTGATAAAAGAGGATACACTTGTTGAGTTAGCTGCGTCAATAAGAGAGAAGGGTGTGCTTCAGCCTCTGCTTTTGAGAAAGGACGGTAAAGGGTATGAGATTATTGCCGGAGAAAGAAGATTTCGAGCGGCAGTTATGGCAGGTCTCAGGGAAGTTCCCGCAATCATTAAAGATGTAGATGAGAAAGAATCTGCAGAGATTGCCCTTATTGAGAATCTGCAGAGGGAAGACCTGAACCCAATAGAAATAGCCTCTGTTTATGAGAGATTTATCGAAGATTTTAGCTATACCCAGGAAAAGTTAGCGAAAAAGATTGGTATTGACAGGGCAACAATCTCTAATTTTGTCAGATTGCTTAAGCTTCCCGAATGGATAAAACAGCTTATAAGGGAAGCAAAGTTGACACAGGGTCA
>Ga0116160_1003854_pt1 | contig 12846 bp, 10 predicted proteins | sample AD_JPNAS2_MetaG_FD_89879 | JGI IMG/M metagenome (GOLD analysis project Ga0116160, IMG submission 89879) | Active sludge microbial communities of municipal wastewater-treating anaerobic digesters from Japan - AD_JPNAS2_MetaG | ecosystem: Engineered > Bioreactor > Anaerobic > Digestate | place...
GAATGTTAAATGTTTAAAGTACATAATTCTCCTTTCCACGAAGACGCGGCTTAAGAAAATTATACAAGTATGCTATTTTCAGGGTTAATGCATATTAAATTGCAATTACTTTGGAAACTGACATGGACTTCATATAGTAATTTTTTGTTTGACAAGCGTATGGGCAAGTGGTAAAAAATTAGTAAGTATAGTTAAAAAAACTTTTATCTTTTTGTTATCTAATGCATAGGAGAAACCTTATGAAAAAAATGAACATGTTATGGACAAAAATAGCGGCGATTGCTCTTGGAGCGATTTTAACCGTCGGCGTCGGAGCAACGCTAAGTTCCTTCAGTCCATCAAGAGAAGCCGAGGCCGCGACGACAGAAACCAGTAGATTATGGGCAAAAATAGTGAATAAAGACCAATGGGATGCTGACGGTGCCGCCACCTACATTTACTATTGGGGAGGCAGCAGTTCAACTTCTTGGTTTGGCGTTCCAATTAATTGGGACGAAACAAATGATATGGTGTATTATGATGTTCCATCCGACACGACTTGGGTTATTTTTGTGCGAGTGAATAGTACTAGAGACGGAGTTTGGAATCAGACTGCCGATTTAGAAGCCACCGGACACTTTAATAACTGGTATTTTAATCTAACTGGTTACGGCGGCGGTGAATGGAAAAATGATATCACGATGAAAACAACGAAAGTCGTCAGTGATTTTGCTGCTACAATTGATACTGCTGCCGAAGCCTGCAGTGCCGACGCCGTAAACACAGCTATTGATGCATATAATGCTCTTTCAACTTTTGAACAAGATCAATTCGATTCATATTCATTTGGATCACCTGCTAAGACAGGCTCAGAAACTCTAAATTATTTGAAATCGTTTTATGGTATTTCCACTCCATCGAATGCCAATGTACTGGGAACATCGACAGATCGCAATATCGCAATAATCGTTACAGTCGGCGCTCTTAGTTTGACGGCACTTGCTGGTTTCTATTTCCTCAGCCGCAAAAGAAAAGCTAATCAATTCTAATTTTGCTGATTCGACAAGGCGCCCGTAATGGCGCCTTTTTTATTATCTTGTCGTTTGTAAGAATAATTACTACAATTATATTAATAGTTCTAACGCATTAAGCGTTACACAAAATAATGCCGAAAAAAGAAAATAAGAAAAACGAAATTGTCTCCGCTTATGACGAAGACGGCAATCCCAAGAAAGAGTATGGACCACCCAAACTCACGAAACGATTTAAAGTTTTCCTTTTTATTTTTTATGCTTTTGGACTCGTTGCCGCCTTAGGCGTCATCTTCCTTTTGGAAAGGTGTTTGAGTTGATATTATGTGGTAACTTACAATTTGTTGTAAAACCCACAATTATATAGATTTGATAAGGAATAGATAATATGAAAAAAAGAACTCCGTCTCTACTAATCTCCATCATTATTTCGTTATTTGCTATCACTTCGTGCAATGGCGGATCAAGCGATTCTTCCGGATTAAACTCAGATACTTCGCTCGATCCCGATACAACCTATACCGTGACCTTTGATTTGAACTACCCGGGTTCGCAAGGCGCTCCCGCGGCCCAGACGATTAATCACGGGGGATTGGTTGATGAGCCAACCGCTCCGGTCCGCGTCGGTTATGATTTTAAACATTGGTCCAGCGATCGTTATGGTGCGACATCTTGGAACTTCGCCAGCGACACCGTGACAGCGGATTTGACGCTTTTTGCGAGCTGGGAAGTCGCTCAAGTTGAAGCCAAAATCTTTTATGTCGATATTCCTGAATTTTGGAAGGTCGATGGCGCAGGTGTTGGCATGTATATGTGGGATGAAAGCGATAATAACAACACATGGCCCGGAGTAAGAATGAATCTTGTCAGCGGCGACATCTATTCTTATGAACTCGGCTCGCAATATACGGATTTTATCTTTGTCCGCGTTTCCGGTACGGATCCGATTACCGACTGGGGGGCAAAAACTATTAATCTCAGCCTTGATTTAGCCGGTAACAATAATCTCTTTATTGTTGGAGAAGAAACTGTTTGGGGCGATCCTGGCTGTAATGGAACATGGTCGGTTTATTCTGCGTCTTAATATTTTAATAGAAAAGGAGATTATCAATGTCGAAAATCAACAAGTTTGGGGTTTTTCTTCTCTCAGTGCTTTTTATCGTCAGTTGTGACGGCGGCTCAGGCAGCGACTCGAATACTTCGGGTGACACATCTTCAACTTCAGTTGAAGTAATTGACGAATATGATGATTGGCTAAACACTTGGTCCGAGAGCGATCACCTTTATATTCATTATCTAAGACCTGAAGCCCCAATATCCGAATATGACGATTATGCCTTGTGGATTTGGCAAAATGCCCCTCAGGATTTAGAAGGATCTCTTTTCTGCTCGACTGATTCAGCCGTCAAAGAAGCTTTTTATGAAATGCCTGATGATTGGTTAACTAACGTTGGCAATAGCGGTAATGACCTGATGCAATCCGGAAGAATTGTTGACATCGATTTAAGCGCGACGAACATCATCGGTGGCAAGACGGGTAGAAATACCGGCTTTATCGGCGCGACTCGCATCGGTTTTCTGCTTGTCTTAGAAAGTTCGATGGGCGGCGGCAGCCACTGGACGAGCGATGGCGGTGCGAATACATATATCGACGATATAGCAAGCCACAGGCGCTCCAATGGTTCAATTCACGTCTTCTGCGTTCAGGGAAGCGTCGGTGATTATTCGTTTACCTACGACCCCAATTACATTGAAAACCCCGTCGTCAATGATACGACCGGCACCTACCGTTCAGGCTCAGATGTCGCCAGTTCGACAGATAGTTATCAGCAATCCGGAACGTCGTCGACCTTTAAAAGTTCAATGGGTATCGGCTACCAGATTTTCGTCGCCAGCTTTGCTGATTCTAATGGCGATGGCCTCGGCGATATTCGCGGCATCATCAATTCCTTGGATTATTTAGAAGACCTCAATGTCAACTGTCTATGGCTCACGCCGATTCAGCGCTCGGAGAGTTATCACGGCTACGATGTGACTGATTTTGGAGCCATTGATTCAAAATTCGGAACGATGGATGACTACCGCGAATTAGTCGATGAAGTTCACGAAAGAGGCATGACTATCTTAATGGATTTTGTTATCAACCACACTTCCAAAAACAATGTCTGGTTCAAGAAGTCGCAACGCGCGGAACAAGGCACTCATCCTGTCACGCAGGAATCGTTTAATTACCGCGATATGTATCACTGGGCGTATAAAGGCGATATGGTCCGCAAATGGAACGAGACATCATCCGTTCCCGTCAGCGACCCTGGTTATGGGACAACGACCGCAACCTACAATAGTATTCCGGTTGAGACCCACCCCGATTGGTATCGCGATGGCGAATCGAATTACTATTACTATGGCAAGTTTGGTTCCGGCATGGCCGAGCTTAACTACGATGCCCAAATCACCCGCGATTTAGTCATCGATATGGCCAAAGGATGGCTCGAGTTCGGCGTTGACGGTTTCCGCCTCGACGCCGTCAAACATATTTATATGTTAGATGAAGCCTATCAAAGCGGCGACCTCGTCGTCAGCGATACCGGAACGAGAACATTCTACGACTCCGAAAAGATGGAAAGCGTTACGGTTAAATTCGATTATTCCTCGAATATGTCGAAAAACCTCGCCTTCTGGAAAGAATTCTCCTTTAAGCTAAAACAAGAATATCCTAATGCTTTCTTGGTCGGCGAAAACTTCGACGGCTGGGATGATCGCATGTCGCCATATTTAAAGGCGATGGACTCGCAGTTTGATTTTGGTCTTTATTATCATAACCTTGAATACAATTACTTAAAGAAACAAGGCATGAATGCTTCGCAAAATGCCCAGGAAGGTAACAGTACGGAAACCGTCAGCCGCAGCCACCGCAGCGACTATATCGGCGGAGCATTCACTTCCAATCATGACGTCTTAAGAGCAATCAACCACATTAACGTCACAAGCGACGGCAGTAATCTTGATCACAATCCGGTGATTGGCGGGGCTAATCTTGCCACTCAAATTAAAAAAGCCCAGACGCACGCCGCTATCACCTTGATGCAGCCGGGCTTAAGCTGGATTTATTACGGCGATGAACTCGGCATGTCGGGTAATACCGTCGGCGTCAGCACGAGCAATCCCGAGACAATCAACAACGCTGACCGCTGGTATCGCCAACCCTTTAAATGGGGCGCCAGTGACCCAAGAACAACCGGTTACCGTTTCAATATGTATACGGTCGAACATGATGACTACAATAAAAACACTTTGGCGAGCGCCGCCGAACAGGCCGGCGATAGCACCAGCATGCTGGCTCTCTACAAAGCTCTGGCCGAAGTTAAAAATCGTCCTGATTTCCCAATCAACGGCGATTATACCGGTTGGGATTTCGGAATTAATGGCGATGTTCAGCACTTCCAGATTTCCGGCGGTGGAGTGACTTATAAAGTCTATGTTAATTGCGGAGCTTCAACTGTTACGATTAATCCGGGGACAACGGTTTTGACTTGGAATGCGACCAGCACTCAGCTTAACGCCTACGGAATCGTTATTTCGAGAGTATAATTGGTTGCCGAAAAGATAACAGACTCGAGCTGTCGAGTCTGTTTTTTCTTTATAATTAAAGAAGATTATTCAGGCGTGTATGTCGACCATGTGCCACTGCATTTCATTGGCATATAGGAAATTGTCTCATCCATTGTGAATAAGCTATTATCATCGGTCGGAACGAGCAAGTCTTCGGTCTGGGCTTTTTTGGCCTGAAGGGGTTCGCCTCCTGAAGTTGTCATTTTATTAAAAATAACTCTCGTGTATGATTCGGGCACTTCGAAACGATAAATCTCTCCTGACACAAGAGTCATCATTTCGCCCGGCCAACCAGTCAAAGGCGTCCAGTCGCTCTGGGCTAAATAAATGCCGGCGACATCGCCGTCGGTGTGCCAGTAAGCGGGAATATCGACGTATACTGTTTTGGTTTCTTCAATCGGATAAGGTTCAGGCTCATTGGGATAGACGCTCCAGCGGCCCCGGCATTTGCTGTCGCCGTAACGAGGTGTTTCATCGACGGTATAAAAATTGATGTCCTCATCTTCTAACAAAGTTAAGTCGAGATCGGATGTCTGAGATTTTAAACCTACTTCTGGTTCTAGTCCGGCCGCCGTCAGCCTAACAAATAAAATCTTGTCGTAATTCACCGGAATTTCAAGACTAAAAATCTCGCCTTCAACGAGCGTCATCTTTTCTCCTGGCCAGCTCTTTTTGGCCCCGTCTTCATCGCTCCAGACGTACATTCCGGCTGTATGTCCATCAGCAAGCCAGAAAGCAGGGGCATTTAAGTAATACATTTTCGTTTCGATTGGCGGTTCGACATAGCTATAATCCCAGGCCGCATATAGGGTCATATCAGCGGTCACGGTGTCGGTAGAAAAGTTCCAGACCTCCATGCCATAGAGGTCGGTGGACCAGTGCTTAAAAGTATAATCAGTGCGAACAGGCGTATCCGGTTCGGTCACGAGGTTGTTGTACAGTACTGTCTGCGGAGCGGGTGTTCCGGTCGCCCCCGAATAGTTTAAGTCAAAGGTGACGGTGAATTCGGTCGTGGGGTCGATGCTCACTTCGCTGGTGCTTTCGCTCGTCGAGTTCGACGTGTCGTCTACTCCGCACGAAGACAAGATAAACAAGGCGCTTAGCATCACTAAGCCAAAGGCGGTCGTTTTGTTCATTAATTTCTTCTCCTGATAAGATTCATTAAAACTATCTTACTATATTTTCTGCTTTTCGTTAAGAAAACCATACATGTGTAAACTACGATGAATATAAAAAGAACGCCCATTAAAGGCGTTCAGTTTATCAGTGTACTAGATTAAGCTCTTTTCTTTCGAAGAATATATAGTCCAGCAAGACTTGTTAGACCAACAATAGAGATACTGACAATAATCAGAAGCATATTATCGGTATATCCGATTTGTTCAAAAAGCGAGCCTGCTGGTTCTTCGATAACATACATTTCAGTTGTATCATCACCATTGGCCAATGCCCAGGAGGTATAGCGCTCTCTTGCGCTAACAATGTTCGAATCTAGGCTAGTTTTGAAAATGTTAAGTTCAGAGTCGCTAAGACCAACTACTCTTGGCTTCATATAGTCATAGTTAATAGCGCAATTTGCCGTTACATAACCTGTTTCTTCGCCAGTCGGATAGTCCATCAACTCATTGGCAATTGTGGCTGCCTTAGGTGAAATATCAACTAGATAATTGACGATATCTAAAGTGATTGTATAATCACCGGGATAAAAGCCGGTTCCAGCAACGATGTTGTGATCTGGCTCTCCGCTTGATAGAAAACCATAGGTTGCGCTAGATGCGGTCATATTATAATGTCCTAAGGCACCATCCCATGCACCAAAGTTTACCTTGAATGTAGCGGCAGCGGCCAAGGAAGTATCAAAAGTGAAAATCCACGGACTCGATGCATTTTGAGTGAATTTCAATGTTTCATCGGCGGTGGCCCAACCGTTCATGTTTCCAGCAAGAAATGCATCTTTTATAACATTGATTCTATTTCCTTCTTCATAAATAAAGAAAGTGTATTCAGAACCAGGGGCTTCAGCATCAGGAGAAATAATGTTATCAGTGCCAGAAAAGCCGGCTCCCTTAGCTTGATCGTTCAGGTTACCCACGCCTAACCAGGTCACATCAGAGCCATGAACTTTCCATTCTCCATAAATGGTATGTTTGGCATAATAAACCTTTTGTGCTCCTATGTTTGTGGTAAATTCAGTAATATCTTTGGTGCCTTCCGTGCCACTCCATCCATTGAAATCCCCTAAAACCTTATATGGCCCAGCAGCTTGAACACCAACGGAACTACTATTTAGAAAAGTTAGCGTCGATAAACCAATACCGACACCCAAGACAGCCACACTTAAAATCAGACCGATTCTTTTTAATCTTTTGTTCATGAGTTTTCCTCCCTTAGAAATTAAAAAGTAAAAATGAACTTTATCTTATTAAATTGTATATAAGGCTTTTACACTTGTCAATTACAGGAAAACTTGGTGAAAGGCGCAATTCTTACTATGTAAGTAAGGCAGAAATAGTTACCTGGCAACTATTTGTGAAGCAAAAGGCGCCCAATATTCATTAGTCTTGTATGCATTAAGCGCGCTTGAATCAACCTTATAGCGCAGGGCGACATCCGTGTTTTCAAAGGAGTTGGCAAAGCGAAGCGGTGGAGTCAAATTGTCGAGAAAGACATCGCGAAGACTCGCGCAGTCAGCGAAAGCGCGGGAGCGAATTTCACTCACGCGGTTGCCGAGAGTGACGGCCGAAAGAGCCGTTCCTTCAAAGGCGTTGTTGCCGATGATTTCGAGCCGTTCGGGGAGAGCGGCGGTTTGCAGAGCGCCACAATCCATAAAGGCATCCGTACCGATTAAAGTGACATTACTCGGAATGACAATCGAAGATAACTGAACGGCGTTTTTAAAAGCCGCCATGTTGATTTTTGTGAGCATACTAGGAAGCGTAACCGACAAAATCGCCCCGTTATTGTTAAAGAGATATTCGCCGATTTCGAGAACCGGTTTGCTGCTATAGTAACTCGGAATGGCGACATTCGTGGCATTTCCCCCATAGGAGGTCACGATATATCCGGTATTGTCCAGCGTCGAAGAAAAAGTAAAATCCGAGGGATTACCTTCCGTCCACTTTGCGTGTAGAGTCACGTCTTCGAGAACGCGGTAGGGAAAGCTCACGATGTTCGTATACGCCTCTTCTAAAAACCATCCTTCGAGAAGGAGTGTTCCGTTTTCAACGATCGGCATCGTTTCCACTCGGGCGGTAAAAACGGATTCTAACGTCGCATCGCAGTGCGTGACATAGTGCACCCAATGCGGATCGTTTGGAACTTCTGTACCCGACGAATTGTTCTCCGAGGATGAATCTCCGCTTGTGGTGTCACCTGAGGAATTATCCGTTCCGCAAGCCGCCAAAACAAAAAGAAGCGGAAGAAAGACTAATGTGTATATTTTTGATTCACCCATATTAGTTACCGTTATAAGTAGAATTATAGCAAGCCGGCGAATAATCACAAATATGATTTTGTCAGGTGTCCAAAACCCATATTAAAGTTTTATGATTTCTTGTATAATAATGCCAATTACCATGCAGGCAGGACACTCCTTATGAAAATAATATCGCAAATCGCCGTTCTCATCACGACCATCTTCAGCGTTATTACGCCGATAAAAAATAGCGAACCGGTGTCCGCCAATCTTAGCACGGGCATCATCGTTCACTATCGCGGTGATTATGCCACTCCTTATATTCATTATTGGGATGCCGTCCCTGCTAGCATTCCCGGAACGTCCTGGCCGGGCGAGATGTTAGTCAAAGATACCGGAAGCGAATGGTATACCAAAAGTTTTGCAGGATTAACCTCAATCAAGCTTATTTTTAATAATAACGGTTCGCCTCAAACCGGCAATATGCAAAGAGCGACCGGCGAGTGGTGGTTCGAAGGCAAAGGCACGGGTGGCAAATGGTATAGCCAAGACCCCGATACCATCGTCGAACCGGAATTTGAAAATACCGGTCTCATCAATATCCATGTTAAATCTAATAGTTCAGTTCCTAAAATTCGCTATTATGGAAGCGAACCGACCGGCGTCGTCACCAGCGCGCCGATCAACATGCACGCGGAGACGAATGGCTGGTATCGCTATAACTTCAATAAGCTTAATAGCATAAAAGCAAAGTTTACCATCGGAGGTTCAGAGACCGCCGAATATACATTTACCAACGGCGAATGGTACTTAAAAGACGGCGTTCTCACCGACTTCCGTCCGAAAGAAGGTTCGAGTCGCGGCAATGACTTCCGCGAAGAGACGATCTACTTCGTCATGACGACGCGCTTCTATGACGGCGATCCATCCAATAACGTCCATTGCTGGGATGACGGGCAAGCCAATAACCCAGATAGTGATCCGGCTTGGAGAGGCGACTTTAAAGGCTTAATCGAAAAACTTGATTATATCAAAGCTTTAGGCTTTTCAGCTATTTGGATTACCCCGGTCGTTGAAAATGCTTCTGGTTATGACTATCACGGCTATCACGCCATCGATATGTCGCAAGTCGATCCGCGCCTCGAAGTTCCCGGCGCGACTTATCAGGATCTAATTAATGCCGTGCACGCCAAAGGTATGAAAATTATTCAGGATGTCGTCTTTAACCACACCGGCAATTTCGGCGAAGAAAATCTCTTTCCGATGTTTGAAAAAGATTACACCAAAGCCGACGAAGTCGCTAATCTGAAAATCACCGACCCGTATAATGTCTTGCCCGATGATTATGCGACATTAAGCGGCGATGCCCAATATGGTTCGCGCATCAATGCCATGAAAGAAGACATGAATGATTATCGCCACATCTACCATCACGAAAAAAGCATGGGTTATGAGCAATATATCGAGCAGACCGGGCAAATCGCCGGCGACTGTGTCGACCTCAATACCGAAAATCCCTATGTTACCAATTATTTAATTGATGCTTATAACCGCTATATCGATATGGGCGTTGACGGTTTCCGCGTCGATACCGCTAAACATATCTCCCGCCTCGTCTTTGACAAAGTTTTTAATCCAGCCTTTCAGGCCCGCGGCGGCGATAATTTCTTTATGTTCGCCGAAGTGTGCACCCGCGTAAGAGAAGTATGGAATCACGGCCAACCTGCCGACTCCGCGCCTTTTTACACGTGGAAAGAGCAAAAAAATTATCCGTGGTCGACGATGGAAGAAAGAGCGGCGTCCGCCGAAGCCAATTGGTACGATAACCTCTCGACAGGGAATCAGCCGACGAGCAATAACCATTATTTGAATGGTAATAACTACCGCGCCGTTGATTATAGCAAAAAGAGCGACCTCAACGTCATCGACTTTCCGATGCACTGGAACTTTAAAAATGCTTATGATGCCTTTAATATCGCCAAGTGGAACGACCACTTCTACGCCGATGCGACATGGAATGTCACCTATGTCGATTCGCACGACTACGCTCCCGACGGTGCTCCCGAAGGCGAACGCTTTAATCAGCCTCAGGATGTCTGGGCCGAAAACCTCGCTTTAATGTTTACCTTCCGCGGTGTGCCGAGCATCTATTACGGCACCGAAATCGAATTTCAAAAAGGCAAGCGCATCGACGTCGGACCGAACGCCCCCTTGAGCGAGACCGGCCGCGCCTACTTTGGCGATCATATCGCCGGAAGTGTGACGGCGACGGATTTCGGAAAGTACACGAACGCCAGCGGCGCGGTTGCCAACACTCTTAACCATCCATTAGCTAGACACATCCGCACTTTAAATCTCATCCGTCACGCTGTCCCTGCTTTGCAGAAGGGTCAGTATTCGACTGATAATATCAGCGGCGGTATGGCCTATAAACGCCGCTTCACCGATGCCACGACCGATAGTTTTGCTCTTGTCACCGTCTCCGGCGGAGCGACCTTTAACAGCATTCCTAACGGCACGTATGTCGATGCCGTCACCGGTGATACGAAAAATGTCACGAATGGCAGTCTATCAGTTTCACTATCCGGTAAGGGCAATGTTCGCGTCTATGTCTTAAATACTACACTGACCAATGCTCCCGGCAAGGTCGCCGAATACGGCAACTACATTCGTTAATCATAATGATTAGGGTCTAGATAACTCTCGACAATTTGTTGTCATTGCTATTGAAATGAGCAGATAAACAAGTTAATATATTGAAGTTGTTTAGACCGCTTGGGGCTGTAGCTCATCTGGGAGAGCGCCTCCATGGCATGGAGGAGGTAGCGAGTTCGATCCTCGTCAGCTCCACCAAGCACAAAATCAAAGAACGCAAACGCGTTCTTTTTTTATAGCCTGAAATGATAAAATTAAAAGAGAAGAGCATATGATAACGTCATTCCAAAAAAAGGTATACGAAGCGACCAAGACGATTCCTTTTGGCAAGGTCGCGACTTATCAAGATATCGCCAGGATGATCGGTAAGCCAAAAGCTGTAAGGGCTGTAGGTAATGCTCTTCATAACAATCCGATGATGATCATTGTGCCCTGCCATCGCGTGGTCAATTCTAAAGGCGGTCTCGCCCTCAACTTCGGCTTTGATGGCCCCGAAGCGCAAAAGCGCTTGCTCGAAAGCGAAGGCGTGGCGGTCGACTCTTACCATGTCGATTTAAAAATTTACCGCGTCTTTACTTTGTAAACATTAATTTATCTGAGCCTTAACTTTGGGGGATGGGCACAAAAAATGATAAAATGAGTTAGCTATGGAAAATTTGCGTATTAAATCAGAAATTGAAACTTTAAAAAGAGTTCTTGTCCATCGTCCCGGACAAGAGTTATCCAACTTAACGCCGAAGTATTTGCCAGAGCAGCTGTTTGATGATATCCCCTGGCTTTTGGAGGCGCAAAAAGAACACGATGCTTTTGTTGATGTCTTACGAGAAAACAAAGTCGAAGTCGTCTATCTCGTCGATTTGGCTTCGGAAGCGATAGCTGATAAAAGAGTCCGAAAACTGTTTATTGAGCAGTTCATTGCCGAATCCTATATTAATAATTCCGTGACGATTCATAAGATGAGAGATTATCTTTCTTCACTTGAAACAAAGGAACTCATCAAAGTGACGATGGCCGGCATTCGCAAATCGCAGTTGCCGGGCTATAAAAAAGAATCTCTCCGCTCATACATCGAAGATTATCCGTTCGTCAGCGATCCGATGCCAAATCTTTATTTCACCCGTGATTGCGCTTGCGCAATCGGAAATGGCATCTCCATCAACCGCATGAAAAACGAAGTCAGGCGCCGCGAAGCCATTTATATCGACTTTATATTTAAATATCACCCCGATTATAAGGACACTGAACATTTTTATAATCGCGAAGAAACGTCTTCGCTGGAAGGTGGAGATATCATGGTTTTAAGCGATAGCGTCATCGCCATCGGCATCAGCGAGCGGACTGAACCGGACGCTATCGAAGTTTTGGCCAAGCGTTTGTTTTTAAAAGGGGGTTGGCAGACGATTATCGCCGTCTATCTACCCAAGCAAAGAACCTTCATGCATTTAGATACTGTAATTACCCAAGTAAGCGATAAAATATTTGTCGCCCATCATGAGCTTATCGATAAAATTGATCATTTCGTCATTAAACCCGGGCAGAAACCGAATACGTTAAGAATTATCCCTTACAAAGATAAGCTGGCAAAAACTTTCTCGAAGTTCTTAGGCGCTCCGGTGACATTTATTCCCTGCGGCGGCAATGATGGCGTCGCCAGCGACCGCGAGCAGTGGAATGATGGTGCCAACACCTTAGCGCTCAGCCCGGGAAAGGTCATCGTCTATGCCCGTAATACGATTACTAACGAAATACTAAAAAGCCACGGCATCGAAGTTATTGCCATTCGCAGTAGCGAACTCGCTCGCGGACGCGGCGGGCCGCACTGCATGAGCATGCCCCTTTTCCGCCAGCCATCGCATTAATGCGCTTACATGGCGTCAATTCACTAAAGTGATAGAAATAATAATGCCTCTCGGCTACAATTAATAAGGATAAAATTCCAAAGGAGAAATATAAATGTCAAAAATCAAATCTGTCTTTGCCCGCGAAGTCATCGACTCACGCGGCAATCCGACGATCGAAGTCGAAGTTCAGACTTACTGCGGGGCGTTCGGCCGCGCCATCGTCCCCAGCGGCGCCTCCACCGGCGAGCGCGAAGCCCTCGAATTACGCGATGGCGATAAGAAGCGCTTCGGCGGCAAAGGCGTTTTAAAGGCC
>Ga0116160_1003857_pt1 | contig 12837 bp, 8 predicted proteins | sample AD_JPNAS2_MetaG_FD_89879 | JGI IMG/M metagenome (GOLD analysis project Ga0116160, IMG submission 89879) | Active sludge microbial communities of municipal wastewater-treating anaerobic digesters from Japan - AD_JPNAS2_MetaG | ecosystem: Engineered > Bioreactor > Anaerobic > Digestate | place...
ACCATGGCCGCGCGCGCCGCCATCCGCGACGCCGGGCGCGCCCTGGGCATGCCGCTGGGCGACGTGGATCGCGTGGCCAAGCTGGTGCCGGGCGGGGTCAAGGTGACCATCGCCAGCGCGCTGGAGGAGTCGGCCGAGCTGCGTCAGGTGTACGAGAGCGAGGATTATCTGCGCGAGCTGATCGACAAGGCCAGGGCGCTGGAGGGCCTGGCGCGCCACGCCTCCACGCACGCAGCGGGCGTGGTCATTGCCGACCAGCCATTGACCGCCTACGTGCCGCTGGCGCTGGCGCCGCGCGGCGAGGGCCAGGTGACGCAGTACAGCATGGAGGCGCTCGAGTCCATCGGCCTGCTCAAGATCGACTTTCTCGGGCTGTCGACGCTGACCGTCATCGACCGCTGCCTCAAGCACATCAAGGCCACGCAGGGCATCCAGATCACGCCCGCCGAAATCCCCCTCGACGACCCCGCCACTTTCGCGCTCCTCAGCTCCGCCGAGGTGACGGGCGTCTTCCAGGTGGAAAGCTCGGGCATGCGCAAGACGCTGCGCGAGATGCAGCCGACGGTGTTTGAGGATATCGTCGTCCTGAACTCGCTCTACCGGCCTGGCCCCATGCAGTACATCGCGAACTATATCGCCCGCAAATACGGCCGCGAAGAGGTCACCTACCATCACCCGGCCATGGAGCCGATCCTCAAAGACACCTACGGCATCATCGTCTACCAGGAGCAGATCATCCGCATGGTCACCGACCTGGCCGGCTACTCGGCGGCCGAGGCCGACCTGATGCGCCGCGCCGTGGGCAAGAAGAAGGCCAAGGACCTGGCGGAGCAGCGCGCCAAATTCGTGGCCGGCGCCGTCGAGCGTGGCATCCCACAAGACGCCGCCAACGCCATCATGAGCGACATCGAGTTCTTTGCCAACTATGGCTTCAACAAGGCGCACAGCGCCGCCTACTCGGTCATCACCTGCCAGACGGCCTACCTCAAGGCGCATTACCCGGTGGAGTACATGGCGGCGCTGCTCTCAGTCGAGCGCGGCAACGTCGAAAAGGTGGCCGCCCTGATCGCCGACTGCCGGCGCCTGGGCATCCCAGTGCTGCCCCCCGACGTGAACCACTCTGGCCTCGACTTTACAATTGAACCTGTGGGGCAGGCCGTAGGGCGGCCTGTAGGGCGGGCTCTCCAGCCCGCCGAGCCTGTGGGGCAGGCGTCCTCGCCTGCCAAGCCTGTTGGGCAGCCTGTGGGGCAGGCCGTAGGGCGCGCTTTCCAGCCCGCCGAGCCCACGCCGGAGCAGGCTTCCGTCGTGGACGCGGCGGGCTGGAAAGCCCGCCCTACGGGCATGGCCATCCGCTTTGGCATGGCCGCCATCAAGAATGTGGGCGAGGGGCCGGTGGAGATCATCCTGCAGGCGCGCGGCGACCGGCCCTTTGCGGGCGCCGGCGATTTCTGCCAGCGGGTGGACCTTCGCCAGGTGAACAAGCGCGTGCTCGAATGCCTGGTCAAGTGTGGCGTGTTCGACTGCCTGGCGCCGCGCGGGCAGCTCTTGGCGGCGCTCGACCACATGGTGGCCACCAGCCAGGAGGCGCACGCGGCGCGCGAGGCGGGCCAGCTCAGCCTCTTCGGCGGCCTGGGCGGCGGCCAGCAGCCGGCGATGAGCTTCCTCACGCTGCCCGAGGTGCCGCCGGTGCCGCGTAAGGACCAACTGGCCTGGGAGAAGGAGCTGCTGGGGCTCTATGTGTCGCAGAACCCGCTGAACCTGCTGCCACTCAACCTCGAGCATGTCACGCGCACCGATCAGGTCGATGAGACGATCAAGGGCCGGCGTATCCAGATCATGGGGCTGGTGGCGTCGGTGCGCACCATCTACACCAAGAAGGGTGACCCCATGGCCTTTGTTCAGGTGGAGGACCTGGCCGGGGCCGTCGAGGTCGTGGTCTTTCCGCGCACCTACGAGGAGACGCGCGACCTCTGGGCCGAGGACCGGCTGGTGGTGGTCAAGGGCAAGGCCGACGTGCGAGAGGGCCGCGCGAGTGTGATCTGCGATGCGGCGCGCGAGTATGACCCCGTGATCGACGGGCAGGCAGGAGAGCCTGCTCCGCAGTGGGGCGGGCAGGCGAGGACGGCTGCTCCACAGGCCCGGCAGGCGAGGACGCTTGCCCCACGGTCTGGGGACGGCGAGGAGCCACCCATCCCGCCGCCTGGCTTTGAGCCGGGGCCTGCGCGGCGCAACGTGCGGCGGCTGCCGAGCTGCCTGAGCGTTACCTTCCAGCGCAGCGGCGACGATGAGCGCGACGCGCGTCGGCTGGGCGAGGTCTATCGCCTGCTCACCGCCACGCCCGGCGACGTGCCCTTCTGCTTCTACGTGCCCAGCGTGCGAGGACGGGTGCAGCTCGAGTTCCCCAACGCGATGACCTGCTACTCGGAGACGCTGCGCGACGAGCTCCTGGCCCGCTTCGGCGGCGACCTGCTGGCTGTCGAGTGGGCCTCCTGACAACACGGGAGGAAGAGAACCGCAAAGACGCAAAGGTGACGCAAGAGGTAAGGATCGAGCAACACGGCCCCCGGCCTTCTTCTCCCTCTGAGGTTCCCGTCCCCCTCGGCTTCCTTGTGTTTGCGACGATCCGTGGTAGAATACGGCACGGAGGCCGCCCGCGTGGGCGGTGGAAGCCCCAACCCCCGAGGTGCCCCGATGACCCTGACGTATCGTGTGCTGCGTGCGATCGTGACGTTCCTGTTCCGTGCTCTGTGCCGTTTCGAGGTGATGGGCCTGGAGAACGTGCCGGCGAGCGGGCCGGTGCTTCTGGTGCTGAACCACATCCACATGCTCGATGCGCCGGCCGCTATGGTCGCCATGCCGCGGCAGATCAAGCTGCTCGCCGCGCGCAAGTGGTCGCGGCATCCGGTAGGCCTCCTTCTGCGCGCCGTGGGCGCTGCGTTCATCAACCGCGGCGAGGTCGACCGTCGGGCGCTGCGCTACGCGCTGCAGGCGCTGGAGGAGGGCCATGTCTTCGGCATCGCCCCCGAGGGCACGCGCAGCAAAACGCACCAGTTGCAGGCCGCTCGCGGCGGTGTGGCCTTCCTGGCGTATCACTCTGGCGCGCCGCTGCTGCCGGCGGCGGTCACCGGCGTCGAGCACGCCATCCCGGCGCTCCTGCGCCTCCGCCGCGCGACGGTGCGTGTGACCATCGGCAAGCCTTTCATGCTGCCCGCGCTGGACCACAAACCTCGTTCAGAGGAGCTGCTGGAGCTGGCCGATGGGGTGATGCGTCACGTGGCCGAGCTGCTGCCACCCGAGTACCGCGGCGTCTATGGCGGCGGGGGCGGGCCGCTGCAGCGCAGCCCGGCGCCGCAAGGGTAAGGAACTGGGGGAACTGAAGGAGATAAGGGGTTTGGCGGGTTGGCCGCAGCCGCCGGTGGATTGGCGAGAGCGAGCTTGCGCCGAGTTGGAGATGACCTTTTCGACTATTATGCACCCAGACGGCTATGTGCTGCGCGCGGCGCGCGCTGAGGACCGCGACGCCGTGGCGGCGTTGTGCGCCCACGCCTGGTCGCATGGCGAGGACTATGTGCCGGGCGCGTGGGACGCCTGGCTGGTCGACGCGCAGGGCGCACTGCTGGTGGTGGAGCGCGGCGCCGAGCCGGTGGCGGTGGCCAAAGTGACGATGCTGGCCCCGCACGAGGGCTGGCTGGAGGGCCTGCGCGTGGACCCGGCGCACCGCGGCCGCGGCCTGGCGGGATGGATACTCGGCATATGCCTCGCGCGAGCGCACGCGCTGGGCGCCACGGTGGCGCGCCTGGGCACCGGGGCCAAGAACGTCGCCGTGCACAAGACGGCGGCCCGTCACGGTATGGCGCGCGTGGCCGGGTTCCTCTACTATGAGGCCCCGTCGCTGGCAGAGGCTGCCCAGCCGGCCGCATTGGCGGCGACCGACCTGGCGCAGGCCCAAGATTTGCTGCGCGATTGCGAGGCGCTGCGCGCCTCGGCCGGGCTCTACGAGACGTATTGGTGCTGGCCCGAGCTGACCGCTGAACGCCTGGCCACGGCGCTGGCCGGTGGACGGGTGTATGGCGCCCACGACGATGCGGGGCGCCTGGCGGCCCTGGCTATGGTGGAGAGCGAGCGGCAGGCCGAGCGCACCGAGGACCTGGCGCTTGGCCTGCTGGCGGGCGAGCCGGCGGCGGTCACCGGGCTGGCGCGCGGCCTGCGCGGCCTGGCGGCGCGGCGGGGCCTGGGCCATGTGGAGTCCAAGCTGCCCGAGCTGGCGCCCCTGCGCGCCGCAGCCCAAGCCGCCGGGTTCGCGGCCGACGGCGACATGGAGATCGTCGTGTTCGAAAAGCGATGGAGCTGAAGGAGCTGAAGGAATTGAGGGAACTGGAGGGCATGGAGAACAACGCTGATCTCGTGTCCCCTCGGTTCCACCAGTTCCATCAGTCCCCCCAGTTCCTACGAGAGGTGTGGGTATGCCCGTGCTTGTCGACGTCCAGACCCCATCCCAGTACCAGCCGCTGGTCGACGAGGCGGCGCTGCGGGGGGCCGTGGTGCGCACGGTGGAGCACCAGGGGTGGGACCAGGAGAGCGAGGTGGTGCTCGTCATCACCGGCGACGAGGACATCCGCGCGCTGAACCTCGAGTTCCGCGATATCGATGCCCCCACCGATGTGCTGTCCTTCCCCGGTTCCCTCGACGAGGCGTTCGTGACCCCCGAGGGCTACAGCGGCTACCTGGGCGATGTGGTGATCTCGTACCCGCGGGCCGTGGAGCAGGCCCATGCGGCGGGCCACTCTGCGACGCGCGAGCTCCAACTGCTGGCGATCCATGGCGTTCTGCACCTGATGGGCCTCGACGATGCCGACGAGGCCGGGTGGCGCCGCATGGTCGAGATCCAGGACGCGATCCTGGCCTCCCTGCCCGCGGCGCCGTCGTCCAATGGGGGAGTGAACCGTGACCGCGAGGGTACTGCTATCGGGGAATGAAGCTGTCGCGCGGGGGGCCTGGGAGAGCGGCGTGCGCGTGGCATCGGCCTACCCCGGCACGCCGAGCACCGAGATCCTGGAGAGCCTGGCCACCTACGACGACGTGGTGGCCGAATGGGCGCCCAACGAAAAGGTGGCGCTCGATGTGGCCATCGGCGCGGCCTATGCCGGGGTGCGCGCCATGGCGGTGATGAAGCATGTCGGGCTGAACGTGGCCGCCGACTCGCTCTTCTATGCCGCGATGACCGGCATGGAGGCGGGCCTGTTGATCGTGGCGGCCGATGACCCCGACATGCACAGCTCGCAGAACGAGCAGGACAACCGCCGCTACTGCAAATTCGCGCGCCTGCCCTGCTTCGAGCCCTCCGACAGCCAGGATGCCAAGGACCTGGTGGGGGTGGCGCTGGCGCTGAGCGAGCAGTTCGACACGCCGGTGATGCTGCGCCCAACGACACGCATCGCGCATTCGAGTACGGTCGTCGAGCTCGGCGAGCGCGCCGTGGGGCAGGCGTCCTCGCCTGCCGGCCCCAGCACCTACCGCATCGATACGGCCAAGTACGTCATGGTGCCCGGCAACGCGCGGCGGCGCCACCCAGTGATCGAGGAGCGCATCGAGCGCCTGGCTGCCTGGGCCGAGACGTTCCCCGGCAATCGCCTCGAGTGGCGCGGCCGGCGGCTCGGCATCGTCACCTGCGGCGTGGCCTACCAGTACGCGCGCGAGGTCTTTCCCGAGGCCTCGATCCTGCGGCTGGGCATGAGCTACCCCATCCCGGCGGGCCTGGTGCGCCAGCTCGCCGCCGGGGTCGAGCGCCTGATCGTGCTCGAAGAGCTGGACCCCTTCCTGGAGGAGGAGATCCGCCTGCTGGGCATCGCCTTGGAGGGCAAGAGCATCTTCCCCCGCTGTGGCGAGCTCAACCCTGCTATCGTGCGCGATGGCGCCATCGCCGCCGGCCTCCTGCCCGAAAGCGCGCGGCTGCCGGCAGCCAAGCCCACCACGCTGCCGCTGCCGGCGCGCCCGCCGATCCTCTGCCCTGGCTGCCCGCACCGCGCCGTGTTTCATGTGCTGCGCAAGCTCAAGTTGGTGGTCAATGGCGATATTGGCTGCTACACCCTGGCGTTCCAGCCCCCGCAGGGCGCGCTGCATTCCTGCGGCTGCATGGGCGCCTCCATCGGCGTGGCCCACGGTGTGGCCCGCGCGGGCCTGGCGCAGAAGAACGTCGCCGTCCTCGGCGATTCCACCTTCTTCCACTCGGGGCTGCCGGCGCTGCTCAACGTGGCCTACAACCAAGGCAGCGCGGCCACGATCATTCTCGACAACCGCACGACCGCCATGACCGGCCACCAGGAGAACCCCGGCACCGGCCGCACGCTGCGCGGCGCAGAGACAACGGTGGTGGACCTGGTGGCGCTGGTGCGCAGCCTGGGCATCGCGCGGGTCTACGAGGTCGATAGCTATGACCTGCAGGCGGTCGAGCAGGCGGTGCGTGCCGCCATCGATGGCGAGGGGCCGGGGGTGGTCATCGCACGGCGTGAGTGCGTGCTGCTGCCGGCGGTGCGCCCTACCTGGCATGCCCTCACGGTGGATGCGGAGCGCTGCAACGGCTGCGGCCTCTGCCTGCAGCTCGGCTGCCCGGCGCTCGTCAAGAGTGAGGCCAGGCACGCCGCCAGTGGCCGCGCCCAGGTGCGTATCGACCCCCTGCTGTGCACCGGCTGCGCGGTCTGCGCCCAGGTCTGCAACCGCAACGCGATACCGAAGAAGTGAAATGGGTGGGGCGCGAAACACCACGAAAGGCCACGAAAGAGACACGAAAGGCATGAAGGAGGGGGCTCGGGTTTCGTGTCTTTCGCGCCCTTTCGTGCTCCTTTCGTGTCCTTCGTGCCTTTTCGTGCTCCTTTCGTGTCTTTCGCGCCTTCAGGAGGTCAAGGGTGAACAAGGCTGACTTTCTCCTCGTGGGTGTCGGCGGGCAGGGGACGCTCCTGGCGAGCGACGTGCTGGCGGCGGTGGGGCTGCGCGCCGGCTATGACGTGAAAAAGTCGGAGGTGCACGGCATGGCGCAGCGCGGCGGCAGCGTCACCAGCCACGTGCGCTGGGCTGGGCACGTGTTCTCGCCGCTCATCGGTCGCGGCGAGGCCGATTTCCTGCTGGCCTTCGAAAAGCTGGAAGCGGCGCGTTTTGCGCACCTGGTGCGGCCGGGCGCGGCGATTGTGGTCAACGACCACGCCATCCCGCCGGTTTCGGTCAGCGTCGGTAGCGACGCCTACCCCACTGATGCCGACGTGCGCCGGGCGCTCGAGGCCGTGTCGCCGCAGGTGCACCTGGTGCCCTGCATGGCGCTGGCCGAGGCGCTGGGCAATTCGCGCGTGAACAATGTCGTGCTCCTGGGGGCGCTGTCGCGCTTTGTGGAGGTCGATGAGGCGCTGTGGCTCGAAGCCATCGCCGAGCGCGTGCCGGCACGCACCCAGGAGATCAACCGCGCAGCCTTTCTCAAGGGGCGTGAGGCGACATAACCGCACCTCACTCCAGGCTGCCGGCAGTCGCAGGCCCTCCGGGCCGATTGCCGGCTCGCATGCTCCGCATCCGCCCGGCCCTGGCCCGGAGGGGGTGTGTCTGGCGGGTTGGCTAGGCCGGTGGCCGCCCGCGGGCGGCCACCGGCCTAGCCAACCCGCCAGACACACCCCCATACAGGTTCCGTTCCGGTCTCACGCGAAGCGCAACCCCCGGCTGGTGTGCCTCTTCGCCCACGTACGGTCTTCGCACCACCAATGGTACACCCCTTGCTGGGCTCAACACTCAGGATGGGGCGCGGCGGAACACCTGATAGGTTTCCAGAGACCTGTCAGGTGTTCCGTCTTCTCGAAAAACGAACGAACCCTGCATCTGGGCACGAGTTTTCCAAGATTCTTGCACAACTCTTGACATAGATACACAACTGTGCTATAATGAGCACGGTTTGGTAAAGAGAGGTCCACAGTCGGCGTGGGCGCGTTCCACATGGATGGGAGGCAGCGTTTCGAGGTCTGAGCCGAAGGCGGTGAGGGTCACACGGAAGTGAATACGGCTTGGCAGCCTCCTGCGAAACGACTAGGTCCGCCGACGGGTTCATGCCTCGGCGGATTCTGTGTGCCAGGGAATTGAGTGATAACGAAGGCAAGAATCATCACCCGGGTCGCGCCCGGTTCTAGGGATGGATAGTGCCGATGGGCAAAGCGGAAGTGACAGAGAAGAGCAAGGAAACCGCAAAGCAGGCCCTGCTCAGCAAGGCAGAGCAACAGGGGTGTTTGACGCTCGACGATATGATGGAAGCCTTTCCAGAGGCCGAAGAGAACCTCGGCGAGTTGGAGGATCTGCTGATCTACCTCAACGAAGAAGGCATCCAGATCGTCTACGACGAGGAGGCGAAGGAAGAGGTGAAGGCAGAGGCCGCAGAACGAGAAGAAGAAGAGATCCTCGACCTGAGCGAAATCGCGAGCGACGACACTATCAGCCTCTACCTCAAAGAGATGGCCCGTGTGCCCCTGCTGACCGCCGAGGAGGAGATTCGCCTGGCCAAGCAGTACGAGCAGGGCCGCACGGCGCGGCGCCGGCTGAGCAGGAACGGTCAGGAGCCCGACGAGCACGAGCGACTCGAGGCCCTCGTGGAACGCGGTGAGGCCGCCCGGGCGCACCTGATCAAGGCCGTGGAAAAGTTCGACTATCGCCGTGGCCACCGCTTCAGCACCTATGCGACCTGGTGGATCCGGCAGGCCATCACCCGCGCTCTGGCCGACCAGGGACGCGTCATCCGCCTGCCGGTGCACCTGAGCGATCGCATCCGCAAGGTGTACCAGACGTCGCAGCAGTTGGAGCAGGATTGGGGCCGCCAGCCGACCCCCGAGGAGATCGCCAGCGAGCTTGGCCTGCCGCCGCAAAAGGTGCAGTGGATGCTCAAGGTCTCGCAGCGGCCGCTGTCGCTCGAAAAGCCGGTGGGCGAGGAGGAGGATAGCGAGCTGGGCAGCTTTATCGAGGACTCGAGCTCGCCGACGCCGACCGACTCGGCCTACCATCACCTGCTGCAGGAAAAGCTGGAGGATATCCTGACCAGCCTGACGCCGCGCGAGGCGCGCATCCTGCGCCTGCGCTTCGGCCTGCAGGATGGTCGCAGCTATACCTTGGAAGAGGTCGGCCAAAAGTTCGGGCTCACGCGCGAGCGCATCCGGCAGATCGAGCACGAGGCGCTGGATCGCCTGCGCCACCCGAGCCGCAGCCGGCAACTGCGCGATTATCTCACGTAGGCTAATGTAGTGTGGGGTGACAAAGGGCGACGCCTGGGCAGCCCCTGCAGGGGCTGCCCAGGCGTCGCCCTTTGTCACCCCACACTACATTACTACTCGTAGACCCAGCGATCGTCGGCGCGCGGCCAGGAGATGAGCTCGTCCTCGGTGAAGTAGAGGTCGATCTCGCAGCGTGCCGTCTCGGGGCCGTCGGAGCCGTGCACCAGGTTGCGGCCCACTTCGAGGCCGAAATCGGCGCGGATGGTGCCGGGCTGGGCTTCGGCGGGCCGCGTGGCGCCCATGGTGCGGCGTGCGATGTCGATGGCGCCGGGCCCTTCGAGGACCATGACGACCACCGGCGATGAGGTGATATAGTCGATCAGCCCGGCGTAGAACGGCTTGCCTTCGTGGACGGCATAGTGCCGCGCGGCCAGGTCGCGATCGATCTGCATGAGCTTCATCCCCACGATCTTGAGCCCGCGCGCCTCAAAGCGGCTGATGATCGGCCCCACCAGGCCGCGCTGCACGCCGTCGGGCTTGACGATGACCAAGGTACGCTCCAATGCCACGATACTCCTCCTCGATGTAGATTTGCCGTCACGTCTCCGGGCGGCTGCCGGGCGTACGCTCCGCATCTGCCCGGCCCTGACCCGGAAGGGTCTGGCAGGCAGGCCGAGCCGTGGCCGCCCCGGGGCGGCCACGGCTCGGCCTGCCTGCCAGACCCCCCAAGGGTTCCATTCCGGGCTAGCGCGAAGCGCAACACCCGGATGCCACGCTTCCTACGTGCCGCCGTGCTCGAGCAGCCAGCGGTACATCTCCATGGCGTCCTGAAAACGGCCGGCGCGAGCGTAGGCATCGCCCAGCAGCTCGCGCAGGGCACGATGGTCATCGACGACTCCGGCGAGGCCCTCGAGGTCGGCAATGACGTCGGCGAGGCAGCCGGCCAGCGAGGCCAGGGCGTCATAGTGCCCCAGCGCCTCGTCGAGCCGGCCGGCCTTGACGAGCGCCCGCGCCAGGCCCAGCCGCGCCTGGTGATCGTCGGGCTCCAGGTCAAGCTGCTGCTGCCACTGGGCGAGTGGCGAGAGCGGCGGGGCTTCGGGGTCGGCGAGCCTGGGCGTCGTCGCGGTGGCCCTGGGGGCCGGCGCCACGCCATCGCCGGCGGCAGGCTCAGCGGCGCGGCCTTTCGCCACGCCATCCTCGGAGCCGAAGGGCAGATCGTCCTCGCCCTCGATGGCTGCCTCTTGCTCGGCCAGGTTGCCAAGCAGCGCCCTGATCGGCCCATCGGGCAGCATGGCGATGTGCGCGCCCGCGTCGCCGGCCTCGTCGTCGCATGCGAGCCAACTGGGCAAGGAGGTTTCGCCGGCTGGCGTGGCGCCGGCGAGGGAGGTCGTGTCGGGCGGCTCCGCATCCTCGGCCTCGCGTGCCAGCTCGGCGGGTGTGGCGCTGAGCCCGGCCGTCGCCAGCAGCCGGGGCCACTCGGCGCCGAGCAAGCGCGTCGCCTCGTAGCCTTCCGGGTCCAGCTCCTGCGCGCCCTGGAGCAGCGGCTGCGCCTCGTCGGCGTGGCCCTGGCGGCACAGATAGGCGCCCAGCACCAGGCGGGCCACCAGGCAGTTCGGCGCCTGGCCGAGCACGGCGCGCGCCGCCTCGGCGGCCTCGTCGCCACGCTGCGCGCGCCAGAGCGTGCGCACCAGGCTCGCCTGCAGGTCGAGCCGATAGGGCTCGCGCAGCACCAGCTCGCGCAGCTCGCCGATGGCCTTGTTCCACAGGCCGCCGCGGGCGTAGAGCCGCGCCAGGGCCGCGCGCGTGAGCTGCACTTGCGTGGCCATGCCCTGCTCGCGGTAGAGACGCGCGAGCTCGCCGCGCAACCCGTCGCGCCCGGGCGCCAGCTCGAAAGCGCGCTCGAGCTGCCAGATGGCCTCTTCGCGCAGGCCACGGCTGGCAAAGATGATGCCCAGGCCGGCGTAGCCCAGCGGATCCTCGGGGTCCACGCCGAGCGTGCGACGGAAGAGGTCGGCAGCCTCGCCGTGGTTGCCCAGGCCGAGATGGGCCTCGGCCAGGATGCGGTAGCCACGCACGTATCGCGGGTAGCCGCGCAGGATGGCATGGCAGAGCGCGATGGCCTCCTCGTAGACCTCGGCCCGCACCAGGCGCTCGGCCTGGTTGACCAGCGCCCGCAGCGTCGTGTTCATCTGCCCTCCTCTCCTGCGCGCCTCACGAACGACCCGCCCATTATCACCGTTTCCAGCGTTGCTGTCAACGGCTGCCCAGACAGTGTCGCCGCCACAAACGATCCGGGTGATCGCCGGCTGGCATGCTCCGCAGCGGCCCGGCACAGGCCCGGAAGGGGCATAGTTGGCGGGTTGGTCGTGCCCTGGCCGCCCGCGGGCGGCCAGGGCACGACCAACCCGCCAACTATGCCCCCAAAAGGGCTTCGTTCCGGCTACATGCAAAGCGGGATACCGGGATGGTACGCTTCGGGCAAGTCGCACTGCGCTGCTAGCCGCGCACGGCAGTGATGTAGGCGATGGTGCTCTCCCAGGGCACGGTGCGATCCTGCAATTGTGCATAGAATAGTCGCTGCACCGCTGCCACTTCCTCGGGCGCGAGCGACTCGGCCAGGCGCTGGGCGTAGCTCGGCCGGGCGCCGCGGCCTGGCGCCGCGAACCAGCGGGCCAGGTGCCGGGCGCTGATGCGCTGCTCACTCGGCTCCTGTCGCGCCTCGACGCGCACCTCACGAAAGCCGGCCGCACGCAGAGCCTCGGCCACGTCGGTCGCATCCCAGCGCACGAGGGGGTCATTGGCGCTCGTATAGATGGCCTCTTCGGCGGCAGCCAGGCGCGCAGCCAGGTCCTCGCCCAAGGGCGCCAAGTCAAGCAGGCGGTGGAGGCGCTGGCCGTGTCGCGGCACGACCTCGGCGAGGGCGAGCCGGCCGCCCGGGCGCAGCACGGCGGCGACCGCCTGCGTGGCTGCTGCCCAATCGGCGCGCCGGCCCAGCGCGTTGCGGCCGACGGCCACGTCGAAGCGCACCTCGCCCTGGCCCTGGCCGGCCACCAGCGTTGCCAGCGCTTCGAGCTCGCCCTGCAGGACCACCGGGCGCGCCAGGCTGTCGAGGTGCCCGGCCTGCTGGCTCAGGGCGGCGGCCTCACGCGCCTCGCCGGTGAGTGCCCACACGCCGCCCACCGGCGCCCGGCGCACCGCCTCCCAGGTGAGCAGCCCACTCGCGGCGTTGAGGTCGAGCACCAACTCGTGGCGCTCGATGGCGGCGAGGGCCATTACGCGGTCGCGCAGCCGGCCGAGCTGGGCGCCCGCCGAGCCCAGGGTGCGTTCGAGCCAGCGGTTCTGGGCGGGCGGGCCGGGGGTGGGCCCGCTGCCCCAGCCAGGGCCTTCATCTTCCAGCAGCGCGGCAAGCTGGGCCTCGCGGCGGCGCGTCACGTCGGCAGCGATGTGCGCCTCGCAGCCCTGGTTGCTGGGCTCGTAGAACACTGTGCCCTGCAGGCCTTCGGGCAGGTATTGCTGCGGCACCCAGTGCCCGGCAAAGCTGTGCGGATAGCGGTAGCCATCGCCGTGGCCCAGGCCCTGGGCGTCGCGGCTGCCATCCTGCAGGTGGTGG
>Ga0116160_1003870_pt1 | contig 12816 bp, 10 predicted proteins | sample AD_JPNAS2_MetaG_FD_89879 | JGI IMG/M metagenome (GOLD analysis project Ga0116160, IMG submission 89879) | Active sludge microbial communities of municipal wastewater-treating anaerobic digesters from Japan - AD_JPNAS2_MetaG | ecosystem: Engineered > Bioreactor > Anaerobic > Digestate | place...
CCAGTAACCAAAGAACCAATTGAGATTATTGCCCCAACACCAGAAGATAATCTTTGGAAGGCTTTTGAAGACATGATAAGAAATGCATAAAACAATTCTTTCGGGCATAGTACATGAAATTCCTGAAGATATAGCAAAAATATTGCTTGAAAATGATGCTATTCTTGACTGTTGGCCAGGATGTCCACACAGGCGTTCATCTGCTCAAAAATGGTTTACTAACAAATCTATGTAATCAGAAAACAAAAACGAGGTTGTAACACATAATTACAACCTCGTTTTTTTATAAAGTAAAAAACTATCTTAGTCTTCTAACAAAATCTCCATAATAGTAACAGCAGCTTTTGCAACCGATGTTCCAGGACCAAAGATGGCAGCAACACCTGCTTGATATAGATAATCATAATCTTGTGCAGGAATTACCCCACCCGCTATTACAATGATATCTTCACGTCCCAAGGCTTTTAGTTCAGCAATAACTTGTGGTACTAAGGTTTTGTGACCTGCAGCTAATGATGAAACGCCCATTATGTGTACGTCATTTTCAACAGCCTGTTTGGCTGCTTCGGCTGGCGTTTGGAACAAAGGTCCCATATCCACATCAAAGCCACAATCGGCATACCCTGTGGCTACAACTTTTGCACCGCGGTCGTGTCCGTCTTGACCCATTTTGGCAATCATAATACGTGGCTGACGACCTTCTTTTTCAGCAAATTTTGCTGTTAATTCGCACGCTTTAATAAAGTCTGCGTCATTTTTTGTTCCTGCACTATACACTCCTGTTATGGTTCTAATGGTTGCTTTATATCTTCCTACTATCACTTCGCATGCATCTGAGATTTCGCCCAATGTTGCACGCACTCTAGCTGCTTCTACAGCTAACTCCAACAAGTTTCCTTCGCCTGTTTCTACACATTTGGTAATGGCAGCTAAGGCATTTTTTACAGCGGCATTATCTCTGGCTTGTTTCAATTGAGTTAAACGCTCAATTTGTTGTATGCGTACGGCTGTATTATCAACTTCTAAAATATCCAAAGGATCTTCTTTTTCTAAACGGTATTTGTTGGTTCCAACAATGGTTTGCTGACCTGAGTCGATACGAGCTTGGGTACGAGCAGCAGCCTCTTCGATACGCATTTTTGGAATACCTGTTTCGATAGCAGCAGCCATACCACCCAATTTCTCAACTTCTTCAATTAAAGCCCACGCTTTTTCAGCCAATTCATTCGTTAAAGACTCTACGTAATACGAACCTGCCCAAGGGTCAACTTCGCGACAAATATCCGTTTCTTGTTGAATATAAATTTGTGTGTTACGAGCAATACGAGCCGAAAAATCTGTTGGTAAAGCAATAGCCTCGTCAAGTGCATTGGTGTGCAATGATTGTGTATGTCCCAAGGCAGCCGCCATTGCCTCAATACACGTACGACCAACGTTATTAAATGGATCTTGCTCTGTTAGCGACCATCCAGAAGTTTGCGAGTGGGTACGCAAAGCCAAAGATTTTGGGTTTTTAGGATTAAATTGTTTTACAATTTTTGCCCATAGCAAACGAGCTGCACGCATTTTAGCAATTTCCATAAAGTGATTCATGCCTATTGCCCAGAAAAATGATAAACGAGGAGCAAACGAATCGATATCCATACCTGCATTTACACCCGCACGTAAGTACTCCAATCCATCTGCCAAGGTATATGCTAACTCAATATCAGCAGTAGCACCAGCTTCTTGCATGTGGTATCCCGAAATAGAAATTGAGTTGAATTTAGGCATATTTTTTGACGTATATTCAAAAATATCAGCAATAATCTTCATCGAAAATTTAGGTGGATAAATATACGTATTACGCACCATAAATTCTTTCAAAATATCATTTTGGATAGTACCTGACAATTCTTCAAGTTTAGCACCTTGCTCTAATCCTGCATTGATATAAAAAGCTAACACAGGCAATACAGCACCATTCATCGTCATTGATACAGACATTTTATTCAATGGAATACCATCAAACAACACTTTCATATCTTCGATTGAACAGATAGATACACCAGCTTTACCCACATCACCTACTACCCTCTCGTGGTCGGCATCGTATCCACGGTGAGTAGCTAAGTCGAAAGCAACAGACAATCCTTTTTGACCAGCAGCTAAATTTCTACGGTAAAACGCATTTGATTCTTCTGCAGTAGAAAATCCTGCATACTGACGAATAGTCCAAGGTTGCATAGCATACATTACACTATAAGGTCCACGTAAATAAGGAGGTAAACCCGCAGCATATTGTAAATGTTGCATACCATTTAGGTCTTGTTTTGTGTAAAACGGTTTCACAGGAATTTGCTCAGGTGTTACCCAAGTACTTTCCGCTTGTGTACCAACGCCTGATGAAACAGCGATGTTTGTAATGTCAATACTTTTAAAATCAGGTTTCATGTTCATTTTTTTTAATTTATGAGCCATTCAGGAATGTACTCAATTTTATTATTCATTTTTATTATTTCTCAATTATTTATGCAATTGGAATTAGGATAAATACCGCTACATCCCAAACAGCATGCGACACAATGAGTGTTACAATATTTTTGTGGTATTTGTACAATATGCCCCAAAACAATCCACACACCATGGCTGCCATAATTAACATAAAATTAAACGACCAGATATGTACTAAGGTATAAATTAACACAGTGATTAATACAGCAAACCAATCGCCATATTTTGCACCAAGTTGTTTTTGCACATATCCACGCCAAAATATTTCTTCAGCAGGACCAATCAGCACAGTAAGTAATACGCCTACTAATACCAAATTTTGTCTTTCTTTCATTCCATAAATGCCTTGTATTTGAGTGCCAGCAAAATCAAACCATTGGGTAGATAAATAATTACCCACTACAAACACCCCATACAAAACAGCAGCAGACACCAGTCCTATTACAAGATCTTTAACATTGAAAGAGAATTGTTTGCTAAAATTTTTATCCAAAAAAGCACTCATAGCCCACAAAATTGCAGCTGAACAAGCCATTGCTATCCAAAAATTAATGTGGATGGATGTCCATGGCGAAAACATAATAAACCACAGAACAGCAGCAAGCAATGACGCTAATAATACTTTTTTCATATCCAATATCCATTAAAAACTCCAAGAGCATACATCAATGTAAATGCCATCACCAATTGAGCTGACATAGCATCTAAATCTTTGATAATCTCAGGTTTATCAATCTTAGCTTGTTTTATTAAATTGATATTCTTTTTTGCAAGGGGCAAGGTTACTATTACCAACAATGCCAAAGGCGATATCATATTTAATAATACAAATATTGCCACAGCCACATACGCTCCAATAGCTAAAAAGGTATATTGAATGCGCGAACCTTTTTCGCCAAGCAACAAGGCTTGTGTTTTGATATTTGCCAATTTATCATCTCTCATATCACGTGTGTTATTTGCATGTAAAATATTCACAACCAAAAAAGCAATCGGAATACTTAACACTACAACCTCCCAATATAATTGATTCGTCATTACAAAGGCTGTTCCTAAAGCAATGAGCGGTCCGTAAATAACAAAAATCAAGACATCGCCCAAAGCCATATACTTTAGTTTGTAATAAAAAAATGTACCCAAAGCACCAACGATACCAATCCATAGCAAATCGTTGCCTGTTTGCGACCATAAAAACAAACCGATCAAAATACCCATACATAATACGATTATCCCAAACCAGAATATTGTTTTGGGCGTAAATACACCATCTACCAACATACGGCTCGAACCGAACGATTCCTTTCTATCTACTTTATACATGTAATCGAAATAATCGCCAATAAGATTTCCGCTTGCTTGAAACAAGACAGCACCCAATAAAGCAGCTACTCCATACCCCCAATGGATGGACTCTATGCTATCTTGCATGTAAAAAACATACGCCATAGCAAACAAAGCAGGCATTGCCGATGCCGGAAACGACCATGGGCGTGTAGCTATTATCCAATTTTTTGTAGTTGGACTCATCTCTATTGATTGATAGTTAATAAGCCGTTAAACGTACGTAAAGTATCCAACACATTGGATTTAACATTGATAAAATGCTCAATACCATAGGCTTTTAACTCATCAGTACAAGCTGGAGCTCCTGCTATCACTAAAATAGCGTTTCCTTTTGCTAAATCAAAAGCTTGAGGGGCTAATTCAGCATATTCATCATCACTTGAGCATAATACCACTATATCAGCATTGGCTTTTTTAGCCGCTGCTATACCTTCTTCGATGGTTTTAAATCCTAAATTATCTACTACATCATACCCTGCACAAGCAAAGAAATTGCACGAAAACTGAGCCCTTGCCAAACGCATAGCCAAGTTACCAATGGTTAGCATAAATGCTTTTGGACGCTTAGTCGCTTTTTCGGTAGCAAAACGTAAGGATTCAAATTCATCAGCTGCACGTACTGCACATAACTGTTCGATAGATGTATTATGTGTGCAACAAGATGATGCATTATTATCTTTTTGAACTTTAGTAATTGCTTGCTCGTTGAAATTAGGAAATTGATTTGTTCCAAGTAACACTTCACGGCGAGATGAAACATTTTTTAAACGCGTACTTGCAGTTTTTTTAATTGCTTTTTGTACATTACCTGCTACAATAGCTGCATAAAAACCACCATTTTCTTCTACTTCTAAAAATAATTTCCAAGCTTGTTGAGCTATTTCATTGGTTAATGTTTCGATATAGTACGAACCAGAAGCTGGGTCAGCCACCTTATCAAAATTTGATTCTTCTTTCAACAATAATTGTTGGTTACGAGCAATACGCTCCGAAAAATCATCTGATTTTTTGTACACAGAATCATAAGGCAATACGGTTAGTGAATCTACCCCACCCAACGAAGCACTCATGGCTTCCGTTTGTGTGCGAAGCATATTTACATTGGCATCATATACTGTTTTGTTAAATTCTGATGTTTGTGCATGAATGCGTATTCTGGCAGCACATTTGCAAATACCATTTTCAGTATTATCACAATTAGGACGACGACAAATTGGTTGGTACGCATCTACAATCAATGCCCACAACAATTTGGCAGCACGGAATTTGGCAATTTCCATAAAATAATTGCCACCTACACCAAAATTAAATTTAATTTTTTTAGCAGCCAACGATGTATCTACACCTGCCTCTACCAATAATGAAAGATATTGATTTCCCCAAGCCAATGCATATCCTAACTCTTGAGCTATATAAGCTCCAGCATTGCTTAAGGTTGTAGCATTAACACCCACAACACGGTAAAAAGGAAGAGGAGCAATTGCATCAATAATTGCTTTTGCCATCGATACGATACTTGCTTTATCATATTCTTTACCACGCAATAACATAGCATTCATAGCATCAAAGTTGATGGAGCCATGCAACTTAACTAAGTCATATCCTTCTGACTGAAAATAAGCAACTAATATCCCAGCCAATTCAGCAGCATGATCGGTGCAAATACTAAAATTTAACTCTACACAATCAGCAGCAATACCTTTTAAAAGTGATTGGATATAGCTACTTGACAAATCTTGATAGCTAATTTTAAAACCAAGCGAAGTAATTCCCTTGTTAAGAACATCCAATGCTTTTTTGTTCGCCTCATCCACATTTTCTACTACAATATCCTGACGAACATACCAATCATTGTTAGCCTTTGTACCCCTTACAAACGGAAACTTTCCTGGAACAGCCTCTGTGTTTTTCAAAGTCTCAATATCCTCTGCACGATAAAACGGCATTACATCAAAACCCTCATTGGTTTTCCAAACTAATTTTTTACTAAAATCAGCACCTTTCAAGTCAGCCGTAATTTTCTCCATCCACTTTTCGGTTGTTACCGGTGGAAATTCAGCCAATAAATTCAATTTTTTTTCTGCCATAATAATATAATAATTGTATAATTTTCTAAAACTCAGCAAAATTAGTTGTTTTAATTAATATAATGAATTTTTAGGCTTGTAAATTTTAATAAAATAAGTACTTTTGTTGTGAAAATAGCATTCAAAATGACTGAATTAAACAAAGAAGAAGAAAAATTTATCGTTTCGTTAAGACGGAAATTCAATAAAGCTATCTATCAGTACGGTTTAATTTCAGATGGAGATGTTATTTTAGTGGGGCTTTCGGGAGGGAAAGATTCATTGGCATTGGTAGAATTATTAGGTGAGCGAAAAAAAATATTTAAGCCTTCTTTTAGTGTTGTTGCTGCACATATTACGTTGGATAATATACCTTATACATCAGATTTGGCTTATTTAAAAGCGTTTTGCGAACAATATGATGTACCTTTTGTTCATCGCAATAGTAGTTTTGATGCCAGTACTGACACCCGAAAATCACCTTGCTTTTTGTGTTCGTGGACACGCAGAAAACAGCTTTTTGATATTGCCAAAGAGTTGGGTTGCAACAAAATTGCATTGGGGCATCACCAAGACGATATATTAGAAACATTGTTGATGAATATGAGTTTTCAAGGAGCATTTTCGACCATGCCTCCTATATTGAAAATGAACAAGTTTGATATGACGATTATACGACCGATGTGTTTGCTACGAGAAAATGAATTGATACAACTTGAAAAAATCAGAAACTATCAAAAGCAAGTAAAGAATTGTCCCTATGAAAAAGACTCATTTAGAAAAAATATGAAACAGCTTATCCAACAAATAGAAAAAATGAACCCAGAAGCTCATTTTTCGATGTGGAAAGCTATGACGAATATACAAGCTGATTATTTACCAAAAGAAATTAAAGAAAATGAATACAGAAAATAACACTCCGCTATTGGAATTAGAAAACCAGATTGTACGCATGTTGCGTACCGTATTTGACCCAGAGATTCCAGTAAATATTTACGATTTAGGTTTAATTTACAAGATAGAAGTAAGTGATGACAACATCGTAGATATTGAAATGACCTTAACAGCACCAAGTTGCCCTATGGCTGATTTTATTTTAGAAGATGTAAAAATGAAAGTAGAAGGCATTGAAGGTGTTAAAGGATTGAATATCAACCTTGTTTTTGATCCACCTTGGGACAGAAACATGATGTCGGAAGAAGCACAATTAGAACTAGGATTTTTGTAAGGTATGGCAAAAAAAACGTATATTTCGGGTTTATTTAATGGGATTGCCTCAAGCTACGATACGCTTAACCATATTTTATCGTTGTCGGTAGATAAACGTTGGAGAAAAACGGCTGTTAAAAAAGTAATGCAGGTACAACCACAAAAAGTATTGGATGTGGCGTGTGGAACAGGAGATTTTTCGATAGCACTAGCCAAAGCAGGTGTTGAAAAAATTATTGGCATCGACATTGCTGAGGATATGATAGCTGTAGGCAACAAAAAAGTTTCGCAGCTACAATTATCCGATAAAATAGAGCTTCTGTATGGTGACAGTGAGCATATTGCATACGAAAACAACACCTTTGATGCTGTAACTGTTGCCTTTGGAGTTCGCAATTTTGAAAACCTTGAAATTGGCTTAAAAGAAATGCGAAGAGTTATTAATGATAATGGATTATTAGTCATTCTCGAATTGTCTATCCCTACCAATAAAGTGTTATTCTTTTTCTACAACCTTTATTTTAAACATATTATGCCTTTTATTGGAGGACTGGTATCCAAAGATAAATCCGCCTATAAATACTTATATTCGTCGGTTATACAGTTTCCTAAACCACACGAATTTATCCAGCATTTACAAAATGTTGGTTTTTCGAGTATTGAACATACTGCCTTTTCGGGCGGATTAGCTCGTATGTATGTGGCAAAAAAATAATCAGCTTATTTTAGTTTTTTAGGAAATAAGAAAGCTCCATTCTCAAACTTAGTTGTATTTTTGCGTAAAAATAAACACAACCGTGAACTACACTGAACTTCTACATACATTTTCTGAGTTTCCTATTGTATTAGCCTTGCTACTTGGGTTGCTTGTAGCCATAGACCCCTGCCCTTTGGCAATGAATATTGGTGCTATTGCCTTTTTGGGAAAGGATATTCAAGATAAACGAAAAGTATTTATCAACGGCTTACTATATACCCTTGGTAGGGTGTTGAGCTATACAGTATTAGGCATTGTATTATTATTTGTGCTACAAACCACCACCAATTTACACACCTTGCAAACCTTTTTCACTTCGTATGGCGAATTGCTCATTGGTGCCATATTTTTAGTTGTAGGTATTTTTATGTTAGACTTGTTAAAACCGCACAAACACGAACATTGTGATGCTAATCACGAAGTAAAAACATTTACAAATAAACGAAATTTAAGTCCTTTTGCATTAGGCATTGTATTAGCATTGGCATTTTGTCCGTATGGTGCTGCCCTCTTTTTTGGGGTGTTAATTCCTGTTTCAGTCGAATCAAACGTTGGCTACTTACTCCCCATTTTGTTTGCTATAAGCACCAGCATTCCTGTTGCTTTAATGGCTTGGTTATTGGCATTTAGCGTTTCTAATTTGAATATAATAAACACAAAAATTCATGCATACGATAAATGGATTAAACGTAGTGTTGCCATTATTTTAATTGTTGTAGGGATTTATTATGTATCAAGCCATTTTATAGGTCATACTCACGATCACCACCACCACACCGAAGAATGTACGCATGACCACGAGCATTGAGCTATTATCTCTATTTGATTTTCTGACAGCTACACTTTTCTTTTAAATCTAAAGAAAATTGCCTATCTTTGCGGTCGCAAAAATAAAACAAACTTACAATAGACATGATTACAGTTTCAAATTTGGCCATTCAATTTGGCAAACGCACTTTATTTCAAGAAGTTAATTTAAAATTTACTGCCGGAAACTGTTATGGCATAATAGGTGCTAATGGTGCAGGAAAATCAACCTTCTTACGTTTGTTAAGTGGCGATTTAGACCCAACAAAAGGCTCCATTCATTTCGGTTCAAACGAACGTTTATCTGTATTAAAACAAGACCACCACGAATTTGATGAATTTACTGTACTTGACACCGTTTTAATGGGACACACCAAGTTGTGGGATATTAAAAACGAGAAAGATGCTATTTACATGAAAGAAGATTTTTCGGACGAAGATGGTATAAGAGCATCTGAACTAGAAGAGGCTTTTGCCGAACTCGACGGATGGAACGCCGAAAGCAATGCAGCATCGCTACTGAGTGGTTTGGGTATAAAAGAAGACTTGCACTACTCGCTAATGAAAGACATTAGTGGAAAAGAAAAAGTACGTATATTGTTGGCAAGGGCTTTGTTTGGAAACCCAGACAACCTATTGCTTGATGAGCCTACCAACGATTTGGATATTGACACCATCAACTGGTTAGAAAATTATTTAGCAAACTACGAAAATACCGTTTTGGTAGTATCGCACGACCGTCACTTTTTAGATGCTGTAAGTACCCATATTGTGGATATTGATTATGGCAAAATACAATTAGTACCAGGTAACTATTCTTTCTGGTACGAATCTAGTCAGCTGGCTTTGCGTCAGCAACAAGCACAAAACAAGAAAGCGGAAGAAAAGAAAAAGGAATTGGAAGAGTTTATTCGTCGTTTTAGTGCCAACGTGGCTAAATCCAAACAAGCGACTAGCCGTAGAAAAATGCTTGAAAAACTGAACGTAGAAGAAATTCAACCTTCTACCCGCAAATACCCTGGTATCATTTTTACACCCGATCGCGAACCTGGCAATATGGTACTGGAAGTGAAAGGTCTTTCGCATAGCATGGAAGGGCAAGTTTTGTTTAAGGATGTAAACTTTAACGTAGAAAAAGGGGATAAAATTGTATTTTTATCCAAAGACCCTAGGGCTATGACTGCGTTTTTCGAGATTATCAATGGCAATATAAAACCAGACAGTGGAACATTTAACTGGGGAGTAACCATTACCTCAGCCTATTTACCGCTTAATAATGTTGATTTTTTTAATACTGATTTGAATTTAGTAGATTGGTTGGGACAATTTTCTGACGATACTACCGAATCATTTATACGTGGCTATTTGGGCAGAATGTTGTTTTCTGGCGAAGAAATTTATAAAAAAGCAGGCGTATTATCAGGAGGAGAAAAAATGCGTTGTATGATTTCGCGTATGATGCTGAAAAATGCCAATGTTATGGTGCTCGACTCTCCTACCAACCACTTGGATTTGGAATCGATTCAAGCATTTAACAACTCGCTAAAATCATTTAAGGGAAATATCCTGATGTCGTCTCACGACCATGAGTTTATTCAAACAGTATGTAACCGTGTAATTGAACTTACACCCAATGGCATTATTGATAAAGTTATAGAATACGATGATTACTTAGACGATATGCACGTAAAAACTCAACGAGAAAAATTATACAAATAAATTTGTTGTAACAAACAATAAAACCTCCTATACTACTTTGTTTAGGAGGTTTTTTTATTATTTTAATAATCGATATACTATTATTACTCTTTTCACGTTTATAGAAGTAAGTTGAAAGACACAAACAATATTTTTTTTTGAAATTTAATACTAAAACTCTATGAACAAAGCAACATATTCCATATTGTGTATTGTCCTATTATTAACTAGTTGTAACCTACGAGATAAAGAAGTAATAGACCCTGATTATTTTTTTAAAAACGATAGCAATCTTTCATTACACACAGTAGTAATTACAGATAAAGCAACACGTCTAACTTTTTCAATACTCACTGAGTCGCCAACACAAATAAAAATTGATTCAACGGCGTATTTAGTTGCAAATAACAAGAAATACCCTCTTTTAGAGAATACGCTAAATGTTATAGCAATTGATTCTGGCAAGTATTCTTTTTCGCTAGAATTTGAACCGTTACCAAAATCAACAACATCCTTTGACTTTATTGAATGTGAGCAGGAAAGTTGTATACAAATGATTGGAATTTTGTTAAAAGGGACCTACAAAGATGCTGAGTATAAGGAAAAAATACCCATACAGTTAGTTTCTGCCAATTATTCAGAAGCTAAAATGCCAAAAATGGAAATGAAATGTGGTAGTACGCAGGTTATAATGCACTTAGTAAGTCCACTACCTGTTGATTCTTCGCTGTTTAAAGGAATAATATCTGTTTTTGACATAACAACAGGGTCGTATACTGACTACCAATCAAATAGTGATTCTTTACAAACATTCAGTTGGGAATATGAGCAATGTAGTCCTGGAATAGTAGTATTAGAAATAGAAAACAATCCAATTCAACTATTCGTTGAACCCAGTAAGAAGAATGAATTTTGGATTGACGTATATGCCTACTTTCATCAAGAACCTTTTGTATATACTAATGGGAAATTAGACGCACTAAACCGTGCGTTACATACTAGAAGAAACGATAGGTATTGGATTGATACAAAAGAACTATATCCAACTTTTGCTGAAATGAACGTAGCTACATATTTAGATTTTGCAAAACAAACTCTTATAGATTCTATCTCTTCAATAGAAAAGAACACATCGCTATCTCCTCTAACTCGTTCTTTGTATATTGAATCTGAGAAATCTCTATACATTGGTCGTGTGCTTGACGCAAATGTTATTCGCTATATTTCAGCAAATGCTTTAAATAAAAATTGGGAAACAATGGAACTTGCATCTTATAATCAAATACTTGCTGCTTTAGAAATAATTGATTTTACATCTGACAATGCCTTGTATTTGATGTTTAAATCAGGATATCATTTTTTAATTTATAAAAAGTCACAATATACAGAAGACTTATTTTCTACTCCATCTTCTGCCCTTTATCAATTTAAAGAATACAGAAAACAATATGAGAATTTATTAGTTAATTACAATCATACACCTGAAAACAGTGTTGACTACTTGCAATCACCCTTCTATTCTGAATTATTCCGAATAAAAAAAATTGAGCAAATGCAAAAGTCAACTCAATCTGTAGAAATAATTGATTCATTAAAAAAAAGAAAAGTATATGTAGAAAAAACTCCTATAACTGAAAATGAAAATCTACTATCAAATATTTTGTCAAATTATAATGGAAAAGTGATTTTAATAAATTTTTGGGGAGTTACTTGTGGACCATGTATGTTTACAATTGAAAAGATGGAACCCTTAAAAAAAACGGAGTTAAATAACGAGAAAATTGTATTTGTCTATTTAACTACGACGAACTGGTCTCCAATTGATGAATGGTTTAAAAAAATCAATACTATTCAAGGTCATCACTATTACCTTACAACTGATCAATGGAAATATTTAAACAAGCAATTCCATTTTAATGCTATCCCATTTTATGTTTTAGTACAAAAAAACGGGCAGTTTGCTCCATTAAAAACAGGAACCGACCGATCAAGCAGTATTAAAAAATCGATCTTGGAGGCTTTAAATAAATAATTTTGAGTTTTCGAGAACAAGGAAAAGATTCTCTACTTCAAATGTCTGTTTTCTATTGCTAATATTGTTTATGCAAGGTAAATCCTTGCTTTTAGCACGACGTAGGCACAGCCTACGTCGAACCAGAGAATCCTACTTACTCTCCAACTTCCTCTATAGCAAACTCTGGATGATTCAGATTGAAAGAATATAAATAATTTACTTCACTACCTGAATAGTGCTTTCTCATATTTTCATTTACAATCTGACAGGTATTGTCTACATCTGGATATTTCCCTCCAATATTTGGGATTGTAGGTATATATGTATCAAATGGAAATTCAACATATTCGCTATTATCAATAAAATAGGTAGAAACTAATTTCCCTCCATCTGTAGCTGGGACTAATGCTTCTTGATTTGTAATAGTA
>Ga0116160_1003906_pt1 | contig 12754 bp, 14 predicted proteins | sample AD_JPNAS2_MetaG_FD_89879 | JGI IMG/M metagenome (GOLD analysis project Ga0116160, IMG submission 89879) | Active sludge microbial communities of municipal wastewater-treating anaerobic digesters from Japan - AD_JPNAS2_MetaG | ecosystem: Engineered > Bioreactor > Anaerobic > Digestate | place...
TCCCACACGCGCCACACGCCCTTCTGCCGATTGCGGCATACAATCACCTTACCCTATGCCCCAACTCGCGTCCTGGTGGCGTGTGGCGCGTCGTTCCGGGCGAACGAACGTTCTGCTGGCCATCACTTCCCCCTTACCCTTCGGCACTCCCTTCTCACTGTCTCGAAATTTCTCGGAAACATGGTATTGCCACGGAGATGTATCCATGGTAGTATGTAAGTGCAAGGGGACATAACAGCAAGGAGGGCGTTGACATGACCATCTGGGCGAGATACCCCGGCAAGTGCGCCAAGTGCGGCGGCCCGATACAGCCCGGCGAGCAAATCAACTGGGACAAGGCGACCAAGCGCACCGAGCACGTCACATGCCCGGAGCGCGTCGAAGTGCCGCAGGCGACCAAGACGTATAGGCTATCCCGCGGTAGCGGTGACGGCTACCGGGGCTGGCAGCGCGGGCAGATCGTGCAGACCAGGCCCCGCTACCTAGAGAGGGGCTACCCCGAGTGGCTATACGTGCTGGATGCCAGCTCCAAATACTACCGCTACGACGGCATGAGCTTCGGCGTCGGGGACGATAGCGGCTACGTCTACACCGCCACCTGCCGCGAGGCCACGCCCGAGGAGGCCGCGCCCTACATCGCCAAGCGCGAGGCGGCGCTCCGGATGCAGGCGGCCAAGGCTCGGCTGGAGGAGATCAAGCGAGATATCCAGCAGCGCGGTGAGAAGCCCGAGGCCAGCGACGACAACGCCCAGGGCGAGAGGATGTTCAACACGCAGACCGCCTACGGCGGCGGCGACTGGTTCGTGGTCAACGACTCAGAGATCTGGTATGTCCGCAACAACGGCATGGATGGCGACTGCTGGAGCGCAAACAACGTCACCACCGGCGGGGCCGGCGCAATCGGCCGCAGGATACCGCGCGACGAGACGCTGGTTGCCGAGCTGCGCGAGCTGGCCGAGATAGTCAAGTAGGAGGGTTGGACATGCCCAAGCGTGAGTATTCGGAGTGCTACATACTCTCCACTCCCCGCGCCAAGCGCGAGTTTGAGGGACGCGACGAGTATGGCAACGTCTATGGGGTAGCGCGCGACTACTGCCCCGAGTGCGGCGCGCCTGCGACCGATGGTCGCGGCAACGAGGTGGGGGCCAGGAGCCTGGCCGATATCCAGCACTGGGAGGCGAGGCTCTGCCTGCTGGAGTGCAGGTGCGGGACGCGGTATCACTGCTACGGTTAGCAGGGCTCTTGCCCTGCCTCCGCTCCAGGCGAGTCCCGGGGCGCAGGGAGCGCAAGATACCAGGAAGGAGGAGTGAGTCCAGTGACCATCACCCCAGCCGAGATCCAAGCAGATCTGGACTACCGCGCGCAGATCGAGGCCCACGCCCGCGACCTGGCGGACCTGCTCAAGCGGCACCATCTGACCTTTGCCAGCGGGTTTGGCGGCACGATCATGACCTGGGGCGACTACATCTATGCCGAGTTCGGCGACGAGATCCACGCAGCCTGCCGCGCGTATCTCGCCCTCGATGCCTGATCCGCTAGGCCAGCGCGGAGCATGCCCGCGCCGGGAGGGGACTCCGCACACCTCCCGCCGCTCAAGGAGGTGGATACTGATGGCAGGGACTATAATGACCGGGCTCTTTGACCACGATGGACGGCTGGTCGGGGTCATGGTCAAGTGCCAGTACGCCGACAACGCGAAGATAAAGTCGGTGGGCGGGTATCGTTGGGCCCCGTACGCTAAGGGATGGCGGTACGACCTAGACGCCCGTGCCCTGGGACGCCTGATAGAGCTGTTCCCCGACGCCCAGGTGAGCACGAGCGTCCAGCAATGGCTAGAGGCCCACCCGCCCACGGCGGAGCAGCCACAAGCGCCCGAGCCCGGAGAGATGGAGTTGACGTCGGCCCTGGCCCCCAAGCTGTTCGAGTACCAGAAGGCGGGGGTGCGGTTCCTGGCCCGGGCCCGCCGGGTTCTGCTGGCGGATGATATGGGCCTAGGCAAAACGGTACAGGTCATTGGGGCCTGCGAGGAGCTACATGCGAGCCGGGTGTTGGTGCTGTGCCCCAACGCGGTGAAGGACGTCTGGTCAAAAGAAGTCGTCAAGTGGGCACCCGACCGTGTGGCCACCGTGCTGCGGGGTAGCAACCGGGCTGCCAAGCTCAAGGTGTTGGAGGAGTTCAGTGAGGGGTACCTGGTAGTTAACTACGAGGCGGCCCGGGAGAGGCGCGAGAACGGCGGGCTACTGGCCGAGCTGCTGGCCATGGACTGGGACGTGGTGGTCGTGGACGAAGCCCACAACGTCAAGAACCGGAAGGCACAGCAGACCCAGGGCATCCGGAAGCTGGTGCTTAAGGCCGAATGCGCGTACCTGCTAACCGGCACCCCCATCATGAACCGGATAGACGACCTGTGGTCGCCCCTGAACATGCTCCACCCCAAGCGGTACAGCTCGTTCTGGGCGTTCGTCAAGAAGCACACCTGGGTAGTACAGGGCCCGTTCGGCTGGCAAATAGACGGCAGGCCCCGGGCACCTGAGGCGCTCAGGCGCGAGCTGGCCCCGTTCATGCTGCGACGTGAAAAGCAGGAGGTGTTCCCCGACATGCCGCCCAAGATGTATCAGAAGCTGTGGGTCGACCTGGAAGGTGAACAGCTCCGAATATACAAGGAGCTGGAATTCCTGGCCATGTCCCAGGTGACGGAGGACATGCTGGTGATAACCCCCGGGGTGCTGGCTCGGCTGACCCGGTGCAGGCAAGTGGCCATTTCGCCCGGGCTGATTGGCGGCGAGTCGACGGGGGCCAAGCTGGACGCACTCCTGGGGGTGCTGCACGGCACAGAGAAGAAGGTCATCGTGTTCTCGCAGTTCGCCCAAGCCATCAAGCTGGTCAGCAGAATCTTGACCGAGGAGGGAATACCGCACCTGACCATGACCGGGGATACCCCGGACGCAGACAGAGCCGGGGCGGTGGAGCGGTTCCAGACCGACCCCGGCATCCAGGTCATCCTGATGACCACCCAACTGGGCGGCGTGGGGTTGACCCTGACAGCCGCATCGGTGGTGGTCTTCTTAGACAAGATGTGGACTCCAGCCCAGAACGAGCAGGCCGTCGACCGGACCCGGCCCCACCTGCAGAAGGAGTCCGTGCAGGTGATAGAGATACTGGCCAGGGACACCGTCGACGAGATGGTAGAGGAGGTGTTGGGAGGCAAGGTATCCATCATCGAGGCCGTAGTGGCCCGGAAGCGGAAGGTAGGCGGGATTGACAAGCTTTGACAAGTATGATACAATGGAAATAGGCACCAAGGGAGGTAGACTGATGGAAGGCACGGTGAGTTGGTCCCAGATACGGACCTGGACCACGTGCAGACAGAAGTGGTACTGGCTCTATCGGGTGGGCATAGTACCCAAACGGATGCGTCGGGCCCCGAGCATCGGGTCCTGCGGCCACGTGGCCCTGGCGGCGGTCACCGCCGGGACGGACTGGGAGGCGGCGGTAGACGCCTGGCTGCAGGAGGAGCTGGCCAAACCCATGTTCGACGAGGAGGTCGAGGAGTACCACAAGGTGGCCGACCTGGTACGGGGCATTATCCCTAGGTATATCGCCCACTACCAGGACACGTTCGAGCCGGTAGTCGTCGAGCGGAGGTTCGACATCCCGGTATCAGGCGTCAAGACCCGGCTCGTTGGGTACTGGGATGCTATCGTCAAGGACCGTGACGGCAAGCTCTGGCTCAAGGAGAACAAGATGCCCCAGCATGGATTCCGCACCTATGAGGACTTGGTCCTCGACGGACAGATAGGGGTTTACCAGTGGGCGGCCCGCAGGAGTGGGTTCCCCGTGGTCGGTACCATCTTCGACCAGTTGCTGGCGAAGCTCCCTGCGGAGCCCTCAGTGAACAAGGATGGGTCACTGTCCCGGGCGAAGGTCTACACGGACTGGGAGACCTACAAGGCCCGGCTGCTGGAGCGCGGACTAGACCCAGCCAACTATGCCGAGATGGAGGACAAGCTATCGGGGTTCGAGTTCTTCAAGCGGGACTACATCTACCGGCCACCGTCCGAGGTGAAGCAGTTCACTGAGGGCATGCAGCAGAAGGTGTGGGAGCTGTCCGCGACCAGGAAGCGCATCTACCGATGCGATTCCTTCATCAACTGCTCAGGGTGCGACTACCGCGAGCTGTGCATCGAGCAGGCTAAGGGCCGGGACGTTCAGGACCTGATCGAAATGAGCTTCGAGCCCAGACAACCAAGGAAGGAGGAGCAGAAGGATGACGACGAAACCACGACCGCCTAGCGCGACCACTGGGTCCGCCCCACCGACGGACCTGCCCGGGCTGCGCATCTACAAGCCCGAGATAGTGGACTATAAGCTGAAGGCGCTCTTCTACGGCCCGCCCGGGGTCGGGAAGACGTCCCTTCTGGCGACGGCGAACCTGCACCCGTCGACGGCTCCCATACTCATCATCAACGTGGAGGGCGGCATGCTCAGCGTCACGGATACGACCGCCCTGGGTATGACCGAGGCCCCCGATGTGGTGGACCTGACCAGCTACGACCAGCTGGGGGACATCTTCTGGTTCCTGGCTAAGGGCGACCACCCGTACAGGTCGGTGGGCATCGACTCCCTGGCAGAGCTGAGGACCCTCAACCTAGACTCCGTGGTCGGGAGGTCAATAGCCAAGAGCGGAGGTAAGCGTACCTCACCGGACGAGGTGTTCTTGGACGACTACGGCACCTCGAACACCCAACTCAAGCGGGCGCTCAGGATGTTCCGTGACCTGCCGATGCACGTGTTCTACACGTGCCACGACAGCGCCAGCCAGGACAAGGAGAAGAACGAGGTCGTATGGCCGGACCTACCGCCCGGCCTTAAGAGTGCGGTAGTCGGATACATGGACGTGGTCGGGTACATGTACGCGCAGAGCACCAGCGAGGAGGACGGCACCGAGTCCGTCCAACGTCGGATGCTGTGCCAGCCCTACAGCAAGTGGTGGGCCAAGGACCGGTCGCCCGGTTCCCGACTCGGGCTCTGTGTGGACGAACCCTCGATACCTAAGCTGATCGATCTCATAACGAACAGAAAGGAAAGTGACCCAAATGCCGCTACCCGGAACTAGTAGGGACAAGGCACCCAAGACCGTAGCCATTACCCCGGGAGGACAGACCCCGATAGGGCTACCGGTCGCAGAGGAGGAAGTCTTCGAGGAGGACTTCACCGATGTGACCTCCAAGTACGCTATAGCCGAGGAGGGCCTGCACCACGCCAAGGTGGTTGGGTTCGAGAAGACGGAGAGCAAGTCCGGCAACCCCCAGTACGTGTGGCAGTTCAAGATCATCGCGGGCGACTCGAAGGGCATCGAGGTCAGGTACTGGACCAGCCTGCTGCCCCAGGCACGGTGGAAGGTAGTCGAGGCGCTTGAGGCCGTCGGCGTCGCAGCCGGTGGCAGCGTGGCCCGGTTCAAGCTCAGCGACATCATGAACAAACCCTGCATCATCGAGGTGGTCCACGAGGACTACGAGGGCAAGACCAACCACAGGATCAACAAGGTCTACGGACCCAGCAAGGATACCCTGGCCTTCATGAAGCAGGACGAGTCGGCACCCTTCTAGTAACGGTAAACGCGTGGGGCCAGGGTGGACAAACCCCCCGGCCCCATGGCGACCGACAGTAGGAAGGATGGGGGACATGCGCGATGTTGGTATCCACGGCAGAGGGTTACAGGGCGATGTTGGGGGAGCTGGAGAAGCGGCCCTACATGGTGTGCGACCTGGAGACGACGGGACTGGACCCCTGGAACGGGGACAGGCTGATAGGGGTGTCCATCCACCTACCCGACGAGGGGGGCGGCGACGCCCGGACTTACTACGTGCCGTTCAGGCACGAAACCGGGGGTAACCTACCCATCGAGGAGTTGCACCGGCTACGGCCACTCCTAATGGACCCGGACCGGGTGTTTGTTGGCTTTAATGCGAAGTTCGACCGGCACTTCCTGGCCCGGGAGTTGGGTGAACCCATACGGAATCAGACGGTGGACGTCATGTTGGCGGCACATCTGGCCAACGAGAACGAACCCACGTTCGCCCTGAAGGCGCTAGGTGCGAAGTACGTCGACCCGGAGGCGGGCCAGGCTGAGGCTAGGCTGATGGGGTTGCTCAAGTCCCAGGGACTAGGCAAGCAGGATATGCACCAGTTGCCCCCCAAGTGGGTGGCCCCGTACGCCGAACAGGACTCGATACTGACCTGGCAGTTAGGGCAGAACCGGCAGGCAGAGCTAGAGGCCCAGGGGCTGCTCGGCCTGTGGGACGAGGTCAACATCTACAGCGACGCCACGGAGGCCATGGAGCGGCATGGGGCCCTGGTAGACCCAGCGAAGTGTGCCGAGAGCTTGATCATGGCCAAGGACAAGCAGGCCGAAATACACCAGCAGATGGTGGAAATGGTTGGGCACGACTTCAACCCGGCCAGCGTACCCCAGCTCAGAGAGATATTGGGGCAACAGGCAACCGACCGCGAGGCGCTGGCCGAGTGCAAGCACCCGATTGCCAAGCTACTGTTGGAGCACCGGGCGTGGTCCCGGGCGGCGGGCACCTACTACCAGGGGTTCATGGACCGGCTGGACGGCAATAACCGGCTCCACCCGAACCTGAAGCTGACGGGCACCATCTCGGGGCGGCTGTCGTGCAACAAGCCCAACCTGCAGGCGCTGCCCAGGGGTGACGACGTGTATAAGGTCAGGGACCTGGTCATAGCCCCGCCCGGGCACGTGCTCATGGCGTGGGACTGGAGCCAGGCGGAGCTCAGGTTGTTGGCGCACTACACGCTGGACCCCTTCCTGCTGGATGCCTACCGGAACAACAAGGACATCCACCAGGAGACGTCGGACCTGCTCCGCATCCCACGATACCAAGCCAAGCGGGTGAACTTCGGGATAGTCTACGGCATCGGACCGGGGAGCCTGGCGAAGCAGATAGACTCGACCTACGGCGAGGCCAAGGCCATTCTGAATCGGTACCACAAGATGATTCCGGGCGTCCGTCGGCTGTCGCGGCTGGCGGAGGACACGGCCAGGAAGACGGGCAGGGTGCCCATGTGGACCGGGCGGCTCAGGCACATTGAGGACGAAGAAGAGATGCACAAGGCCATGTCGAACCTAATTCAGGGTGGGGTGGCCGAGATGATGCGGGTGGCCGTGACCCGGCTGCACCAGACCTTAGAGGGCACCGGGGTTCACATGATACTGCAGGTCCACGACGAGATACTGTTCGAGCTGCCCGAGGACGAATGGGCCAAGTGGAGCCCGGTCATCCGGGACACGATGCAGGACTTCGGGTTCGCGGTACCCATCCTGGCGGACGGCAAGGTGGGCCGGTCGTGGGGGGCCATGCACCACATCAGTTTCGACAATGAGGACAGGCCTGTACTGCCTAAGGGGGCGGTATTATGAACCTAGTCCTACCGAAGACGACCCTGCTGGCTCTGGACCCCGGCGAGACTACCGGGGTGGTCGAGGTCTTCAAGGGCGAGCTGATCAGGGCCTACACGGTGAGCTACGACAAGATATTCGACTCAGTGGCGAACGAGGGCGAGCCCGCGGGGCGGTGGGCGCACGAGTACCCCCTGTGGGTGATAGAGGACTTCCGGGTCTACCCGTGGGCCAACCTGGGTTTCGACCCGGTCAGGACGGCGAGGTTAATCGGGGTGCTGCAGGTGGCCGCCCAGCGGGGCAACGTCAAGGTGGAGTATCAGATGGCCGGGCTGGCGAAGCAGATGGTCAGGTCGGACCTACTCAGGCAACTGGGGTGGTTTCACCGTCTGAAGGGTACCCACACGAAGGACGCGGCCAGGCATGCCGTGTGCTACATGCTCAGGCAACTAGCGAAGGAGGGACGAAAGGTATGACTAAGACGATGTGCGACGTGTGCGGCGCGGAGCTTTCGGTCAACGGCGTAACCGTCCGGGGCATGGTCAAGGCGAGTTACGTAAACAAGACCTACCACTTATGCAGCGCTGAATGCACGGAGGAGTGGGTTAACCGCGTGATTCGGAGGGACATACAGGAGGAGGGTAAGCATGGAAAAGTCCGTTGACATCGTAGCAGGGGGTCAGTTCGGGGACGAAGGTAAGGGCCAGATAGCCGCGTGGATGACCCACAGGGCAATGGAGTCTGGCGAGCCCTACCACTACGCCGTCAGGGTGGGCGGCAGCAACGCGGAACACAGGTTCACGATGCCCGACGGGCGGAGGTTCACCTCCCGAGTACTCCCGACGGCAGGCTGGATAGACCCCGACGTGAGGCTGGTCCTGGGGCCCGGCCATGTGATTCGGCTTGATAGCTTCCTGAAAGAGGTAGATACGCTGACCACGCTCTACGGCGACCAGGTAGGGCGAATCTTCATCGACCCCAACGCAGGGGTCATCGACCCGGACTGCGCCGCCAAGTGGGGGGGCAGGGCCGCGGAAGCGGCCATACGGCGGGGCAGCACCCACCAGGGCGTGGGGGCCACTGTGGCCCACAAGGTGCTGAGGGACGGCACCTTCCGGACCGCCAAGGACTACCCCGAGCTGGAGCCTTTCGTCGACTTCGGGGGCGTCTGGCGGTCGTTCAGCAGGTGGATGGCGGCTGGGCTAACCGGACTGTTCGAGGGGTCCCAGGGGGCGCTGCTGTCCCTGGACCACGGGTACTACCCCTACTGTACGTCCAAGAACGCGACCCCGGCTGGTATGCTGGCCGAGGCGGGCCTGCCCATCGGATGCGTCAGGTCGGTGATTATGGTCTACCGGGCCGTGCCGATGCGGGTGCCCGGCAACAGTGGCCCCACCGGGGGCAAGGAGATAAGCTGGGACATGCTGGAGGAGGCAACCGGGCTTAAGCTGCCCGAGTCCGTTAAGCGTCAGACCGATTCCGGTAACCGGGAGCGGGTGTTCCTCTGGTCGTGGGATGACTTCCAGAGGTCGATCACCCTGTGCGGCCCCACTGGCATGGTGCTGACGTTCGGCGACTGGTGGCCGGAGCCCCTAACAGGGTACCCTATCGACGACCTCATTGCCGGCATGCAGGCCAGAGCCAGGTGTCCGGTGGTGGCAGTCCGGCGCGGCCCTGGGTGGGGCGACTACCTGATGTGGCCCCAGCACACAGGTAACGAAGGAGAGTAACGCCATGCGACTGGTAGCAGTCAAGACGGTGGGCGCGTTGGGGCGCGTTGTGATACCCAGCGAGCTAAGGGAGTCCCGGGGAATGCACCCCGGGACCCCCATCGACATCCTAGTAGACGAAGATAGTGAGCGGATCATTATCCAGCCTGCCCGGGGGCGTTGTGTGTTCTGCGGGGCTAGGCTGGAGAATGGAGGTCCCGTCCACCGGGGTAAGCCGGTATGTCCGGATTGTATTGGCGAGCTGATAGCACTGGAGGAGGGGAAAGGATGATCAGACTAGTATATCTGGCTGGGCCCATCGACCTGGTTGACGGCCCGGAGCGCCACGACTGGCGCATAGAGGCAGAGAAGGCGCTGGGTGCGCGGGGGATGTCGAGCTACAACCCAGCGAGGGCGTTCCACTGGGTGGGTGATGCGAACGGGGGGTCCAAGGTCATCCGAATAAACCGGATGGCGATGGAGCAGTCGGATGCGGTACTGTTCCGGCTGACCACCAAGCCCACGGTGGGCACATGGCGCGAGCTGCAGATGGCCATCGACATGGGCAAGCCCGTGGTCGGGTGGGACGTGACCAACGGTGCGGCAGCGGACGCCATCTACTTGGACGGAATGCAGCGGTACTCTACCCTGGAGTCTGCGGTGTATCGGCTGCTTAACGGGGACCTGGATGCACTAAAAATGCCGGTGTGAGGTGAGAGCGATGGGCAGCGGAAACGCCCGGCTGGAGGCCGCCCTGGGCTATAGTCGGGCAGGCTGGAACGTCGTTCCCCTCAGTGGTAAACGGCCGATGGTGCCCTGGGCCAGATACCAAAAGACCCGGGTCGTCGAGGCCGAGATAAGGGACTGGTGGGCCCGGTGGCCAGACGCCAACGTAGGCGTCGTGACCGGAGCCATCTCCGGGCTGGTAGTGTTGGACGTTGACGGCGAGGAGGGGCTCCGGGCCCTGGGTGAACAGGGGCTGGCGGTGCCCTCGACCCTGACCTCCAAGACCGGTGGCGGTGGGTTCCACCACCTGTTCCGACACCCCAGCGGGGGCCAGACCATCCGGAGCTTCGTGCGCAAGCTGCCGGGGCTGGACCTCAGGGGCGACGGCGGCATCATCGTGGTTCCGCCGAGCGTCCACCCGAACGGGACGCCCTACGAGTGGGCGAACGACGAGCACATAGCCGACCCCCCGGCGTGGCTGCTGGAACTGGCGCACGAGGTCGAACGGGCCCCGGTGACCCCAGCGGACTGGGCCTGCGACGTGGAACGTGGGGGCCGCAACGCGCATTTGACCCGGCTGGCCGGGTCCCTCATGGTGAGGATGAGCCGCAATGAGGCCATGCAGGTGCTTATGGCCTGGAATCTGGCCAAGTGCAAGCCGCCCCTGACTGAGGCCGAGGTTGAGGTCATCGTGGACTCCATAGCCAACCGGGAGGCCGCGAAGCCCGACCCAACCCCCCACGTGGAGGCAGCTGCGGGGGCAGCCGGGGAAGGGAAACGGAGGCCCGGACAGTTCCGGGTAATGGGGTTCGCCGAGGCCCTGGACCAGTACGGACTCGGAGAAGTGGACTGGGCCATCGACGGTTGGCTACCGGCGAAGACCGTGGGGCTGGTGGTAGCACCCCCAGGCACCTACAAGACTTGGCTGCTGCTCAACCTGGCTCTGGCCGTATCGACGGGCAAGCCCTTCCTAGGGCACTACCCGGTGAACCGACCCGGCCCAGTGTTGGTGATTCAGCAGGAGGACCCGTTCCCCATGCTGTTCGGCAGGCTGACCACAATGATGGGCATCGGCCCGGCCACAGTGACCCGGGCGGAGGACACCTTCGGGAGTAACGAGGACGTCCATGAGGTGCCAATACCCCCTCCGCCCCCGGACATCCTGTGGCACCCGGACAGGTCCCTCAGCTTCGAGAGGCCCGAGTCAGTGGCCGGGCTGCGCGAGGTTGTGGAGCAATGCAGGCCGGTGCTGGTCATCATGGACCCCCTATACTCTATGGGCAGCACCGACGACTACATGGCCAAAACCGCGCAGTCGATGCTGGTCCTAAAACAGCTAAGGGACGAATACGGCTGCTCCTTCATGATAGCCCACCATACCTCCAAAAGCAAAGAGGGCGGCATCGGGCGCGAACAGGCGTGGGGCAGCCAGTTCCTGAATGCCTGGCTCGAAACCGGGTGGCAGGTGCGGTCGACCGACAACGACAAGACCATCCTAGTCAGACGGCACTCCAAGCTGGTGCCGCCCATGGAGCCGATTCGAATCAGCTTCGACATCACACCGTGGGAGTTCAAGGCTACGGTGGAGGGGGCCGCCGACACCCCGGAAGACCGGATACAAGAGGCGATGGCCCTGGGCAGACAGTTCAAGAGCATCAACGCACTGGCCTCGTACATCGGGTGCAGCAAGTCCACGGCCCACGATCTCATTCAGCGGATGGGTCTGACCAAAAACGACGCCGGGTACTACGGCGTGTGAGGAACGGAGTGCGTATGCGCGATGTTTACAAAGGAAATGATGCATGCTCATGCAGTCCGTTCGTTCCTGGGGCGTTCGTTCGTTCGGTTTTTAGGAAAAAAACCGAACGAACGAACGAGAGGCCCGCGTTCGGCGAACGTTCGGCTCTCGTTCGGCATCCGAACGAGAGCCAGACCAACACGGACCAAACCAGAGGGGGTGATGCGATTGAGCGTTCGGTGCGCGTTCGACGAGCGTTCGTGTTACGGGTTACAACATGACCCCATCGTTCGGCGATCGTTCGGCGATTACCTGTTATAATCGATGCATAACTATACAATAGAATGTAAGCTTATGCAGAAAGGGGTGGATACCTATGGGTGGCACGAGAGGGTTCAGAACGCATGAAGGAATACTGGCGGACGTGTTGGTGACGGCATGGATTCTATCCATCGGAATGGCGGCGGTGGCGGCGGTGGCGGCTGTGGGCCACTGGGAAGTGGCGTTGGTACTAGGCGTCCTGTTCACCCTGAACGTTTGGCTGGTGGTGGGTACGGCGAGGTCGGACGCCAGGGACATAGCAATGCTCCGGGGGTTGGTAACTGATCAGGTGAAGGAGGGGTGCATGTGCCGAGACAGGCAACAATTAGTGAAGGCCGGGGCCGGCTGGATGACCAGTCTGGCGCCGCCAGCGGCGGCCTTCGGGCGCGACGTGCAGGGACTGGTTGCGATAGCTGCCCAGATGGCCGAGCTATCGCAGCTGCACGCATGGACTTTCGGCCCTATCGGCCCGACTCCTGGGCGCATCAAGGCGGCGGTGCGGAAGCTGCAGCGCGAGGGCAAATGCGATCTGGTAGTGGTGGACTACCTGCAACTGCTCACCTGCGAGACTCGCCCGGAGCAGAGACATTTGGAGATAGGCCAGTATTCGCGGGCGTTCAAGTGGCTTGCGCTGGAGTTCCGAATCCCCGTGATTGTCCTCTCGCAGCTATCCCGGAGCGCAGAGAGCACCTCTGATAAGCGCCCGACGCTTCAGCACCTTCGGGAATCAGGCAATATCGAGCAGGACGCAGACGTGGTGATGTTCCTCTGGCGGGAGGACTACTACAAGCCCGAGACGGAGCGCAAAGGGATTACGGAGTGCATCATCGCCAAGCA
>Ga0116160_1003910_pt1 | contig 12743 bp, 10 predicted proteins | sample AD_JPNAS2_MetaG_FD_89879 | JGI IMG/M metagenome (GOLD analysis project Ga0116160, IMG submission 89879) | Active sludge microbial communities of municipal wastewater-treating anaerobic digesters from Japan - AD_JPNAS2_MetaG | ecosystem: Engineered > Bioreactor > Anaerobic > Digestate | place...
CCTGAAACCCAAGAAAGTGTTCCGTGGTGAAACAGTCGATCCCGATCCCGATAGCGATCCCGACCCCGATTTGGATGAAACCCAGAAACCCTGAAACCCTGAAACCTTGAAACCAGAAACCCTGAAACCCTTTTAAGGCTATTTACCCCGAATATTTTTTCAGGGATTTCGGGTTGACTTCTGGTGGGGGAAAGTGTTGAATGATGTCACAAAAGGTCAAGGTATGGCGTTTGTTGGCGGACAGAGTGGGGGCGGAGCTTCCGGGCCGGGTTTGCTGGTCGGGCGGTTTGACCATGCTTTGGACCCGAAGCGCCGTCTGACCGTACCGGCGGGCTGGAGGGATCTGATGGGGTCGCCGGCCTACGTTTATGTTTTTCCGGATCCGAACGAGACGTGCCTGAACCTGATCCCGCCTGCGGAGATGGAGGGGCGGTTGGAGAAACTGCGGCAGCGGGCGTTGTTCGACAAGAGCGCGAGTTCGGCGTTGCGGGTTTTCGGCGAGAATGCGGAACAGGCGGTACTGGACGTGCAGGGGCGGATCCGCATTCGGGATCGGCTGCTGGCGTTTGCGGGGTTGAAGGATACGGTAGTGATGATCGGTGCCATGAACCGGATTCAACTCTGGTCGCCTGCGTTGCGGCCGGATACCGAGACGGTTGATCAGGCGGCGTTGGCGCAGGCCTGTGAAACCCTGGCTTTTTAGAAAGTTCGCCGCGTGGCAGCGAGGCGCGGCCTGACAAGGGATTTGGATCGCGGGCGGGATACGGGGTCCGGAAGACGGACGCGGATTCGGGAGCGTCGTGTGTTGCCGCGCGATCATTATTGACAAGGATGTGTCTGGAGGGACTATGCACCTGTCGGTGTTGCCGCGCGAAGTCCTGGAGACCCTGGAGGTCATTCCCGGCGGCAGCTACATCGACGGAACGCTCGGTGCGGCGGGTCACGCATGCGCGATACTGAAGCGTGCGGGGCCGGGCGGCCGACTGCTGGGGATCGACCGGGACCCTGAGGCTTTGGAACGATCTGCGGCGCGGCTGTCGGCGTTGTCCGGCGAAACGGTGCTGGCGCACGGGACGCATGGTGAGGTCCGGCGCCTGGCAGAGGCGAATGGGTTTGCGGCAGTGAACGGCATGCTGCTGGATCTGGGCGTGTCATCCGAACAGCTCGACACGCCCGGACGGGGGTTCAGCTTCCGGTTGGATGGGCCCCTGGATATGCGCATGGATCCGACTCGGGGGGAGTCGGCGGCCGAAATGCTCGCAAGGCTGGATGTGCAGTCTCTCGCAGACGTGTTGCGGCGGCTCGGTGAGGAGCCGCAGGCGCGGCGGGTCGCGCGAGCAATCTGCCGCGCGCAAGCGGAGGCGCCGATCGTGACGACCGGTCGGCTGGCTGAGGTGGTCGGCAAGGCGCTGGGCGGGCGTAAGGGGCCGCGGCATCCCGCGACCAAGACGTTTCAGGCCTTGCGGATGGCCGTGAACCGCGAGGTGGAGGAGTTGGCGCAGGCATTGGAAGACGGCTTGCAGTTGCTCGCGCCGGGCGGGCGGCTGGTGGTGATCACGTTTGAGAGCGTGACCGACCGTCTGGTGAAGCAGCGTTTCGCCGCGCACATCGGCCGGTGGGTTTCGCTGCAGCAGGGCGGTGAGCGCTGGGAAGGCGAACTGCCGCCCGCACGGGCCGTGACGCGGCGTGCGGTCACGCCCGGCGCGGAAGAGATCGCGGCGAATCCGCGCGCCCGGTCGGCCAAACTGCGGGCGATTGAGCGCTGCGAACGGCCGGAACGGGTGCGAGGCAAAGGTTTTTGTTGAGGAGGGATTGGAAGATGAGAAAAAATCGGAAACGGCATGCGCGGGCCAAAGTGCTGCCACCGTCGGTGGTAGGGTTTTTCGTGCTGCTGGTCAGCATGATTCTTTGTTACTGGTTCATGGACTCCAAGTGCGCCCAGCTCGGTCAGGAGATCCGAAAACACGAGCAGAAGTTTTCCGCCTTGGAGAATGAAAGGGTTCGCGAAGAAGCGCGTTGGAATGCCAAGAAGACGCCGGAAAAACTGGAGCGGGCCATGCTGCAGCATGGCCTCGACATGAATTACCCGACTGCCACGCAAGTGGTGCGCATGGATGCGGCGACCGGTGCGCCGGTTCCCGGGCAACTCTCGGTTATCGCGTTCCGCCGAAGCCGAAATGCGGGCGAGCGCGTGGCGGGAACAGTCCGGAAGTAGGCGGACTTGATTCCGGGACGGAGGGTTGGTCATGCATGACCGCGGCATTCAGATGCGTATTCTGCTGGTGACCGCCGCGTTGTTTTTTGCGCTTTTGGGACTGGCTTCACGGCTGGCCTATCTCCATCTCGCGAACCATTCCAAACTGACGCGCGAGTACCGGCGGACACTGCTGGGGTTACGCGGCCGTATCTTTGACTGCAACGGCGACCGCTTTCCCATGGCGGTCAGTCTGCCGGCGCGCCAGTTCTTTTTGGATCCGAAGTCGGTCAAACCGCAGCACGACAAAAAACAGATCGCGGAGACGGTCGCGGCGTGTCTGGGTCTGGAAGCGGATGAGGTATACGCGCAATTTGCCCGCACCGACTCGCGGTACATCAAGCTGGGGGTTTCGCTCAACGACAAGGTGTTCGACCTGCTCGCGGATCCGGAGACGATCAGCGGGATCGGTTCCGAAGATCTGGTCTGCCGCTCCTATCCGCAGGGTCGCCGGATGTCGCACGTTCTGGGGTTCGTCAATGCTATGGGGGTGGGCGGTGCCGGGATCGAGCAGCAGTACAACCGTTACCTGACCGGCACACCCGGCTTGATCGAGGGCGAGAAGGATGCCGGCCGCCGCGAAATCTGGAGTCGGCGCACGGTGCATGTCCCGGCTATTGCGGGCTCGGACCTCTATCTGACGCTGGATCATAACATCCAATATGAGGTCGAGTTGGCGCTCCGCGAGGTGGTGGAGAAGTTTGAGGCCGCGGGCGGGTGGGTCATCGTGCAACGGGTCCGCACCGGCGAGATTCTGGCCATGGCCTCCTTCCCCGATTTCGCGCCCGAACAGTATACCGAGGAGAGCGTCGATGTCTGGCGCAACTCGGCTCTGGCAATCGTCTACGAGCCGGGTTCGATCATGAAGGCGATCACGGTGGCGGCGGCGCTCAACGAACGCATCGTGACGCCGGAAACAGTGATTGATGCGGGGGAGGGGTGTTGGATGTACGCGGGCAAACCGTTGCGTGATCATGTTCACGGACGGGTCACCGTCAGCACCGCCCTGAAAAAATCGAGCAACATCGCGTGCGCGAAAATCGGTTTGATGCTGGGCAACAAACGGCTCGAGACCTATCTGCGGGCCTTCAATTTCGGTGAAAAACTGGGAATCGAGCTGCCGGGTGAGGAACGGGGTATTCTCGCCCGGGCCCGTGATTGGGACAAACTCAAACCCACGCGTATCCCGATCGGTCAGGGTGTGGCCGTTACCGGATTGCAGATGATCTCAGCCTATTCGACGCTGGCCAATGACGGCGTGATGATGAAGCCGTATGTGGTGCGGCGGATCGTCTCTCCCAGCGGCGAGACGATTTTTGAGGCCAAGCCCGAAGTGTTGGGGCGGCCGGTGCGTCCCGAGGTCGCGCGCGCTGTACGCGAGATGTTGCGCGGGGTTACCGAGGAGGGGGGCACGGGGAAACGGGCCTCCGTGCCGGGATATTCGATCGGGGGTAAAACCGGCACGGCGCAGAAGGCGGTGCCGGGCGGATACTCCAGCACGGATTATTACGCTTCGTTCGTGGGGTTCGTACCCGCAGGGGATCCGGTCTTCAGCGTGCTGGTTTCTGTGGAGCGGCCGCGGCCCCAGCACACCGGGGGCTTTGTTTCGGCGCCCGCTTTCGCCAAGATCGCGGCGGCGACCGCCCGGTATCTCGAAGTCCCTCCCGACCAGCCTGCCGAGGAAACGGAGCAAGTGGCGAATCACCCGTAGCAGACGGCACGAACTTGCGCCGTGGAGAAGTTTTCATGAAAATTTCGGAAATTCCAGAACTCGCGCCCCTACTCGTTTCCGAGGCACCGACCGTGGCGTTCACCGGAATCCAGTGCGATTCGCGCCGGATCCGGCCCGGTGATTTGTTTGCTGCGATCACCGGCACGCGTGATGCGGGCGGACGTTACGCCGGTGCCGCGCTGGCGAAAGGCGCGGTGGCGATCCTTTCGGAAACGCCGCTGCCGGAGTATCACCGCCAGGTCATTCTGGTCCGGGACGTGCGCCTCGCGTTGGCCTGTATCGCGTCGGCGCTGAAAGCGTGGCCGTCCCGTAACATGCGGGTGTACGGGATTACCGGGACGAACGGCAAAACCACCACCGCGTGGCTGTTGCGCGAAATGTTGGTGGCCGGAGGGGCCGTGCCCGGATTGCTGACCACCGTTCAGGTCGAGTATGCCGGTCGCGCGATCCCTGCCACGCGCACCACACCGGACGCTTGTGAGTTGCAGGCCATTTTGGCCGCCATGCGCACGAGTGGTTGTGACACCGCAGTGATGGAGGTGTCGTCGCACGCGCTGGATCAGCAGCGTGTGGCCTGGACACGGTTCGCGGGCGCGGCCTTCACCAATCTGTCGCGGGATCATCTCGATTACCACGGCACGATGGAGGCGTATTTCGTCGCCAAGTGCAAGCTTTTCGACCAATTGGCCGCTGAAACGCCGGGTGCGCTCGCCGTGTGCGTGGCAGATGCCGGATATGGGGATCGCATGACCGCCTATCTCGCCACGCTACCGTTACGGCGCCTCACCTGCGGGTTCACGCAAGCGGCCGATCTGCGGGCCGAAGCCCTGGCCGTTACCCCCGACGCCAGTACGTTCACATTGGCGGCACCGGATGGACGCCGCCTTGCATTACGCGTGTGCCTCGCGGGTCGGTACAACGTAGCCAACATGCTGTGCGCGGCCGGTTTGGCGTTGGAAGCCGGAGTGCCGTTGGAGAAGGTGGGAGAGACGTTGGAGGCCGCCCGGCCGTGTTGGGGCCGGCTGGAACGTGTGCCGGTCGATCTGCCCGCCACGGTGTTTGTGGACTATGCCCATACCGATGACGCGCTCACGAATGTTCTGGAGACCTTGCGCGAGGTGACGCGCGGACGCCTGAGGGTGGTCTTCGGATGCGGCGGCGAACGCGACCGTGCCAAGCGTCCGCTGATGGGGCGCGCGTGCGCCGCTCTGGCGGATGATCTGGTGATCACCTCCGACAATCCGCGTTCGGAGGATCCGCGGGCGATCATTGAGGAAATTCTGCAGGGCATACCGGAAGGGACCTCGTACGAGGTTGAGGCAGACCGCCGGCTTGCCATCCGACGCGCGTTGAGTCAGGCGCGCGAGGGGGATGTGGTGCTTATCGCCGGCAAAGGGCATGAGTCATTTCAGGAACTCGCGGGCCGCACGCTGCCCTTTGATGACCGGCAGGTGGTGGCGGAGGAGGCGCGAATACTCAGCGAGGCGCGACAGCAGGATCGGTAGGGTGGACAATCGGGACGGGCACGAAGATGTCGAACAAGCAGCCACAGAGGTTGGATGCGGCCGCGTTTGCCGCATGGACGGGCGGTGACGCGCAGGCGTTGCCGTCAACGTTCTGCGGCGTGACGCAGGATTCGCGCAGGATAACGCCAGGCTGCCTGTATGTGGCGTTGCGCGGGGAACGGTTTGACGGGCATGATTTTGTGGCACAGGCCTTGCGCGACGGTGCCGCGGCCGCGTTGGTCGAGACGGCCTGGTCCGCGCCGTCCGGATCGTCCGGCTGGCCCCTGATTCGCGTGAAGGACACCCGCCAAGCGTTGGCTGATGCCGCGCGCGCGTGGCGGCGTTTGAACCGCGCGTTCATTTTGGGCATCACCGGCAGTTCTGGCAAAACCACGACCAAAGAGATGGCGGCCGCGCTGTTTGCAGCAGGCGGGCGCGTCTGCGCCACACGTGGGAATCTGAACAACGAGGTGGGGTTGCCGCTGAGTCTGCTCGCCATGCCGCCGGAAACCGAGTACGGCATCTTTGAGTTGGGCTCCAACCATCCCGGGGAGATCGGGCGGCTGAGTGACACACTTCAACCATGCGCGGCGGTGATCACCAGCATCGGATGCGCGCACATTGAACACTTCGGCACGCAGGAGGCGATCGTGCGGGAGAAGGGGGCGCTGTTGCGCGCGTTGCCGCACGGGGGGTTCGCCGTCCTGAACCGGGAGATTACGGGATTTGCGCAACTGGCGGAACAGTCCGGCGCGCCGGTGGTGACGGTTACGCTGACGGGAGGGGGGGCGGATTTCTCGGCCGAGGCGACGGATCTCCAGACCGGCGCGCTGCGAATCACGGAACAGGCGACCGGCGAAGAGACGCGACTATGCAGCGGACTGCCGGGTGCGCACAATGCGTCGAATCTGCTGCTGGCTTTCGCGGCGGCGCGGCGTGCCGGACTGCCCGCCTGCGCGTTGGCGCAGGCCCTGTCGGGTCTGACGCTACCCAAGATGCGCTGGGAGGTGATGGTGCGCGATGGCGTGACGTGGGTCAACGATGCTTATAACGCCAATCCCCAGAGCATGGCCGCGGCACTCAAAACGTTTGCGGAACTGCCCTGCCGGGGACGGCGCATCGTGGTGTTGGGCGATATGCTGGAACTGGGTGAACACACCGAGGCGTTACATCGCGAGGTCGGCCGTTGTGTGGCACAGACGGCTCCGGACAGACTGTTGACAGTGGGTCACGACGCGAAGCTGTATTTGGCGGAGGAGGCGGTGCGGGCGGGTTTTCCGCAGACGAAGGTGGTCTGTGCGGACGATGCGCGGGCAGCGGGTATCGTGTTGTGCGAGTGGATACGGAGCGGTGACAGTGTTTTGCTCAAAGCGTCGCGCGGCATGCGGCTGGAAGGGATTGTGGGCCATGAGCAAGTATGACGGTGTACAGGCTCTGGTGCTGGGCGCGGGAATCAGCGGTGAGGCGGCCGCGAGACTGTTGCTCGCCCGCGGCGGGCGTGTGCGGGTGATTGACGAGGGGAAAGCGGACGCAAGCGCCGCAGTGGCGCAACGGATCACCGCAGCCGGAGGTCAGGTGACGTTCGGGGCCGCCGGTCTGCCGTCTGAACCGTTCGACGTGTGTGTCGTGAGTCCCGCATTCGCCCTGAACCATCCGTGGATTACCGCATGCCGTGCGCGCGGATTGCCGATGGTGTCCGAACTGGAACTCGGGAGCGAATACTGGTCCGGGCGCGTGATCGCCATAACCGGAAGCAAAGGCAAAAGTTCGTTGGTCAAGTGGTGTTCGGACACGCTGACGGGCGCGGGGATCCCCGCCTCGCCTGCGGGCAATTACGGGATCCCGTTGTGCCAACTCGCGCTCGACCGGCCCGACCTGCTCTGGGCGGTGACCGAGGTCAGTTCATTTCAGATGGAGCATACCCGGACCTTTCATCCGGAGATCGCGATCCTGCTGAATCTTCAGGCCGACCATCAGGATCGGCATGTGGACATGACGGAATACAAGAGCGCCAAAATGCGGCTCTTTGCGTCGATGTGTCCGGGGGATGTCGCGCTGCTGCCGGCCGGGTTCGAGGACGACGGGTGCGTGCCTCCGGGGGTCACGCTGTGGCGGTTCGGTACGGATGTGGGATGCGATTGGCGCTATGCGGATCATGCGGTGACGGGGCAGGCGGAGGGTACGCGTGTCCGGGTGGAGACCGGGGGGTCGTGGTTCGACAACGAAGTGTTCGGACTTTCGCTGTCGGCGGGCGTGGCGGCATTGCATGCCGCAGGCCTGGATGCGGAGCAGATCGCGGCGGGAGTGCGGGCGTTCGAGCCGCTGCCGCACCGTATGCAACTCGTGTGGGAGAGCCGACACGGCGTCCGCTATGTGGATGACTCCAAAGCGACCAGTCTTGCGGCCACGGCCGCGGCACTGAGAATGGCGCGCAAACCGGTACGCCTGATCGCGGGCGGGCTTTTAAAAGAGCCCGATCTCGAAGGGATAAAAGAGTTGCTGACAAAAACCACAAAAAAAGGTTATCTTATTGGGCACTGTTCAAGGCAGATGTTTCAGGCCTGGTCGGATGTGATCCCTTGCGAAGAGTGCGGGACCCTGGATCAGGCTGTGGCGGCGGCGGCGCGTGAAGCCCGGGCGGGTGACACCGTGCTGCTTTCGCCGGGGACAGCGAGTTTCGACCAGTTTTCAAGCTATCGGGAAAGGGGAGAACGTTTCACGGCACAGGTTCGCGCGGTTGCGGATCTCTGAGCGTTTCTTTTCTGAGGGCAAGCAAGAAGGATAAGGAGACACAATGAATCGTCAAGTCATGCGTGTTGTTGCAGGCGTCAACCTGATTGTGGGTTGCTTCCTGATGCAGGGCTGCGGTATGTTTAACCGGAAGAGTGACACCACTTCGACCACTCTGCCTGACGGGGAACTGCCACCGGTGGAGGTGCAGCCGTTGGATACAACTCCCCCGCCTGTTCAACCTGTCGAAACCTCGTTGGTCGAGTTGCCGTCGGTGCAGACTTCGACCCCCTACACGATTCAGAAGGGCGACACCCTTTCCGCCATCGCGTACAAGTACAATGTGCGCTGGCAGGACATCGTGGCCATCAACCCCGGCATCGTGCCTAACCGGCTGCGCATCGGACAGGTGATCCAGCTCCCCGGTCAGGTGGACCTCTCCAGGGCGCGCTCCGTGCCGGTGGCGACACCCGGCGTCAGGGCTCCCAAGACGGTGGCGCCGAAAGCGGCCGCAGCCGTGCCGGGTCCGACGATCACGTATGTGGTGAAGCCCGGCGACTCTCTCTCGGTCATCGCGCACAAACACGGAATCAAGACTGCGGCCTTGCGCGAGGCCAACGGGTTGAAGAGCGACAAAATCATCGTCGGTCAGAAGCTGAAGGTGCCCGGTGCCGTCAAGACACCGTCCGCCGCACCGGTGACGAAGAAGAGCGCCGCTTCGGTGCAGGCTCCCAAAACCGTCGCGCCGAAACCGTCGGCCGCCGTCAAGACAGAACCGGCCCCGGCCGTGACGACCACGCCGCCGCCCGCTGCCGAGAAAACAACGGCGCCCGCCGCGGTTGAATCCGCTCCGGTGAAAATCGAGACCGCGCCGCCGCCGGCCGCTCCGGCTGCGGAGTCTTCCACGCAGACCTACACCGTGAAAGAGGGTGAGGATCTGTACGCTGTGGCGATCCGCTGGGGTGTGAGCCCGAGCGATCTCAAGGCGCTCAACAACCTCACCTCAAGCGAATTGAAGGCCGGGACCGTGTTGAAGATCCCGAACGCGGGACAGTAACGGAGACGGACGGCATCCCATGCGCAGCACTCTGACGGTCTTGTCGTTGACAGTGGTCGCGTTGCTGGGGTTGGGAATTGTCGTGTTGGCTACGGCTAGTGCGGTGCGGGCTCAGGGTTTATACGCTGACCCGCACTTTTTCGTCCGGCGCCAACTGATCTGGCTCGGTCTCGCGGCGGTGACGGTGTTTTTGATCAACCACTTCGATTATCATTGGTGGCGGAATACGCCGTTGCTGACCGTCGGCTTTTATCTGCTGGTGGTGCTGGCGTTGTTGCTGGTCTTCGTCCCCGGTATCGGCGGCAAGGTCAAGGGCAGCTACCGTTGGCTCAACCTCGGCCCGTTCCGCATGCAGCCTAGCGAGTTCGCCAAAATCCTGACGGTCATTGGGATATCGGTCTGGATGGACCGCATCGGGTGGCGGGTGCGTCAATTCACCCAAGGCGCGCTCTTGCCCGGATGCGGATTGGCATTGCTTGTGGTTTTGCTGGTGATGGAGCCGGACTTCGGCTCCACGCTGGTGGTGTGCGTGGTGGGGGGGGCGCTGATGTACGTGGCCGGTACGCGATTCGTGTACCTGCTGCTGTTCGGCGGACTCGGTCTGGCGGGGGTGGGCGCTTTTCTGGTCACAAACGCTAACCGCATGCGCCGCATCGCGGCCTGGCTCCCCGAACAGTTCCGTTTGATAATCGAGAGATGGTTGCCGCCCGGACACACGGAGGAGGGTGCCTCCGCCGCCAAATATCAGTTGGAGCAGGCGATTCTGGCCTTTAAGAACGGTGGTCCGTCCGGCGTGGGGTTCAATCAGAGTATTCAGAAATATAACTATCTGCCGGAGGCCCACACCGACTTCATCTTCGCGATCGGCGGCGAGGAGTTGGGGCTGGCGTTTTCCCTGTTCGTGGTGGCGGCGTATACCGTGATCCTGTTCTGCGGCATCCGGATCGCGTTACGTGCGGCGGACCGGCTCGGCCGGATGCTGGCGTTCGGCATGACGCTCCTGCTGGTGTTTCAGGCGGCGTTCAACATCGGCGTGGTCACAGGGTGCCTGCCCACCAAAGGACTGGCCCTGCCTTTCATGAGCTATGGGGGCACCAATCTCATCACGGCGTTGTTTGCGGTCGGCACGCTGTTGAACGTGGGGCGCCATGTGGATGTGTTTGACGAGCGCATGCATACGCAGGTGGTGCGTAACGCCGCGCAAGAGGTGTAAGGCGGGACTGCGGGGTTCCGGTCGGGGGAATTCAAAGGGGGGAAGAGTGCCGGGACGGAATGTGCGGCGCGTCATGGCGCGGGGAATCCTGCTGGCGGCACTGTGGGCCGCAGCAGGAGGGTGCCGCGCGTTGCGCGAGCCGGAATCGGGTCCGCTGCCGATACGTTGCTACGGGGAGGAGGCCGCGCGGTTGCGCGGTCTGCCGTTGACACGCGAGATCCCGGTGACGAGTGAGGCGCGCGACGTCTGGATGGCGGTGCTGGAGGGCGAACTCGATAAACCGGAGAACCGGCGGTTTCTGGAAGAGACCGAGCGGCTCGCACGGCATTTCCGTGTCCTCCCGGCCGATGTGTCGCTGCGCGCGCTCTACCGCGCGCTGATGCGCGAGCAGGTGGCCGCCTATTACGATCCCGAGAAAAAACGTATCGCAGTCGTTGAGGTGCCGGGGTCCGGCTATCCGGAGGGCGCGGCAAACCGGGCGCTGGTCGACCGCTTCGTGTACACGCATGAGTATTGCCACGCGGTCGAGGATGTGCATTTCGACCTTGAGCGGTTGACCCGGGCGGCACTCAGCGACTTGGACGCCAACCTCGCCTTGACTTCACTGGTCGAGGGTAACGCGGTGCTGGTCGGTGCGGACAATCTGTGCGCGGCATGGCCGGTCAACACCGCAACACCCTTGGGGGCTTTTCTGGTTTCGCTTGTCAGCCGGCTGGAACTCACGGATACGGTTGGTGCCGGTCTGGACGCCTACCCGGCGTTTCTGGCCGGGGCACTGGTGCGGCCGTATCTGGACGGTGCCGTTTTTTCGAATCGTTTGCGGCGCGAGGCGGGATGGCAGGCGTTGGACCGGGTTTACCGCGAACGCCTGCCGGTCACGACCGCCGAGATCCTCTATCCGGAACGGCGTTACCTGCGGCCGTTCCAGCCTGCGGAGATCTCGCTCGCGTCTGATGTGATGGGACAGGGCCCGGATGTGATGCAACCGGTTTCGACCAACCGGCTCGGTGTTTTGGGGACGGCGTTGTGGTTAGGCGGGGAACGGCTCGCGTCGGTCCGGGATTTCGGCTTTCTGCAGGGGTGGTTGGGCGACCGTGTCTTTCTCGCGGAAGCGCCGGACGGGACAACATGCACGATCTGGCTGAGCTATTGGGAGCGACCGGGGCATGCGCGCGCGTTCCGGAAACAGGTGTTACGACGGCTGGAATCCGACGCGTTTACAGGCGTGCTTCATGCCGTGCGGCGCGAGGGGCGTTTGGTGGCGGCGGTTTGGATGAGCGGTCCCGGCGCGGAGGAGGCGGTGTGCGGGGAGAAGGCATCGCGTGCCCTGGCGTCGCGGGTGGAAGCGGAAACGCCGTCATGGTTTGCCTCGTGGTGGGAGGATCTGCCTAGTCCGGTGAGCGTCGGCCCCTCCGGGTGCGGAGTGTTGGGCGGGTGGGCCGCGGAGTTGCTCGGCGGCACGGGGTTCTTTCATGTCCGCCTCGCCTGCGGGGGGCTGTTACGCGTTGAACACACGCCGGACCGGCACTATTGGGGCACGGCCTTCGGGTTGCTGCGCCATGTGGGGGACCGCCGTTCAGACTTCACATTCTGGCAGATTCCGTTGGTGGCCTCGTGGCACGCTCAGGGGCAAGGGGAAAGGCGGCGTTTCCGTTGGTCAGTCGGGGCCGGTCTTGTGGCCACGGGAGAACCGGACCGCATACGCGTGCTGAGGATCCCGGTGTGGCGTTCGGCGACGGCCGGGAAGAATATACCGTGAAGTCGTCATTGTCGTAAGGGCGGCGTTTTAGTATAACGTCAGCCTCACGCATCCGAACCGTTCACGGTCAGTTCGACTCGTGGTGTCCGATGTGTGAAGAAGAGGAGATAGAGTATGGAGAGTAGTTCGTATAACCCGTTTCAGGTGGCGCAATCGCAGTTTGATAAGGTGGCTGCGGTACTGGAATTAGACGGGGGTGTGCGTGATCTGTTGCGTCAGCCGATGCGGGAATACCAGTTCTCCATTCCGGTTCGGATGGATGACGGGACCGTGCGCGTGTTTAAGGGTTTCCGGGTTCAGCACAATGATGCGCGGGGGCCTGCGAAAGGCGGCATCCGGTTTCATCCAATGGAGACGGTCGATACGGTGCGCGCGCTGTCGATGTGGATGACGTGGAAGTGTTCGGTGGTGGATATTCCGCTGGGAGGCGGCAAGGGCGGGGTGGTTTGCGATCCGCACCACCTGAGTCTGCGAGAGCAGGAGCAGATCTGCC
>Ga0116160_1003934_pt1 | contig 12692 bp, 6 predicted proteins | sample AD_JPNAS2_MetaG_FD_89879 | JGI IMG/M metagenome (GOLD analysis project Ga0116160, IMG submission 89879) | Active sludge microbial communities of municipal wastewater-treating anaerobic digesters from Japan - AD_JPNAS2_MetaG | ecosystem: Engineered > Bioreactor > Anaerobic > Digestate | place...
CCCCTGGATCATCAAACCCCGGGAGCGCTTCTTCCTGGCCAATCAAAAGGGCGCCCGAACCGCCGCGGCCATGGCGGCGGAGGCAGCGGCGGCCCCGGGGCCGTCCGATGAGGCGGCGCCGACCCTGGCCCGGGAAAGCTTGTTCCATGTCTGGGAGCTCGGGAAGCGCTCCCTGGCCGCCGGACAGCGCCAACGGCTGCAGGTGCAGGAGGAGGAGTGGCTGGTGGAGTTCCTGCACTTAAGCAGGCCCGCCCAGGGTGAGCAGACCTTCGTCCGGGGCGAGGCCAAGTTTTCCGAAGACCGGGAAATCCCTCCGGGAACGGCGCTCTTCATCATCGACGGCTCCCTGGTGGGGAAGCGCCCCTTTTCGCTGGCGGGCCGGGAGGGGACGATCTATTTCGGCGTCGATCCCCTGGTCAAGGCCACATCGGCGCTCCTGGCCCGGGCGGCGGGGGAGAAATCCCTCTTTGCGGACAAGCAGACCCAGCGCTGGGAGTGGCGGATCGAGATCGCCAACGGCCGGAATTATCCGGTCCGGGTCCGGGTCGAAGAGCCCCTTCCCCAGTCTCGTGACGAACGGATAAATCTCTCCCTGAAGAGCGAACCCGCCCCCACGGAAACGACACCGAGCACCCAGGTCTGGATCGTCGAGACGCCGGCGGGGGGTAAAAGCCGGCTGCTCACCTCCGTTTCCCTGGAGGCGCCCAGGGATATGCCCCTCGATCTGGGCTGGCGGCGGTAGGTGCAGCGCGGACCTTTAGGTCCGCTGAAAACAACGAGCAGCTGCAAGCTGCGCTCTACATCGGCGGAAATTGTAACGTCGATGCAGTCAACGATATGCGAGCCATTTTTGAGGCGCCACGGTCATGACGGCGCCCCGTCACAAAGGGGGACGAAAATGCGAAACCTATCCCCACATTAACCTACCCTTGAGAGGCCTGAAAAACTGCCTCACATGTCATGCCGGGCTTGACCCGGCATCCAGAAAATAGCTGAATACACTCGCTTCCCGCTTTCCCGGGAATGACGACATTGAGGCGGGAAAGAAGTTTTTCAAAGGTCCCCTTGAAGGTAGGACACGCAATTGGTGAATGCAACGAAGCATATAGGAGCTCATTTTCAGATGAACGGCGGCAACCCGGCTTTCAGCTCAGGGGCTGATCGCCGTTGAGGCGCTCGTAGATCCGGATATACGCGGCGATCATGCCGCCCAGATCGTAGGCCTGCCGGGCTTCTCTCATGATGCGCTTGAGCTGCCGTTCCCGGACCTCCCGGGGTTTGCGGTGGAAGCGGACGCTCTTGTCCAGGGCGTACCAGAGACCGCCCCGGTCATAATCCCGGAAGAGGAAGCCGTTGCCCACGTCCTGGGGAGAACCGTCTTCCTTCAGCCGCAACTCCCGGATCTTGTCGTGGTACCCCCCGGTGTCCCGATTGGTGGCGGTGGCGCCGAAGAGGTTGCCAACCTGGTCGATCTGGCCGCAAGGCTCGTAGAGGGAAGCCCCGAAGACATCACTGGCCGCGCCATACCCCAGCATGGAAAGGGCCTCGGTAAAGGGGTGATAGGCGATCCTGCCCCCGGAGGCAAAGGCGATCCGGCCCAGTATATCCACGTGGGTCCGGTCGTTTCCCACCCCGTCGCCGACGATGGCGATCTGCACGTCCGGGTGGGCGTGGACGAATTCCCAGGCAATGGCCTCCAGAAGCTCCACGCCTTTTTGAAAGGGGTCCAGACGGGAGGGCCAATATAGAAGAATGGCCCCCGGATCGATGTTCAAACCGAGACGACGCTGAAATTCCCGGCGGTTTTCCTCCTTGGCGGCGATGATCTCGTCTTCCACGCCGAAGGTTCGGGTCAGATGGGGGCAATTTTCCGGATACATGTTCGAGGCCGGGGCGTTGATGATCGCCCGGGCCGCTCCATAGCGATACTTCGCCTTTACCTCCTGGCGGACGCTGGGCGGAATTATCGGTCGATCCATGAAGAAGTCGTTTATCACCTCCCGGAGGAACCGCTCGCCGACAAAGTTGGTGATCGTCGCATTCTTGATGGCCGTGGCCTGGCAATCGACGCACCGCCGGCCCTGATCGTGGGTTATATAGAGATTATCAGCGTAATTCTGCCACCCTACCCCGGTGAGATGCTCCAGGGGCAGGCAGGCCGTAAAGACGTTATGTACGGTGTGGAGGAGCGGAAGCCCCGTATCCCGGGCGTAGGCGGCGATGACGCCGCCGGCCATCCAGTCGTGGCTGTGGATGATGAGCCGCCCCTGATGCTGGGCCCGGACCGTCTTGATGACATTGTTGACGATGTCCCGCTGAAACTCCGCCGCCGTGAGGAGGGGATTGCCCGCATAGGCGCTCATGGAGTCGGCGAAGATGGCGGAACTCACCAGATGGATCCGCTTGGGATCGAGGCGGTAACGCTGCTCCCGCCACTCCCATTCGTCCAGGTTGCTCTCCCGCTGGAAGCGCCGTTTCAGGTTCAAGGTCGCGAGATGGACATTGATCCCCCGCTCCATCATCCCCTCGCAGAGGGCCGAGACTACCTCCCCCTGGCCGCCGCTTTTCCCGGAGATATACTTGGCCAACTCCCCCATCTCCTCTGGAAGCGGCCCGGTCTCCGGGGTGATTATGAGCACGGCGGTCTTCTCTTTCCGTTTCAGGATCTCGAAGCGCGTCAGATCGTTCATGAGCTGGTCGATCTTTCGGGTCAGGATGTAGGTCGGCTGGGAGATGGAGCCGCCATAGGGGTTGAAATAGGCATGGACCGCATGGTCATCGCCGATGCGCTCATGGAGAAAATAGACGTGATCGGAGGTGGTCAGATGGCGCCACCGGGTCAGCAGATCCCCCCCCGCCCTCCGGGCATCCGCTTCCATATTTTCGATATCCTTGAATAATTCATACTGGGTCATATTGCCCAGCCAGCCGAAGGTGTCCCTGGTGGCATCGGCCCAGGAAGAGGTCGCCAGTCCGTCGATATCCACCTCGGGGCATTCCACAGCATGGAAATGCTCGACGATTTCCGAGGGGTTGGCCATGACGACGGGGGGATACTGGGCCAGGGCGGCGGGAAACTCCCGCCAGAAGGCAAAGATCCCCTTGTCGTCCCAGATATGCTCCCCGATATGTTCGTAATCGAAACCCAGGATGACCGCCTCGCCATCTATCCTGGCGATGAAGGAGGCGTACATATCCGGGGTCAGGGGCCGGTGGGGAAACCGGAAGGCGATGTCGTCGCTCAACTCCCGGTGCCGGGGGAGGACAAGCAGGTTCAACCCCCGGGCGCGGAAGACCGCGTTGGGGGAGATGGGGGCGCCGGCGCTGTCGAACATGTCGTCCCGCTTTTCGCAGAGGATGGCCCGATAACCCATGTCCGCCGCCACCGCGGCGATGTTGTTGTTGTACATCAGCTCCGTGTTCCGGAAGGTCGAGGGGAAACACCCGAAAAGACGGCGAATCTTGTCCCGGTGGAGAGATACTTGGTCGCGGAATTCCCTCTTGTCCGGATCTTCAAAAAGGCTGGTCAGGGAATGGTAGTAGGTCTCGTCGAGAAACTCTATCTGCCCCCGCTCCTGCCCTGCATCCACCAGGCGCTGCAGGGCCTCGATCACCTCGGGACGATAGTTTTCCGCCTGTTCGAGAAACACCCCGGACATGCTCATGGCGATCTTGAAGTCCGGATAGGCCCTCAGCAGTTCCGTAAAGAGATAGGTGGCGGGGAGATAGCACTTCCGGGCCACCTTCTCGAAGATCTCCCGGTTTTGCTCTTCCCAGAGAAATTTGTCCCGCTCCGGATGGAGGCGAAAGGGCTGATGAAGCTGAAAATACACTGTCAAAAGCGGCATGATTCAGTCCTCTCCAAGTTTATGGAAATCAGACAGGTCAGACGGTCGTCGTCACTCTTTTTTCTCCGCCTCATTCTATTCAGGCATCTATTTCAATATCCGACACCGGGTGCGCCACGCAAGGACAAATATCACGGTAAATTTGTTCCGTCCGAAACAAGCCGATAATTGAGAGCTTTTCATTTCCCCGCCATCATTGCCGCGACATCTCCCTCCACCCCGCCGATCTGCTTGATGCCGAATTTCTCCACCAGCACCCCGGCGACCTGGGGGGACAAAAAGGCCGGCAGCGTCGGTCCGAGGCGAATCCCCTGGACATTGAGATGCAGCAGGGCCAGCAGAACCGCCACCGCCTTCTGTTCGTACCAGGCGATATCGAAAGAAATAGGCAGTTCATTGATGTCTCCAAGGCCGAACGCTTCTTTGAGTTTCAGCGCGATAACCGCCAGGGAATAGGAATCATTGCACTGGCCCGCATCCAGGACCCGGGGAATGCCGCCGATGTCCCCCAGGGGCAGCCTGTTGTATCGGTATTTGGCGCATCCGGCGGTAAGAATTACGGTATCCTTCGGCAGGGCCCGGGCCACTTCGGTAAAGTAGCTCCGGGCCTTCTGACGCCCGTCGCAACCGGCCATCACGACAAATCGTTTGATCGCCCCGGATTTCACCGCCTCAATCACCTTGTCCGCCAGCGCCAGCGCCTGGGCGTGGGCAAAGCCGCCGATGATCCCGCCGGTTTCCAATTCCGCCGGTGGCGGGCAGGCCTTCGCCATGGCAATCGCCGCCGAAAAATCCTTTGCGCCCCCCGCGGGCCGGTCGGCAATATGTTGGGCCCCGGGATAGTTGACCACGCCCGTGGTAAACAAGCGGCTCAGATAGGTATTGTCTTTTCGCACCGGGATCAGGCAGTTTGTCGTCAGAATCACGGGGCCTCGGAAGGATTCGAAATCTTCATTCTGACGCCACCAGGCACTGCCGTAATTGCCGACTAGCTGCGGGTATTTTTTGAAGGCCGGGTAGCAGTTGGCGGGAAGCATCTCCCCGTGGGTATAGACATCCACGCCCGTTCCCTGCGTCTGCGCGAGCAGCTCTTCCAGATCCTTCAAATCATGTCCGGAAATCAGGATGCCCGGATTGGATCGGACGCCGGTATTGACCTCCGTAATCTCAGGATTCCCGTAAGTTTCAGTGTTCGCTTCATCCAGCAGGGCCATGGCGACCACGGCGATTTCCCCCGCCTTCATGACCATGCCGATCATTTCCTCCCCGTTAAGCTCTTTTGTAGTGGCTGCCAGGGCGTCCATGATGAATCTGTAGATCTCGTCGCTTTCATATCCCAGAACCGCGGCATGCTCCGTATAGGCGGCAATCCCCTTGAGTCCGAAGATTAGGAGCGAACGCAGGGAGGTTACATCCTCATTCGCCGAGGCATTGATCCGCGTGTCGCCGGAGCGGGCCCTGGCCATGATCTCCTCCGGATTGCCGGGTGCCCAGACAGCGCAGTCCGGCAGACTCGCCCTCGCCGCGTCCCCAACCCGCGCTTTGACATCCGCCCGGAGCGCGAGGCCGGCCTCGATCTTGTCGATAATGCGGCGGTCTTCCCAGGCCACGTTGGTAATGGTCGTGAAGAGGGCCTCACAAAGATAGCGCCCCGCCTTTCGGTCCACCTCGCTCAATTTTTCGGCATAAACGGCAATTCCCTTGCAAACATCGATCAGCAGGTCCTGAAGATTCGCCGTGTCTTCCGTCTTCCCACACACCCCTTTTAGCGTACAGCCCTGATTTTTGACCGTTTCCTGACATTGAAAACAAAACATGCGTTGCCTCCCGATATTATTTTCGTTGTTCGCGTGGCAGGATATGAGAAAACATATGCCCTGTCCTTGACTTAAGTCAAACAAGCACGGTTGCTTTGCCTGGAGCAGGCCGTTGCCATTGAGGAGAAAGATCGCGTCCACACCCGCCGACTTTTATCGTCCACAAAAAATTCCCTTGACGCAAGAAAATTGTCTCTCTATATACCCCAGGCCTTTTAAAAAGAAGCCGTTATCAATCGGCAGTAATATCTATTGGAAATCGATGAAGGATTGAGCAGGCATGCCCGTTCGTCAAATCGTTTTTTGCCACCGCGACATTTCTTTGCTCCGCGGTGATCATTTGTCTCTATCCGCGATCGACCCGCGATCTCCTGGCTTTGGCTCCGCCGAATGCAGCGCCGTGGAAATCCCATGACAAACCGCAGGTCATGCAAAGGGATGATTTTCTTCTCGGCAGTTGCCTCGCCACCCAGCCGACTTTATGAGTAAAAAAAGCCCGCTTCTCTATGAAGTCAATGAAAAGGCGCCGCTGATCGTGGTGGCGGTCATGGGAATTCAGCACGTCTTGCTTATCTACAGCGAAATTTCCCTCTTGCCCGTGATTATCGGCAACCGCGCCGGCGCCCCCCTGGAACATATCCTTTTTGCTTCTGCCGCGGCCGGAATCGCCTCCGGGATTGCCACGCTCTTGCAGGTATTGCGCCTGGGTTTTTTTGGCGCCGGCTACGCCCTGTTTATGGGTACGTCCGCGGCGTATATGGCCGGCTGTGTGGAGGCCGTAAAAGCGGGTGGCTTTCCCCTGTTGGCGGCCCTAAGCATTCTGGTAGCGCCCATCGAAATGATCATGGCCTATTTCCTGCGCTTTTTACGCCATATCATCACCCCCGCGGTCGGTGGAACGATCATTTTGTTAGTGGTGGTGAGTTTGGTGCCGGTGAGTATGCAAGAATGGATGGGCCATCAGAATCAGCCCCTGTATGGCTCTCGGGAAAATTTTCTCATTGGCCTGAGCGCCATGTTGATTTTGCTGGCGCTCAGCCTTTTTGGCAACAAGCCGCTGCGGCTGTGGTGCCCCCTTATCGGTATGGCGGGAGGTTTGCTGGTTTCCTGGCTTCTGGGGATAATGGATTTCGAAAAGATTTTTTCCCATCCCTGGATTGGCGCTTTTCCTGGTTCCTGGCCCGGAATAGCCACGGATTTCAACATGGAGCATCTACCTCTTTTTGCCGTCATGGCGGTGCTTACGATTATCAATGGGGTTCAGGCCATCGGCAACAGCATGGCCGTGCAAAAAGTTTCCCATCGCGAGGAACGGCAGATCGATTACCAGGTCATTCAAGGAACCATGTACGGCGACGCGCTGGGAAATGTCGTTACCGGGGCGCTGGGCACGGCGCCTAATGAAACCTACGCTGAAAACATCGCCGCCATGAAGGTTACCGGCGCGACTTCCCGGGCCATTGGTATATTTGGGGCAATATTATTGATATTGTTGCCATTTTGTCCTAAGATCAGCATGGCTGTAGTCCAGCTCCCCACCCAGATTTTCGGTGGCTTTCTCATGGGGCTGGCGGCGATGATGTTTCCAGCCGGCCTGGAGTTGGTCTTCAGTCATGGCATCACCCACCGCTCCGGTATGTTGGTGGGCATTTCCCTTTGCATCGGCATCATTGCCGAGTCAGGACAATTCTTTCCCAACGTCTTCCCCTTGTCCGTTAACGTTTTGCTGAAAAGCGGCGTGGCCGCCGGCGGGATGGCCGCTATTTTCCTGAGCGTCCTTTTCCGGCTTACCGAATTGAAAGGTTACAGCGCCCGTCTCCCTGCCGGGTTGAGCAATCTCAGGTTACTGGCTCAACGGGTAGAGGAAGCAGGCAAAGAAATGGATATCTCCGAGGATCGTATTACGAAATTGCAGTTGGCCTGTGAAGAGATCGTTATGCATGTATCCCAAAGCGAGGATGGGGCGGAAAAAGAACGATCATTATTTCTGCATATTAGCGAACACGATGAAGACATTCGGGTGGAGATTATCTTTGGCGAGCATCTCGATGATTTGAAGAATGTTGAAATTCCTGATAATCTCCTGCAAGCTGAACCGTCGGACCTGGATCAGCTTGGTTTGGCGCTTTTCCACAATATCGTCACTGATTTCCACCAGGCGGTGATTTCGGGGAAAACCTACATCTGGTTCAAACTGGCCTGACGCCAACTTTGTCTCGTTTTTGTGAAAATGTCCACAAGTGACCAGATTTTTCGTCTTTCGTTGTGCCCGTGAAAATGACAACCGAAAATCGACCCGCTGTGATAACTCAATTTTACCGCCCCTGAGCAAAGTTAAAGATCCATGAGGGCGCAAGAGTCTGAATCAGTAACCTTGCCGGCTGATCCAAAAGCGGTATTTTCTTGAGTTGCTCCTCTTTCAGAAACCTTGAAAGTTCAGCGTCAGTGCCTTCGTACACTCAATGAATTTCCGGTCGAATGTGACAATGACACCCCTTTTGATATTTTTACAGAGCGCCGCTGCCACGGCATCGCCAAAGTCAGGAACCGATTCCGGCCGCCAGGATAGAGCAAGCGAATAAGCAATATGACTAATCACTTCAATGCCGGGCATGGCGATCAGATTGGAAGCCATCCGGGCTATTTTCTTTTTGGGGATGGTCGCAGCGCTATCCTTCGCCTCGGTTGACAGATCCGCTGCGTTTGTGGAATATGGCCCTCGTGAACAACCGGCGCACAAAATTGCAGGAGATTTGGGAGAGGCGGCGGGCGCAGCGACCCGCTACAACCTGCCCGGCCCAATTGCCCATCGCGGCTTGCAGAGACGAGATCGTGGCGGCGATCCGCCGCTCGCAGGTGCTAATCGTCACCGGGGAGACGGGCTCCGGGAAGTCCACCCAGTTGCCGAAGATGTGCCTCGAGGCGGGGCGGGGGATACGGGGCATTATCGGCTGCACCCAGCCCCGGAGGGTGGCGGCGGCCGCCGTCGCCCGCCGGATCGCCGAAGAGCTGGGGGAGGAGCTGGGCGACTCCGTGGCCTACAAGATTCGCTTCGACGAGCGCAGCGGCCCCCACCCCTACATCAAGGTGATGACCGACGGCATCCTCCTCATGGAGGCCCAGAGCGACCCCCTCCTGCGACGTTACGATACGGTCATCGTCGATGAGGCCCACGAACGGAGCCTCAATATCGACCTTCTGATCGGCCTCCTCCGGACGATTCTGCCCCGCCGCCGGGATCTAAAGGTGATCGTCACCTCCGCCACCCTGGAAACGGAGAAGTTCTCCCAGGCCTTTGACGACGCCCCGGCGATAAAGATCTCCGGCCGCCTCTTCCCCGTGGAGGTGCGGTGGCGGCCCCTGCTCCCGGAGGAGGATCAGGACGACGGCGGCGGCTATGTGGAGGGAGCGGTCGCCGCGGTGGCGGATCTGGAGCGTCATGCCGGCGCCGGTGAGCGGTGGGGGGATGTCCTGATCTTCATGCCCACGGAGCAGGACATACGGGACGCCTGCGCCATGCTGACCGGGCGTTTCGGCGACGAAAAGACGGTCGTACCCATGTTTTCACGCCTCTCCTGGGAGGATCAGCAGCGGGTCTTCCTCCCCACGGACCGGCAGAAGATCGTGGTGGCCACCAATGTGGCGGAGACCTCCCTGACCATTCCCAATATCCGCTATGTCATCGACACCGGGCTGGCCCGGATCGCCCAGTACAACCCCCGTTCCCGAACCGCCGGGCTCCCCGTCATGCCCATCTCCAAAAGCAGCGCCGATCAGCGCCTGGGCCGGTGCGGCCGGGTGGGAAACGGGATTTGCATCCGCTTGTACGACGAGGACGACTATCTCGCCCGCCCGGACTTCACACCCCCGGAGATCAGGCGGGCCAATCTGGCCGGGGTCGTCCTGAGGATGCTCGCCTTGAATTTCGGGAACATCTTTGACTTCCCCTTTCTGGAGCCCCCGGAAAAGAAACACCTTCGGGACGCCCTGGAGATCTTGAAGGAACTCGGGGCGGTAAGGATGGAAGAACGCCCCGTCCTCACGGAGATCGGTCGTTTCATGTCCCGCCTCCCCATCGATCCCCGCCTGTCGAGGATGCTTGTCGCCGCCGCCGCCACGGATTGCCGGGAGGAAATCCTCGTCATCGCCACGGCCCTTAGCATCGTCGATCCCCGGGAGCGGCCCCGGGACCGGGCCCCCCAGGCGACGGAGATCCACGCCCGCTTCCAAGAACCCACGTCCGATTTCATCACCCTCCTCAACATCTGGAACCGGTGCCGGACAGAAGCGGAAGAGACAGGCGCCCGGGGGGCGCTGCGGAAATTCTGCCGGAATCATTTTCTTTCCTGGCGGCGCATCCGGGAGTGGCAGGACCTCCACCGCCAGCTCAAGTCCATGGCCGGGGAGGAATTGGCGGCGCCGGGCCCATCGTCCGTGACACCCCCGGCACATCGGGGGCTTTACTCCCATGCGGCGGCCCTGGGAACGCCTGGGCAAACATGTTCCGTCGCGTCAGCTCACCCGTCGGAACCGGCGCCGGAGCAACGCCGAAAAGCGTCTGGCAGGGACAACGGCGTTAAATCCGTCCGGGGCGGCGGCGTTAAAGTTAAATCAGTCCCGGACACCGGCCCGGCGCCGTTTCGGGAGACCCCCGGACAGGACCGGAACGCCCTGATCCACAAGGCCGTTTTGACTGGTTTTCTTTCCGGCATTGCCGTCCGGAAAGAAAAAAACATCTATACCGCCCCGAAGGGTAGGACGGCCATGATCTTTCCCGGATCGGGCGTGTTCGGTACAGGAGCGGATTGGATCGTGGCCGCGGAATGGGTGGAAACCTCTCGGCTTTTCGCCCGTACCGTAGCCGTTGTCCAACCGGAATGGATCGAGGGGGCCGCCGGAGAGCTGTGCCGCACCGTCTATTCCGAACCTTATTGGAATCGGGAGCGGGGGGAGGTTCAGGCCTCTGCCCGGATAGTCCTTTTCGACATGGTCATCATTCCCCACCGGACCGTTTCCTTCGGCCGCATCAACCCGGCCGCCGCCCGGGAGATCTTTATCCGGGAAGGAATCATGACGGGATCACTTAAAAAGAGCTATCCATTCCTAAGCCACAACGAACAGGTTTTGGAAGGGGTGCGCGTCATGGAGAACAAGCTGCGCCGCCGAGGATGGCTATGGAATGAAGAGACGGTGTTTGAGTTTTACCGCCGGCATCTTCCTGAGGAGATATGCGAGGAACGGTCCCTGCAGAGATGTATCCGCCAACGGGGCAGTGATGAATTCCTGTGGATGGAACAAACTGATGTGCTTCTCGCGGAACCCGATGAAAATGCACTGCGGGAATGGCCGGACGCGGCAACTGTGCAGGGCATCCCCGTTCCGCTAATATACAACTACAATCCCGGCGGTGAAGACGACGGGGTAACGGCCCGGATCATGGCGCCGCTCCTGGCGGCGGACGAGATGGAGAGGCTCGCCGTCGCCATACCGGGGATACGCAGGGAAATCGTTCGGGAATACCTTCAGAGCCTTCCCAAATCATACCGCCGGCGGCTCCCTTCTCTGAGCGATGTTACGGACACGATTCTCATGAATTTGAACGATCCTGATCGACCTCTGCCCGAAGTCCTGAGCCGTCTTCTGAATCGGCACTATGATTTGGATCTTCCTATAACCGTATGGCAGGAAACAAAACGTCTGGGATCAGGACAGATCCGCTACCTACTAACGGACGAAGAAGGGCGGGAACTCAGCCACAGCAGAAGCCTGCCGGAACTGCGGGAGCGTTATCTCGAAAAGATCAAAAAGGAAACACTGCATAACGCCAGGAAACAATGGGAAATTGAGAATATTCAAAGTTGGGATTTCAATGACTTGCCCGAATCGATTCCCTTGGGCGATGCCGTTCTGCCGGTGGATGTCGTTTATCCGGCCCTGCGCGACGAGGATGGGATCATTTGCCTCCGTCTTTTAGACTCCCCTAAAGAGGCCCTCGCGGTACATCGACAAGGGGTTGCCGCCCTCTATGAGAGACACTTTGCAGCGGAATGCAAATATTTGAAGAAAGTTCTTCTCCCGGCGGGAAACATGAAACTCCACGGGGAAAAGTTCGGGGGATCGAAAAAGGTTCAGAGGATCCTATATTCTAAAGCATTACTTGATTTATTTTTTGTAAATGTAAGAACTAATATAGATTACTTAAAACATGCCGCGGAAGTAAAAAGCCTCATCATCCCTCATGCCAAGGTAGTTTTGCAGCTCGCGGCACCGGTTTTGGAGGCAAATTTCCAGGCTGAGATCGTTTTGGATCGTCTGGAGAAACAGTACGGCTTCTCCAAACCACATCGGGAACATCTCACTTTCCTTCGCCGCGAACTTGCCTGCCTGATTCCCGAGGACTTTCTGAACCGCTATCCCGCGGAACGAATCCGGACCTTGTCCCGTTATATCCGCGGTTTGATCATTCGGGCCGAACGGGCGATGCTCAATCTCGATAAGGCCCTGGCGAAGGCCGGCGAGGTGGATGTTTATCGCGAACAATGGCGGCAGTTGACTGTCGGCTCACAGCATTCACCGTCTCTGGCAAAGATGCAGGCCCAGGAAGATTTTTTCTGGTTTCTCGAGGAGTACAAGATCTCCCTGTTTGCCCAGGAGCTAAAAACCACGGTCAGAGTCTCACCTAAACGTCTGGAGGAAAGGCTCAGGGAACTCCGGGCCATGCTCTAAAGAAAAAAATGGCCACATTAATAAGACCATGATAAAAAGGATAAAATTTCATGACGGAGGCAAGGCGATGTCCATGTCCATAATCTCCCGGCTCAGTATTAAAAGCCAGGGTCTGCAATATAAACTCATCATCATCCAGGGGCTCGTCTTCGTTCTTCCCTTTTGTCTCCTCACCTATTTCTACTCCGACAGATAATTCTTGACTATCCATGAAGGATCTGCTATGGATTTTTCATGGAAACAGCTAATGTATTTTTCGGTATCGACGACTACATGGCGCGATTTTCTCCTTATATCAAGC
>Ga0116160_1003955_pt1 | contig 12636 bp, 20 predicted proteins | sample AD_JPNAS2_MetaG_FD_89879 | JGI IMG/M metagenome (GOLD analysis project Ga0116160, IMG submission 89879) | Active sludge microbial communities of municipal wastewater-treating anaerobic digesters from Japan - AD_JPNAS2_MetaG | ecosystem: Engineered > Bioreactor > Anaerobic > Digestate | place...
ATATCCCTTCTCAAATAATAGAAGCAGATACAGACATAAAGGACATCCCTACTGATTTAATAGTTGATGTTCCTATTGATGCACAGCAAAGATTCAAAGACAATTTAATTAAGTCGATTAAAGACATAATCGGAAAACCAACATCTTCGGAAAACAAATTTATTCAAAATACAGACTATGTAAATAATATATTTAACAATGATACTCTAACAAATGTTGATGGCATGTTAATTGCTGATGCTTCAGATATGCCTGAAAATTTATTGTGGAATCAGATTAAACATAAATTCTTTAATAAAGACACAACAACAGACCAAGACAAATGGTTTATAAAAAGAGCTGTTAGTGAAAGACGTTTCTTAGGTATAGATAATGCTTTCAGTAGCCGAGGGGATATAATGGGCTTATGTGTCCTTCATAAAGAATGGAGCATTAAAAAGAATGGTATTGTCTATGTCATAGATTTTTGTTTTGGTGTTGGTGGTTTTGATTCAGGTATTAATCTTGAAGCACCTACTTATTTAGTTTTGGATTTAATAAATAATGGTGGTGTTTATATTAAAGATGTGGCTTCAGATACCTTCCACAGTGAAGCACAAAAACAAATGCTTGGTAGACATAATATTGAACTCATAAAACAATCAGTGGACACCGATGTTAATCCTTATCAATATATGCTAACTTGTTTAGTTAATGAAAATTTAAAAGCAGGAAGAAATATATTCTTAAAAAATAATTTATTTTCTTTAATGCGAACAAAAGGAAAAAACGGTAAAGAAAAAATAGACCATAATCAGGGTGAAACAGAAAAAGTATATAATGGTGATTGGGAAAAAAGTAAATGTGGTGTATTTGCTAAAGACGTTTCAGACTCAGTTTGTCAAGCTCTTTGGTTAGCATTTCAAAACGAGGAAAGACCTGTTACAATTTATGAAGAGGAAAATAAGAAGTTTTCAACAGATGAAACAGATGTTAAATACTTTAAGGATAAAGCTATACAGTCAGTAATGCTTGCACAGAATACAATGATAGATATTGACAAGGTTAAAAGCAGTTTGACCTGATTTTGGGTACTAATAATAGAAAAGAGGTCAAAAAAATATGGCAACAGCACTTCCAGTTAAATTACAATTGCAAATTACAGGAAACAATATAGTTTCTAATGATACTTATACAAAACAGTATGAAGTAATTGCAAAATCAGAAAAACAGTTTTACAACATAAAAAGTACAGATGGGGCACTTCCCGTAAGTATTGAAAAATTAGGTGAAGTGGTTGTTATTACTGCTGATGCCTCAAATGCAGTACTTCAAATAATCACAAGTACACCAGAAACTATTGAAATTCCGATTGCAGGAAAGTTGTTTTGGGAAATTCCTTCTACATTTGCAGGAATAATTACTAATGTAAATGTAAGAACAGACAGTACTACAAATGTTAATGCAGAAGTATCATTATGGGGGGTTGCACCAGTTGTTGTTTCTTAAAAAAATAAATAAAGAAAAAATTAAAAAAATTTTAATGTATATAGGTGTGGGGGCTATTACCTTAGTGGTAATAATCCCTATACTTGTTTATTGGTTCTATTTGAGAACAAGAGGGAAAACTATTTCTTTCACTCCTGAATTTAAGGTAATAGATATTAAAAACTCTGAAGAGATTGATATGGATGTTTCCAAAGAAGCTGTAAAAAAAGGGAAGGATATTTTAAAAAAAATAAAATGATTAAATACAATCCAAATTTATTTTTAAATGACCATTGCTTTACTCTTAAAGAAGAAAGAGAGTATAAACAATTTTGTCAATATGTTAAACTTTATGAAAGTTATGGCAATCGTGCATTTCTTTTAAATGAGTTTTCTTTTCCGAAAGAATTAATGGAAAAACTTTCTTTTGTTAAAGACCTTGCAAAAGCCACAAAATTTAAGATTAAAGACCTATTTAATCTTATAAAAGATAAAAAAGTATTTAAACTTTTTTCTTATGTAAAATGGAATATTACTAACCTTGCAGAGTTAATTCAAAAAGGCTTTCAAGTATATAAAGACCTTCAATTAGTAATAGCAGATTTCATAAAGAAAACAAAAGTGATGAAATTTACTACTGATAAGATACAAGACCTTATTTGCGCTTGGAATGATTACAAAAATATCTTTTCCATACCCAGGGAGTAATTTAATTAAATTTACAATAGCAGTTATAACCACACTTGCAAAAAATGTTAAAGTTAAATTAACTAAAGGAGATGACAGTGAAGAATTTTCTTAAAAATTTTTGGAAGGACAAAATGAACAAAATATTATTTATTTTATTTTTTATTTTAATAATAATAAAAGGTTGTGATATTCTTCATGCTAAAGAAGATAACAATATATATATTTACCAAAATAAAAAAGTTGTTGGATATTTCACAAAAGAAGAATTTGCTTCCCTTGTAAACAATTCAGATTTATATGTCTCTGAAATAGAGGCTGAAAAAGAAGGTAGAGTTGAAATTAAAGTTATAGACTCCCCTTACAAAATAGAAAAAGAAAATAAGTATAAAGCAAGATTTACAATAACATGGAAGGACTCAAAGGATAAGGTTTTAAAAGAAATAACTTTAGACAGTATAATAACAATCAATGAAGATGCTTCAAATCCTTATCCGGCATGGCGTGTATTATATCGAAATATAACAGAGTATTCAACACCAGTATTGATTATATTGTGTATCATTCTTGCAATAATTTAAAGGAAGGAAAAAAATGGAAGAATTAAAAAAGTCTTTGGAAGAATTATCTGAAAACTGTACAGTTAAGTTTATTGGTTTAAGTCTAAAATTGGTGGAACTTTCAAAAAAAGTTGATAGCAACTACATTGAAAACAACAATACTATTTTAGATATAATTAAAGACTTCAAAGACAAAATACCTGATACTACATTATTCTTTCAACAGATGGAAAAAATGCAAGAGAACTTTTATTATATGACAAAAGAAATAATCAAAATAAATTCCCGACTATATAAACTCGAAAAAAATATGAAAAAAATTGATACTAATAAACAAGAAGAGGAAAAAAGAAATGTTGAATAAACGTGTAACAATAGCTTATGCCGATTTGAATGCCTCATATGCAGGGGATACTATTGAAGTTGACCCTTCAATGGAATTTACTGTTAGTCCCATTGCAGGAGAAGTTACAAAAACTGTTTATCCTATAGGCATTCAGATTATAAATGATACCGGTGCTGAAATAGAATATAATGCTGTTACTTCTGTAGAAGAATACAATATGTATAGTGATACAAACCCCCCTGTTCTTCAAAGACTACAAAAAAGTGGAACACTTACTACAGATTATACAAATTTTCCAAAGTGTTGTGAGCTACCCAAAGCTAAAGCTTCTGGGCTTCTTGCTTCAACGAGTTTGCTTTTTTCAAAATTCAAAAGAATTTTTAAAAAGTCTTACATTCTCTCCACAAGCGTAAATTCCCTGTGCACCACAGGTACAAAACTTAAAAAGTTTTACGACAGAAAAGTTTTTTCAATCTGTCAACTTCCAACTTTTAAAAAATTTCAAAGAACTAATTTAGTTATTAGTACATTAAAATTAAAAAGTGTATTTGTCAAGACAATTTTAAATTTTTTAAAAAATAAATTCGCCTTATATCCCAAGTCTAAAGACTTGGGTTTTACGGCGTGTATCCATAAATTTCTTATTAAAGCAAGAGAAGCTACAGCCTCTTCAGATTTAATTATTGAATTTATAAATTATCGTTATTAACAGAGGCACATGGAAAGTTGTATTCTTTTACAAGAGGACAAAAATAGCAAGAGTCTTAAAGACAAAATAGAAAGTCTTGAAATAGAACTTATTAAACTTTTAGACCAGTTAGATGATTTAAAGGATGATATACTTGACATTAATGAACAAATAGACAAAGAAGCTAAAAGAAGAAAAGAACTTCGGAAAAAGGATGATGATAAAAATAAAGAAGAAATACAAAATTCTTTAGATAAAGAAGATGCCCTTGAAGAAAAAAGAAGAAGTATCTTAGAAAAATCAGTACCCATTCTTGAAAGAGCTAAAAAAGTTTTTCAAAAATATAAAGATGCTAAAGAAAAAAACAAACCAAAGAAGTCCGAAAAAGACAAAGAGGATTCATGGGATTGAGAACTATTTTCTTTAAAGAAAAACCTTCAAAGAATTATGTTCAAACAGGGGAAAAGACTACAGCTTCAGTTGATAATATAATTAAAGTTTATAATTTAGAAATAGGAGTTAGTTAAAATGGAATTTAATACAATTAAAGACAAGCTTTATAAAATATATACTGAAAAAGAAATTAAAAAACAAACAGTAAATATTTTTGGTGTAAGAAAATCAGATAGTAACTCACTTAGAAACATGTATGAAGATGTTATCGGTTTTGATATAAATGGTGAAATACTTATATTTGAAGGAACAACCAATCCAGGGAAATATTACACAGTTAATCCTATTAATAAATTAGGTTGTGCTCATGTTAAAGAAGGGTATCACCCTGATATTTGGCAAGTAGGTATTCACCTTCCAGATACTAGAAACGCACATGAAGCATTTATTCAAACAGGAAATAAAATTACAGTACTTAGAGATAAAAATGAAAACGGAATTATAGATAATGATGAAGTAGAATATGTAGGTTATTTTGGAATTAACCTTCATGGTGGTGCGCTTTCGGAGGATGATAATATCAATGGTTGGTCGGCAGGATGTCAAGTACTCCGCAGACGTTCTGAACTTCTTAATATTGTTTTGCCTAAAATCAAAAGTCTACCTGAATTTAAAAGTAATCCTAAAATGAAATTTTCTTATCTTTTATTGGATGAAAAAATTTTGCCTGAAGTCTTTGTTTTTTAAAAAAGGTAAGCATGGAAGCTATTATAACAACATATATTACAGCAACAATTTTAAACAAATTTATAGTACTATTAACAGCGGTACTATTTTTTGGTTTCGTATATTGGTTTACATTTAAAGTCTTATCTTTTTTTAAAAACACAAAAAAAGTTAAAATAGGGAATGTTGAATTTTCTAATTTAGAAGAAAAAAAAATAAATTATCCTAAAAATCACTTAGAATGCCCCAACATTGCTTCTTTGTTTTTGCTTGAAGAACTTAGGGATAGATACCATGAAGATAAAATGGAGATTGCGGATAGATACACAATCAATCTTGAACAAATGATTGTAGCAAGAACAACTATTGATAGTGTTTTTGTGAATTGGGGGGAAGAAATAAAAGAAGATGATATACCTTATAAAAGATTAATTTTAGAAAATATCCGAAATATGGTGCTTAATAAAGTTACAGAAGTTTTACAAGAAAATCATTTGGCTGAAATGTCAGAAGAAGATTTTCTAAAAAGAACTAAGCAAAGAGCTGATGCTATATCCTCTATAATCTTTACAAGCAGTCTCAATAATAAAATTGAAGAAGATATGAAAGGAATGCTTAAATATTGTATTATGGATATAATTAAAAAAGCAAGAGATATACAAGTAAACAGAAACAATAAAGTAGAAAAAATAAAAAGAGAGTATAAAGAAAAAAGAGAGAAAATATTAAAAGGCGAAATTCTTGAAGTTTGTGCCTAAAGAGGTCTTATGATTACATTCAAAGAAGGACTTAAAAATTTAAAATTTAATAAAGAAGAAATTTTACTTTTTCTTCAAGTGTGTATAAACAGTTATGATGGAAAACATGGAAAAGTTATGGATGTTCTTCAGGATGAAAAAAGAATAAGTGTTAATGGTGTTACAATAATATTAGGAAAATATCTTGACTATGATGTAATTTGTTTTCGTGGAACAAAAGGAGATGATGAATGGGCTTTAGACTTTAATGCTGAATTTGCAAAACCACCTTTTATAACAATTAATAATAAAATTAAAACACATTTAGGCTTTACCGTAAGATATAAAACTCTTAATGAGTGGTTAAAACGTTACATTAAAGAAAACAATTTAAAAAGTATTTTATTTCTTGGTCATTCTCTTGGAGCTACCACTGCAATGTTAGCAAGTGATGAAATAAAACAGACATATACTTATATTAAGACAACTGTTATTACTTTTGGAAGTCCAAGAGTTGGAAATCAAGAGTATGTTGATTTTCATTTCAAAAGTGTTCCAAACACTTTAAATTTTAGAAATAAGAATGATATAGTTTGTAGAGTACCTACTGAAAAAATGGGATATAAACACTGTCCATATTATGTATGGATTGCAAAACCTTCTTTTTGGCAAAAGCTTTTACACCCTATAAATTATTTCAAAGGTTGCAAAGAAGATCATAGACCAACAAATTATTATGCTAACATAAAAAAGGAAAAAGTATAATGTTAGAAATAATTCTACAATTAGGTGGATGTGTTTTAGGTTTAATAGTAATGACAATCACTATAATTAAATTAGACAGCTTGGGGGACACGAGTTTTTTTAAATGAATTTATTTGAAGATGATAAAACAAAAATTAAAGTTAAGATTAAACCTAAGTTTAATACAAAAAAATTGATTAAAGAGCATGAAGTCAGTTTAGAAGAACTTCAGCTTGGGGCAGAAATGGATTACATTTTTGATGATACAACAAGCATGAATATGAAAGGAAAAATAATAATAAATAATAAAGACATTAAAGTTAATCAAGCATCAATAAATTTCACAAAGAAATTTTAGGAGGACACATGGTTACAATAATTCAATCAGTATTTAATAAAATCAAAAGTATAGTATTTCGTGAAAGTACAAAAGCAACAAAAACAAAAAAGAGTATATCAAACAACAAAGAATTAGTCGAAAGTAAAAAGTGGTATCACTTGTCTTTCTTCTGTCGTGGTACTGATTTTCAGCCGGTATATTTTTATATTTTTTGTCTATTTTGGGTTCTTATGTTTTTTTGTTTTTTAAAAGCAAGATTTATCTTTATTGAAGATTTAACAAAAGACGTTTCAGAAACTTTTATTCTTTCCCTACTCGGTACTTTTGTTACAACCTTTGGTATGTTTAATATCTTCAACAAAAAAGATTAAACTACATGAAGATATACTATATCTGGTATTGCACTCCATTTTTCTATGACTTTATCTCTCAATGCTGATGCTTTATCTTTTAAGTCTTCAGCATTAATTGTTATTTCTAAATTTGTATCAGATAGTATTCCCGAAGTATCAGCTAAATGGTCAAGAAGTCTTGCTTTTGACAAATCAATAACATCATTTATAAATTGAAATTGAACATCTTGAAAATTTTCACTATGTTTCGCCCATGTAATATTTAGCATACCATTAGCAGTAGAATAAACTTTAATTTCTTTTTTAACATAATCAGGATGAAATTTTAATGTAACATATTTGTTTTGGTAGCTCTTCCATTTATCTCTATACATTTCATTCATTTCCATAGCATTATTTGGATTATAACCTCTTATGCCATACATTCCACCGCTTCCCCTCATAACATTAATATTGCCCATCCCAAAAGAGTTATAAGCAACAATAGTCCAAAAATCCCCACCACTCCCCACTACATTGTTTCCTATATCTGAAACACAACAAGTTAAAACTCCAAAAACATAACTGTCTGGAAAAGAAACTGTTTTTTCTTCATTAAAACCAACAGGTTCTTGATACTCATGCTTTATTGGAAATTTAGAAAAATATTCTCTTAGAGAAGGGGCAATACAAATATCTTTAATTTGGTCATCACTTAATAGTAAATTGTCAACATCTGGAAAAGCCAAACAAGCTTTAATTTGATTAAGATATGTATCTTCAATAAAAATTGGCATAATTTAAAATCCTCTTTGATTTATTAGTATTAGAATTTTCAATTTTTTGAATACTAATATTAAGAGAAAAAACTTTAAATTTAAAAATTAAAAGAGGTTTAAAAATAATGCCATATAGAAGTAAAACACAAGAAAGAGACTATTCAGGTTTTGTACAACCTAATATCTTTGAAATTGGTGCAATGGTTATTAAAGCACCAAAAGGGAAAAAAACACCCGTACTTTGTACTTCAGAAGAAGATATACTTAGAGAATATGGTGCACCTTCTTCAAGTTACCCTGATATATTTGAGGCAATTGCTTTTTGTAGTGTAGCTCCTTGTTATATATCAGCCCCTTATCATTCAGACGCACTTTTCGGTGGTATGGATGTTCAAATTTCGGGTGTAAATGGTTTTGGTACAGGAAGAAATATTGACACTTTTTCTTTTGATGCTTTCCCTGATGTATCACACGCTTTCTTTGCAACATCACCTTACACAGATAATCTTGTAGGAAAAATAACTTATATTTCAGGTAAAAAATTCAAACTTGATTTATATAAATCTTCAAGTGTTGGAAATGAATTACTTAATTCTTATGTGTATTCATTGAACATTGAAAAAGATGCTTTTGGTAAATCACTTTATATCATGGATGTTTTTGATAATAACTATTATGTTATTCCAAAAGTAAATTCAAACTTTACAGGAACAGCATATAATCTTTCTGGACTTACTGCTAACTTTTCTGGTGGTACAAGAGGTAGCGAAATTGATTCTGCTGATATTTTAGCAGGATGGAACAATTTTAGATTTGCTAACAAATATCCTGTAAGGATTATGATGGACACAAGAGGTGATTCAGCAGTAACAGTTAATAATCTTATTCAGACTTATCAACCTTACGCACAGGGAATTTGTGCAATTCCTATGGGAAATAATGCAACAGAAGCAGTAGCTTTTAGACAGGGACTTGGAATTGATTCCGATGATATTGGATTCTATACTAACTGGGCAAAAATTAAAGATAACTATAACAATAGTTTTGCATGGATTTCAAACATAGGTTCAGTAGGTAAAAAATTTGCTAAAATGGCAGATGTTTTTGATTCAGGTTCACCAGCAGGAATTGATGAAAATGGACATGGTGGACAGCTTGCAGATTGGGAAGTTATTGAAGTTGAATATGATTACACTGATTCTGATTTTAATTCAGAACTTGAACTTCTTGATGATGCTCAAATTAATCCTATAATCAAGGACATCAATTATGGTCTTATGATTTATGGAGATAAAACATCACAAGTTACACTTAGTGATACTTCTTATGTAGGAACAAGACGTGTATATAAATACATTATAAAAAACATAGCAGAACAAGTTCTTAGACTTCAGGAATTTAAAAACAACGATATTCCACACAGAAGAACTGCTAAAGTAAAAACAGAAGCTATTCTTAATCCTGTAAGAAGGGAAGGAGGTATAACTGATTTCAAAGTTGTTTGCGATGCTTCAAACAATACAGCGGATGTTCTTGACCAAAGACAATTCCTTCTTGATGTATATGTTGTTGCAATGGCAAATTCACAGGAAGTTAAACTTAGATTTACAAGAATGCCACAAGGAACTATTAACATTGAAATAAGTGCAGTTTCTTAAAAAGAAAAGGAGAATGGAAATTAAACCTTCCATTCTCTTTAAAAATATAGATTAATTAAAGAGGATTATACAATATGGGAATAGCAAGCGATTTGATGAAACTTGGAAGTGACCAATTACAAACACAATTTGAAATTATTTTTCCGAAAGGAATACCTGGTGGTGGTAATACAGATTTGCTTTCTTTGAGAGCAGACACACAATTTGACCCACCTGAAAGAACAGTTGGTAGTTATGAGGTTTTCAAAAAAGGTGTAAAGATGGTTTACACTAATATGGTTCAGGATATGGATAAATCCAGTCTTACCATTGAATTTAGGCTTGACCAAGAATGGGCTGTTTACGATGCACTTAATTCATGGCATAAACTTTGTTATGATTATGAAACAGGAACAGCTCTTCCAGAAATAGCAACAAGAACAGATATATATGTTATAGCTGAAGATAAACAACTTAATACTGTTAAAACTTTAAAATTTATTGATGCTAAAATAAAATCATTGAAAGTAGGTACTTTTGATAATCAGGGGGCAGACCCAGTGAGAGTTACTGCAATATTCATTTTCAATGATATGGACATGGAATAAGAAACACAAGCACACTCAATTAATTTTGGGTGTGCTTTAATTACAAGAGGAGTTTTAATTTGTTACCTGAAAGTATAGTTACAGCTTTAGACTACACAAGAAAACCTTTTGGATTAATCAACATGGGAATAAAAGAAATATTCTCTTTGATTAATTTTCAAAGTCTAAATCAATTTGAAATTATATTTATACAAAAATACACAAAAGATGCAAGTAAAAAACCACAAGCTTCTTCAACAAGTTCAACAGGGGTTGCTTCTCAATTATTTTCTTCAGTAGGAAATGTTTTAGAAAGAGTTAACACTTCAGCAATTCTTGACCAAGCAGTTGCAACATTTTTAGCGGACTCTATAACACCCCAGTTTTCAGGTATAGAGTATGAAAGAAACTCACATAAAAATTATGTTAAAGAATTAGTTCACCCTGAAGAAATATCTATTACATTTATTGAAACAGAAATGGGGACAGTTAGAACATGGATTGATGCGTGGCAAGATGAAATATTTGAAGTAACAACAGATGGTAGAGTACGTTGGAAAAATAATCAGGAAGCGAGTAAAAAAGATTGTTGGATTATACCACAAACAAGAATGGGCTTACCTACTTTTGCAATTAAAGTTTGTGGAATGAAATTTAAAAATATAGACCCACCTACTTTTGCACAGGATGAAGGTGAGCCAATGAAGTTAAATGTTATATTTAGTGTTGATATGTGTTGGTTCTTACGTTTTGAAGATGTTAAAAATGCAGTAACAGGTATATTTACTTAATCCCTACTAATACTTGAAATACTATTTTTTATATAGGAGATTAAAAGAATGAGTGAATTTATTAAAAGAAGAGAAAACAAACCACAAGAAGTAGAAGGGGTTGTTGATAAAAAAGAAATTTTTAATACAGCAGGAACAGCGGTTGTTGACTTTGAAACAGAGGGAAGATTTTCTCTTCCAAAGCAGATGAATTTTTATGATTTCAAAGGTAAAGATGTTAGTGATATGACTTTGTGTAAAGAGAACGAAAGACTTGAAACACTTGTAACACTTTTAAATAAAAATAAACATGAAAAATATAAGGATGTAGATTTACAGGAAGCAACACCTGAAGAGCTTCTTGAAATACTTGTAAACATTAAAGCTAATTATCAGGGGAATTACTTTCCTTTTTATTGGTTGTGTGATTGTCAAAATGATGTTCCTGAAAAAGATAGAGTAGCTAATACAGATAATATAGAATTAAGTACACTAAAGTTTGCTTCTATTTCTGATGCAGATAAAAAACTTAGAGAATTTTATAAAGATATGTTTGAAAATCCTGAAAACTTTTCAACTTATCTTAAAATGAAATATAAAACAAGTGATATTGATATTTCAAAATATAAAATAGAGGATGAGTTAGAAAAAATAGAAATTAAAGAACCTTTCATTGTGGCAGATGGAAAGAATGTTTATGAATTTGAATTTCCAAGAATTAAACACATGATTATAGCAAATGAATTGGTTGAAAAAAAATATTATAATGTGGTTAAAAATATTCAAACAAGAAAAGAGCATAGTGTTCCTCTTGCTGAATTACAGAGAAAGAAAGAAAATGAACTTGAAAAAGTAGAGAGAGAAAAAAGTAAAGACTTTATTGCCTATGTTAAAGCACTTTCTCTATTAACAAAAAATGGTGAACCACTTTCAAATGAACAGAAAGTAAAAGAATTAGAAGAAATGAGTTCTTCTGTTTTTGTTGACCTTACATATTCATTAGACCAGATTAAATTCGGCTTAGACGATGAAAGAGAGCTTTCCTGCCCTTTATGTGGCAAGAAAAGCAAGAGGGTACTTCGGAGGGAAATTGATATACAATACTTTCTTCCTACAAACATTGCTACCACAAGAGAATCAAGAAAGTCTACAAAGCTTAATATTTTTATTGGAGCGTGAATTGAAACAGCAAGAAAGTGAAATTATGAACATGTTTTATTATGTGATAAAGAAAAGATATAGTCAATTGGTTGAGTATCAAAAAAAAGTAAATGAAGAAATGGAAAAAGCTCATAAGGGTAAGAAATAGAGGTTAAATGGCAACAGTAGTATTACCAAAACCAACACCTTCACCGGATGAAACACTTTCAGACATTAAAGGGTTTGTAGAGGATGTTAATGACACCTTCAAATCGGATAAACGTGCACAACGTAAAGCCGATAAAGAACAATTAGATGTTACTGAAAGAATGTCTGAAAATATGGAATGGTTTGGTAGTATGTATGAGCAAACAAATACTGGAAAAAAAGCCAAAATAAGAGACAAACTTTCTGAAGGATGGACAAAAGTATTTAAGAATAAATGGTTTGAAGGTATTTTTGGATTCATGAGAAGAATGTCTCTTGGTGGTATAGGAGATTTTCTTGGTTTACTTCTTGGTATATTTGTTCTAATTCAAACAGGATTACTTGATGTTTTAATTCCTATTTTAATTAATATGGCACAAGTATTAATAACAGCCATAATAAAATACTTACCAAGATTTATTAAATTTTTAATTCATATACTTAAGGATGTTTTACCACCTTTCTTTAATACTATATTTAACACCATACTTGATGC
>Ga0116160_1003968_pt1 | contig 12596 bp, 8 predicted proteins | sample AD_JPNAS2_MetaG_FD_89879 | JGI IMG/M metagenome (GOLD analysis project Ga0116160, IMG submission 89879) | Active sludge microbial communities of municipal wastewater-treating anaerobic digesters from Japan - AD_JPNAS2_MetaG | ecosystem: Engineered > Bioreactor > Anaerobic > Digestate | place...
ACGCGCTCCTGGGGATCAGGCCGCTGGAGACCCTTGACCGCGCCGTGGGCCTGATCCCGGTCATCGGGTGGCTCCTGGTGGGGGCGAACGAAGGGATGTTCGTGATCTACTGCCGGATGACCGGGAGCTTTGACGATCTCAGGGTGGTGCCGGCGCCCATGATAACCATAGCCCGCGGCATCGGCGATACGCTGCTGCGGACCCTGACCCTTCCTTATACTATCTTCACCAGGCCACAGAAGCTGATCCCGGGTCTCGCCGGCAGGCCCGACAACGAGCCAAAACGCGGAGCCGGCCCGTCCCGATCCTCTGTCAGAAGGTATACGCCGCGGTAACGATAATCCCGCCGAGCTGGTCGAATTTCGTCGTGTAGTTCTTGAAAAATTCCCGCGGCGACGCGCTCATCAGGGCAAAGGTCATGGCGTGGTATCTGCCGCCGATGGAGATCGTTGTCCGCGCCCCTTCGATATAATACGAAAGCAGAACCTCCTCGACGCTCTTGAAGGCCATGTGCGTGTTGACCTTCCTCTTCTCGAACTGTATGTATCTCTGCAGGGTGCCCCCCATGACATAGAGGGAGAGCCGTATCTGCGCCGTCAGGTTCTTCGCAAGCTCGAACGTCAGGTTCAGCCCCACGCCGGGGCCGCAGTCGTACTGGAAGGAGCGGAGCGAGCCCTGCAGGGGGATCGTGACGGGGAGGACGGGAGTGAGGTTGATCAATACCCGGTAATCGCCGAAAAACTTGTCCGCCTCCATGTTGACGGCGATGAAGACGCCGGCGTATTTCGAGGCCCGGTAATAGGCGCGCAGGTCCGCGTCGTACTTGTTGACCCGGTCGATCTCTGTCCTGGCGAGGTGCAGGCCGTCCAGGGCCGCAGTGGCGTTGTATGATCCCGCCGAGTACTGGTTGTGGAGCGCCGTGAGGAGGGTGAACGAGAGGTTCCACGTTTCGGATATTTTGTATCCCAGCACCGGTCCGTACAGCGCGCTCGAGTTCTCCATGAAGAAGGTGGTCTTGACAGGATATTTCCTGTCGAGCTGCTGCAGATAATTGGCCGCGAAGGGCTTCCACCAGCCATACATGACTGCGGCGCCGACGCTGAATTCGCCGGCCCTCACCGTGGTGCCTCCGGCGATTATTGATATGGCTACAAGGAGAATGAGAACGAGACGGAATTTTTTGTTCATGATCATGCCCCCTTGAGTTCGATGCTCTGACCCTACCATGGATAGATGGATAAATCAAGTTATATTCCGATCCGGGGGCAGAGATGCAGGGGGTCAGAGCAAAAAGGTGCAAGAAAATAACAAAAACTCTGTCCCCACTGTCCCACTTTGAAAAAAACAGTCCAGCATAAATTTTTTCAAATAATCAATTCTCATTCGTTATTATTCATAAACACGAAAAAGGAGAATTATATGCCTCGACCATTAAGAAATATTGCACAGGGATCAACCCATCACATTTTCAGCCGATGCCATGGCCGAAGAAACCTTCTTCAGGGTAAATATGGGAAAATATATTTCATTGAGGCCATCAACATGTGCCAGGAAAAATATGATTTTGAGTTAATTGCCGCAGAAATAGTGGCAAATCACATACACCTTATCATTAAAACATGTGAAGGAAAGGAAACAATTTCCCGCATCATGCAATATACTAAGGCAAGAATTGCAGAAAAATACAACAGGGCCATGGGAACAACCGGGGCTTTTTGGAATGAGCGTTTCGGATCGACCGTGATTGAAGAGGCGGACAATCCTGAAGAATATTTTTTATGGCTGTTGTGGTACATTGGGTATAATCCAGTGAGGAAAGGACTGTCGCGGGATCCGCGTAAAAATGATATTGGATTTATTAACTGTTATCTTGATAAAAATTACAAACCTCTTATCAAGATTACACTACATAATTATTTTCTCAAGCTAGGAAAAACCTTTGATGAATGCGTTAAGGCTTTTCTCTTTTATGAAGAGGCTTACCGTAAGAGGCTGGCTGTGTATTATAAATAAGATTATCAGGGGTCAGAGCCTCGAAGGAAGCCTGGAATAAAGCCACACCTCTAACACCTCCCCGGCCAGGTGGGGAGAGGCCGTATGGGGCACAGGTTTATTGCACCCCGCCATAATAACCGCTTTTGCCGGCCGCGCCGGGATTGCCGGCTGAAGCGCCTCCTGCCCCCCCGGAACCGTGATTTAGCGTAGGAGTTGAACCGGACAATATAATTCCGGAAGACCAACCGCCTTTATATATCGTAAAAGAGGGTCCTCCGGCGCCGCCGCCGCCGTGACCGCCGGTGCCGCCCTTTCCGCCATGGCCGCCATGGCCGCCGGCTCCGACTTCATCAGTATCAGCATTCCCGCCATTGCCGCCTTCACCGCCATCGCCGCCTTCACCGCCGTTGCTGCCTTCACCGCCGCCACCGCCGCTGCCACTGGTAATTGTGCAGTTTGTTACTGTTACAACCGAATCATTTAAAAAAATGCCGAAGGACGCGCCACCGCCGCCGCCGCCGTGACCGCCGGTCCCACCTGTGCCGCCGGCTCCGCCGCCGCCGCCGTTGCCAATACCATAATATTCAAATATAGGCAGCGAACCCGTAATAGGAACAGGTGTAGTCCATACCTGTTGCCCGCCTCCGGCGCCTCCACCGCCCCCGCCACGTCCATGCTGGCCATTCCCTCCATTAACACCGATCGATGTAAACCAGAGGCTGCCGGTGATTGACCCTCCTGAGCCACCGGTGCCATTGGTGCCAACGGAGCCGTTCAATCCATCACTTCCCGGAGAGCCATCGGTAGCGCTTTGCAATTCAATTACTTGAGTATATCCATATGTCCCTCCGGCACCTCCGCCCCCTCCCAGGGTAAGGGATCCAAACAATCCATTATTACCGGCAGAACCGTTTTCACCATTGATGCCATTTCCTCCATTGCCGCCTCCTGATCCGATACCAGATGCGCTACCGGCTCCTCCTGCAACATATTCATTGCAATCCCCGCTTATAACATCTGCAAGTGAGCAGCCACAATCATCAATTCCATCCGCTCCTGTCCCACCTTGTCCGCCATTACCGGCCTTCTCAATAGTTGATCCATTCAATCCAGCAGCGCCATTCCCGGCTGTTATAATGCAATTTTTCAATTCCACCGTGCTGTTTATCAGCCTTACCCCATAGGAGCCATCCCCTCCCGTCGTGGCATTGGCGCTGGTGATGGTTAATCCATCGACGACAATGCCATTAACGGCGTTACCATCAACCGCGATGGTTCCGCCCTGAATAGTGGTCGTATATAAGGGAGTTACTGAGGACTTAAAAGTGTCCCGTTCCCATGTGGATGGATCAAAACCTCCGAAGAGGCTTACACCGTCGGCCAATGTCACGCTTTCATTATATGAACCCGCGCTCACGTACACATCGCTTCCGGCAGACCGGGCAGCGATCATGGCCGCACCAATGGTCTTCAAAGGCCTGGCGTGGGTGCCTTCGTGGGTGTCATCGCCCGTTGTCGCCACATAGATCCCGGCCCCGCCTTTTTTCATGACAAAAATATATACGCGGTCGGCAAAGCTGTCGCCGGAACCGTCATCGACCCGCAGATCATAGGCGATCGTGCATACCTCCAGCGGAGCGGTGATGGAGGGATTGCTCCCGGTAAGGATGCCGGTCCCGATCGTAGGACCGTATATCTGGGTCCAGGTGTACGTCAGTATGTCATTTTCAAGATCTGAGCTGCCGCTCCCGTCCAGTGTCAGGGTATCGCCGATGGTCACCTCCCGGTCGACGCCGGCATCGGCCGTGGGTCCGTTATTGACGGCAACGTCCACGGTCACCGTATCAGTGGCGGAAGCAGACCCGTCATTGACGGTTAGCAGTATCTCATAGGTCCCGGCCGTGTCAAAGGTGAAGGACGTGGCCGCGCCGGACGGTTGTGAGAATGAAAAATTGCTCCCTGTTGGCTGATATCTCACCGTCCATGAATAGGCGAGATCCTTTCCTTCGGGATCGCTGCTCTCCGATCCATCCAGGTCGACGCTACCCTTCAATATGCTGACCCTCTGGTCGGGGCCGGCATCGGCGACCGGCGTGGCATTTCCTCCAAGCAATGACGGAATCAGGACCAGGCCTTGGCTCTTTTTTTCATTATCGCATTCTGTAACAATGCCGCAGGCTATGATCAACGCCAGTGTTGTGAGTTTTTTTCCGTAATTCATAGGGTTTTCCCCTTATTCTGTTCCCATTATCCGCCATGCTGGCCGGAATCACCGGCATCGCCCGCGTTGCCCGACGACGCGCCCCCTGACCCCATGGATCCATAGTTCAATGTTGTGTTATCAGTATTAATTACCGCAAACCACCCTACTTTATATATAGAGAAGGAGGGGCCTCCGGCGCCGCCGCCGCCGTGTCCGCCACGGCCGCCTGTCCCGCCTGCGCCTCCAGCTCCGGCTCTGCCAAGGTTTTCATAGTCATCACCCGTTCTATCGCCGCCGGCGCCGCCTCCTCCGCCTGGTCCGCCAGGGCCGCCATTGCCGCCTTTCCCGCCGCTCCCGCCATTGCCGCTTGAGATGGTGCAGTGAGTGACCGTTACGATGGATTCGATCATGAAAAGACCGAAAGACGCGCCGCCGCCGGCTCCTCCGGGAGCGCCGCCTCCGCCGCCTCCGCCGGCGCCTCCTCCTCCTCCGGGACCTTTCTCATAACCGCCCTGAGTGCTCCCGCCGCCTCCTCCGCCGCCGCCTCCGCCCTGGCCCGGACCGCCGTCTTCTCCCGCGGAACCGACTGATGAAATCCATTTACCGTTTATCACCGAGCCCGATGATCCGCCCGCGCCGTTAGTGCCCGCCGGTCCGGTTGCGCCGGTGTTCCCATTGTTGCCGTCCTCGCCGTCATGGTCATAAAAATAATCGGACCTGCCTCCCGTACCGCCCAGGCCTTGGCCCATGGATTCGAGGAGACCTGTTTTACCGTTATTTCCGTTATAAATGTCGCCATACCCGCCGATTCCTCCCTTGCCGCCGGTTCTTCCCACGTCAGATACGCCGCCGGCTCCACCCCAGCCCCATTCGGTGTCGTTCTCGCCATAGTCAAAATAACCGCCGTCATTGCCCGGCCCGCCTTTGCTTCCTGCGGCGCCGGTTGCTCCCGGAGCGGTGATATTCGCTCCATCACGGCCCGGTGCTCCATTTCCCGCCGTGATGGCGCAATCGTTGATCGCAACGGTGCTGTATTTCAGGCGCACCGCGTATGAACCCTCTCCATAACCGACGGCGTCGGCGCTATTGATAACGATACCATCGAGTACGAGATTGCCGACCCCGTTTCCATCAACGGCCGTGGTTCCGCCATGTATCGTCGACTGATATGACGATGTATCGCGTTCCCATGTCCCATGAAGAAAACCGCCGTATATGCTCACGCCATTGGCAAGCGCCACGCTTTCCCCGTAGTCCCCGTCGCTCACGTACACATCATATCCCGCCGCATTGGCCGCGGTTATCGCCCCCTGGATCGTCTTCTTGGGAGCCGTCCGTGTCATTCCATCGTTGGCATCGTCTCCAATAGCTGTTGACGCGTATATGCCGGCGCCGCCCTTTTCCATGACATAAATATATACGCGGTCCGGAGCGGAGTTACCACCACCGTCATCGACCTGGAGATCATAGACGATGGTGCAGACTCCCGATGGCGCGGTAAATGTCGGGTTTGCGCCGGTCAGCGTGCCCGTGCCGATGGCGGGACCGCTGACCTGGGTCCAGGTATAGGCAAGGGTATTGTTTTCTGGATCGGTGCTGCCGCTGCCGTCCAGGGTCACGACATTGCCGGCGGTAACCTCCTGATCGGCTCCCGCGTCGGCGGCAGCGGCGACATTGGTCCCGACGTTGACGGTCACCAGGTCCGACGCGGAGCGCGAACCGTCATTCACGGTAAGCCTGATTTCGTAGGTGCCCTCGAGATCGAAGCTAAGGGTCGTCGTTGCTCCGGCACTGTTCGAAAAAGAAGCGGCGCTTCCCGCGGGCTGAAATACCAGGGTCCACGCGTAGGTGAGGTCCTTGCCTTCGGGGTCATGGCTCCCCGATCCATCGAGATCGACGCTTCCGGAGGTCCCTGAAAACAGATATGTCGTCCGGTCAGCGCCCGCGTCGGCTACGGGCGCCTGGTTGGGTATAAATTGATTCAAACCCAGCATCAATCCACGATAATCACGCTCACCGCAATAAGCCATGAAGAAACTGGCTGCTATTACGGCGATTGCGGCGCACAATTTCCTGAATTTCATCGCATGTTCCCCGGTTTTAATTACTGTCACCGCAATAACCGTCATGGCCCTGGTTTCCGGCTGAGCTTCCCCCCGTCCCTCCGGATCCGGGATTTACCCTTGTGATTGTAATAATTGCTATAGATGTTCCGTTTTTATATGTCACTATTGACGGGCCTCCGGCGCCCCCGCCGCCATGGCCGCCGGCGCCACCATTCCCTCCGGCGCCGCCATTGCCGCCGTCGCCGACCTCGTCGTCGTCATGGGTATTGCCGTAACCGTATGCACCGCCGCTGCCGCCCGCGCCGCCGGTCCCCCCGGCGCCGCCATTGCCGCCGCTGCCGCTCGTAAGATCGCAATTTGTAACAGTTACTACCGAATCGATCAGGAGCAGGCAGATAGAGGCTCCGCCGCCGCCGCCGAGGCTGCCGCCTTTTCCTCCGGCGCCTCCACCACCACCACCACCGCCGCCATTGCCTGTGCCATCAACGGCGGCATGGATTCCTGGCCACACGTTTTGACCGCCGCCACCGCCGCCACCGCCGCCTCCGTTTCCCGGTTCGCCATCAATTCCGGCACCACCGGGAGTTGAAACCCATAGATTGCTGATAATTGACCCTGAAGATCCTCCTGATCCACTGGAGCCATTGGTGCCTTTGGCTCCAGGGCTGCCGGCATACCCCGTTCTCCCCCTGGAAGTCGAGGCGCCTCCGTCCCCTCCCGGTGTTACAGGACTGCCGCTGCCATTGAGTCCGTAACTGCCGTCATTGCCGTTATTTTCGTCGTATCCGCCGGCTCCGCCGTTGCCACCATTACTGCCCGCCGGGGACGCGCCGCCTGCTCCGCCATAGGCATCTATCTCGCTATCCTCCCGTCCTTCTCCGCCCTGCGATCCGGCGGAACCATTGGCGCCGGCGGCGCCGTCCGCTCCATTCTGGCCCGGAGCGCCGTTGCCGGCCGTGACAATGCAATCATTAAACACGACGTTGCTGTTTATCAGGCGTACTCCATAGGAGCCTCCGCCCGCCGCCGTGGCGTTGGCACTGGTGACGGAGAGGCCGTCGATAACACAATTATTCACGGCATTGCCGTCAACGGCGATGGTCCCTCCCTGCACGCTGCTACGGAACGATGTGATGTCACGCTCCCACGTGGTATGGAGAAAGCCGCCGTAGATGCTTACCCCGTTCGCCAGGGTCAGGCTTTCCCCGTAGTCCCCGTCGCTCACGTACACGTCGGCGCCCGCCGCCAGGGCAGCGGTAATGCCAGCCTGGATCGTTTTTTTGGGGGCTGCGCGAGTCATGCCGTCATTGGCGAAGTCGTCGCCGGTTGTCGATACGTATATGCCGGCACCCGACTTTTTCATAACGAAAATATACACCCGATCAGACAGGCTGTTTCCCGATCCGTCATTTACGGAAAGATCATAGACGATGGTGCAGGCTTCCGATGGGGCGGCAAAGGTGGGATTGGCGCCGGTGAGGGTCCCGGCGCCGACGGCCGGACCGCTTACCTGGGTCCAGGTGTAGGTGAGAGAATCGCCTTCCGGGTCCGTGCTTGCGCTCCCGTCCAGCACCACGATATCGCCGAAACCGACTTCCTGGTCCGGCCCGGCGTTTGCCGCGGCGTCGGTGTTGTCCCCCACGTTCACGGTCACCAGGTCAGAGGCCGTGCGCGAACCGTCGCTCACGGTGAGCATGATCTCGTAGGTTCCCGCGGTGTCAAAGGTCAGAGTCGTCTTGACATTGGCCGGGTCGGAAAATGAAGCGGCGCTTCCCGACGGCCGGTGGACTATTTCCCATGAATAGGAGAGGTCCTTCCCTTCAGGATCAAAGCTTTTTGATCCGTCCAGGTCGGCGCTCCCGGTATAGAGGTAAATATTTTTATCGGCCCCGGCTTTTGCTACCGGCAGCTGGTTGATTGACATGACGGGTCCCTGCAGCAATCCCTGCTTCTTGTCCGCGCCGCATTGGACCAGTATCCCGCAGGCCATGACGGCCGCGATCACTATGAGTTTATAACGGTATTTCATGGCGTTTTTTTTGAATGTGCTTAATCATTCTGCCACAGTGCCGTAAAAAATTCACCCGCATTCTCACAGGTCATTGTCCCGTTTCAAATTTTCCTTTTTCAGAACTTCCTCTTTAAGGGTTTCCTTTTCATTTTTATCATCATGACTCCGCAGCATGACATTCGTTCTGGACTTTTCCAGCCTGTACATCACTCCGACGGACAGATATCCCGCAAGTGAATTCATGTAATCAAGCCTGTGGCGCGGTACAGACCATTCATAGAACATCCCCCCTTCGAAAATAAAGGACAGTGTTTCCATTACATGGTAATTCAATCCCAGGACGATTCCGGGAGAAAAGAGGCGCGGGATCACAATGTTGATATCCCTGCTCCAGAGGTTGTTCGGATAATAGACCGATGATATGCTGACTCCGGCCCAGGCGCGGACCGACCTGTTGCGGAAGAAGGCGAATCCCACTGTATTTTTGGGGCTCAGGCGGAAGGCGTGTCCGTGGGTCAGGGGAGGCACGTAGTTATATTCCGCCCAGATGATGTCGGGCGGCCGGGGATATCTGAATTCGTCGAATCCCACCTGGAGCCTGTAATTTACCAGGGAATCGCCGCCGGGGCAGGTATCGAATACCAGCCCGGCGCCGTAGAGATAATTCATGCCCCTGAAATAGAAATCCAGGTACACGGGGGCGGACGCGTACAGGTAATATTTCTTTAACCGCGATTCCCCGATTCCGCCGTTGAAATAGACGCCGAGGCCGTAGGCGGATAGGGGCTGCGAAGAGACAAGCAGTATAAAAAAAGCGAGTGGAGTCAGTAAAAGTTTATTCCGCACAATGGCACCCCTGCTCTGAGTTCTAGGCTCCCTTGACAGATATGCCCCATCGTGAGGACTGAACAGACCTCCTCCTTTTTCGGATAATACAGGGAAGTTGCAATAGAGCATGCATAATGTTATGAAAAATTTGACAAAGCCCACCCACAAGGGCCTATTATAATTAAGCTACAATAGGTATTCCAATAAATCAATAGGCCGGGAATGAACGGTGCTTCAGGGGGAATGAATGGTGCGTGTTTATTGCATTTTTTTTCTCAGGGAATCCAGGAAAGCCGCTCCCACCGGGAGCTCTGTTTCGTCATCGTCCCTGAGGCGTACGCGGTAACGGCCTGAAATCATGTGGGAAAGGCTGTGGATGTATCGCAGATTTATTACATGGCTTTTATGGATCCTGCCAAAGAGGTCCGGCGGGAGGCGGTCTATGATATCCTTTATAAGAACGGGAACCTCTGTATCCCCTTCCACGGTGTGGAGCACGCAGTTTTTTGAATGGGACGTGGTATATATTATTTCTTTAAATATAAAGGAATAGACCCTGTCCCGGCCGCGGATGGTGATGCCCTCCGTGGCGGATTTCCGTATGCTTCTGATCTTCAGCATGGTGCCCACGCGCGCACGGAGCTCGCTTACCCGGAAGGGCTTCACGATGTAATCGTTGGCCCCGGCATTGAAGGCCGCGTTGATGTCGGCCATCATGTTCTTCGCCGTGAGCATTATCACGGGAAGCTCTTCCGGGGGCCGGCTGAGGCGTATCCTCCTGCACACGTCATACCCGGACATGACCGGCATCATGATGTCCAGGAGGACCAGGTCGACGGGCTCTCCGCTCTCGATGATGTTGAGGGCGTTGACGCCGTCCAGGGCGGTTTTCACGACGCATCGCTTTGCTTCAAAATAATTCTGTACGACCCTGACGCAGACCGGATCATCATCAACAACGAGAATCACCGGGTTATCGGTAAAGGCGCCGTTACTCGCTCCGGCGGAAAGCCCGACCGGCGTACCGTCCGGCGTCGCCGCGGCCAGATCGGCGATTATCTCGATCTCCTCCGTTTCGGGGGCCGCCTCCTTCGACGCCGGCAGGGTGAAAATGAATACCGATCCCCCATCCCGGCCCGGTTCCACCTGTATGGCGCCGTTATGGAGCTCGATGATCTGCTTTGCTATGGCAAGGCCCAGGCCGGTGCCGGGATACAGGCGGGTATCGTTTCCATCAACCTGCCGGTAGGGTTCGAATATTTTCTCCCGGTATTCCTCCGGGACCCCGATGCCCGTGTCCGATACGCGCACTTCGATCATGGTCCCGTCTTCATCTTCGCCGCCGGTCCCGTGGATGATGCGGGCCGACAATTCAATCGTCCCGCTGATCGTGAACTTGACGGCATTCCCGACCAGATTGCACAGCACCTGCCGGATGCGGTCTTCATCTGCGTGCGCGGCGGGGATATCCGGCCTGATGCTGTTTATTAAGGCCAGGTGCTTCCCGGCGGTCAGGGGCATCGAAAGCCTGATCACCATCTCGGCCAGGGAATGCAGGTTCACCGGCTTCTGGTTAAGGCTCAGTCCCTCGTCCTGGATTTTCGCCAGTCAAGGATGTCATTGACCATGTTCGCAAGGCGATGTCCGCTCGAGGCGATGAGGGAGAGGTTTTCACGCGCTTCAGGGGACATGCTGCCGGCGGCGCCTTCCAGCATGGACTCCGACAGGCCTATCATGCCGTGGAGGGGAGTGCGCAGCTCGTGGGACGTGGTGGCGAGGAACTGGTCCTTGAGCCGGTCCAGCTTCCGGAGGGTGATGTTCTTTTCGGCGAGGTCCTTCGACAGCTCCTCGACCCGCCAGAGGGCCCTGGAATACCTCCGCGAGATGACGATGGTGATGACGATGCTGAGCATGACGACCCCGTACTGGGTAAGCGTCGTGGTGTTGACGACCCACATGGCGTACAGTATATCATTGACAGCCCCGATGAACACGGGCGTGAAACCAAAGATAAACAGTATGGCATCTTCCCTCCGCTTTATTATTACTTTGGCCAGCACATAGGCATTGTATATAATAAGGATGAAGCCCAGGAAATAATAGACTTTTATCAACTCTTCCGCCGTTTTGAAATCCACAAAAAGAAGCACGGGAACATGCAGGACGGCCACGATCTGATAAAACCTGACGAAATATATCGACATGTCATCGGGAAACAATGACTTGACGGTCATCAGGATAAAAGGGACGTAGATGACGATAGTAATATAATTCAGATAATAGGGGTACCGTGGAATAGTCAGGCCATCGGGCAGCAGGGGGAATTGGTGATTGAGCGTATTAATGGCCAGGATAAGACAATACGTCCCAAAATAAAGGGAGGCCGAATCCTGGCGACGAAAAAAATATGACAGTATATTGATGACGGACGCGAAGATAAGCAGGCCGAAAAGGACCATGTCGATTGTGTAACTTCGCTTCATGTTTTGCTCGAAGTTCGCGTTATTTTCCAGCAGGATGGACCGGTCGATGCCACCCGATCCGTAATCGCGGTTGAACACCTGGATGATGATCTCGTTCGTTCCTTCGTTCATCGTGAAGGAGGAATTTCTTTTATTATGAATGAATATATAATTCTCCGGGACTTTCGAGGTCTCGTCGATCGATCCCCGTTCGTCGACCAGCTTCTTGTTGATCCAGAGCCGGTACGCCGAGTAAACGCGCTGGATGGTCACGGTTTTCAGCGTCGCATCCCCACCGCCGAGAATCCGCAGGCGATAAGTCGCCTGTCCATCGCCCGGCAGTGCGGCGCCCTTCACGATGCGGTTTTTCCATAATCCGGGTACGGTCATGTACCCGCAATCTTCCCGGGCAGCTGACGGGGTGATATCAGAGGGCTTGAGAAGCCTGTTCCAGTAGAATTCCCACTCGCCGTCAAGGGTGACGCCGCCGTCTTTGTTAAAGTCCCATCCCCTGAGATCGATGACGCCCCGGTGCGCAACGGGTCTCGTTTTCCCCGCCGGATTATAGCCGCATCCGGTCATGGCCCCGGATGCCAGGCAAAAAAGGAGGCACAGGTAAGGAAGAATCCTTGCTGGCGAAACGGAAGAATCCATACAATGATGAAAAAATGAAAGAGCAGGGGTGTCAAGACATTTCAGACAGTGAGCATGGCCGTGTCGTGCCCCCTTCTCTCTGTATCGTCCTCCGGCGGCAAGGACTTTCAACTCAGAAATGCAGAGAGCGCCGAAGGATCCGAAAACTCAGTGTTTCTCCGCGTCCTCCGCGGCTGTGTATTGATTAGAAGAAATCAGTATTGTGAGGGATTTTGCCGGTATTTATTTAAGACATAATCCGTAAAGATATATATGGTAGCAGTTTAATTTTAGGGGTTATGCCACCTTTTCATGGGTAATGTAATTATGGTCCATATAATCGGGAAGATTCATATTTTCCCAAAATTCGTCCCATGAATTCTCATAATATTTGCAAC
>Ga0116160_1003975_pt1 | contig 12577 bp, 9 predicted proteins | sample AD_JPNAS2_MetaG_FD_89879 | JGI IMG/M metagenome (GOLD analysis project Ga0116160, IMG submission 89879) | Active sludge microbial communities of municipal wastewater-treating anaerobic digesters from Japan - AD_JPNAS2_MetaG | ecosystem: Engineered > Bioreactor > Anaerobic > Digestate | place...
ACATGAGAAAGGTTGTTTTTGAAGAAGCCGACTCCCTAACATTGCAGGATGTAGTGGAATTTCAACGTCAATGGATCAGCAAGAGACCTGTAACTTACTGTATATTAAGTGATATTAAGGCGCTCGATTTGAAACATCTTGCCTCTTATGGAAAAGTTGTAAGGCTTTCTTCTCAGGATATATTTGGGTATTAGAATTATCATGAAAATTATTTAGTTGAAAAAAAAGGGCCGTTCGTATATGAAAAGGATGGATTGGTTGAATAATGTCCGTTTCAAAGAAATTCTGCTTGTATAAATTGAATTGGACAATTAACTTTGTGATTAGGATAAATAATGAATGGTTTTTTGAACTAAAAACGTACACAAAAAGATGCGAAATCTTTTTTACAGGTGGGAGATCTAAATCCCGCCTTTTTTTTTATTAAGTCCCGGCTTAATTGTATATTTGCGTATTAATTCCTATGACAGAACCTCGCGTATACGAAGTTAACCGGGAACTTAAAAAACTACGCCGGCTGGAAAATCTCACACTATGGGGAATCATAGGAGTAGCTTTTCTCAGCCCACTGTTGATACAACAGAACATCTTGCCATCCTGGACTATACTGTTGCCATTTTTTATAGGATTGCTCATTCACCACTATATATACGTTCCGCTATTTCTGCTAAGGGCCAATTATTTCACCTATTTTTTTCTTCTCTTTATCCTGCTCCTTGGCATCGTTTTTTCATGCGAAGCCGTCATTGATATCCTGGATGAGAAATTTGGAATAAAATGGACCAATTTAATGCCTTACGAATCCACTTTGCTGAGCAATTTTGTGGTTGCCATGCTACTTATGGGCATGAATGTGGCTATCAGAATTGTTTTCAATAACGTTAAGGAAAAAATGCTGGCCCACGAGGCAGACAACAAGCTGATGAACTATAAAATGGAATTTCTCCAGTTCCAGATCAGTCCCCATTTTTTAATGAATACACTAAACAATATACACGTGCTGGTCGACACAGATGAAAAAAAGGCAAAAGATGCCATTGTGAGCCTGTCAAGACTTTTACGTCACATGTTGTATGAAAGCACACCGGGTGCCAAAGTTTCCCTGGAAAGGCAATTGGCCGTATTCAGGGCTTACTGCAACCTTAACCTGTTGCGATACGGTGAAAATGTAAAACTTAGCATTACAGTGCAACGGGATATACCCAACGTACAGCTGCCCCCGCTGATTATGATTGTTTTTATTGAAAACGCTTTCAAGCACGGAATCGTATACGGGGAAGAAAACCATATAGACATGAATTTCTGGGTAGAACCGGGTTTCTTCCATTTTTCTATTTCCAACACTGTGTTTCCCGATAAACCTAAAAGTGCCAAACCGGGAGGACTGGGTATAAAGAATGTAAAAGAACGACTGAACCTGCTTTATGGTGATAGTTATAAGCTTACCATGGAGCAGACGCAATCAGAATATATTGTACATTTGCAATTGCCCCTATAGTTTATGAATTATGAACATCAGGTGTTTAGTCATTGACGATGAGCCACTCGCGCTTCAGCAGCTTGTATCATATGTGGGTAAAATTCCTTACCTGGAACTTGTAAAGGCCTGTTCCGGTCCGACGGAAGCAATGCAGGTCATGGCCAGTGAAAAGATAGACGCGATATTTACAGATATTGAAATGCCCGATATCAACGGATTGGAATACATACGTTCCCTGAAGAATAAGCCCATAATTGTTTTTGTTACCGCTTACGCCGACTTTGCCATAGAAGGATTTCAGGTAGATGCAACCGATTATCTTTTAAAACCATTCAGTCTCACTGATTTTATGAGAAGTGCAGAGAAGGTCAAGCAGCAGTTTGATCTTCGCAATGCTGTATCATCAGGCAAGGAAAAAGTTGGCTTCACAGTAGAAGAAACTGACGACAATGGGGAGAAAAAGGCTTCGGCAGGATGGGAAAGCGAATATGTGTTTGTTCGTGCCGATTCAAGAACGGTAAGATTGAAGATTTCCGATATCTAATATATTGAAAGCCGCAAGGAATATGTAGTTATTTTTTCCGAGAACAGCATTCCGGTTATGACGCTATTCAGCCTCAAATCCATTGAAGAAAAATTGCCAAAAGATATTTTCATGCGGGTACATCGCTCTTTTATCGTTAATCTGACTAAGATCACTGAAGTAGTTCAGAACCGCATCGTATTTGGCAAGGATGCCAGCGTTCCGCTTGGAGATCAGTACAAAAAAGATTTTCAAAATTTCCTTAACCAATATTTCCTGAAATAACCGGTATGTTGCCTGTACTGCAAAGTATACGCCCCCGCACACTGTCCTTATCTGTTTCTTCTGTGTTGGCAGGTACTATCCTGGCAAGGGCACAGGGTCATTTTTCCTGGCTTGTTTTTTTGTTATTGCTGTCAACAGCGTGCCTGCTCCAAAGCTTGTCCAACCTGGTCAACGAACTGGGTGACTGGAAAAAAGGCACAGACAAAGACCAGTCAGGACGTAAGTCCCTGAGCCTGCAAAGTGGCAGGTTGACAGAACAGCAGCTTGTATTTACCATGCTTGTTGTCGCCACACTCTCCATACTGTCGGGTTTGGGCTTAATCCGGATTGCCTTTGGGACACTTCGCGATACAATCCCCATGCTCTTTATTGTTTTAGGAGCTATTGCCCTGTTGGCAGCAGTGTTTTATTCAGCTGGTAAAAGACCTTATGGTTATTACGGGGCCGGAGATCTATCTGTATTTCTTTTTTTTGGCCTTGCAGGAGTGGCAGGCAGTTATTACCTTATCACGTTATCTGTAGATACCGGGGTTTTGTATATTGCTTCGGCAATGGGATTACTTATCACTGCCGTATTGAATGTGAACAATATAAGGGATTTTGAAAACGACAAACGCCATGGTAAAAATACTTTTGCCGTACTTTTATCCCGGCTTACCAAAAGTGAGTCTACTGTCCCTGCAAAGATTTATCAAATGGCCCTGATTTCCCTGGCTATGATCTTATCTGCAATTTATGCGTTCACATCTGAAACAGGGACTTTTTTATTCCTGATCTCTTTGCCTTTGCTGGCTATACACCTTTTCATGGTAATCAAAAGAGAGGGTGCCTCTCTGGACAGCGCATTGAAAATGCTTATTTTAGGCGTATTCGTATACGCTCTCTCGCTATTTTAGCCGTTTTCTCTTTGGATAGGTTATACGGGAATGGTACATTTCCTGAATCTGAATTTTTAAGGTGTTTTCTATCCGGCGCAGGTTTCTGTAGGTGATATCTGCATTCTGAAGCTGGTCTTCAGATACCCTTTGCCGTACCATCCTGTTGACCATAGCAGATATGCTTTCCGGGGTATAATCTTTCAGGCTTCTGCAGGCGGCTTCGACTGCGTCTGCCAGCATAACAACTACGTGTTCCGGGGTCGTGGGCAGTTGCCCTTCATAGGTAAAGTCCTCCACATTTGACGGGTCTCCACCCTCGTTGCACCAGGTAGTATAAAACGATTCGGTACGGGTGCGGCCATGGTGTGTTTCAATAAAATCGCTTACCAGAGAAGGAAGACTGAATTTTTTTGCCAGGTTTTTCCCGTCTTCCACATGCTGGATCACGATACGGGCACTTTCCCTGGGATTTAGCAGGGAGTGGGGATTGAAACTGGCGGTTTGGTTTTCGGCAAAATACTGTGGGTTGTTTATTTTGCCAATATCGTGATACAGGGCACCAACCCTGCAAAGGAGAGCGTTCGCCCCGATCGTCCGTGCAGCAGTCTCGGCCAGGTTGGCTACCTGTAAGGAATGCTGCATTGTCCCCGGTGCTTTTTCTGACAATTCCCTAAGAGCTTTGTTCCCGGTATCTGCCAGATCCCTTAACCGGGAAATGGAAACAAAACCGAAAATCTTTTCAAATAAGAAAACAAGCGGATACGATGCGATCATAAGGACTGAAGCTATCCCGTAATTTCTGAAAACCACTCCGTATAACCGTTCTAAAGTGCCTTCCGAGATCAGGTGAATTGCCAGGTCAATAAGCAAATAGGCTATAAAAACGAGTAAGGCAGACAGAAATTGCTGCCAGCCCCTCCCCCAGAAACGGAATACGTATATGGCAACACTACCGGCAATTATATTGATCATGGCAATGTGGTAACTGTCAGTGATCACAGCCAGTGGTATTAAGAAGAAAATGTATATAGGAAGGGAAAAACGGGTCGGGAAAAACAAATCCATAAACAGGACAATCACAGGGAAGGGGAGCAGGTACAAGGCAGCCGGATCAATTTTATATGTTATTGATGACCCGGCCACAACAAGTACAAAAAGGAACAGTGTGAAAATCAATTCCGGAATGTTGTGAAGCATCTTTGGAAAGATGGCCTGGATCAGAATAAACAATATAAAAAGTGAGAGAATGATAATCAGGCTCTGTCCCACTATCAACAACAGGATACTGCCTGAAAAACCTATTTTTGAGTTGAATTCTGCACGTAGGGAGTTCAGGATCTGTTCCGTTGTACCGGTGACGACTTCTCCCTTGCTGATTATCCGTTGTCCCGTGTGCACGATCCCTTTGGTCAGGGATATATCCTGAAGACTGCTTGATTGTACTGCAAGGGTGGTGCTTTCGTCATAGAGGAGGTTGGGTACCAGGAATACGGTATAATCGATACCGGAAGACCTCATTTCACGATCTTCCTGTCTGGACAGTGTTCCCAGATTACTTAGGAAAAAATCCTTTGCTGTAGTAAGCGAGAATACTTCTGTATGGGCTTTTTTGTCAGCCATTTTTCCCTGTACTATGGCAAGGCCTGTTTCCGGGTTTAGTTCAGCGTAACGGGCATTGTCCATAATGCCCCTGCCATATATTGATTTGTAAAGGGTAAGCAATTTACCCTGAAGCTCGTCCGAAAGTCCAGCCTGTAAAGCATCTTCTGAGAAAGTTCTGAGTTGAACCGCCTCAATATCTGGTTTTAAAAAAAAATATGGAGTAAAAAGCCTGGAGATTTTCTCACGTTCCAGGCGTAATTCTTCTTCAGTTTTCAAAACAGGAAAATCAAAGGTTGCGTCCAGGTTTTCGTACATCCAGGGACTGCCTTTCTGATATTGGTATTTAAACTGTCCTTCACGGGGCAGTGAGATGACCATAATGACCGCAGCCAGGCCGAACAGCAATAGTATGATAATGTTCTCTTTCTTTTTCTTAGTCATTGTACTTTTCTCTTTGGCATATAGAAATGAAGGGACATTGTACGCAATTATCTACAAAATCTGTTTGTTTGAACGGAATGTTAAAATTAAACAATTCTTCCAATAGATTGCTTAAAAGAGCAAGAAACTGCTCCTCAATTTCTGCAAGATCCTGCCTGTTATTCAGGTTGGCCCTATTATAACGGATTTTCCCGGTTGTCTTACGGGAAAAGGGGGAGTTCATGTAATAGAGAAGCGGTAAAGGAAGTCCGTCGGATGTAAAAGTCTGTCCGTACAGAAATACGTAACAAAGTATCTGGAAGGCATCTCCGTTTTTGGCCGACAATTGGGGATCAAAAAGGTCTTCAACCCGGCTAAAGGAATTTTTTTCCGATCCTGTTTTGTAATCTACCAGGAACAGATCCCCGTTGCGGGTGTCTATGCGGTCTATTATGCCCGAAATGACTGTTTTCCCATAAAGGCATCTGAATTTTTTCTCGACTGCCAGCAGATGTAACGGCGCCTGTTCAGCATCATATCTGATAAACCGCCCGGCATAGAGACCGGCAACTTCAGAAAACAGCACCTGTCTTCCAGGTTCTATATGTATTCCTTCTCTTCCTTTTTTTTGCAGGTATTCTTCCGTCACTCCGGAAACAAGATTACGGAAAGACTTACCGGGTTGAATCATGTGCAGTAATCCTTCTTTATCGACTGTCTTCCCGATATAAGGCCTGTAGAGGTTTTCCAGCACGGTGTGTAAAATATTGCCTATATGCAAGGAATCAGACTCTTCTGTAATTTCTGCAGGCTCTTTCAGGGATAACACGTGCTTGTAAAAAAATTTTAGGGGACACCGGATATATGTTCCCAATGCCGTTGGGCTCAGGGTTTTTTTTCGGGCAGGGTCCATGTACTCCTGTAACAGATCTTTTACGGTCTCTGTTTTTGGGACTGTCACCTGCCTTATTTTCGGCAGTGTATAATCATAAACCAGGGGGGTGGTGATTACCGGGGAATCTGGTAGTTCAAAAGATATCTGGTGGACAAAACGACTGACCTCACCCCGGGCAGGGCCATCGGGGTTGCAATTCCAGACAAGAAATACTTTTTTTGCACGTTGTAGCAACCTGTAGAAATAGTATGCCTGGACTGCTGTATGCTGTTCAGCGGATGGAAGGCCGAATGCTTTGCCAACGTTACGGGGTATCAGGGAATTGTCTTTGAACATCTTTGGCAACACGTTTTCCTGGGCAGAGACAATAACTATGTTCTCGAAATCCAGGCAACGTGTTTCCAGGAATCCCATTATTTGTAGTCCTGAAAGCGGTTCACCGCTGAAAGGGATGGTGGCAAAGGAAAGGTGTTGCCTGATTAACCGGGCAAACAATGCCATGTCTATCTCAATTGAAGAACGGGATATGGCCAGGTGCAGTTTGTTGAGTAGTCTTCTTGTTTCTCTGGTAACTGGCGACAGCATCACGTCGTTTTGAGGCAATGTGTCCGACTCGTCTATCATATCCAGGATCCGGAGAAACACAGAGTATAATTCCATGGTGTTTCCCGGTATTTTTTGTATAGATTTAGCAATACCAAGTGCCTGTATGTAAGGATGCATGCTTACCGGCCTGAAATCCTTTTCGGTACCGGGCCGGTCATAATACCGCAAAAGCAAATCAAAGAGACCGAAAAGAGATGTCTGGCGGAGCGGGAAACCCATGGTTACATTCATTTCCCAATTTTTTTCCTCCTGTTGTCCCAGCCCGTAAAGCAGCGGAAGGAGAAGATTTTCATCTCCCAGGACAATAGCTGTTCTTGTGTCCTTCGGGAGGTTATTATCTTTTATGATCTGGGAAACGATCTTTGCCTGCATGACGTAGGAAGGGACAGGAACTACCCTTATCTCCCTGTATGCAGACAGTGGGGAATAGTCCTTGCGATACCCTCCCGGGGGGGGAAACTCCTTAAGATTTTCTCGTAGGAACAATCCGGATTCCTGAAATGAATCTTCAATATAATACGGATCGTAATCCCAAAAAAAGTCTGCACTATTTTTATCTCTCAAGAACCGGAATAATTTTTTTTCACAACTATTGAGGGCATTGAAGCCGATAAAAACAAACCTGTAAAACCTGTTTAAAAAAACACGGGCCTTTTCCTCTTCCAGACTTTCAGCCATTTGTCTGTAAATCATTCCTTCGTAGCAAAGGTCCTTTTCCTTGAGCACTGTGTTGAACTGCTGATACAATTGAGGCAATTTTTCCCATATCGAAATGAAGTGCTGGTTCAGCGGATGGCCAGGTTGTACCTGGAATGAGGACCAGAAAGACATCAGGAGCTGTTGTTGCTCGGGAGAAAGAAAACTGAAATCCTGCCCGATCCTTTTCAGATCCCTTACATTGTGGAATAATTCTTCTGCGTTGAGCAGGTATTTGTCGGCCTGGTCAAAATCATGAAGTATGATGTTTCCAAGGGAATAAAATCCCAGCAGGCTCTCTTCCTTGCCGGTAAGGCTTTTGTAAAGTTTGTAGAGTTCTGCCAGCAGGAACAGGTGTTCTGTCTTTTTTTTGCCTGTTATCTTTTCTGCCAGCTGGTTGATTCCTATAAGGGATGGCATCCAGATGTCCCGTACAAGATAACGTGACAATTCTTTCTGAAAAAAAAGACCGGCCCTGCGCCCGGGAAAAACCAGGCAACAGTCCGTTATTTTTTCCCCATATGTTTGATAGAGTGTTTTGGCAACGGAATCCAGAAAAGAAATCCCGTTCATCTTTTAAGCCTGAAATACTCCGCTGTACCGCTATGTCCTGGGAATGTCCCTGTATCACCAATATAGTAACCAAGCAAAGATTGCATGTTGTTATAATAGAATACAAGGAGATAGGATGCTTCGGGATCCTGAGTTACGGGTATGTACCGAGATTCTACTGTGTTTCCGTGACTATCACATATATAGGCGTATTGTCCCATTAAAGACCAGGAGTCGTTGTCCTCATCCCATTTTTCTTCATCTTCAGCCACAATCTTGCCTTTCTTGTCATAAGTTCGTGTGTAGCGGAATTCAGGTTTCCAAGCATTGTTTGCATGGTCCCACCTGTCTACCTGGTCTCCTGTCATTACTCCGTCATTATCATAAAGGTATGAATCCCTGATGAAATTTTCCCACTCGGTAACAGGGGTAACTATATGCGCCTTGATGAAAAATTTTCCGCGCAAATTGATATCCCGCTCAAATTCCCCGTTATTCCATTTTTCACGTACGACATATAGTAAACGTCCGCTTGCATCATAGATATAGTGGTCTCTTAAAGAGTCTTCCCAAAGGATGGTATCTGAGCGATAGATCTGATGGGTTTCTGTTTCCAGGCGAGAAGTTTCCGGTGAGTAACCGCAAATGACCCTTGACGCCGGAACCCACTTCCCGGATACGTTATCTCTTTTTTCCTTCAGGGCTCCCGTACGCATGCCATAAATGTCATATGAATAGGAGATCCTGTAGTCCCTTAACCATGTTTTGGTTTCATAGTTCCAGGTGTCCCCGGTTTCTGTGAATTTGTTACCCCGTTCATCGTATGTAAACTGATACTTGCCCACAGCCTGACCGGTCTGATCGCTTGTAATGATGGTACGGGGTTCCCACCATGAATTTTGCATACAACCGGTAAGGATTAATGCTGATAAGATAAAATGAATCTTTCTCATAGTTTCTTGTTTAATAAATCCATTCCGTTGTTGTGGAGATGGGCGGATTCGAACCGCCGTCCAAACAGCGCATCCAAAAGCTTTCTACACGTTTAGCCTGCATTTGTTTGTCGGGAGGATACTGCCTGCAAGCGGGCCATATACCCCGTATCTCCTGAAATCTTATTGTAAAGCCGGAGATACTTTACAACCAGCCCTTCGTAGACGATACCCCATATGCAAAAATCCGGAGGGCGGAAATTTCTGCGGGATACTCGTCACCCCGGGCCTGGCCCGGAGTGATTAAGCGATCAGTCCTTAGGACGATCAGGCAGCGAGTGCGTAATTGTTGTTGCCAGTTATGGCTTGAGTCCTGATATTAGGGAGCCGGGACACGAAGCTCCACGTGCTTACTTTCCAATGTCGTCTGCTGTCAAAGCCAGAACATCCCCATTGTTATTGCAAAGATATATAAAAAATCAATGTATCAGGGTCCGGAGCAAACCGGAGAGACCTTTTGTCGCTGCCACCATACCAAGAACCATTATGGCAAGACCGGCTACACGGTTAATGTTCCATAATTGCCTGAGTCTGATTTTCTTCCTGAAAAGGCTGATGATTGTACTTAGTAAGAACCACCATGATGAAGAACCAAGAAACACCCCCATTAGAATAGTAGAAATGATATAGGAACCGGAATTCCTGTCCACACTGGTTCCAAGAAAAGCAAACACCCCGATAATCAGGAACAGACATCCCGGATTTGTAAAAGACATCAGAAACCCGGTAAAATAATCTTCCCAGAATTTTTTAGATTCCCGGTTCTGTCTCAATTGCTTTACCGGGTTGGTGGAATAAATGGCAATCCCTATGATCATCAACCCCAATCCACTAATTAAAAAAAGCGGGTTTTTATTATTTTCTATAAGATTTTTTATAAAAGAAAGACTCAGGATGGCCAGGGAAGCGTAGATAACATCCGAAGTTGCAGCTCCCATGCCCACAACCAGTCCGGAACGCTGTCCTTTGCTCAGAGTTCTTTGAATACACAATAAACCTGACGGGCCAAGCGGCATTGAAACCGAAAAACCGGCAATCATTCCTAACAGCAGATTCAGTGGAAAATCATTCATGGCGCGCAAAGTTATCAAAAATAAAAAAATAAATTATAATTTGTAGATTTGTCTTATGAATACAGCACGTAAGAACCTAACATTGTCCGTCTTATCGGGCATTCTTCTGAGTATCCCATTCCTGCTTCCACAAACCGGCCTTGTCATGTTATTCGCTTTTGTCCCTCTATTATGGATGGAACATGCCTTTACCTTATCCGGTAAAAGAGGATGCTGGAAATACTACGCTTTGACTTTTATAGTCTGGAATGCACTGACTGTTTTCTGGATATCCTACAGTACGCTTGTTGGCGGTATCCTTGCCATTCTGGCCAATGCCTTCCAGATGTTTGCAATTTTTGCTGTTTTCAGGAGGGTCAAAAGATGGTTTTTACGAAAAGGGAAGCCGGATTTTTTCGCTTATATATTCCTGGCTGCTTTATGGATTGCATGGGAATTTTTTTATTTTGATGCCGAGATATCTTTCCCCTGGCTGGTCCTTGGCAACGGCTTTGCCACCAACGTCAGTCTGGTGCAATGGTATGAAGCGACCGGGATTTTGGGTGGGAGCCTGTGGATCTGGGTGCTTAACCTCTTGTTTTATTATGGATTCAAGGGCAAACTTCGGGGCTGGAGATCATTGGCAACAATAATTACCTTGGCCGTTCCCATAATTTTTTCTCTCGTTAGATTCTACACCTATAAAGAACCAGAACAGCCCGTGGAGGTGGTAGTAGTACAACCCAACATTGATCCCTGGCATGAAAAATTTTCCTCCATGCCCCAAGGCGAGCAGGATAAACGGATTTTAGGTCTTGCCCGAAGCCGGATAACGCCAGGTACGCAATTGGTTGTAGCCCCGGAAACCAGTATAAGGGAGGTAATTTTAGGGAATTATTTTTCTGCACCATCTATGGTTCTGTATAAAGAACTGGTAAACGAGAATCCAAATTCCGCATTTATCTTTGGTGCCACCATGGTGGGTTTTCATCCGAAGTCAGAACGAAGGCCAACAGTAGCATCCAGGCCCTACTCCGGCGGCTGGTACGAAGTATTTAACTCGGCCATCATGCTTGATACAACAGATCGTGTACAAATATATCACAAATCGAGGCTTGTCACCGGATCAGAGAAGATGCCGTATACAGACCTGTTTCCAATAATTGAGAAATTGGCTCCGAACCTTGGAGGAACTTCCGGCACGCTGGGTACTCAAAGTGAACGCACCGTATTTTCGCCTGCAAACCAGGACTTTAATGTAGGTGTAGCCATCTGTTATGAGTCTGTATACGGGGAATTCATGACAGGCTACGTGAGGAAAGGCGCTAACCTTATGGCCGTCATTACAAACGACGGGTGGTGGAGGAATACACCGGGTTACCGGCAGCACGTGAGCTATGCTTCTCTCAGGGCAATAGAAACAAGACGCAGTGTGGTGCACTGTGCCAATACGGGAATATCGGCTTTGATCAATCAGAAAGGGGAACGCACCATACAGACAAAATGGTGGGTTCAAACGGCTATCAATGGCACAGTAAATCTGAATGAAAAATTGACTCCGTATGTAAAATATGGTGATTATACGGGCTGGATCGCCGTCTTTATTATGATCCTGACAGGCCTTTATTCGCTTATCTGTGCATTTCCGGGACGCAGGAGGGGCTGAATGGCAAGAGAAGGGGAGCGTACCGGGCCTCCGATTTTCAACCGTTCCCAGTAGCTATCCACTTTCCTAATTGTCTCTGTGGAAGAGCAGCACACATTGGGCCAGGGCCTTGTAACACCCCGGTCACCCTTTTTCTTGATGCAGGCATCTACGTATAGAATCCCGTTTTCTATCCTGACGTCCCGTATGGGATCGGCTTGGTTGATAGCGACCCAATAGCACATTTGACGGTTTTTCAGATTTATCTCCTCATCTACTGCAATCAGGATACGGGCTTGAGGATGGCTTAGCAAAGGATCGGCCTCTGATTTATGGTAAAACTGGCAGGGATTATCGCTTCTCACAGAGGTTTTTGACAAAGGGACGGATTTATCGGTTGCATCTATGCACATTTTCCCCCCGAACCCTCTTTGAGGAGAAGCATGGTCGGTAAAACTCAGCGGACCCCTGCTGAAGAAAGTGTCCCGGGAAGGATTATAATGCTTCCTTAAGCAATCGTTTATCTGGTGCTGGTCAAAAATATTGACATGCTCATCTACAACAATAAGCAATTTGTTATAAGGTGTAAGGTTCGATCCCCAGATGGCATGGGCAACCTTATGAACTTGCCCGGGATAGAATTTTCTCAATGCAATAATGGCAGCCGAACCCTGGTTGGAAAAAAACGGGAAACACAATTTCCGCACTTCAGTGGCTAAGGACTGTTCAATTTTTGCTTCCATAAAAACAGAGAGTGCTTTTGTGAAAAAATACATAGAACGGTTCAATCCCAGAGAAGGTATGCTCAAAGGAAGAAGTGGCCTTTTCCTGTGGGTGATACAGGTAACATGCATCAGGGGCTCTTTGCCTCCAATAGAATAAAAGCCGGTATGTTCACCGCAGGAAGCAACAGGAACAGTTTGTGCATTCTTATCTATATATCCTTCAATA
>Ga0116160_1003988_pt1 | contig 12549 bp, 7 predicted proteins | sample AD_JPNAS2_MetaG_FD_89879 | JGI IMG/M metagenome (GOLD analysis project Ga0116160, IMG submission 89879) | Active sludge microbial communities of municipal wastewater-treating anaerobic digesters from Japan - AD_JPNAS2_MetaG | ecosystem: Engineered > Bioreactor > Anaerobic > Digestate | place...
GATGAAGGTGAATGGAGCACTCCTCCTTTCCCCCTCTCCAGGGCGAGCTTGCAGCAGCGGATGGCGTCGATGACGACGCCGCCCGAATTCGGGGAATCCTCCACCGACAGCCGCAGTTCAAGGTGCATCGGCACGTCGCCGAAAAGCTTTCCTTCCATTCTCATGAAAGCTATTTTGTTGTCCTTTTGCCAGGGGACCCAGTCGCTCGGCCCGATGTGGATATTCATGCTGTCCAGCCGTTCTTCGGTCTGGGACTGCAGCGCTTCCGTCTTGGAGCGCTTTTTCGAAGCCAGGCGGTTGCGGTCGAGCATGTTCAGGAAATCCGTGTTGCCCCCGATGTTCAGCTGGTAGGTCCTTTCCAGCTTGACTCCCCGGTTCTTGAAAAGGTTCGTCAGGACGCGGTGTATGATGGTCGCCCCTATCTGGGATTTGACGTCGTCGCCGATGAGAGGGAGCCCGTTTTTCTCGAAACGCTCCGCCCACAGCGGATCGCTGGCGATGAAAACGGGCATGTTGTTGATGAAGCCGGTTCCGGCTTGAAGGGCGCATTCCGCGTAAAACTTCGAAGCGGCTTCCGATCCTACCGGAAGATAATTCAGCAGGACTTCGGTCCCGGTATCACGCAGGATGCGGACAACGGACTCACAAGAGGCCTCCTGTTCGCGGGAAGGCTGGAACGTGACCTTTTCATCGTATTCCTGCATGTGCGGGGCAAGGCTGTCCAGAATGCATCCCATCGATACGGGGACGTTCCGGCGGGGAATATCGCGCTGAAATACGGTCGTGCAGTTGGGATGCTGAAATATCGCTTCCGAAACGTCTTTTCCGACTTTTCGTTTGTCGATGTCGAATGCAGCGGTAATCTCTATATCGAACGGCTTGTATCCTCCGATGTCCCAGTGCATCAGACCGATGGAGTCTTCAGCCGTTCTGGTCCGGTAGTATTCGATACCCTGAACCAGCGCCGAAGCACAATTCCCGACACCGGCGATTGCGACCCTGATCTTCCCCATTAAACAGAAACCCCCTTGCAGAACGATGCGAACGCGAACTTCAGCAGAAAATGAGCAAAGATCCATCTTCAAGGCCGGGCAGCGAAACGGGGTGACCCGCTCTTGAGGGCCTTGATTTCAAATAAAAATGTTAATCCTATTTTCCTCAGAATTCAAACAATAATTAGGTCATAACCCGTGACCTGTTACCCATAATCCCGGGCCGGATCATCGCCTGCCGTAATTCTCGTCTATCCACGCCTGGTATTCCCCGCTCCTTACCCTCGCGACCCATTCACTGTTGTCGAGATACCAGGAGACCGTCTTCCGGATTCCGGTGGGGAAAGATTCCCGGGGGGCCCATTTCAATTCTTCACGCAGCTTGGAAAAATCTATCGCATAGCGTCTGTCGTGTCCCGGCCGGTCGGGCACGTACTTAATCAATTTCCGATGCGGATTGTTGTCCGGGAACGGCGCCATCCGGTCCAGCAGGTCGCAGACGGTATTCACCACATCTATATTTTCGATTTCCGCATTCCCTCCGATATTGTAAGTTTCGCCCCGCCTGCCCGATTTCATGATGTTCCAGATGGCCTCGCAATGGTCCTCCACGTACAGCCAGTCCCGGACGTTCCTGCCGTCCCCGTAAACCGGCAGCGGTTTGCCTTCCCGCGCGTTGAGTATCATCAGCGGGATCAGCTTTTCAGGAAACTGGTATGGGCCGTAGTTGTTGGAGCAGTTGGATATCGTCACGGGAAGGCCGAATGTCTTATGATAAGCACGGACCAGATGGTCGGAGGACGCCTTGGATGCGGAATAGGGGCTGTTGGGCCGGTACGCCGTCTTTTCGGTGAAGAGGCCGTCGGAGCCCAGGCTTCCGTACACCTCGTCAGTGCTGACGTGGTGGAACAGGAGAAAATTTTCCGCAGCCCGGCACGTCTCCAGCAGCCTGAATGTCCCCACGATGTTGGTCTGGATGAAGCCTTCCGGTCTGCGGATCGACCTGTCCACATGGGACTCGGCGGCGAAATGGCAGACCGAATCGATTCCGTACCGGGAGAAAATGGCGTCGATTTCTTCACCGTTGCAGACGTCGGCCCGATGGAAGATATACCGGCCGGGGAGGTTCAGCTCTACGTCGCGCAGGTTCTCCGGGTTTCCGGCGTAAGTCAGTTTGTCCAGATTGATGATGCGGCCTTTGAAATCCGGCCGGTTCAGCAGATAACGAATGAAGTTCGTACCGATAAAGCCGCATCCTCCCGTTACGAGCAGGTTATTGAATCCGGCAGCGAGCGCATTCCCGTCCGCCGCGGCGGACTGCGGAGTAAGCGAGCGAATCATGGTTAAATTCCTCCTTTAGGATCGGAGATTCTTCGGAGCCTGCCCCGAAGAATCTTCAATTCCATAATTCTCCTCAAAAGAGCGTTCTTTCGATCCTGATCTTCCCGAAGACTACAACCATGATTAATATACCCTAAAACAGCAAAGCAGGGAACATGGAGACTGTCCATTTCTCATAGAGGATTCGCCCGCCCCGCCGTGGCGGCCGGGAACCTCTTACCACCTAAATTCTCCTCTTGCAATGGATATTCAAATCTGTAATTTTTAAATAGAATATTCTTTCGGGGGGTATTTCCATGAGTCGAGAAACGGGTTTCCCCGCACCGGACATGCAACCGGGCAGGTTTACCGGGGCTTCACTGCGCTGAGGATCGAGCCCATACCCGACATCCGGGTTACGGCATACGTGCTCCGCCACGAAAAGACAGAAGCGGAAATACTTCACCTTCACTGCGAAGACCGCGAGAATCTCTTTTCCGTCGGATTCAGGACACCTCCCGCGGACTCGACGGGAATAGCGCACATACTCGAGCACTCGGTTCTGGCGGGCTCTGAAAAGTATCCTGTCAAAGACGCCTTCAACGAACTCGCAAAGGGGACGCTGCAGACATTCATCAACGCGTTCACCTTTCCGGATAAAACCGTCTATCCTGTGGCCAGCCAGGTGAAGGCCGATTTTTTCAACCTGGCCCGGGTCTATGCGGATCTTGTCTTCCATCCCCTTCTTCATCGGGAGACCTTTCTGCAGGAAGGACATCATCTCGAATTCGCCGTTCCGGAAGATATCGAAAGCAATCTGACCGTGTCCGGTATCGTTTACAACGAGATGAAGGGGGCGTATTCATCCCCGGACAATATCATGTACAAGTCCCTCCAGCAGAACCTGTATCCCGACACTGTCTATGCATACGATTCCGGAGGGGACCCCCTCGTTATCCCGGAGCTGACATACAGCCGTTTGCAGGCGTTCCACAAGGCCTACTATTCACCCTCAAATTCCCGATTCTTTCTTTACGGAGATATTCCGACCCGGGAGCACCTGGACTTCCTCGCAGAAATATTGTCGGGGTTCAAAAAACTGGAAATGGATTCCAGGATACCAAGCCAGCCGAGGTTCGATGCTCCGGCGAGAGCCCACGCCTATTATCCCGCCGGCAGCGATGAGGGCCTGCGGAAAAAAACCGTAGTGAATATCGCCTGGGCGCTGGCGGAGACGTCGAATTTCGATGAAGTTTTGCCGATCCAGGTGGTTTCCGAAGCCCTGGTCGGGAGCGCCGCCGGACCGCTGCGCAAGGCCCTCGTCGATTCCGGCCTGGGCCAGGACCTTTCCCCGGTCACGGGCCTGTCTCTCGATCTCAAGCAGATCAATTTCGCCGTCGGCCTGCGGGGGACTGAGCCTGAGTGGACGGGGCAGATCGAGGGGATCATCATGGAAACCCTCAGAAAGGCGGCGGACGAGGGCATTGACAGGGATATCTTCGAAGGGGCGCTCCACCAGATAGAGTTCAGCGGCAAAGAGATCGTCCGGCGATACCTTCCGTACTCGATCATCCTGATGCAGCGGGCGTATTATACCTGGCTTTACGAAGGGGATCCCCTGCTCGGGCTGAACTTTCCCCGCCACATCGAGAAGGTGAGGAAGAGATGGAAAGACAATACTTCGCTTTTCCAGGAAGTGATCAGAAAATGGTTTGTAGATAATCCCCATCGAGTGGTGTCGGTGGTAGAGCCGAGCACTACTTATCTTGATGAAAGGGAGGAGAGTTTCCGCGCCCGGATGGCGAGGAAAAAGGCGGAAATGTCGAGAGGGGAGCTCGAGAAGATCCGCGCCGAATCACTGGACCTCCGAAAAAAACAGGCTGAACCGGACTCTCCCTCGGCACTGAGGTCGCTTCCGGAACTCAAGATTTCGGAAATTCCCCGCGAAATCGAAACCATTCCCACCAGGGATCTGTCGATCGGCGGCGTTCCGGCGCTGGCCCATGAAATATTCGCCAACGGGATTGCTTACATCGAGTTTGCCTTTGACGTATCAGATATCCCGGACGACCTCCAGCCGTATCTGTATCTGCTGGGGAAGCTTTCGATGGGGGTCGGTGCTGCCGGGATGAGCTATACCGAAATGGCCAAGAGAATATCCCTTAAAACGGGAGGACTGGGATTCCATCTGGCGTCCGGAATGGCCGCGGACGGGAAGAGTAACTGGCAGAAGCTTATCGTGCAGCTCAAGGCCCTGCACAGAAACGCCTCCGATGCGGTTGGGATTGCTTCCGATCTCCTCTGCGCCGCCGATTTTTCCGATAAAGGGCGGGTCCGTGACCTGGTGCTTGAATCGAAAAACCGCCTCCATTCCTCCGTCGTGCCGTCCGGCCATATGTTTGCCAGGAGAACCGCCGCAGCGGCCCTGTCGGTGCCTTTTTACCGTGACGAGCAATGGAACGGAAGGTCGCAGCTCCAGCTCCTGTCCGCCGTCTCCGAGCGATTCGAAGAAAGGTCTGAGGACATTCTGAAGAATATTTCCCGTCTCTACCGCGAGGTATTCCGCAGGGAGCGCCTGCTCATAAATATAACGGGCGACGAGGAGGGCATATCGCTGCTGGCCGAGGCCGCCGAGAAGCGCCTGTCCGGTCTGCCGGCTGCGGGGAAGGGGATCGGACCGGCTCAGGAGCCGGTGCTGCCTCCCGTATACAGCGGAGTAATAATTCCCGCTGAGGTAAGCTACGTGGCGAAAGCGGTTCCTGCCGCCTTTTATGGAGATTCCTGCGCTCCCGCCCTGCTCGTGCTCTCGCGGGTGCTGTCTAACAATTATCTTTATAAAAGGATCCGGGTCCAGGGCGGGGCCTATGGAGGCATGTCCCTGTACGACCCGCTGAACGGAATATTTTCGTTTCTATCCTATCGAGACCCGAACCTTGCGGCGACGATGAGGGTCTATGAAGAGGCGCCGGATTTCATTTCCAGAAGCGGTATAGACGGGAGGGAGCTCGATAAGGCCGTCATCGGGACGATCGGCTCTATCGACCGGCCGATGGATCCGGCAGGAAAGGGCTATACCGCCATGGTGCGCCGCTTCTCGCGGCTGACGGACGACCTGAGAAAGCAGTTCCGGGAGGGGGTGCTCGATACCTCCGAGAAGGCGCTGCTCGACTCGGCCGAGAAGGTTTTCTTCGGAGGAATGGCTCCCTCGGCGGTGGCGGTCTACGCAGCCGAAAACCGGCTGAAGGCGGCTAATGAAACGCTCACCCGTAAGCTGAAAATCGAGCCGCTGATCTAAGCAGAGAGTCCCGAGTTCCGAGTTAATATCAGGTCCACCTTGGGACTCATGAGTCGAGGTTTCATGAAATATTCCCATGCAAAAGCGCCTGCACTTCCTAAAATAAAACTGAATAAAGCGATCAGATATGGGCTTTTTGACATCAGAATCCTTCTAGAATGATCTAATTAAGGCAGGTGGTATGTTACATTTTTTCAGACTTCGGACTTGGACTTAAAGACCTACCAACGTGACAACATTCCCTTGTCCCTTCGGTACCAGAAATTCGGCACGAGGCGGTAAAACAGGCGGGAAACAGGGCCGATGTACTCGCGCCACCGGCGGTCGAACTGGCAGGCCTGGATCAGTGTTTCCTGTATTTCTTCCCTGTTGCTGAATTCGTTGAAAATCTTGTACGCCGAATTGAACATCGGGCTGTACATGTTTTTCTTTTCTATGTACTTATGAACGCTCCTGATCGTGTTCGGGCCTTCCGGCGTGCCGTCTATCCTTTCCAGGACATTGATGTTCGTCTCGATCGGGTTACCGTTGTAAAGCTCGTAAAAGAGCTTTCCGTACCGGTAATTCTTGCTTGCGTCAGAAGAGAGGGTCACGTACAGATCGCCGACTCCCGCCTGGCTGTGAAAGGCCTGAAAGCTTCCGCCGAGCAGCATGGATAAAGATCTGATCTCCACCCCGGCGCGGGCGAAGAGGGTCCCCGGGAGGGAATCTCCGAGCTCCAGACAATCCGCGATGCCTTTCAGGTTTGCCGTCATATTTTTAAGCGCTCCGCAGGCCTCGACGCCGACGATATCGAAATTGTAATAAGACGTCAGCTCCCTGCGGTTGCACTTCAGCACTTCCGATTTGACGACTTTCGCGATCCCCTTTTTCCCCGCTATAGTGAGGCAGACCGGCCTGCCCAGCGCTATGTCCACATCAAAGAACGGTCCCCCCATGCAGACGACATCGTACTTGTGCCGGAGATTATAAAGATTGATGTCGATCATCTGCGACGGCGTGATGAGCTCTTTTGTCTTTTCATCCGCAGCGAGTCCCTTGATCGGCGAAATGATGCACGTTCTGCGCTTTTTCCTGGCGATGAACGGTTTGAGAAAGTTCAGGATCTCGGGAAGACCGCTCATCGTAATGGCCAGAACAATGAAGTCGTTTTCCCGCACGACCGCTTCCAGATCGTTCGTGGCGGAAACGGTGTCGGAGAACCGGGGGACCTTCTCCCGTCCGCTCAGCTTCCTGGCGAGGTCTTCCGTGAGGTGCTTAGGGTTGAAATGACTTTCATTTATTTCACGGCAGAGGTCCACGTCATGGTAGTACATCGTAACCTGTTTGCCGTCCCGTCCGAACTTGTAGGCGAGCGCCGTTCCGAGCCTGCCGGGCCCGATGATCGCCATTTTCGAAGTATCCACTGATCACCAAAAAGTCAAAAGGATTCGGAAGTATAGGTTTATTCCCCGTTATAAGTCAACAAAAACGATGGACTCGCAGGCACGGCGGCGGGTTGGACTCAGACGCATATTGTCCCGTGCCGTCAAGTATGTTATCATAACATGTTAATTGGAGCAGTAATGATTGATTCGCATCGCCGGGAAATAAATTATCTGCGGGTTTCCATCACCGACCGCTGTAATCTCCGCTGTGAGTACTGCATGCCGAAGGAGGGGGTCTCCGTGCTGGGCCACGAGGACATCCTTCGCTACGAGGAGATACTCCGCGTCGTCAAAGCCTCCATGAAGATCGGAATCGTCAAAGTACGGGTTACCGGGGGAGAGCCGCTGATCCGCAGAGGCGTGGTTGAATTCATCAGGGAGCTATGTTCGCTCGGCCTGAAGGATGCAGGCCTGACGACGAACGGCATACTCCTGGAGGATTTCGCAGGACCGCTGTTCAATGCGGGACTGCGGCGGATCAATATCAGCCTTGATTCCCTCGACCCGGAAAAATACGGGAAAATTACGCGGGGAGGGGATATTTCCCGGGTCATCCGAGGCATACGGACAGCGCACGATGCCGGTTTCTTCCCGATTAAAATCAACTTCGTCGTCCTGAAGGGCTTCAATGAGGACGAGATACTGCCGTTTGTCCGCCTGACTCTTGACAAGCCTTTCCAGGTCCGGTTTATCGAATTGATGCCGGTGGGCAGGAACGCCCGGCTCAATGAAGCGAGGTATTTGTCGAACGACAGCGTCATGGATACTATATCGAGGGAGTATACGATGCATCCGTTGGACGCAAGGGGAGCGGCGGACGGTCCCGCATACCTTTTCAAGATCGACGGGGCTGCGGGAGAAATCGGGTTTATCCATTCCGGAAGCGGCCACATCTGCGAAAGATGCAACCGCTTGAGACTGACGGCGGACGGCCACCTGAGGGCATGCCTGCTGAGAGAAGGCGAAACAGACATCAAATCAGCACTGCGCGCGGGATGCAGCGATGCGGAGCTGGAAAAAATGATTCGGACCGCGATCGACAGGAAGCCGGCGGGACGCCCCTGCATCGAGAAAAAACCCTCGATAAAGAAGTGCGGGAAGGAAATGTCCGCGATCGGCGGATGACAGAGATCGACTCTTACGTCATACCGGCGAAAGCCGGTATCCAGATCCGGAAATTATACTGTTATTTTACATCCCAGGGCAATTCCCCGTCATCGAAAATCTCCAAAAGTATTTCTCCGGCTCTCTCCGCCCACTCGGAAGGCACCTTGATTTTTACCTCTCCCAACCCGTCGATAGTTATCGCATATATCCGGCCTGCCGCTTCATATTCTATCCGGACCGGGATTCCCTCCGATTCGAGTTTTCCCCGGATGATCTCGGCATTGATCATTCCGGCGGCAATATGGATGACAACCCATTCCGTCTGTACAATCATCAGCCTTCTACCACTCAAATACGGTCTGAATGCTATACCTCTAACTTTTCAGCATGTCCACTGAAACAGGGAGAGGTCACTAATAAAAAAGGGGGCTCTTGCGAGCCCCCTCTGAGTACATCTAAGGTTCAGCCTTTAATTGGCTGCTTTCTTCTGTTCGGAGATGGACTGCTGAGCTTCCTCAATCGGGATTCTCATGGAGTAGAATGACCGGTAGACGAAGATCATCGCCACTGTCAGGAGAATGGCGCCGACATAAAGCGCGGATGTTCTCATGTCGGGGACGATCGCAATTTCCATCGCCAGAAGACCGAACAATGTGGTGAACTTGATGATCGGGTTCATCGCGACCGACGAGGTGTCCTTGAAGGGATCGCCGACGGTGTCGCCGATGACGGCCGCCGCGTGCAGCGGGGTGCCTTTTTCCTTCAGGTCGACTTCGACCACCTTCTTGGCGTTATCCCAGCAGCCGCCGGCATTAGCCATGAAGATCGCCTGGAACAGACCGAAGACGGCGATTGAGATCAGGTAACTGATGAAGAACGCCGCCGACTCCGGTCCATATACGGGCGCGGACAGGAACGCGAAGGCCAGTGCGAAGCAGAAGATCCCGATGAAGATGTTGAACATGCCCTTCTGCGCGTAAATGGTACAGATCTTGACGACTTCCTTCGAGCTCTCCGTGGAGGCGCTGAGCGAAGCGCTGTCGTCCAGCTTGATGTTTTTCTTGATGTATTCGACCGCGCGGTATGCGCCCGTCACGACCGCCTGGGTGGATGCGCCGGTGAACCAGTAGATGACCGCGCCGCCGCAGAGGAAGCCGAGCAGGGTCCAGGGATTGAGCAGGTTGAGGATCATCTCCGGCTGCACGCCGAGGGATTTCCTCAGGAGCAGGATGAGCGAGAAGATCATCGTCGTCGCGCCGACCACCGCCGTGCCGATGAGGACCGGCTTCGCGGTCGCCTTAAAGGTGTTGCCGCAGCTGTCGTTTTCCTCGAGCAGGTGCTTGGCGTTTTCAAAACGCGGCTTGAAATTGAATTTGGACTCGATGTCCTTGTCGACATTGGGAATAGCCTCGATCAGCGAAAGCTCGTAGATCGACTGGGCGTTGTCTGTAACCGGTCCGTAGCTGTCGACCGCGATCGTCACAGGACCCATTCCGAGGAATCCGAAGGCCACGAGGCCGAAGGCGAACACGGACGAGTACTCCATGAAATCGGAGAGTCCGAACGTGCTCGTGATAAAGGCGATCAGCATGAGACCGAAAATCGACATACCGAGCCAGAAGGCGCTGAAGTTGCCCGCCACGAATCCCGAAAGGATGTCGAGTGAGGGGCCGCCTTCGCGGGCCGCCGTGACGACCTCGGCGCAGTGCCTGGACTTTGAGCTCGTAAATACTTTGACCAACTCGGGGATGATCGCCGCCGCCAGCGTTCCGCAGCTGATGATGATCGAGAGCTTGAACCAGAGGTCGTTCGGATAATGCCCGAGTTGCCACTTGCTGACGAGGAAGGTGACGATGATGGAGATGATCGAGGTGATCCAGACGAGGTTCGTCAGGGCAGCCTCGAAATTCACTTTCTCCTTGCCGCCCCAGAGGGAAGCGGTGACTGAGTTGTTGATGTAGTAGGCGCCGACGGAGGTCACGATCATGAGCACTCTCATGACGAAGATCCAGACCAGAAGCTCCGCCTGGTACTGGGGCAGGGCCGCCAGGACGATGAAGCTGATCAGGGCGACGCCGGTGACGCCGTAAGTCTCGAAACCGTCCGCCGTGGGGCCGACGCTGTCGCCCGCGTTGTCGCCCGTGCAGTCCGCGATGACTCCGGGGTTGCGGGGATCGTCTTCCTTGATCGTAAAGACAATCTTCATGAGGTCGGAGCCGATATCCGCGATCTTGGTGAAGATTCCGCCGCAGATACGGAGGACGCTCGCGCCGAGGGATTCGCCGATGGCGAAGCCGATGAATGCCGCGCCGGCGACGTCGCGGGGCATGAAGACCAGGATGATCAGCATCATGATCAATTCGACGCAGACCAGCATGACGCCGATGCTCATTCCGGCCGTAAGCGGGATATCGAGCAGCTTGATCGGTTTTCCTTCCAGCGAGGCGAAAGCCATCCGGGCGTTCGCCAGGGTGTTCATCCGGATGCCGAACCAGGCCACGCCGTAGGAGCCGAGGATGCCGATCACGGTCCAGGTCAGGATCAGGATAAGGTTGCCGGAAGACATGTGCTGGAGGAATCCGAAGTAGTAGACGATACAAACCGCGATAAATACGAGCAGGATCAGGAGGAGCTTACCCTGCTGGATCAGGTAGGTTTTGCAGGTTTGGAAAATGATTTCCGCGACGTCCAGCATCGACTGGTGCGCCGGAAGTCCCCTCACGGTTTTATACTTCATATACCCGAAGGCAATACCCACAAAACAGATCACGAATCCGAGCATCAAAAGATTATTCTGAGCCTTGGTCAGCTCAGGGATGACCAACTCCGCTTCGCTTGCAAGTACAGGCCCAGCAAGCAAAAGGGAGAGAAGAGCGAATAGGATCGCCTTGAAAAGAACCGTTCTCTTACCCATCACTTTATCTCCTTTGAATAAACTTTTATGTAGCAGCCGCGTTACGCAATTATGATGGACCCTAAATCCCGGTGGGAGTTAGCACAGGCGGTCAGGGTTGTCAAGGGATTTATCTGTCCCGAATACTCCTGTATATTCGAAATAGAATAGAAATAACAGATACTTGTCTTCAGTCTGCTTCCGGAGGGAGAGGGTGCTTTTCGCAGTGCGGGAGATGAAAAATCCCTGGTTGAGATTCCGGTGAAAGACGCGGTTTATTCGTCCTGAATAATCACGTCAAGATACACGTTGCCCTTGTCTGCCGGCGCCTCCTGCTTTCCCGCGTCAGAGAGACGGAGTCTCGTTCCCCGGGTTATTCCTGCGGGGATATCGACAAAAAACAGACGCTTTCGTCCGCCACGGGGAATGCTGACCATTTTGCGGGTGCCGCTCGCCGCTTCGCGCGAGGAAACGACCACCGTGCCGTACAGGTTCGGATCGCCGTCGTAAGCAAACGTCTCGGCGACCTGCAGGCGGGGAGTGCTCTCCCGGGCGGTATACAGGCGGATCCTGTCGTTCAGCCCGAACCCGGGGATCCAGGTCGCGACTTTGACAAAGACTGCGCCGATGACAAAACCGCCGATATGGGCCCACCATGCGATCCCAGAGGCCTGGACGTCCGCCGCCGATGCGCTGACGAACTGGATGAAAAGCCAGAATCCGAGAAAGAAAACTGCAGGTACTTCGGCGAAATAAGGAATGAACAGAATCGGGATCAGGGTGACGATGCGCGACCTGGGGAACAGGACGAAGTATGCCCCCATAACTCCCGCAATAGCTCCGCTGGCGCCGATCGTAGGCATCTGCGAATCGAGATTGGTTGCAAGGTGTGTGATCCCTGAAGCCCATCCGCACAGGAGATAGAAGAGCAGATAATGAACGGAACCGAGCCGGTCCTCGATGTTGTCCCCGAATATGTAAAGGAACCACATATTCCCCAGTATATGCCAGAAGCTGCCGTGAAGGAACATGAACGTGAAAAGCGACATCATCTGTTCGCCTGCCGTAAAGTGCTCGGCGATTTGGGGAATAGTATAGCGCGCCGGTACGAGGCCGTATTTCAGAATGAACTCGTTGAGGTCGCCGGGGTAGGAAAGCTCGATCAGAAATACAAGGATGTTGATTCCGATCAGAACCGTGTTGACAATTGGAAAGTGGCTGGAACGGATGTTGTCGCGTATCGGAAACATGGGATGCCGGGAAAAGGGGCCAAGAGTCGATTGTAAAGAATTACAATATTTTAGAAGTTAACATAAGTTGTTTCCGTATGCATCAAAAATATAAAAAACAGGTCATTTCCCGCTTTTCTCGCCGAAATACTTTCCGGTTATCCTTGAAATCCCGATGCAGTTGCGATATATTTCTTCGTCCTCATTATTCGGGCGGTTAACTCAGCGGGAGAGTGCTACCTTCACACGGTAGAAGTCACTGGTTCAAATCCAGTACCGCCTACCA